>Ga0209118_1000133_pt1 | contig 51214 bp, 49 predicted proteins | sample BlaSpr_A8_Ref_M1_FD_187988 | JGI IMG/M metagenome (GOLD analysis project Ga0209118, IMG submission 187988) | Forest soil microbial communities from Thunder Bay, Ontario, Canada - Black Spruce, Ontario site 2_A8_Ref_M1 (SPAdes) (version 2) | ecosystem: Environmental > Terrestrial > Soil > Boreal... | reverse complement strand
CGAGTTGTTGGTCCGGCTCAGGTTCTGGACGGTCTGGTGGAAGATTCCCTTCTCACCGGGGTCGCAGCGGCCGTTGGCGTTGGTGTCGACGCAGATGCGGCCGAAGACATGTGAGAACCAGCCCAGCAGCGGCAGCACGCCCATGTTGATGATCTGGCCGTTGGAGACCGTCACGTTCATCGTGTCGAGGGCGGTGTCCTGCGGCTCGTCCCAGACGGTGAGCATGTACTCGCCGTCGGGAACGTTGGAGAACTCGAAGCACCCCCACCCTGCAGTGGTCGGGTTGGCGTAGGTTGGCGCCGTCGGACAATCGGGATAGTGCACGTCAGGACGGCTCGGATCCTGCGTGGGGATCGTCGCGACCATCTTGTCGTAGTCACCGGTGGATGCGTTGAGGCTGTTCAGCGCCACCCAGCCGCGGTCGATCGGGTTCTGCAGCTTGATGCCGGACGTCCCGTTTGCCCCACCAGTGCCCGGCAGCGCGCCGTAGCCGGGGACGTACGAGTTGGCCTGGTACAGCTGTCCCGTGATCCGTCCGCAGCTCGAATTGGTGCCGGGATTGCCGGAGCAGGACCACGCGGTCGGGACCGCCAGCTGGTGCGCGAACCCGAACTGCACGAACGGGACCGGCTCTCCACCCACCACCAGCTCGGTGTCCAGGCCGGTGTCGTTCGGCATGGTCCAGACGTCGAAGTCATGGTTCCCTTCCAGGGTCGTGGTCTGGATCCAGTTGGTCTTGTCCCCGATCGGCGGGGTCACATTCGCGCTGTAGTGGTTCGGAGCCATGTTGGGGATGACGATGTCGCCGTTGGTGTCGCTCAAGCAGTCGCCGGCCACGGTCGGGTTGTAGTAGCCGGTCTTGGGGTCCTTCGGGGCAGGGTCATGGGGCGGCAGAGCCGTCGGAAGTCCATTCGACTGGAGCACGACCTTGCCGACGAGCGAGGCGTTGGTCGTGTAGCCGGGGGCTCCCGAGTGCGTGTTCTGGTACTTCAGGTACTCGGTGCAAAGCGGATTGCCGAAGTAGTCCGCCTGGACGATGCCGTCCACGTCGTTGAGAATCCCGTGGAATCCGACCAGGCCAGTCTCGGTGGCCTCGTCATAGGTGCCGTCTGTCGGAGAAGAGTCGTCAAACGCCTTCAGCCGAATTGTCCCCAGCGGGAGCGGAAATGGGTTCAGGTAAATGCTGACCACGCTGGTCGGGCTGGGGACGGCAAAGTGGACCCCGCCGATCTGATAGCCGTTGGCGGTGATGGTGATGAGGTACCTGCAGGCCTTAGTCGGCTGGGCGATGGTCGGGCAGTTGTTCGGAAGGCCCGTGCCGTACGTCGTGTTGAAGGCCGGCAGCGCCTTGGGGCACGACGCGCCCCCGGAGCTGTTGCACGCGCTCGTGCCAGGTATGAAGTTGTTCCAGTCGGCCTGCGTACCCTCGCTGAGCGCGGGGCTCGCGACCGCGTACCGGACCGACGGCCACTCACAACCGTTCGGGTATCCGCCCACTGTGGCGACGTACGTACCGTGGTCCCCTACCGGCGTGCTCGCGGTTGCGACCACGTTCGTGCTCGGGTGACAGTAGAGCGCCTGCTGCGCCGTGTAAGGGTCGCCGGTGTTGTCGAGGTTGAGGAGCCAGTGATATTGGGTGACCGGGCTGCCTTTCTTAGGACCTTGTGACGAGATGCTGTTGACCGCCGTCTTAACGTCGAGGTACACGGTGGTAAACGTGGCCGCCGCGGCAGCTGGTCGCTGCGCAGCCGCCGCCGGCTGCGCAACGACAAGCGACAGAAGAATCGAGAGCATCGCGAGCAGCGCAACCTGCCGAACTCTCATCTTCAACACCGAGCCCATCGGGCTTGACGTGGCTGATCCCACGCCAGGAAGCCTGAGGTCGTAATGGCAGGGCGTCCATAGGAATGGAGCCACGCTGACACCACGCCGATAACACGGAGCAATCCGTCCCGGGGCATCGGGACGCAGTCCCGTCGGCGGCGGGATTAACACCATTGGAGTCGCGCGTGCGCAGTAGTAACTTCCGATCAAGACATTTGAGATGCGCCCGCTAGCACGCAACCTTCGTGGTTACATCGCAGCCCGTGCGGAAAAGGCGCGCGCCCGGCCATCCCGGGATGAAGAACGATTGGCGCCTGCCTGGGCTGCGCCAGTCAGGCTGCCTATACCTTTGGTTCTCGCGTCGACCGGCGACGGCCTCGCGCTGATCGCGACCGAACGACCATCTGTGGTCGACGTTGCGGAAGCGGTGCACGAAGAGGTTGCCGCCGTCGTGAAGGTGCACGCCGAGCCCGTGGCGGCATTGGCGGTCGCGCCCAAACCAGAAGTCGTCGCAAAGCCCACGGTGCGGCCGGCTCCGCGGGAGCAGAAGAAGCCTCGGTCGCAACCGAAGGAAACCACGCCGGATCCACGCACCCCCGTCGCTCCGCGTGGCCGGCGGCAGGTCGAGTTCCGTGAGGTGTCTGTCGCCTTCGGGTCGATTTCCGCCCTGCGCGGTGTCAGCTTCGCGATCGGTGCCGGCGAGCTCGTCTTCCTTATCGGCCCGAGTGGGGCTGGCAAGACGACGACCTTCAGGCTGATCAGCGGCCAGGTCCGGCCGGGCAAGGGTGAGGTGTGGGTCGGCGGCACGCCGGTTCACAAATCGCGCCGGCGCCAGATCGCCTCGATCAGGCGGCAGGTCGGATTTGTTGGCGAGGACTATGCGCTGCTGGCGAACCGCACCTCGCTGGAGAATGTGGAGTTCGCGCTTCGCGTCTCCGACCTGAGCCTACCGATGTCGGAGGTCAAGCGCCGCTCGCTCGCAGAGATTCGCAATGTCGGTCTGATTTCCCGCGCAGGCGACTTGCCCGGCCACCTGTCGACCGGGCAGCGCCAGCGACTGGCCCTGGCGCGCGCGCTGGTCACCCGGCCGCTCATCCTCCTCGCAGACGAACCGACCGCGGGCCTTGACAGCCGCAACGCGATTCGGGTGCTGAGGCTGCTTCAGCGCGCGGCGGCGCGTCAGACCGCGGTCCTTGTCGCGACGCACGACGGGCCTCTGGCCGCGAGCGTGACCGCGCGGGTGCTGTCCCTCGAGAAGGGAAAGCTGCAGGGCGACTTCCCGAGCTGGGTAGAGCTGTGCCGCGCCGAGTGAAGCCACGTCGCGCCAAGCGCAGGGCGGCCCGTCCTGTGGTTGCGTTCAGGGTGGTCAGCAACACGCTTCGCATCGTCTTTTTCGAATCGCTGTCTCGATGGAGGCGTGAGCTCCGGGTGTTCATGCCCGCCCTTGCGTCGATGACGCTCCTGCTGTTGCTCGGCGGCGGGGTCGGTCTGCTGAGCTTTGCGGGGCTGACACTTCTCGGCAGCCAGACACAGAAAGCAGACGTCCTGCATGTCTACCTCAAGGACGGCACGCCCGAGGACGTGGCCGGGCTAATCGCCGAGCTTCAATCGGATCCGCGAATCAAGTCCGTGAAGTACGTGAGCAAGGAAGACGCGCTTGCGCAAGCCGGGCTGCACCCCGGCCTCGACCAGATCGTCAGTGCAACCGACGGCAATCCCTTTCCCCCCAGCCTCGAGATTTCAGTGGCAACCATCAGCGACATGTCGGCAGTCGACGCTCGCGTACGCCAGGACCCTCATGTCGACGCACAGCTGGCGACGTCGTATGACGGGAACGTTTACGCGCGCCTCGAACAGCTGGTCATGGCCATCGAGGTCGTAGGCGGCGCGCTGCTGGCGTTCCTGGCGGTGGTCGCGTGTGCCATCACTGCCACAACAATCCGGGGCGTTGCCGTCGCACGTCGCGACGAGCTTCGCGTGATGTGGCTGGTGGGGACTCCGAGCTGGATGGTGCGTGGTCCGTTCGTCATCCAGGGCGCGGCCACGGGCACCGTGGCCGGCACGCTGGCGGCCGTCTTCATCCTGGGCCTATGCGCGGCCGCGACGGTAACCGCCAAGCAGGCTCTCATCCAGTGGCTTCCCGGCGTGAGCATCGAGGTTTCGCTGATCGCCGCCCTGCTGATCGCCGGCACGGGCACCACCCTGGGGGCCGTGTCCGCCCTCGTCGAGCTCAGGCGGCCATGACCCGAATGCGCCCGGTCCTCGCCGCGGTCGTTGTGGCCTTGCTGGCCATCTCTCCGGCACAGAACGTCTGGGGAGCGACCGGCTGTACCGACTATCTGGCTCCCGACTGTTCAGCTCAACAGTTTCTCGACACGGTCCGCACCCATCTCAACAGCTCGCTGAGCGACGCTTTCGCCATCCAGCAGGAGCTGGCGTTTGGGCTGGCTGACAACCGCCACGAGCAGGACGCCCTCACCGCGCAGATCGCGGCCAGCGAGGCAAAGCTGGCCGAGCTCGACGCCGAGCTGGTCCGCCTGCAAGACCAGATCGACGCGACCACCAAGAGGATCGACGTCGAGCGGGCCGCGCTTTCGACCCTCGCGCGTGCGGTCTGGGCCGAGCCGGACTCATTTCTGGTCCTCGCGGCGCGTGCCAAAGACCTGGGTGAGATCTTCACCCGGACCGCGGACTTGATCTCGGCGGGCCAGCGGGGCAGCGCCCTCAAAGCCGGCCTCGAGCGTGACCTGGCCTCGCTCCAGGCTGACCTCCAACGTCAGCAGGAGGCGCGAGATGCGGAGGCTGCGGTCCGCAAGGAGCTGGTCGTCAAGGATCAGCGGCTCGGCCAGCTGGCGCAGACCGGCCATGCCATTGGCCAGCAGCTCGAGCTCGCAATCGTTCGGGTCCAGACGGAGCTCGCGGCCATCAACGGCCAGTCACCTGCGCTCGCAAGCCAGATCCAGGCTCAGCTCGCTCTGGCCACGGGGGCCGCCATCGGAGCCGCGCAGGGTGATGTCTGGGCTCAAGCGCAGCTCTGGAAGGAGCTCAACCTTCCCCCGCCACCGCCACACCCGGTCCCGGTGCTCTCGACTCAGTTCCGGCTGGCCTGGCCGGTCGCCCACCCGAACATCAGCCAGGGGTTCGGGCCGAGCCCGCTCTTGATCGAGCCGCCTTACGGCCAGTACGCACACTTCCACACAGGTCTCGACCTCGCGGATCGGCAGGGCACGCCGATCTTTGCGGCGGCGGGCGGTGTCGTGAGCCTCTCCGGAAGCAACCCGGGGGGCTATGGCAACTACGTGATCATCACCCACACCCAGGGCTTCGCCACCCTATACGGCCACCTTCAGGCCTCCCTGGTCAAGGCCGGCGACGTGGTCATCCAGGGCCAGCAGATCGCTCTGATGGGTTCAACCGGGCTGTCGACCGGACCCCACGTGCACTTCGAGCTGCGTTTGAATGGGCAGCCGAAGGACCCCAGCCTCTATCTCCCGCCGTTGAGCTAGGCCGGGACTCGAGTCACGGCGCAACCGGGACAGTCATGCTCCCGCCGCCCTCGCCGCCGATTCCGATCCGGGCCCCTCTCGTGGACGCTGTAGGCGATGACTATCGAGCAAGCCCTGGACCGGCTCCTCGAGCTGGGCGGGTCTGATCTGCTGATCAGCTGCGGAAGCAGCCCGCGGATTCGCCGGGATGGCAAGCTCGAGCTCCTGGATGGCACGGCCGACGTGGTGACGCCGGCGGACACGGAGCAGATGGCGAAGGACGTCCTCGACGCCGACCAGCTGAAGGAGCTGGAGGAACGGCGCCACGTGGACCTCGGTCTGACGTGGCGAGGCAAAGCTCGGGTTCGTGGCAACGTCTTCTATCAACGCAACTCGCTGGCGATGGCCTTCAGGCTGCTTCCGCTGGTCATCCCGACCTTCGAGATGCTCGGCATCCCGGAGGCAGTTCACCGGCTGCTCGCTCGGCATCACGGACTGATCCTGGTCACCGGCTCCACGGGGTCCGGGAAGTCGACGACGCAGGCGGCGATGATCGACCACCTCAACAACACGCGGCCCTACCACATCATCACGATCGAGGACCCGATCGAGTATGTCCACAAGCACAAGCTGGCCATCGTCGACCAGAGGCAGGTCGGCCACGACACACCGACGTTCGCCGAGGGCCTACGGGCCGCCTTCCGGGAGGACCCGGATGTCGTGTTGATCGGCGAGATGCGGGACCTCGAAACCATCTCGGCCGCACTCGCGATTGCCGAGACCGGACACCTGGTGATCGCCACCCTTCACACCAATGACGCGCCGCAGGCTGTCGATCGCATCCTCGACGGTTACGTCGGAGGCCACCAGCAGCAGATCCGCATCCAGCTCGCCGCCAGCCTGGCCGGCGTGATCTATCAGCAGCTGCTGCCCGCCGTCGGAGGCGGCCGCGTGGCCGCATTCGAGGTGCTGATCGCCAACGTTGCGGTTAGGACCCTGATCAAGGAAGGCAAGACCGACCAGATCAGGAGCGTCCTTCAGACCGGGCTGCGCGAGGGCTCGCAGACCCTCGAGCGTTCGCTCACGCAGCTGGTGCGGGCGGGTCTCATCGGCGAGACCGAAGCCCGCAACCGCTCGCTCAACCCAGGCGAGATCCTCGTCTAGCCTGCGGCTGAACTCGGGCGAAGGATACGGTCACCGCACCCGCCCCCAGCAACGACACCGCGACGCCCCCGACCACCGCTCCCCAGCCCAGCCCGAGGGTCGCGAGCGGGATCAGCATGAGCGCGCCGGCGAGGCCCTCCACCAATGGCGATGATGGCCCGATCGGGCTGCCGCAGCTCGCGCAGCGCCCTCTCCTGATCAGGTAGCCGCCGACCGGGATCAGGTCGACGAAATTGAGCACTCGCCCGCACGAACGGCAGTGCGAGCGTGGGCTGACGAGCGACTCGCGCCGGGGCAGCCGGTCGGCGGCAAGGTTGATGAAGCTTCCGAGCATCAACGCGACGATGACCAGGTAGGCTTCCAGGCTCAAGCCAGGCATTTCAACTCGCCCAGCTCGTCACAGACGAAGGGCGCCGCAGCGCGGCGCCCTCTCCGTCCCGGCTACGGGCGACGTCCCTAAAGGACGTTGCATCCCGTGGGTCCGGCGATGGCAGTGATCTTGCCGTGAAGGTCCCATGTGTACGAGAACTGAGTTGTACCGTTGCGAGTGTAGTTAGGGCTGGTCGGACCTGGGTTGGTGTTGAACAGCGTCAGTGGAGTCGCTACCGCTGCGCCAATGGGAAGTAGCTGCGTCGTCATGCTGTTGGTAGGACCGCCCGGGTTGATGGTGTCAACGTTGTTCGACGCCATGAATGCGTCGATCGCCGCCTGCACGGTCTTGTATTCCGAATTGCAGGCCTGCACCGAAGAGTTGGTGGTCAGCCCGACCAGGCTCAGCGTGACGATTCCAGCCAGTACGCCGAGGATCGTGACGACGACCAGGAGCTCGATCAGGGTGAATCCCTGCTGCCCCTTCTTGCCGCGCAGGTTCTCCTTGAACCATCGATACAGGATTTGTCTCTGCATGCCTCCCATCCTCATTTGCGACCCGATCCGCCACCGGGCGGATCCAGGTGTTTTCCGTGTGACGTCTATCAATCTAGGCGCGGGGCCGGGAAAGGTGAATGGAGGGTTTGGCCCACCCGGTGGGCGTCAGTCCCTGTTCGGGCTGGGCCAGGCCGGGGCGGGTCCTAGTGAAGTCCCAGCAAGCGCCTGAGTGCCACTGAGAGCCTCTTTGCTGACGATAATTTGGGTCGGGGCGGCCAGCTGCTGCGGGTCTTCGCGCCGGCGATGAGATTGATCTCGACGAGCACCCGCCGTCGCTCCGCTGTCACGATGCGCTTCCCCTTCACGCCGTCCTCCGCATCAGGAGGCCGAGGCAGGTGAGGTAGTTGGTGTGACGGACCTCGGGCGGTACCCGAGCGGGAAAGGGCAGGGCCATGACCGGGTGCGCGAGCTCGCGATTCAACGTCGTAGTCGCCCGCGCTGACAGGACCTGCTCGCCCGCGATCAGAATCGGCGCAGTGGGATCGAACTCCGTGTCCCGCCGGCGCTCGTAGAAGCGCAGGACCGTCCGCAGCGGGCCGGCCAGGGCCGGGCCGACATCGTCGCCGGCCGCGACATCGAGCTGGAAGCTGTGCCAGACCTGAGGTACGTGGCCGTCGATCAAGACGATCTCAGCCGGCGTCGAGTCCATGTCCAGGACGACGCAGGCGGCCTCTGCCACCGCCCTAGCCATGCAGGCGGATTTCAGATCGACTGCAATCGTCTCGAGACCCGCCAACCTGGCGGCATCCGCGACGCTCTTGATCAGTGAGCGGTCCCATGCCACCGCATACACAAGTCGTTGATGCGCACCGGAGCTAACGTCGACCCATCGAGTAGACATCCGCTCGGGGTCAAGAGATAGCTCGCGCGCCACCGCCGCGTCGACGTCCTGGTCAGCTGATCCTGGTGGAAGCTTGAGCACCTTGAAGGACGCGACGGAATCGCTTGCGGCGATCAGGGCATGAGTTTCCTCGATGCCGGTTCGAGCCAGCAGCTGGCGCAGGGCCGAACCGACGCCGGTGGCATCCAGGACCTTGCCGTCCACGAGCGAACCGATCGGAGCCCCGCCGGAACCGCATCTCATGGCTCCGCCCAGAGCTCCGCTAACCACTCGAATCAATCCTCCCGTCAGGTCGACGGCAAGACGTGTTACTGGCAGCGCCACAGATCAGCCGGAATAGTAGGACCAGCGTTGGACGTGAACGACCTGGGGGTTGTTGGCCACACCTATCTCAACGCTCGTCCAGAGTTGCGGGTTCACCCCCGAACAGCCGGAGGCCGTAGTGCCCAGGCACGCCGTGATGACCACGTCTCTGGCGTCAAGGTCTACGAGGTACGCCCTGGCATCCGTGGATGCAAGGTACACGCAGATGTCCTGTTGACATGCCCCGATCACCGGCGAGCTTCTGAAGGCGCTGGCTGACCCGAAGCTGGCAGCCAGCCTCAAGCTCGTCCCAGCGGCCTTCTGCACCTCGTAGAGCCGGCCATCGTCGGCTGCGAAATACCAGTTACCTGCGGCGTCTGGCGCTGGCGTGGTCCGGATGCGAGGGCCGGCTGCGGACCGGGCGTAGAGCTGCAGGTTCGCGTTGGGAAGGAGGAGATAGAGGGAACCGTCGTCGCCCCCGACTCCGATCAGGTTGGTGGGACCCGGACAGGCACACCAGTAGGGCGCACCGGAGATGGAGACGCCTCGCGGGAGTGTCTTCATCGCAACCCGTGCCGGGTTGCCGTTCGCGTCGACCTGGACCACCTCGACTCCTCCGCCCTGGAAAGTGATCGCGATTCTGGTCCCCCCAGGCTCGACGGCGATGCCGGTGGCATTCGCCCAAGGCAAGTTCCATGTCTGCGGCCCGTTGGTGAAGCCCCGGCTGAGCGTGTACCGGAAATAGGCGAGCTGACTGTTGCCTCCCCCCCTTGGCGCGACCACGAAGTAGACCTCATCGGTGGCCCGCCCGCAACCTGAGCAGGGCAGGACGACGGGCCCCTGCTGGATGGTATAGCCGCCCAGCCCGCCTCCGCAGCCGGGGCCATCTGGGTCCTGAGCGCAGCCGGCCCCACCGCCGCAGGGCGCGGCGTAGGCGGTCACATTTCCGGCGCTGTCACCGAAAAATGCGACGTTCGCGAAGTTCTTGCTCATCGCCGGTCGACCGGTCACCATCCCCGTGGCGGTTGAGCACAGCAAGGATCGTGTGGAGGCGTCGTCTGAAACTACCGCCACACAATCTGCGGAGTTGCGGCAGGACGGCCCAGAAGCGGGAATCAGGTCGACATATGCCCCGACGTCAGTTTGGTCGGGCATCACCAGCGGCGGGCCGGTCACGCTTCCTCCCAGATCGAAGGTCCAGCGTGGGACGCCCTTCCAGCTCAACGGGTAGTCATACAACCTGCCACCGGAGTCCCCGACCACGTAGTCGTCGAGCCCAGAGAGCACGGCATGGGTGCCGTCGACCCGGAAAGCATTGGACGACGCGATCCGGGTGAAGCCCTGCGGTGATCGCCAGTCGATCACGGATGTGCAGCCGGCGATGGCGGCCACCGCCGTCAGTCCGTTCACGGAAACGGGCGCCGGGTTCGGACATGCGGCGTTAAGGGGAGTGGCTTGCAGCTGGTTCAGCGCAAGCTCTGCTGCCGAGCTCACAGTGGCCTCCGTCTGCACCCGATTCACTAGATTGTTTGACAGCAGGAAGTTGGTCGACAGCGCGGTCATCAAGGCACCGGAGATGATTGCGAGAAACATGACGATGATGAGCACTCCGCTCAGCACGCTGCCCCGCTGGGAACGTCGCCTGTCGTGAAGGAGAGCCCGCATCGACTTCATGGGTTCAGGCGGGGATAAAAACGCATGGTTTGAGTCTCAACGTAGGTCTGCACCTGGACCGTCAGCGCCACCACGACGGTTTGATAGGGGGCGCTGCCGGCGAGATAAGCAGAGAATCCGATGACGTTGGTGGCGGCGTGAACTGGCGGATTCTGTCCGACCGTCCTGTCGACGTTGGCCCCATCCCACCTATAGGTAACCGTGTACTGCTGAGGGGGATTGGAGTACTTCCATCCGGATAGGGTGATCGTGCAAGGCGGTGGATCATTGGGCCCGCAGCTGCTGATCACCGGGGTGCTGCTCAGCGCGAAGTCGTCGGTGGCGTCGAACTGGAAGTTGCGGACCTGTGCGCTGGCTTCGATGCGGCTCGTGGCTGTGGTGCTCGCTCGCCAGGAGGTGAAGAACACCGAGGTGAGTCCTGTCATGACGAGGGCCCCGATCGCCGAGGCGACGATCAGCTCCACGAGCGTGTATCCGCCCTGGCTCTTCGCGTAACGGCGGACGGCCTTGTTCAACGGGCGCCCTTGATGACCTGAATGGCGCTGCCCACCTGTGCGGAGTTCGACAAGGAGATGACCGCCACGGAAAGCAGCTGAGTCGTGCCGGGGCCAGGGCCAACCTGCACATCAGCCCGCAACCTGAAGGAGCCACCGCTGCAATTCCCTTGAAAGGCTGCTCGGGTCGGTGCGACGCTGGCGTCCTCAGTTGCAAAGCAGTCCGAATACGACTGGGCAGAGGCGTCGTATCCCTGCTCGAGCTCGTACTCGATGACAGCCGTGGCCGCTGTATTGCGCTTGGCGAGCGTGGCCTGCAGAAGGCCCGTGCTGAAGGTTCCGATGATCAGCGTCAGCGCCATGCCCATGATCATCACGCTGACCAGCAGCTCGATCAGCGTCGCGCCCGCTTGAGCCTGCCGCCGGTCGCGCGGCCACAAGGCCAGCAGCCGTCGCATCATTTGACGGCTTGGAGCAGTCCGTACATGGGGAGGATCACGGAAACCGCGACGAACCCAACCGCCCCGCCGACGGCGATCACCAGCGCCGGCTCCATGAGCGAGATCATGTTCCGGACCTTGTAGTCCATTTCCTCGCTCAGGAAATCTGCGATCTGCTCCAGGCTTGAGTCGAGCGTCCCCGTCTCCTCGCCGACCTTGATCATGCGGATCATCATCGGAGCCAGCAGCCCGGTGGCTTCCAGCGGTGCGGAAAAGCCGTCGCCCGTGACCATTCGCTGCCGGACCGACTCGAGTCTCCGGCGGAACTTGATGTTTCCCGCCGCGGCGATTGCGACGTCGAATGTCTGGCTGATCGGTATGCCTGCCTTGAGCATCGTGGACAGCGTGCGAGTGAAGCGCTCGATGATGCTGTAGTTGACGATGCTTCCCACGACTGGAAGACGAAGGATGCCGTAGTCCCGTGTGATGCGGCCGAGGGGGCTGTGCATGAACAAGAGGATGGCCACGATGAAACCGAACAGGCCGAGGATGATCTGGATTCGCCAGGCCTGAGCGAATACCCCGATCGACAGGAGGATGCGGGTCGGGAGCGGCAGCTGAGCGTGGAATTCGTGGAACATGGAGACGAAGTTGGGCAGCACGAAAACAACGAGAACCGTGCAAACCGCAAGCGCCAGCACGAGGATGATGGCGGGGTAGATCATCGCGCTGCGCAGCTTTTTGATCGCAGTGTCCTGCCGCTGGAGGTAGGCGGCGACCTGGCTCAGCACCTTGTCGAGAGTGCCGCTGTATTCGGCTGCGCGGATCATGTCGACATAGAGCTTGTTGAAGACGCTGGGGTGATGGTGAATCGAGGTGGAGAAAGCCTCACCCGCGTCAAGGTCCTCGCAGATGTCTTCGAGCGCCGCGCGGAACGCCCCGGATCCCGATGCGCCCTGGAGCAACTTGATGGCATCCGTGATCGGCACCCCAACCCTGAGGAAGGTGGAAAGCTGGCGCGAGAATAGAACCAGATCAGCCGTGCTTACGCGAAAGAAGGTCGGCAGCTCGCGGTAGAGCCAGCGCCGCCAGCTGTTTCTCGCGGGACGTACAGACACCACGCGGTAGCCGCGATCCAGCAGGCCGCGATGCACCGTCGAGGCCGAGTTGCCTGCAATGACGCGTTCCTCGAGGCCGCCTCGTGGTGAATAGGCGCGATACGCGAATTTATTGATGGCGTGGAACCTCCGTTAGAGGATGTAGACGCTTCGCAAGACTTCCGAAACGGTGGTGACGCCGGTGCTGATCTTGTGCCATGCATCGACCCTGAGCGGCACCATCTGCCCCTTGACGGCGGCGTCGAGGATCTCCCGGTGGCTCGCCCTCCCGATGACCAGGCGCTTGACGTCATCGCTCATCGTCAGCACCTCGAAGACCCCGATGCGGTCGTAGTACCCGGTCATGTTGCAGCGGCTGCAGCCCTGGCCGTGGTAGAGCGCCTCCGGCGCGCGCATGCCGAGCGATGCCGCGAACTCGAGCTCTTCGGCGTTGGGCTGAGTCGGCACCTTGCACCCTTCACACGTCTTGCGAACCAGGCGCTGGGCGACGATCGCAATCACCGAGGATGCAATCAGGAAGCCCTCGATACCCATATCGGTGAACCGAAGCAAGGCGCCGACCGCATCGGTCGCGTGCAGCGAGGACAACACCAGGTGACCGGTCAGCGCCGACTGGACCGCGATCTCGGCCGTTTCGCGGTCGCGGATCTCGCCGACGAGAATGATGTCCGGGTCCTGCCGGAGGATGGCCCGGAGCCCATTCGCGAAGCTGATATCAGCGAGCTTGTTGATCTGGCTCTGGTTGATGTTGTCGAACATGTACTCGACCGGATCTTCGATCGTCATGATGTTGCGGACCTGCTGATCGAGCTCGTGGATCGACGCGTACAGCGTCGTCGTCTTGCCGCTGCCGGTAGGCCCTGTCACGAGCATCATTCCGTACGGCGAGTGCAGCATTCGGTGGTACTCGGCGTAAGCGCCGCGCGAGAACCCGAGCTGCTGAAGCGTGATCAGCGATCGGCTGCGGTCGAGCAGCCTCATCACCAGCTTTTCGCCCCAGATCGTCTCCATGGTCGCCACCCGAACGTCGAGCTCGCGACCGTCCACGTTGACGCTGATCTGGCCGTCCTGAGCCCGCCTGCGTTCGACGATGTTCATGCCGGCCATGATCTTGACCCGCGACGAGAGCGCTGCCCCTGTCGCACTCGGCAGGTGAGCCATGTCCTGGAGCACACCGTCGATCCGGAATCGGACCCTCAGGAAGTCCTTCTGCGGTTCGATGTGTAGGTCAGAAGCCCGATCCCGTAGACCCTGGGTGATGAGCAAGTTCACGATCTCGACCGCGGGCGAGTTGGAGGTGATTCTGGAGAGCTCGAGCGTCGCCACCCGATCGAACCCCAGCTGAGGTCGCGACTCCTCCAGCGATCGGGCGGCCACCTGGAGGCGCGGCCGCATGCTGTGGACGCGGCTGAGGTTGGCCAAAATGTCCGACGGGCTCGCGATGTAGGGGGCAATGGGCATGCCCGCGATCAGCCTGATGTCGTTCAGGAGGGGCAGATTGCCCGGGTCGCTGAGTGCGACAGCCAGGTACCCGTTCTCACGCCGGAGCGGAAGGACCACGTGCCGGCGGGCAAAGTCTTCGGGCACCGAACGTGCCACCTCAGCGTCGACGGCGCCGTCCCTCAGGTCTGCGATCGGGGCGTCGAGATGAACGCTCAGCACCTGGGTCAGCCGGTCCTCGTGTACCGCACCTTGCTGGACAAGCACCGCGCCCAGTGGCGCGAGGCTCACCTGCTGGGCGGCAAGTGCGCGTCGCAGTTGATCCTCGGTGATCAGGCCTTCGGCTACGAGGGCTTCTCCCAGTCGTGCTTCGGGTGTCGGCGCGTCAGCCGGCGCGGCGGCGAGCTTGAGCACGACCTGATGTTGGCGTCCGCGGTCCGGTTTAGTAATGGGAATTGGCTGACCCCCCGAGTCGTTTGTCCCAGATGGCCTGGGGCAAGAGCCGGGGTCCTTAGTCCGCTACGAGCCCCATTCGGACGGCGCACAGCATGGCCTCGGTTCGGCTGCGCAGATCTAGCTTTCGATAGATGCTCGCGAGGTGGTTCCGAACCGTCTTGGGGCTGATCCCGCGGCTGGCGGCGATGGTTGAAATGGATTTGGCCTGGCCGATCTGGGCCAAGATTGCCAGCTCGGTCGGGGAGAGCGGTCCGCCGGACCTCCGCGTCTCGTGAGTCTTGGTCGCAAGGCGGTCCAACATCTGGCCCATCAGGTTGGCTCCCACGACTCGATGTCCTGACAGCACCGCCCTGACACCGGACAGGAACTCCTCCAGCGGACAATCTTTGGTGAAAAGCCCAGCCACCCTGCCCTGGAGCGCCTCGGACATTCCTTCCTCGTCTTCACGATCTCCCAGCAAGATCAGCGGGATCGGCGGCTCGAGCAAAGAAAGCTCCTTGGCGAGCTCGTGCCCTGCGATCGGCCAGGTCCCGATGTCGCAGAAGACGAGCTGGAGTCCACCGCGTCTGGCTATCTCCAGCCCACTCTTGGAATCGATGACGACCTGAACATGGGCCATGATCGGTGGCCCTGAAAGCAACCTGCTCAGGGCAGCACGGAACAAAGGCTGCCGCTCGATGACCAGCACCACAGGCCTTGGACCGGAGTGGCGCTCCAGGGTTGTACCCGCGTCCGCTCGAGGGCCGGGAACCACAACCACGTGAGCAATGTAGGTACGCGAGCCAGATTAAGTAATGGGATCGTCGTCCTAGTTTCGGGACAGCCGGAGCGTCAGGCCTCGACGAGTCCCTTCCGCACCGCGTAGAGGACTGCTTGCGAGCGGTCGTAGATGTTGAGCTTCTGATACATGTTGCTGACGTGGTTGCGGACGGTCTTCTCGCTGATCTTGAGCCGGAAGGCGATCTGCTTGTTGGCCATTCCAGTCGCCAGCAGCTTGAGGATTTCAACCTCGCGAGTCGTGAGGCCGTCGTAGAACTCCTTGGGGGTCGCCGCGCCGGTCAGCATGTCCAGAACGCGGTTGGCCACGGCGCCCGCCATCACGCGCTCGCCGGAGACCACCGCCTGGATGCTCGTGACGATCGCCTCAGCAACCGAGTCTTTGAGGACGTAGCCGCTCACTCCCGCCTCGAGCGCCTGAAGGACGTGATTGTCCGCGTCGAACGTCGTGAGGATGAGGATCTTCATGTCGGGGAGCTGCGCCCTGATCTGGCGCGTGGCTTCGACGCCGTCCACGTTGGGCATCTTGAGGTCCATCAACACGACGTCTGGCTTGAGCTTGATCGCCTGCCTGACCGCATCCGCGCCGTCGACGGCCTGCCCGACGATCTCTACGCGGGGGTCCTCGTCCAGCAGCCTGGCCAGGCCTGACCGGAACAGAGTCTGATCGTCTGCGATCAGCACGCGAGCGGCGGTTTTGTTTTTCGCCGGCACGCTCAGCACAGGCCTGCCTCAGGCACCACGGCCTGCACTGTGGTTCCTCCACCGGGGTGGCTTTCGATGGTCAGGCGGCCTCCCAGAAGCACGGCTCGTTCACGCATTCCCAGCACGCCCATTCCGCCGAGGCCCAGCGTCTCCGAGGAGTCGATGCCGGCGCCGTCATCCCGAACTATCAGGGCCAGCTCCGCGCCGCCGAGCCACTCCAACGCGACCCGCACGCTGCGCGCTCCACTGTGTAGACGGATGTTGGTGAGTGCCTCCTCGACAATCCGGTACAGGTTCAAGGCGGCCGCCGAGCGTACCTTCTTCGGCCACGCTGGAGAAACCATTAGCTCGACCGCGATCCTGGTCCTTTCCTCGAACCTGCTGAGCAGGCTCTGCAGCACGGCGACGAAGCTTTCTTCCGACGCCGGCTCTCCACGGAGGTCGTAGAGCATCTCCCGGATGCTCTGAAGGACCTGGCGCGTGGAGTCCTGAAGCTCCGTTGCCTCCCGCAGGACGCTCGCGCGCCCGAACTGCTCCACCTTGAACGTCTCGAGCTCGATGAGCATCCCGGTCAGGGTCTGGGCGACCCTGTCGTGCAGCTCCCGAGCCACGTGCTGTTTGATGACTCGCTCAGCCATGGCGCGCTCGTACTCCGGCTCGCCTGCAAGCTGCATGGGCGCGCCTCTACTACCGACCTGACCTCGCATCTGGAGGCCCCCTCCCTCATGACTCTCTGACCGAGAATGAAACCTAAGTAGTGCAACACACACTTAAAGTCCATTCCAAAACGTAGTCAATGGTCAGAATTGCCCATGGTTGGACAAGAAAATCGAAAAATCCGGAAAACTACCGAATCGTCGCGGCCTGAGCGCGGTTGCGAACCTTGAGCTTTTTCAGAACTTGTTGCACGTGTTTGTTCACTGTGGTCGGCGAAATGCCCAGCTTGCGGGCGATCTCGCGGTTGGTCCGGCCCTGACGGACCTCACCCAGGACCTCCGCCTCACGGACACTCAGCAGCCGCGGTTTGTTGTCGAGGTCCTGAAGTGAACGGCGCCGACTGGGCCGAATTCCATTGACGCGGCTGAGGAGGTCTCCCGTGATCGACTTTTCACTCCGAGCGACGCTTCGCAGCGCGCCCAGAAGCTCGTTCACCGTCAGGTCTTTCGGCAGATAGGCGGCGGCTCCAGCGGCCGATGCCCTCAAAAGCCGTTCCGGATCGGCGAGCGCGCTGGTCAGGACCACTTTCACCCTATTCCGCTCACGTTTTAGTGCTTCGGTGGCGGTCACGCCGTCCACACCGCCTCCGAGGTTGATGTCCATCAGAACGACGTCGACCGGAGCCTGTTTGAGCTTTCCCGCCAGCTCGCGCGCCGATCCAAGGTCCCAGACGATCAGGAGGTCGGGTTGCCTCTGGAGCGCGCGGCGGAGCCCAAGGCGATAAACAGGATGGTCATCGATGATCCCGAGGCGGAGTGGGCCTACCGCGGATGCCGATCCAGCTGCGTGCCCGGCGTCCGTTTGAGGAGCTGCTTTCACACCGACCCGAGTCGTCCTTGCGCCGGCCGGCCGCCGTCCCGCCGTCGATCCCGGCCCTGGGACATTCTTCCCATTTGCCTTCGCCTCCCGAGGTGTCATCCTGCCCTCAACCAGCCGTGTTGGGTGCTAAGGGGAATTGGATGAAACGAAGCCGCGACCGTCGGTTCTTCAAGGTGTTGCTGCCGCTGTTCGTCATCGCCAACTTCGGGCTTGGGCTGCTTGTTCTCGCGCAGCTGGGGCCCCACGCCTGGCAGCAGTGGCTGGAGGTCGGCACTGGAGCGTTCTGCTGCGCTGTCGCCGGCTGGCTCGCCGGCTCGGGTTGGTCGAAGTCGTACTGGGGGCAAACCATGACCAGGCAGGTGGTTGCCTGGCACAGCATGGTGGATGCGATCTTCACCTGGGTCGAGGATCTTCCTATCTCCGCCGAATCCGTGAACCGGCTCAGGCGCACGCTCGACGACGCCCGGGTCATCAGCTACAAACGTAAGGAACCGGCCGACCCGATCAGCTGACACCGTGTCGCTCATGCAAGCGGGATGGCGACGCGGATTGCGGTCCCGCCGGAAGCATTCGCCGCAGTCTGGAGGTCACCGCCCATCAGAACCGCGCGCTCCCGCATCCCGATCATTCCTTGGCCCGGGCGCAGGTCCCCAAAAGTTGGAAAGCCTCGGCCGTCATCGGTCACCGTGAGCTCGATCAGGCGCCGGGTCGGGCTCAGGCCGAGGTTGATCTCGATCTGGCGCGCGCCGCTGTGTCGGAAGGCGTTTTGCAGCGCCTCTTGAACGATCCTGTAGAGGTCTAAAGCGGTCGCCGAAGGCAGCTGGGCCGGCCACTCGTCCGCTACCACCATCCGCACCTGGATGCCGGTCCGCTCGACGAATGGCTCCAACAGCCCGGTGCGAAGGAGGCCAGGAAAATCGCCGCCTGACACGGAGTCCCCTCGCAAGTCGTACACGAGATCGCGCACATTGGCGAGGGCGTCCCGCGTCCATTCCTGCAGGAGATCGAACTGGCGCTGCACGCTCGCACGGCCGGTTTGCTCAACCTTGAAATGCTCGAGCTCCAGGAGCATGGTTGCCAAAATCTGGGCGACACGGTCATGGAGCTCGCGGGCCAGATGCTCGCGGACTGCCGCGTCAGCCTCCGGCCGGCCCGGAATCCCCGCGTGTCGCGCCCCTCGCTCGACGGCCGGACGACCATGTCGCCTACCCACCCCTGGCTTCGGCATGCACCTTGGAGTTTACAAGGAGCAAAGTCGGATTCCACACTTAAGTCACATACAAATCGTTCTAAATCCCGCGCGCCGACGTTGGAGTTTCCAAGCCTTGGTGATCCACACAATCGCCATCCACATTAATAAGGACGCGAGGACGCTCGATGAGCGTGACTTGGATCCAGGTCCACACAATGGCTCGCGCTCTCGAATCGACCCGGTCGCCGGCGACGCAAGTAACGCGTCGCGTCTCCGTTTGAACGCTCAACTAAGGTATTTCGGTCGCTCAATCTGGCGTTCTAAGGTCGACGGGGAGGAAAGATGAAGGTCGCCAAGCTGGCCGTTCGAGCTAGGGCCAAACCCGCTGCAGAAGGGCCCCTGCCGGTACGCAATCGCACCCGGCAGTTCCTGTTCCTCACGATCGGGGCAGGTGCGGTGTCAGGGATCGTGGCCCTGGTCGGTCCGGCGCTGGTGACCGCAGCTGGGGCCGCGCTCACGACCCAGATCGCGGCGAGCACCGCCCAACCGATCCAGGCCTCGTCGGTCTTTCCGCCGGTTGGGCCCCAGCACAAGACGGTTGACGTCTACGACCCTGCGCCGCCGGTGAGGCAGGCAGCCCCGGCGCCCGCTCCGCCCACTCACAACGCAGCGCCCTCACCCTCGCCGAGGCCAAGCCATTCGCCCCGCCCATCTCCGAGCCCGAGGCCTTCGGGTTCGCCACGACCAAACGACTGATGGCACCGAGGTCTGAGCGAGCTGCCCGCGACCGTGCGCTCTGGATGGTTCGCCTGGCTACGGTCGGCAGCGCGGCCGGCGCGCTCGGCCTGACCTGGGTCTTTTCGGACGCGGCCCAAGCGTACTTTTCCGGCAAGCCCGCCCCGAGGTCGGCGCCGGTCGTGCCGGTGGTGCCGGTGGCGGCGGCGCCCGTCCAGCAACCGCCGCAGGTGATTCAAACCATTGTCCACCATCCCTACCAGGGCGGATCCAGGGCGCCGGCTCCAGCTCCTGGCGGGGCTGCCCCGAGGCCTCCGGCTCAGGCGCCCGGGGCTCCTCCTCCGCCGCCGCCACCACCGGTTTGCAAATCCACCCCATCGAAGCCGTGCTGAGCTTCGACTCGTTCGTCGCCATGGGCACGGACAACACGGTGGTGGTTGATGACAGCCGGGCGCTGCCGGCCGCGATGAGCCTGGTGCAGAGGCAATTTCGAGAGATCGACGAGGTGTGCAGCCGGTTTCGCCCGGACTCTGAGCTCTCACGACTGAATCGACGCGCCGGGGAGGGTGACATTCCGCTGTCCGCCCTACTCGAAGAGGCCATCGTGGCGGCGCTCGATTCGGCAGCGATGACCGGTGGGCTGGTTGACCTGACAGTCGGAAAGTGTGTCGAGGAGGCGGGATATACGGTCAGCTTCCGGGAGATGGCTCCCGAGGGCCCCGCGATTGAACTTCGAGTGCGTCATGTAATCGGGTGGCAGGCGTTGACCTACGACCCTGTCGCTCACACCATCCGACTCCCGGCGGGCGTCGGAATCGATCTCGGAGCCAGCGGCAAAGCATGGGCGGCGGACCGTGCCAGCGACGCGGTTGCCGGCAGCCTCGGAGTCTCGGTCGCGGTGAGCTGCGGCGGGGACGTCGCGGTTCGTGGACCGGTGCCGCCAGGCGGTTGGCCGATTCGAGTGGCTCTGAGCGACGATGCCGACGAATGGCAGGATGTCGTCGTGTTTGACGGAGGCCTTGCGACGTCGGGTACCACCTCACGCCGCTGGCGTCGCGGCGGGATCGAGCTCCATCACATCATCGACCCGTCGACCGGCTTGCCCGCTCAAACTCCATGGGCGATGGTTTCTGTCGCCGCCGCTACCTGCGCGGAAGCCAACGCAGCGGCCACGGCCGCGCTGATCATGGGCGACAGCGCGCCGGCTTGGCTCGACGGTCTCAAGCTCCCGGCGCGCCTGGTCAATACCGGCGGTGAGGTTCGATTCGCCGGCGGTTGGTGCGCATCGCCGTCGTGACCGCGCAACTGTTCGCGGCCTCGGCCGCGGCAGCCAGCGAGCCGAGCTGGCTCTGGTACGCGACGCGAGGGCTCGGCACCGCCACTCTGATCGTCCTGACGGGCACTGTAGTGCTGGGTGTCGTCACAGCGACGCGGTGGATCGGGGAGTCAACCCCGGCGTTCGTCGCGGCAGACATGCATCGCAATCTCAGCCTGCTTGGGATGTGCCTGCTCGCGGCACATGTCATCACGACCGTCCTCGATCCGTTCGCGCACATCAGCGTGCGCGACGTGCTCATCCCGGTGGGGGCGGCGTACCGGCCCGTCTGGCTCGGGCTCGGAGTGGCGGCGATGTGGGTCCTGATCGGCGTGGTGGCCACCAGCCTGGTGCGGGAGCGCATCGGTCCCCGCGCCTGGCGCCTCGTACATTGGGCGGCATACGGATCGTGGCCCCTTGCGGTCGTCCACGGATTAGGTACCGGAAGCGACGCTCAGGCCCCGTGGCTGATAGCGGTGGTGGCCTCATGTGTCGCTGCGGTGGTGTTCGCTCTCGTGTTCCGCCTCCGCAACGGTCAGCCGGCAACGCAGCCGATCCGTGCCGCGGGAGCGATCGCGGCGGCCGCCGTCTTGCTTGTTTCGGGTGCGTGGGCGTTCACCGGCCCGTTTCAGTCGGGTTGGGCGGCCAAGGCCGGCACTCCGGTGGTCAAGACGGCTGCTGCCTCTGCCGCGCGAGGCCCGGTCCATCCTGGCCCAGGTGGCTTCAGCGATCCGCTTGCCGGGGTCCTCGTCAAGGACGCCAGCGGCAACGTCCAGATCTCTTTTAGAGACATGGTGGATACTGGGCTCACAGTCTCGATCCGGTCTCCAAACAGCAGCGAGACGCTGCCGGTGATCACGATTTCACGAGACGGCCGAGTGTTGTGCGCCGTGCCCGCGTCCACCGGTACGACTCTTTATGCCGTTTGCGGTAAGACGCGGCTCACCGTCGCTCTCTACGGATCCAGCACCGCGTTGAGCTCAGGCGGACAGGTCACCGGTCAACTAATAACTTCTGGACCATTGAACTGAACTCTGTCCCCAAACGTGTCGAGGTCCAACCGGCGAGTCGGCCTGCTGTCGGCCGGCGCCTCATGGCAGGGCCGGACCAAACTGCCGGTTACGAAGGCATCGACGAGCATAAGCGCCGCCTCGGGGCTTATCCCGCGGGAGGCAACGGGCTGATCGAAGTCCTCAGGCAGAGCGGCCTGCGCGGTCGCGGGGGCGCGTGGTTTCCCACTTGGCGCAAGTGGGCTGCTGTCGCCGATCGCTCGGACGGCCACGCGGTGGTGGTGATCAACGCGTCAGAAGGTGAGCCGCTGAGTTCCAAGGACCGGACCTTGATTTCCCTGCGCCCACACCTGGTGCTTGACGGCGCCGCGCTGGCGGCGGCTTCCGTTTCCGCGGACGACATCGTCCTTTATCTCTCCCGCGGTGCGGCGTCGACCGAAAAAACACTTCAGCGCGCGATCAAGGAGCGGGCTCGGTCAGGCCGCTCTGAGCCGCGAATTCGGATCGTGAGGACGTCCCATCGCTACATCGCGGGAGAGTCCTCGGCGGTGGTGAACCGCCTCTCGGGCGGTCCGTCCAAGCCCAAATACGACCAACACGCATCGGAGAAAGGGGTCGACGACCGTCCCACCCTCGTTCAGAACGCGGAGACTCTCGCCCACGTCGCGATGATCGCTCGCTACGGCAGCGACTGGTTCCGGAGGCTGGGGACACAGAACTCTCCCGGCAGCACGCTCATGACGGTGTTGGGAAACGTCAAGAACCCGGGCGTGTACGAGGTGGATCTTCGAGCGAGGCTGGGCGGAGTGATCGAGGCGGCTGGGGGGACAACCACACCTGCAGCCGGTGCGTTGCTGGGCGGGTACTTCGGAACCTGGCTGCCGCCTTCCTTGCTGGTGGATCTGCCTCTCGACGTGGACGGATTGAAAGCGACCTACAAAGCTTCGCTTGGGTGCGGGGTGCTGGCGGTTCTGCCCAGCAATGGCTGTGGAGTGGTGGAGGCCGCTCGCATCTTCAGCTATCTGGCCGCTGAAACCGCCGGGCAGTGCGGGCCGTGCGTCAACGGCCTGGGCGCGATCGCGGAGGCAATGGAGCAGATCGCAGATTCCAACGCGGGAGCGGGTCACCTCGAACGGGTGAAGCGGTGGATCGAACTGGTTCGGGGACGGGGTGCCTGTCATCATCCAGACGGGGCGGTGGGCTTGCTGTCGAGCGCGCTGACGGTCTTCGGCGATCATGTCCAGATGCACCTTTATCGCCAGCGCTGCTATGGAGCCACGGTGACCGGTTTTCCGCAGCCGCCACCGTCCGGGCAAGGGTGGCGGTGAGCGAAGTCATCCGGCGCCGGCTGCGCGTCAATCCGATTCTGTGCAACGGCTACGGCTACTGTGCCGAGATCGTGCCCGAGCTGATCGCACTCGACGACTGGGGCTTCCCGATCGTCAGCGACAGCCGGATCGCAAGCGGCCGGGTGGAGCGCCTCGCCGAGCGCGCCGTGGCGACCTGCCCGCGGCTTGCGCTGCTGATCGAGGAGGCGCGCTCGGACTCCCGCTGATCGGCCGAGATCAGGTCACGGTCAGTGTCGCCACCATTCCAGCGTGGACGTGGCCGGGATAGTTACAAACGATCAGGTAGGTGCCTGGTGTGAGTTTCACTGTCAGGTCCTGCAGGCCGCCGGCCGCGACGCCATCAATCTCGTCCACATGCTCGATGCCGGTGGCCTCCTCCTGGACTTTATTCGTGGCCGGGTCGGTGGGCAGCGCAGCCGGGGCGTCACTGGTCCTTAGAATCACGAACTCGTGCTTCTCGCTGCCCGTGTTCTTGACCTCGAACGTGACGCTCCCGGCCGGGATGGAAGTGGCCTCGAGCCGCACGTGATACTCATCGAGCGTGACACCGATCATCTGTCCGTTCGACGCGGTATTGCCCGCCGTCGCTCCACAGCCCACCAGCAGACTGGAAAATGCGCCGAGCAAAACAAGCTTCCCTAGTCTCATCTCTCTCACTCTCTCTCTCACTCCGACTCGTTCTTTGGTGCGACCTGACGCCACGTATCTCAGGATGGTTGGGCTCGCACGCGGGGTCAATAAGTCGTTGCTACATGACCTGTGACAACCGACTCCGGGTAATTCCGCCGTGTAACCTCGGCGCGTAAGGGCCGTTTGCCTACCCCTTCCTCTCAGTTAAGCAACTTAGGTTGACATTTCGCACCTAGGCAACTACGGTTGCTTACATGCCCCGGCCCCCTTCTCCTGTAGGTGGACCTGCCGACGGCCTGGCTGCCGTTTCTCAGCTTCGCGCCATGGCCGACCAGCTCGAGAACGCCGAGGTCGAGCGTGCTTTACGGGCGGGCTGGTCCTGGTCGCAGGTGGCGGAAGCCCTTGGCGTCACACGCCAGGCCGTCCACAAGAAGCATCTCAGGCGCCTGCTGATGGCTCAGATCGAGCTCCGGAGGCGCGCGGGTGAATAGGTTCTTCGGCGCCCAGAGACTGCTCGTCTCCTGGGAGCTCGCCTCGTCCGTGGTTCAACAGTTTGAGGTCGAGGCGAAGCAAGAGGGTGCGAAGTCCATCGAGGCCGAGCACATGCTGCTCGCCCTGGCTTCCAATCCAGACACCGAGGACGCCAGGCTGCTGCACGAGTTCGGCCTCGATCACAAGCGCCTGGCTTCCGCCCTGCGTGCAGAGCGCCGGCGGACTCTGGAGTTTGCCGGTATCAGCGCCCCGGACAAGAAGCTGGTGGAGGCAACCGAGCGCGACTGCGCGTTGTCGTTCGGGACGTCGGCCAAGGCGGCGGTGAGGCGCGCCTTGATCGGGGCGCACCACAATAGGCATCGAGTCCCTCTGCGCACCATCGATCTCCTTGCCGGCATTCTTGAAGCCGAGTTGGGCACCGTTCCTCGCGCCCTCGCGATCGCAGGGGTCGATCGCGCGGCTCTGATCTCACGGGCAAGAGCGTCCGCATGCTGATCCGGATCCTGCGCACGTACCTGCGGCCTTACTCGGCCGCGTTGATCGCCGTGGTCGCGCTGCAGCTGGTTTCGACCATGGCATCGCTGTACCTGCCCAGCCTGAACGCGGACATCATCGACAAGGGCGTGGCCAAAGGCGACACCGGCTACATCGTCTCGACCGGCGGCTGGATGCTGGTGGTCACGCTGGCCCAGATCGCATGCTCGGTCGCCGCGGTCTACTTCGGAGCGCGCGCGGCGATGGCATTCGGCCGCGATGTCAGGTCAGCCGTCTTCCACAGGGTCGGCACATTCTCCGGCCGGGAGGTCGCTCAGTTCGGTGCGCCCTCGCTGATCACGCGCAGCACCAACGACGTGCAGCAAGTGCAGATGCTCGTCCTCATGACCTGCACGCTGATGGTCGCCGCGCCGATCATGTGCGTCGGCGGCATCATCATGGCCCTGCGGCAGGATGTCGGGCTGTCCTGGCTGATGGCCGTCTGCATCCCGGTCCTGGTCGTCGCGATTGGTCTGATCGTGGTCCGGATGGTGCCCCTGTTTCGCTCGATGCAGTCGCGTATCGACGCCGTCAACCGGGTGCTGCGAGAGCAGCTCGCGGGCATCCGTGTTGTGCGCGCCTTCGTTCGCGAGCGCCACGAGGCCGAGCGGTTCGCCGAGGCCAACGCTGAGCTGACCTCGACTGCTCTAGGGGCCGGGCGGTTGATGGTGCTGATCTTTCCGATCGTGATGCTGATCCTCAACGGGTCCAGCGTCGCCGTGCTCTGGTTCGGCGCCGCCCGGGTCAACAGCGGTGAGATGCAGATCGGTGCGCTGACCGCGTTCCTCATGTACCTGATGCTGATCTTGACGTCCGTGATGATGGCCACCTTCATGGCGATCATGATTCCGCGCGCTGCGGTCTGCGCCGATCGGATCGGTGAGGTCTTGAACACCGAGTCGTCGGTCAGGCCGCCGGCGCACCCGGTCCGAGAGGTGCGTTCTCGTGCTGAGCTGGAACTAAAAGACGTCGAATTTCGGTATCCCGGTGCGGCCTCACCGGTGCTGCAGAACATCTCGTTCCGGGCCGCCGCTGGACAGACGACCGCCGTCATCGGCAGCACTGGAGCGGGCAAGACGACGCTGATCTCCCTGGTGGCCCGACTGTTCGACGCCACCTCTGGAACCGTCCTGATCGACGGTGTCAGCGTTCGCGACCTGGATCCGGAAATGCTGTGGAATCGCATCGGCCTGGTCCCGCAGAAGCCATACCTTTTCACGGGCACGGTCGCCAGCAACCTTCGTTACGGCAATCCCCAGGCCACCGAGGCCGAGCTGTGGCAGGCCCTGGAGGTGGCCCAAGCGAGCGACTTCGTCCGGGAGATGCCTGGTGGGCTTGAGGCTCCGATCGCGCAGGGAGGCACCAACGTGTCCGGCGGACAGCGCCAGCGGCTGGCGATCGCGCGCGCGCTGGTTCGGCAGCCCGAGATCTATCTCTTCGATGATTCGTTCTCAGCCCTAGACCTGGCCACCGACGCGCGGCTGCGTGCCGCGCTCCGCCCGCAAACCGCGCGGGCCACCGTGGTCATCGTGAGCCAGCGCGTCTCCACCATCACGGATGCAGACCAGATCATCGTCCTGGACGACGGGGCAATCGTCGGCTTGGGCCGCCACGAGGAGCTCATGGTCACGTGTCCGACGTACCTCGAGATCGTCCAGTCGCAGCTGGCCGCGGAGCCGGCGGCATGAGCGATCGATCGGCCACCACAGACCAGGCGACACCTGCCGTGCGGCCGCGGCCGCCCATGCGCGGGGGGTTTGGCGGACCCTGGGGGGGCGGCGGAATGCCGGTGGAGAAACCGATGCGGTTCGGGCCGTCAGTGCGGCGTTTGATGGCGCGATTGAGCCCCGAACGTTGGAAGCTCCTGATCGTCATCGGGCTCGGCGTGACGAGCGTCGCGCTCCTGGTCATCGGGCCGAAGATTCTCGGGCGCGCGACCGACCTCATCTTCTCCGGCGCCATCGGCAAGCGGCTGCCGGCCGGGCTGACCACCGATCAGGTGGTCGCGGCTGCCCGCGCGTCAGGCAACGCCAACCTCGCCGACCTCCTCGCCAGGATGCACGTCGTTCCGGGCCAGGGCATCGATTTCAATGCGCTGGGTAGTGTCCTGGTACTGGCCCTGGGACTGTACGTGGCCTCCGCGTTATTCAGCTGGATGCAGGGTTACCTGCTCAACGATGTGGTGCAGCGAACCGTGTTTCTGCTGCGGGCGGACGTCGAGGACAAGCTGGGTCGCCTGCCCCTGCAGTTCTTCGACAATCAACCTCGCGGCGAGCTTCTCAGCCGGGTCACCAACGACATCGACAACGTTTCGGTCTCCCTGCAGCAGACCATCAGCCAGCTGCTGAGCGGCCTGCTCACCGTGGTCGGCGTGGTGGTGATGATGTTCGTGGTCTCACCGCTGCTGGCGCTGATCGCCCTGGTCACCATCCCGCTGTCCGTGGTCATCACCACGCAGGTCGCCAAGCGTTCGCAAAAGCTCTTCGCCGCGCAGTGGGCCCACACCGGCGCCCTCAACGGCCATATCGAGGAGGCGTTTACGGGGCACGAGCTGGTCAAGGTTTTCGGGCGCCGGCGCGAAGTGGAAGAGGTGTTCCGCGCCAGGAACGAGGCGCTGTTCAAGGCCAGCTTCGGCGCCCAGTTCATCTCGGGGCTGATCATGCCCTCGATGACGTTCATCGGGAACCTGAGCTACGTCGCCATCGCCGTCATCGGCGGCGTGCGCGTCGCGACCGGGACGATGAGCCTGGGCGACGTGCAGGCGTTCATCCAGTACTCGAGGCAGTTCACCATGCCCCTGACCCAGGTTGCATCCATGGCCAACCTGCTCCAGTCTGGTGTCGCCTCAGCCGAGCGCGTGTTCGAGCTGCTCGACGCCCAAGAGCAGAGGGTCGACCCAGTGAGCCCGGCGCTGCTTACAAACCCGCACGGCCAGGTCGAGTTCGAGCACGTGTCCTTCCGCTACCTCGCCGGCCAGCCCCTTATTGAGGACCTGTCCCTCGTCGCCGAGCCCGGGTACACGATCGCGATCGTCGGGCCGACGGGCGCGGGGAAAACCACCCTGGTGAACCTCATCATGCGGTTCTATGAGCTGGACTCGGGGCGGATCACCCTCGACGGCGTCGACATCACCACCATGCGCCGTGACGACCTGCGTTCGCAGATCGGCATGGTGCTGCAGGACACCTGGCTGTTCGGCGGCACGATCCGCGACAACATCGCGTACGGCAACCTGCATGCCACTGAAGAGCAGATCCACGCCGCGGCCGAAGCAACCTTCGTCGATCGGTTCGTCCGCAGCCTGCCGCTCGGCTACGACACGGTCATCGACGACGAGGGAAGCAACATCAGTGCAGGTGAGAAGCAGCTCCTGACGATCGCGCGGGCCTTCCTCGCCGACCCTTCGCTGCTGATTCTCGACGAAGCCACAAGCTCGGTTGACACACGGACAGAGGTCCTGGTGCAGCGAGCGATGGCCGCCTTGCGCTCCGACCGCACAAGCTTTGTCATCGCTCACCGGCTGTCCACGATCCGAGACGCCGACCTCATCCTGGTGATGGAGGCCGGGCGGATTGTCGAGCACGGCACTCACGAGGAGCTGCTCGCCGCCCGCGGCGCGTATCACCGCCTCTATGCGGCGCAGTTCAGGGGCGTCGCCGAGGAATCAGACGAGGCTGTTTCGAAGCATTCCGTTTTAGTGAGCCTTTAGACCAGGTACACACAATGGTTGGCGATGACCCCTAACCGCCTCGTGCCAACCATGCTTGTTCTTGCCTCAGCCGTCCTCCTTGCAGCTGTCGCTTGCGGATCGTCCACCACCCCAACCGGAGCGGTCGACACCGCCAACCCGACCGCCGGCGCCGAAGCCGCCACGGGGGAAGGCGTACCCGTTCCTTACATCGACTCGCAGTTCCACTATCGAATCGACGCTCCAGGGCGCATGGCCGCGAAGCCGGACGGCACCGCCGCTTACGTCGGCCCGTCGGAGCGCCTGGAGATCGGGATCATCCAGGGCACAACGGCAGTTGATTCGAGCGCGCTCGCGACGCAAGACATCAAGTCCCTCGCCTCATCGGCGCCCGCCTTCCACCAGCTCTCCAATCCCGCGAAGCTCACCCTCGGCGGCTACCAGGTGACCAGGTTCGCGTACACGTGGAACGCCGGAATGAGCGTGGTCACCGGCAAGGCGATCGAGCTCACGAGCGTTCGGTACTACCTGTTGAAGGATTCAAAGACGGTCGCTGTGATCACGTACGGCATCGTGTCCAACCAGTTCGACCCGCAGGGCGCCGACGACATCGTGAGCACCTTCCGGTGGCAGTAGTCGAATCGGTCGCGCCCGCGCTGGCGCGCGCATCCCTGGTCGAGCTGAGGGACGTTTTCAAGATCTACAAGGAAGGCACGACCGAGACGGTCGCACTCCGCGGCGCGAGCATGGAGCTGCCCCGCGGCCAGATGACGAGCCTGGTTGGTCCCTCGGGCAGCGGCAAGTCGACCCTGCTGTCCCTGGTCGCCGGCCTGGCCCTGCCAAGCGCTGGTCAGGTCGTCGTCGACGGCACCGACATCAGCCGGCTGGGTGAATCAGAACGCGCACGCCTTCGCGCCGAGCGCATCGGCGTCGTATTCCAGAGCGGCAACCTCATCCCTTTCCTCAGCGCCGTCGAGAACGTGGAGCTGGCGATGAAAATCGCCGGCAAAAGCGGTCTGCGATCATCGGCACGCGCGGTCCTCGATGAGCTTGGCCTGAGCAATCGCCTGCACCACCGCCCCACGCAGCTCTCCGGCGGTGAGGTTCAGCGCGTCGCGGTCGCAGTCGCGCTGGCCAACGACCCCGACCTGCTGCTGGCGGACGAGCTGACCGGCGAGCTCGACTCTGCGACTGCCGAGCAGGTGATGGGCCTGCTGGCCGAAGCCTGGCGCCGGCGGGAGCTCACCGTGCTGCTGGTCACGCACAACCGGGAGCTGGCCGGACGCGCGGGGCACCGGCTTCGGCTCGTCGACGGGCTGGTGTCGGCCGCATGAGCTCAGGCATGTCGGTGCGGGTCGAAGGCGTCACCAAGCACTATCGAGCGGGCGGGTCAACGGTCCGGGCTGTCGACGGCATAGACCTCACGATCGAGGCCGGCAGCAGCGTCGCCATCGTGGGTCCCAGCGGGTGCGGTAAGTCGACCCTGCTCGGCCTGCTCGGCGGCTTAGAGCGGCCGACCTCAGGCCACATCTGGCTCGACCAGGCTGAGATCTCGGGCCTTCCGGAAGCCGGCCGGGCTCGGATCCGGCGCGAGTCGATCGGGTTCGTCTTCCAGTCGTACGACCTGCTGCCGTTCCTTACCGCGGAGGAGAACGTTCAGTTCCAGCAGGCTCTGACTGGCCAGAACGCGACTAACAGCCGTGCCGGCGACCTCATCGATCGACTTGGTCTGGCCGCCCACGCGACCAAGCTGCCCGACCAGCTCTCGGGTGGTCAGCGGCAGCGCGTTGGCATCGCGAGGGCGCTCGCGCACGGTCCGCGCTTGATCCTTGGCGACGAGCCCACCGGCGAGCTCGATAGCGAAACGTCGGTTTCGGTGCTCGACCTCATGCTCGATGCACAGGCCTCAATTGGTGCAACCCTGATCGTGGTCACCCACGACCCGGATGTCGCGGCTCGACTCGAAAGGGTGGTGGCACTCCGCGATGGCAAGGTGGTCAGCGACCGTTCCGGAGCGCGGATTGCTTAGATACAGCCTCCGCGATCTCCTTCGCAATCCTCGCCGCACCTTCGCATCGGTGGTCGGCGTGGCGCTGGCGGTCGGGCTCTTTTCGTCCACCGCCTTCTTCGTTGACGGCTCGGCTTCCCGGATGACGGAACGGGCGATCGCCCCGGTCGCGATCGACATGCAGGCGGATCTCAGCTCGCCCCTTGGCTCGTCTCTGACTCTCGCCGAAACGATCAGCGGCGGTCCCGCGCTGGCGGCCGGGCAGACGGCCACGGTTACGCTCGTCATAACCAACACTTCTGGACTGCCTGCGACCGCGCTGGTGGTGCAGGACCGCATCCCCACGCAGCTTGCTTACGTCCCCGGCTCGACCACCTTGAACGGAAAGTCGACCCCTGACGTCGATGGCGAGAGCCCCATGCCCGGCGGGCTCAAAGCCGGTTCCCTTGCCGCCGGAGGCAGCTCGACGGTCACGTACCAGCTTCGGTCTGCTGCGGCGGTGCCAGTGCTGGCGGGCATCCCGCTGCGCGGAACCGTGGTCAGCGCCGAAGATCCCATCCCCGCCGCGGCGAACGGCCTGCCTGCGATCAGCCTTTCGCAGCTGGCCTCGAGGGTGGCGGCGGTCCCCGGAGTGTCCTACGTGGACCAGCTGGCCTCGATCGACCTTCCCGCCTCCAGCCTCAGAGCCGGTACCAAATCGCTCGGGCAGCCGCTGCATGTCTTCGCGTTTGACCCGGTTTTCCTGCAGCACTACCCGATGGTCCGGCAGACGGCTGGAAGCTATACCGCCGGAACGGTTTTGCTCAGTCCCGACGCCGCGCAGGCCCTAGGCGCTGCGCCGGGCACGGGTCTCTCGCTGACCCTGCCGGGACGCCCGGCGCCCTTCGCGCTCAACGTTGGCGGGCTCGCGGACTTCTCCAAGGCGGATCCTCTGTTTGCGGCCCGGTCGGCCGACAACCAGGGCGAGTTCATCCAGGTGCCCAACGTTCTGGTCGTCCCCATGGCGACGTTCGGGACCATGCTGCCAGCGCTCAAGGCGGACGCGGCCTCGACCAGCCCTGTGCTCAAAGCGACTCCAGTGCTTGAGGCCGACATCCACCTCAACCGCTCCGGCCTCGCGACCGACCCGACCATTGCCGCGGTGACCACGCAGGGCATCAAGCGAAGCGTCGAGCGGCTGGCGCCCGGACGCGTGGCCGTGATCGACAACCTGTCCGACGCTCTGGTCGCTGCGACTGGCGACTCAATCCTGGCCAAGGTCCTCTTCCTCTTTCTTGGCCTGCCCGGGGTGCTCGTCGCCGCCTACCTGTCGCGGTACGCGGGCGGGTTGCTCGCCCAGGCGCGCCGCCGCGAGCAGGCCACGCTCCGCGCCAGGGGTGCGCAGCCCCGCCACCTGATCAGCGACCTGACCTATGCAGCCCTTGGCGTCGCTGTGATCGGGTCAGTCCTCGGCCTGGCACTGGGGCTTGCCACTACCGCGGTCGTGCTCGGTACGTCCGCATTGACTGCAGCGTCACGCCAGAGCTTTCTCATCTCCGTCGTGGTGTCGGTGGCAGCGGGTGTCGCCACGACGCTGTTGGCTGTATATCTCCCTGGACGGCGTGCGCTCGCGCGCGAGGCGGGGAATGAGCGTCGCGAAATGGAGGCGACGCCGGCGGCTCCGGTCTGGCTGCGTATGAAGCTGGACTTTGTCTTTCTTGCCGCAGCGGCGGCGGTGTGGATCATCACCAACCTCGCGGGTGGCTTCCGGATCACGCCGGCCGAAGGGCAGTCCGTGTCGCTCTCCTTCTACACCCTCTTGGCGCCGCTGCTGATGTGGCTTGGAGTCACGCTCCTCGCGGTCCGGGTGCTGCTCTTTGGTGCAGGCAGGCTGAAGGTAGGCGATGGAAAGCGTGTGGGCCGGTTGACCACCGGCACGCTTTTCAGGAGCGTGAGCCGGAGGTCCCTCGCGCTGGGGTCCGGTGTCGTGGCGCTGGCCCTCGCAGTCGCGTTTGGATCCAGCCTCGCGCTCTTCGTCGCGACCTATGACGCACAGAAGCAGGCCGATGCGAGGTTCGTGCTCGGATCTGACCTTCGGGTCACTCCCAGCGCGCTGGCGCAGCAGTCGTCCGCATTCGCGTCTCAGCTCCACGTCGCCGGGGTGACCGCCGTCACTCCCGTACAGCAAACATCGGGCGCAGTCGTTGGCACGGACAAGCGCACGCTGGTTGCAATCGACGCCGTGGGCTTCTCGAGTACGGCAACCCTGACCGACTCCTTCTTCGTCAACGCTTCTGCGGCGGCGACGATGTCGGCGCTGCGCGGCGATCCCTCGGGCCTGCTGGTCTCTAGCGAGATGGCACGGACCTTCAACATCCAGACCGGCGACCAGATCAACGTCCAGCTTCTCGACCGGACCGGGCACCTGGTCCCAGTGACGTTCCACGCGGTCGGCACGTTCAAAGACTTCCCGGGCTATCCGCAAGGCATCGACATGGTCGGCAACCTGGCCTTCTACCAGTCGGCGACCGGCCTGGACCAGGCGTCGTTCTTCCTGCTTCGCACGGCTGACCCGTCGCCGGCGGCAGTCGCGCGCGTGTCGGACCTCATCAAGGCCGGGCCGGGGCGTACCGCTCCGCTGCTGGTCGAGACCTCTGCGATCGCGTTCAATCGAGACCAATCGACTCTGACCGCCATCAATCTGCGTGGGCTGGGCGGTCTCCAGGCCGTTTACACGGTCCTCATCAGCGCCGCCGCCATCGGAATCTTCGTTTTCGGATTGCTGATGCAGCGGCGCAAGGAATACGTGACCATGCGCGCTCTTGGGATCCGGATGAGCCAGCTCTGGGGACTGGTCTTTGGTGAGGCAGCGGCGGTGGCCGTGGTCAGTCTCGTGGTCGGAAGCGCCACTGGCGTTCTGATGGCTTACATGTTCGTCAAGATCCTGGCGCCGCTCTTTACCATCCAACCCTCCGCGCTGGCGGTTCCAGCCGGCCAGCTGGCGATCCTGGGGACACTGGTCCTGGGTGGTATGGCCCTGTCCGTCGCCCTGGCTGCCCGGAGCCTGCGCCGCCTCAATCCGGTCGAGCTGCTGCGAGAGGAATGACCAGGGTCGGGTGACCGCTCCTGACTCCCTCCGGTGATCAAACTGGTTGGGGCAAACTGCCTGCTGCGACCCTACTGGTTACAGAGGTAGTCGAGGAAATGTTGTTTCGGCAAACCGAGTCCGACCTCGTCCAATCTGCCAGGGCAGGCGATGGCGCAGCGTTTGCCGACCTCCTCCGGCCGGAATACAGGACGGCCCTTCGGCTGGCATGTGGCCTGCTCCAGGACGTCGACGAAGCCGAGGACGCGGTGCAGGAAGCCGCCTTCACCGCGTGGAGGAGGATAGGCAACCTGCGCGAGGGCGCGAGCTTACGGCCATGGTTCCTCGGCATCGTCGCCAACCAATGCCGATCCGTGAAGCGAAGCAGGTGGTGGTCCGTCACCAGGGCCGAGCCACTCGAGAGCGAGGCGCCGGCGCCGGATCTTCCAGCCTCGATCGACCTGCGTAGGGCCCTGCGCAGGATCGGATACGACGAACGGCTGGTCCTGGTCCTCCGCTACTACCTCGACATGCCATTTGAGGAGATCGCGACGACTCTTGGCATCTCACCCAAGGCAGCGAGGACTCGCGTCGAGCGAGCGGTCCATCGCCTCAAGCCGATCATGCAAGTACAGGGAGCGGCAGTGTGATGGACGAGCAGATTCTCTTTGATCGATTCCACGAGGCTCTCGAGATGGAGCCGCGCCCGGGCGCCTACGAACGAATGCGCTTCGCCATGACAAATCGCCCGATCGCCTTGAAGGGGCGGCCGGCATTCCGAATGAGGTGGTCAAAGATGGGGCTTCGAATTGCCGCTGGCGTTACAGCGGCGGTGATCGTGATTGCGGTGGCGGCTGCGTTCATCGCAGCGCACCGCGGGCCGGTGGGAAGCGCCCCTGCCGGCCAGGACCCGAACGTCAAAGCGTATCGAGACATGATCGCGTCGGACTACAACGCCATGGCCAGTGCGACCTCTAGTCACTGCGCCACGATTCAAGACACCGGCTGTGAGGCGGCGCTGAATGCTTTCATCCCCGGGCTGCGGAAGTGGGTGGGCGATCTCGACTCGTATCGGACGACACCTTCTGGGTATGTGGTTGTCGACGGCCAGCTGCGCCGCCATCTGAATCAAGCCATCGCGGACATGAACGCAGCTGCGGCCTTTCAGAAGGCAGGGAACGCGATTGGCTTCAACCTTGCGATGAACGCGGTGTTGTACGAGCGCGCGTGGGTCGACCCGACCATGTTCGCGATCGTTGGCTCGTACCCAAGGGTGGCCGCAACGTACCACGACGCATTCGGTCTCACGAAACAATCTCTCGCAGCGTGCGTCAACTCGACGCCCGCCCCGGCGGACCTGGCCTGTACGGCATTGTTGGCGCGTCAGGTATGTGTCGGCTCCGATGCACAGATCTGCGAGAGCTACGTCCAGAACGCCGGTACGCAAATCCAGGCCTTTCTGATCGCGCTGCTCCAGAATCCTGCCCCGAGCTCGCTGGCGACCAAAGATGCACAGCTCCAGGCAGACCTGGCTAAGGCAGACACAGCACTCCTCGCCACCACCGACGCCTTGCTGCACGCAGATGCGGCGAAGGTGGCCGCCGGGGATATGTCGTATTCCGATGCGATTTCCTCTGCCGACGGGGACGCCGTCGCCATCGGCAACCCCTGACAGCAATCTGATCGGTTGAGATGCGGCACCCGAACGCGGGTGCCGCTCCGGTGCCATGATCACGGGCACGGCAATGGACTTCGAGCTGTCAGAGCAGCAGGCCGCGTTCCGAGACCTCATGCGCGAGTTCGCCCGCAAAAGCATCAGCCCGGTCGCGCGCGAGTGGGAGCTGGCTGGCCGCTACCCCGAACAGATCGTCGACGAGATGAAGGCGATGGGCCTGTTTGGGATGCTGGTACCCGAAGACCACGGGGGAATCGCCATCGACGCGGTCTCCTACTCGATTGTCTTCGAAGAGATCTCCAAAGCGTGGATGGGCGTGGCCGGGATCCTGGGGTCACACTCGCTGGCCACGCTGATGCTGGCGCGATTCGGCACGCTCGAACAGCAGGCGCGCTGGCTGCCCGACCTGGCCACCGGCAAGCGGCGGTCGGGCATCGCCCTCACCGAGCCGCAGGCGGGCAGCGATCTGCAGGGCATCGCCACGGTGGCTCGGCGGGAGGCCGATCACTACGTGGTCAACGGCTCCAAGACGTGGATCACGAACGCGCGCCATGCGGATCCGCTTCCCGTGCTGGTCAAGACCGATCCCCTTGCACAGCCGCGACACCGCGGCATGAGCGTGTTGATGATCGAGCAGGGAACCCCTGGCTTCAGCGTCGGGAAGGACCTCGACAAGCTGGGCTACAAGGGACCGGAATCGTCAGAGGTGTTCTTGAGCGACTGCCGTGTGCCCGTCGAGAACCTCCTGGGCGGGGAGGAGGGGCGTGGCCTCCAGCAGGCGCTGGCCGTGCTGGAGTTCGGGCGCGTCAACATCGCCGGAAGGGCGGTGGGCGTCGCTCAGGCGAGCCTCGATCGGTCGCTCGCCTACGCGCGCCAGCGCCATGCCTTTGGCAAGCCCATCGCGGAGTTCCAGGCCATCCAGCTGAAGCTGGCCGACATGGCGACCGAGGTGCAGGCGGCGCGGTTGTTGACGTGGTGGGCCGCCTCCGCGCTGGATTCGGGGCGGCGGGCGGATCTCGAAACGGGCATGGCGAAGCTCTATGCGTCAGAGGTATGCATCAAGGCGTCGCTCGAGGCGATGCGCATCCACGGCGGCTACGGCTACTCGACCGAGTACGAGGTCGAGCGCTTTTATCGCGATGCTCCGCTGATGGCGATCGGCGAGGGCACCAATGACATCCTCCGAACCGTGATCGCCCGCCAGCTCGTGCGCGAAGCCGATTCTTGACATCCGGCCCCTTAAGCAGTATTTAGACGTCTACAGTCCCACTTAAGTCGGGAACCGGAGGTACCGGCCGTCTCCGAGTATGACGTCGAGTTGCGCAAGGTCTCCAAGGCGTATGGCCCGATCCGAGCTGTGGACCGGATCGACCTGCGGGTCGCCGCGGGCCAGTTCTATGCCCTGCTCGGGCCGAGTGGATGCGGCAAAACGACCACCCTCAGGTTGCTCGCGGGGTTCGAGCGACCTGATTCCGGCAAGGTGCTGATCGGCGGCCAGGATGTCGCCTCCCTGCCGCCGCATCGCCGTGACGTCAACACGGTCTTCCAGCACTACTCGCTCTTCCCTCATATGACGGTGGCCGAAAACGTGGCCTTCGGGCCTGAGCAGCGGAAAATTCCGGCCGATCAGATTCGCAGTCGGGTCGCCGAAGCGCTTGACATGGTGCGCCTGGGAGATCGTGGACATCGCCGGCCAGCCGAGCTGAGTGGAGGCCAGCAGCAGCGAGTCGCGCTGGCGCGGGCGCTCGTGAACCGCCCCACCGTGCTGCTCCTGGACGAGCCGCTCGGTGCTCTCGACCTGAAGCTTCGTCGAGAGATGCAGCTGGAGCTGAAAGAGCTCCAGCACCAGGTCGGCATCACGTTCGTGTTCGTCACCCACGACCAGGAGGAAGCGCTGACCATGTCCGACCGCATCGCCGTTATGCACGAAGGACACATCGAGCAGGAGGGCGAGCCCCGGGAGATCTACGAACACCCGGCCACTCGCTTTGTCGCCGACTTCATCGGATTGACCAATTTTCTTGAAGGGGAGGTGGTCGAGCAGAAAGACGGCCACGTGCTCGTGAGGACCAAGGAGGCGCTGGCGGTTTGGTGCGCGAGCCAGGTCGCGACCGGTAAAGGCACCGCGGTAACTGTCGCGGTCCGGCCGGAAAAGATCGAGATCTATCGCGGGCGACGGCCCGAGCTCGTCAACTGCTGGCGCGGGCGCGTGCTCGGCGGCACCTTCCTCGGCGAGCAGACGGAGTATCGCGTCCGTCTCGATGAAGGCCCCGAAGTCGTCGTCAGGCGCCAGAACCTCGAGCTCAACGGTGGCAGCTCGGCCGCCGCCCCCGGTGAATTCGTTTACGTGGCGTGGACCCCTGATGTGAGCCTGGTGCTTCCTCGGACGTCAACCAACTAAGGAGAGGTGAGTATGAGTCGACTCTACGGAACAGATCTCAGCCGGCGGGAATTTCTCGCGCTGTCGGCGATCACAACGGGTGGCCTGGTGCTCGCCGCCTGTGGCGCCAGTTCGACACCCAGCGCATCGGCCACCATCGGCCCGATGGAGTCGAACCTGAGCCTCTACAACTGGGACGGATACCTGAGCCCCGACACCCTCAAGCAGTTTCAGGCCAAATACCCGAGCCTCAAGGTTGACACCGCGACCTTTGCCAGCAACGAGGACATGTTGGCCAAGATCGAGGCCGGGGCCAAGGGCTACGACATCGTGGTCCCGACCGGCTACATGGTCGAGATCATGATCCAGAAGAATCTGCTTCGCTCCCTCGACTTTCGACAGCTGCCGAACTTCAGCCACGTCGATGCGACGTTCCGGAACCCCGGGTACGACCCCAACAGCGCGCACAGCGTGCCCAAGGACTGGGGCACGACGGGTTTCGGCTACCGCACCGACAAGCTCCCTGCGATGACCACCTGGAAGGAGTTCTTCAACAACGCCAGCCAGTTCAAGGGCAAAGTGAGCGTGCTGGATGGGGCGACCGAAGTCGTGGGCATGGCGCTCAAGTCCCACGGCTTCTCGTACAACTCAGATAAGGACTCTGAGCTGGCTCAAGCCCGCGACACGCTGCTGAAGTTCAAGCCGTTCGTCGGCAAGATCGCCTCTTCCGGCTACAAGGAGGACCTGACGACAGGCAACACCTGGATGGCGATGGGCTGGAACGGCGACTTCGAAGCGATCCAGGGGCAGACGCCGGCGCCCCCGGTGAAGTACATCGTCCCCTCTGAAGGAGCGGAGCTGTGGGTCGACTGTTGGGCGATCCTTGCCAGCGCCCCGCACCCGGTCGCTGCGCACGCGTTCGTCAACTTCTTGCTCGACCCGAAGATCCAGGCCCAAGAGATCCAGCTCACGTACTACGCGCAAGCTGAATCGGACGCACTGGCCGACATCCCCGCCGCGATCAAGAACGACCCGATCATCTACCCGCCGGCGGCAACGCTTCAGCCGCTAGAGACACGCAAGGCAACCCCGGCCGGCCAGAAGGCCCGCGACAAGATCTTCGCGGAGTTCAAGGCGGCGTAGCCGGCTTGATCCGCCGCCCCCTCAAGCTCGTCACTGCCGGTGCCGGCGGCGTCCTGCTGGCGCCGGCAGCCCTCTGGTATGCGGCCTTCTTCGTCGTTCCGCTCGGCTTCATCCTCGTGTTCAGCTTTCTCACTTCCGCCGACTACGGAGGCATCGAGTACAAGTTCAACCTGGGCAACTACCCGCAGCTGCTCAGCGCGCCGATCTACCTCCGGATCTTTCTCAACACGATGGGGATGGCGTTCAGTGGGACGGTCCTGTGCCTGCTTGTCGGCTTCCCGCTCGCTTACTTCCTGGCGACGCGAGCGGGCCGCTGGAAAAACCTGTTTCTAATCCTGCTCATCGTTCCCTTTTGGACCAGCTTCCTGACCCGAACCTATGCCTGGCTGATCCTCCTGAGCGATAACGGACCACTGGCTCATGTGCTCCGCCAGACAGGCCTGCTGCAAGGAGACCTGGGCTTTCTCTACACGTACAAGGCGGTGCTCATGGGCGTCGTCTACAACTACCTGCCGCTGATGATCTTTCCGCTTTACGTCTCGCTCGAACGCCTGGACAAGCGCTTGCTCGAGGCGGCCAAAGATCTCGGAGCGGGGCGCCTACAGGCCTTCTGGCGCATCACGGTGCCGCTGACGATGCCGGGCATCCTTACCGGTTGCCTGCTGGTCTTCATTCCCCTGACCGGCGAGTACGTCATCCCGGCGATCCTCGGTGGCGCCAAGAGCTACATGATCGGCAACCTCATCGGAGACGAGTTCGTCAGCGCGCACGACTGGGCGTTTGGCTCCGCCCTCGGCATGGCGGTCATCGTCCTTCTGATGTTTCTCATCGCGGTGTACTTCCGCGTCGCGCGGCGCGGGGCGGCCGCCGGTATGAGCCTGTGATCTCGGCCGGCAGGCCTGAGCGCCTGGGTCGCCTGTTCGAACCCGCGCTCCGCGCATGGACCGGCCTGGTTTACGTTTTCCTGTTCCTACCCATCGTGCTGGTGGTCATCTTTTCCTTCAACGCCTCAAGACTGGTCGCGGTCTGGAGCGGCTTCTCCCTCAAGTGGTACGGGACCGCGTGGACCGACGCCTCGATCCTTGATGCCCTTCGCGTCAGCCTCACGGTCGCCCTGATCAATGCCGCGTTGGCGACCGTGTTCGGCACGCTGGCGGCGATCGGTATGCAGCGGGTTGGACGCCGGACGCGAACTGCCTTCGAGCTGATGGTCTATGGAACCATCGTCACTCCGGAGATCGTGATCGCGATCGCCTCACTTCTGTTCTTTGTGACCATTAACGTCGACCTCGGCATTCCCACGATCGTGATCACGCACGTGGTCTACAACACGAGCATCGTGGCCCTGATCGTCCGCGCTCGGCTTGCGGGCATGGACCGCACCCTCGACGAGGCCGCGGCAGACCTTGGCGCCACGCCCCTACAGACGCTGCGGCGGGTAACGATCCCACTCCTGTCTCCGGCGATCCTGGCCGGCGCACTGCTCGCGTTCACTTTCTCGTTCGACGACTTCGTGCTCACTTTCTTCGTGTCAGGCGCCTCCTCGACCACGCTTCCGCTGAGGATCTTCTCGATGCTGAGGTTCGGCGTCTCGCCTGCGGTCAACGCCATCGCCACCGTGATGCTCGTCGTCACGCTCACCTGCATCTTCACCGCGTCGCTGATCGTGCGCCGTCACGGACGCGGAGATGCCGAAGGCGGCTTGCTGCTGGCGGCTGCGCGCTCGGCCTCGCAAAGGGAGGCGGCATGAAGGACTCGCTGGGTGAGCGGATCCGCTCGATCCGGGATGCACGCGGCCAGTCGCTGAAGCAGCTTGCTGCAGCCACAGGCCTGACGCAGAGCTTCCTGTCGCAGGTCGAACGTGAGCTCACATCGCCATCCGTGGCATCGCTGCGCAAGATCGCTGAAGCGCTGGGCACGTCGGTGGCGACGTTCTTCGCCGGTGGCGTTCCGAACGGGCGGCTCGTGCGAAAGGACGCTCGGCCGGTCCTTCTCCATCCGAAGCGGCGCTGGCGCGATTCGCTGCTGACGCCGGGCACCAGCGGCAAGCTCCAGGTCATCTGGTCCGAGATCGAGCCTGGCGGTGGTTCAGGCGACGAGGCCTACTCGCACAACTCGGACGAGGAGTGCGTTGTCATCCTGCGTGGCAAGCTGGACTTCTGGGTCGGCGATGAGCCTTACCATCTGAACGCCGGCGACGCACTGACGTTCGAGAGCAGGCTGCCGCACAAGAACCGCAACCCCGGGCCGGGCAAAACCGAGGTGCTCTGGGTCATGACCCCTCCCTCCTACTGATGGCTGGGCGGGCGCTCGTGCTGGGCGGAGCCGGGGCGATGGGCAGTGAAGTTGTTCGCGACCTCGCCACGACCAGTGACTTCGACGAGATCATGGTCGCGGACCGCGACCTGGTCGCTGCAAAGACGGTCGTCGACAGGCTGGGCGACAAACGCCTTCACGCGATCGCGGTTGACGTAACGGACTCCAGGCAGGTGGATGAGCTTTTGCAGCGAACCGACGTGATCGCCAACTGCACCACCTATCACCACGGCCTCGACCTGGTGCGCAGCGCCATCCGCAGCCGACGGCCATATGTCGACCTCGGCGGACTGTTCAACACCCCACGGCAGCTCGAGCTCGGCCCGGAAGCGGAAAAAGCCGAAGTGCCGATCGTGCTCGGCTGCGGCGCCACCCCTGGAGTGACCAACCTGATGGCGCTTGCGGCGTCGGCCGGCATGGATTCGGTGGCGCGGGTCGAGCTCGCCTTCGGCAGCCTGCGGCCCCTGGCCGCATCGCCCGGCCTGCTCGATACGATCCTCGAGGAGTTCAGCCCGACTACGTCGCGCTTCTATTACGAGGACGGTCGATTCGTACCCGTGGCGCCATTCTCAGGTGCGCGAGTGCTGGACTTCCTGCCGCCCGTGGGCTCGCTCGAGACCTACCTGGTGCCTCATTCGGAGACCCACACGCTGCCGCGCTTCCTTGAGCCCAGGCCCGACTACGTCGCCGTTCGAGGGAGCTGGCATCCCGACATCATGAAGGCGATGCGGATCTTCCTCGACTACGGGCTGACCGGGGAGGAGCCCTTCCCGGTCGACGGCACGGCGTTGAGCCCGCGCACGTTCCTGCGCGCTCACCTACTGCACAGGCCGCCGGCGCTGGACAGCCCGGTCGCGTTCTTTCTCCGAGTGGACGTGACTGGGATGAAAGCCGGAGACACACGCACCGTCTCGTTCCAGTCGTCTCATCCGACCGACTGGGGTCCCGCCGGCACTGCGCGAATGACCGGCATTCCTGCTTCGATCGGATTGCAGGCGCTGGCTCATCGCGAGGTCGCCCGGATTGGCGTCCTCGGACCCGAGGCGGCTTTCGAGCCTGGACGTTTCTTCGAGCAGCTGGGTCGGCGCGGCATCGCCGTCGTGCCTGCCTAGGCGCCTCAGCCTTCCAGCTTCAGAGTCAGGATCTTGAATGGCGTCAGCTCCAGCTCGATCACGCCGTCCCTGACGTCGACCTCCACACGGTTGCGCTCCAACAGGTCGCAGAGGAACGCTCGCGACGCGGGAAGCGTCGTCCGCAGTCGAGCCTTGCAGTGGCCGCCCCACGCTTCATACAGCCGCACGATCACCGCCTCTGAGTCTTCGGCGCGCTTGATCGCCTCGACGACCACCTCTCGGGTGTCGATCTCGACCAGCGACCGGGACGAGCCGGCCGGCAGGTTGCCATGAGCGGGTAGCAGCGGATTGTTCAGGTCCTCCGCGGCCTCGATGACTCCGGCGTCCCGGAAATCGCCAGGATGCGGCATCAGGGCGTAGCTGAACTGGTGGGCGCCCAGGTCGGCCGTCGGGTCCGGATGCGTCGGTCCGCGCAACAGGGAGAGCCGCATCACCGATCCGTGGATGTCGTAGCCGTGCTTGCAGTCGTTGAGCAGCGCGACGCCATATTCGCCATCGCCGAGGTCAGCCCAACGCTGAGCGCACACCTCGAACATCGCCCTGGCCTGGCTCGTGTCCTCGTGCGTCGGCCGCCGGAGATGGCCGAACTGGATCTCGTACGTCGCCTCACGTGCCTTGACCGTCACCGGGAATGCGACCTTCAGCATCTTGTGGCGCTCCTGCCACTCGACAAAGGTCTCGAAACGAAGCATGCGCGAACCGGCGTCCAGGGTCATTAGCTGGAACAGCCACGAGTCGCCGAACTTGCGCCGGAACGCCAGCAATCCGCGCAGCCCGCCGCGCAGCTTCGCCTGCTCAAACTGTGTCAATTCAGTGAAAGACGTCCGGTAGTCCGAGTCGAGGTCCCAGGCATCCCAGCGCGCCGGGTTGTCCTCGTGCAGCTGAAGCATGTTTCCCGGCCCGCTCAGCACCTCGCGACCAGCTTCCTTGTCCCAGATCGAGGTCAGCACCGCGCGGTTGTCCCATTCGACGCGTAGCAGCTCGTTCTCCATGCTGTGGTCGGTGACCGTGACCTCGGGTTCGGTCGATCGCGGGACGACTACCGCCCACCCGCAAGCCGGAGCCTCGATGCGTGCATATTCACCAGTGGCGTTGACGATCTCCGCGCGCGGATGAGAGGTCGAGTTGAAGGCCACCAACCCCTCGCCGCTGCCCACAATCGCCGACATCGCCGCGTCAGCGATGTCAGCCGCGCGCTCCGTAACGTGCTCGAGGTCGCGCTCGGCCTCCTCGTACACCCAGTCGATGCTCGAGCCGGGGAGGATGTCGTGGAACTGGTTCAGCATGAGAGTCTTCCACAGCTCCTCCAGTTCGCTGGACGGATAATCGCCGCCGGCGGCCACGGACCACATCTCGGCATTGCGCAGCGCGTTCTGCGCGAGCCGGTTCCACCGCTTTGTCCGCGACTGGCTCGTGTACGTGCCTCGGTGCAGCTCGAAATACAGCTCGCCGACCGAGGTGGTCAGGCCGTTCGCCTCGGCCGACGCCGCTGCGAAGAAATCGGCGGCGCGACCGATCTGGACGCCCAGCCGGTGCGCCGACTCGATCATCTCGGCCTGGGGACCGCCGCCGCCGTCACCCCAACCAAACAGATAGAGCGATCGGCTGGAGCTTTGGCCGTCCTTGAAGTTGTGGATACTCTGCTCCACCTCCTCAGGCCTGAAGCTGCCGTTGTAGGTATCGGCGGGTGGGAAGTGGGTGAAGATCCGAGCCCCGTCGATGCCCTCCCATATAAAGGTGTGGTGCTCGGGCTTGTTGGTGTCGTTCCAGGAAAGCTTCTGGGTGAGAAAGAAATCGCAGCCCGCCTCCGACATGAGCTGCGGTAAATTCCCCGGGTAGCCGAACACGTCCGGCAGCCAGAGGACCTTCGTCTCGTACCCGAACTCCTCCATGAAGAAGCGCTTGCCGTGCAGCAGCTGGCGCACCAGCGACTCGCCCGACGGCAGGTTGCAGTCCGCCTCGACCCACATCGCACCCACCGGCTCCCATTGGCCGGCGGCGACCTTTTCCTTGATCCGGCGGTAGATGTCGGGGTACGACTCCTTCATCCATGCGTACTGCGCGGGCTGTGACGCTGCAAAGATGTAATCGGGGTACTCGTCCATCAACGCCAGCTGCGTCGCCCAGCTGCGCGCGACCTTTCGCCTGGCTTCCCGGAGCGGCCACTCCCAGGCCGTGTCGATATGTGCGTGGCCCACGGCGGTGACCCGGTGCGTGGGGTCAAGTCTCACGTCGTTGACCGCCTCCTCGTGCGATTCGCGAATGGCGAGCTCGGCCTGCCGCAAGACGAACGCCGGCTCCGGCGACTGGCGCAGGGCGATCATCGACGGTGCAGGCTCAGGACCGGACTCGGTAGCGCGCGGATTCGCCGCGGCTTCGAGGTAGAAGTCGATCTCAGGGTCGTCGATTGGCAGCCGTCGGTGATTGGGATCGACCCCTCGCCAGGGCTTGCCATCCTTCCAGGCCAGCGCCTCGCAGGTGAATCCGGTCGGCCCGTCGAAGCCGAGGTCGAACATGGCGACCACGCGGTGCCCCGCAAACGCCTCCGGCACGCGGCCCCGGACGTGAAACCAGGTCGTGCTCCAGGGTGGGCCCCACAGATCGCCAACGTTGATCGGTACGAAGTCTCCCCGGATCGCATCGGCGTAGCCGATGGGCTCGCCGCGCACGCAGTAGGCGGTCAGTTCCAAAGGCATTGCCGCCCAGCGTAGCCTTCCAACCGATGGTCACGGTGAGGGCGAAACGCGTTGGCGACGCGTGGGTGTGTGACGTTACCGTCGACCATCCAGGAGAGCGGACGAAGCATGTGGTCACGGTCAAATCGGCCGACCTGGCGCGCTGGGCGGGCGGCACTAAGGTTGAGAATGTCGAAGATCTCGTCGCCCGCAGCTTCGAGTTCCTGCTCGAGCGAGAACCGCCGAGTGCGATCCTCGCCACCTTCGAGCTTTCGGTGATCCAGCGCTACTTCCCGGAATATGACCGCACCTTCGCGCGACGGTAGACCCGACTTGGGCCGGGTGCGTGCCCTCGCGTTCGACGTCTTCGGCACCACAGTGGATTGGCGCTCGGGAATCGCCGCCGAAGGTCGCCGGATCGGCGCGCTGCATGGCGTGGACGCGGACTGGGAGCGGCTGGCGGACTCATGGCGCGCCCTCTACATGCCTTCCATGGACCGAGTGCGGCGCGGCGAGCTGCCGTGGACCAACTTCGATCGGCTCCACCGCCTGTCGCTGGACCAGGTCCTGCGCGAGCTTGGCGCGGAAGGCTTCGATGAGGCCGCACGCGAAGAGCTGACCCAGGCCTGGGAGCGCTTGCCGGCATGGCCCGACTCGGTGGCGGGACTTGCGCGCCTCGCGAAGCGCTTCACGGTAGTGACCCTATCCAACGGAAATCGATCCCAGCAGACAGCGCTGGTCCAGTTCGCCGGTTTACCCTTCCAGCGCCTCTTGTCTGCGGAGGACTTCAGCCACTACAAGCCCGACCCGGAGGTCTACCTGGGCGCGGCTGCGGCGCTGGACCTGGAGCCAGACCAGGTGATGATGGTCGCGGCACACAAGGGGGACCTGCGGGCTGCGCAGAGTGCGGGCTTGCGGGCGGCATTCGTCGAGCGCCCATTAGAGAAGGGACCTCGCGGAGGGGCTGACCTGCTGCCTGACCCGGCCGCCGACGTGCAGGCCACCGACTTCATAGACCTGGCGGACAAGCTGGGCTGCTAACCGACCCGGCCAATATTCCGCACGTTTAGCGCCACCCGTGCGTCCGCGTCCGCCCGCATCCGCACGTTTGGGGTCAGCGGTGCGTTTGGTCGCAAACGAGTTGTTCCGAGGCGCCGTCGTTGACGGCGTGATCTCGAGCGGCGTAGGGTTCCGAGGGGACATGGCTGCCTCGCAAGGACCTGCGCCTGCTCGAGCACCAAAGCCATCGGGCGCGCCCAAGGTTCCTGGTCCACCAGCGCCCAACCCGTTGCGCTCGCGCCGGTTCTGGATCACGCTGCTGGTCCTGCTCGCGGCCAACCTGTTCATCACGAACGTGCTCCTGGCGCCCGCGCAGCCGACGACGATCACGCTGCCCTACAACGTTTTCAAGCAGCAGGTCGCCGAGGACAACGTCACCACGGTCACGACCACCGGCGACGCGATCACCGGGGTGACCAAGACCCCGGTCCAGGAGCCTGGAAGCGGAACGAAGGCGACCCACTTCACGACCCAACATCCATCGTTTGCCAACGACGGCCTGGAGACCTTGCTCGAGCAGCATGGCGTCACCATCAACGCGAAGCCTGAGAACCCACCCCTTCCGTTCTGGGAGCAGCTTCTCCTCAGCTTCGGACCGACGCTGCTGATCGTCCTGGGGCTGATGTACCTGATCCGCCGCTCGGCCAGCGCCGGCGCGGGCGGCCTACTGGGATCGTTCGGCCAGAGCCGCGCTCGGGTCTACGACGCCGAGCGGCCGGCCACCACCTTCGCCGACGTGGCGGGGATCGATGAGGTCAAGCAGGAGCTTGAGGAGCTCGTCGACTTCCTGAAGGAACCGCAGAAGTACGAGCGACTTGGCGGCCGGGTCCCGAAGGGTGTGTTGCTCATCGGTGCGCCGGGTACGGGCAAAACGCTACTGGCCCGCGCCGTCGCCGGCGAAGCGAAGGTTCCATTCTTCAGCCAGTCCGCATCGGAGTTCGTGGAAGCCATCGTCGGCGTTGGCGCCGCTCGCGTCCGCGACCTGTTCGAGAAAGCGCGCAAGGCCGCACCGGCGATCATCTTCATCGACGAGCTGGACGCTGTCGGCCGGAGCCGCAGCTCGGGCCTTCGGCTGGGCAGCAACGACGAGCAGGAGCAGACGCTCAACCAGATCCTCACGGAGATGGACGGGTTCGAGCCTGGCATCGGAGTGATCGTCCTCTCGGCCACCAACCGCGCTGAAATCCTCGATCCCGCCCTCACGCGGCCGGGCCGGTTCGATCGTCGCGTGACCCTGCAGCCGCCCGACCGGCGAGGCCGGGCCGCGATCCTCAAACTTCACAGCGCCCAGGTTCCCCTCGCTCCGGACGTCGATCTCGACGACATCGCGGGCCGGACCCCAGGCCTGGTTGGAGCCGACCTGCGCAACCTGGTCAACGAAGCTGCCCTCGGCGCGGCGAGAAAAGGCGAGACCTTTGTGACGTCGACCGACTTCTATGAAGCCATCGACCGCATCCTCCTCGGCACCGAGCGGCACCTGATGCTTTCGCAAGCGGACCGCGAACGCATCGCGTATCACGAGTCCGGGCATGCGCTGCTGGGATTGCTGATACCTGGTGCAGACCCGGTCAGGAAGGTGACAATCATCCCGCATGGTGGGTCGCTCGGGGTCACGATTCAGAGCCCAATCGACGATCGCTTCAACTACGGCGAGGATTACATCCGGGCTCGCATCGTCGGAGCGCTGGGTGGGCGAGCCGCCGAGCAGCTCATCTACGGAGTCGTCTCCACGGGCGCGGCGAACGACCTGCAGCAGGTGACGATGATGGCCCGCGAGATGGTCCTTCGATGGGGGATGAGCTCTAAGATTGGGCCACTTGCCTTTGCCGAAGACGGCCAGACCAATGCTCTGTCGACGGTGCGTCAGTACAGCGAGGCAACGGCTCGAGAAGTCGACCTGGAGATCAAGGGGATCGCCGATGAGTGCTTTGCCGAGGCCGCGCGACTGCTGAGCGAGAACCGTGACAAGCTCGAAGCGCTTGCCCGGGCGCTCCTGGACGAGGACTCGCTCGGCGAGGACCAGATCCTTTCGGTCACCGGGTTGCACCGACCGCAGGTCGCCGCCGCCAGCAGCACTTAGGACGCGCCAGCCTAGACTTTCACCAGGTTGGCAGAGCTGAAGGTGGGCGTCTTCGTACCCCAGGGCTGGCGGATGGACCTCGCCGGCGTGCCCGACCCCATCGAAAAGTTCGAGACCATGAGCCGCTGCGCACAAGAGGCGGAGAGGGCGGGTTTCGATGCGGTCTGGGTCTACGACCACTTTCACACCGTGCCCACGCCTCGGCTGGAGGCCACCTTTGAATGCTGGACGTCGATGGCCGCGCTGGCTCGCGACACCCGCACCATCCGGCTCGGACAGATGGTCACGTGCAACGGCTATCGGTCGCCTTCGCTCCTCGCCAAGATGGCGAGCTGCGTCGATGTCATGAGCCACGGGAGGCTGATCCTCGGCATTGGAGCCGGCTGGTACCAAAACGAGTACGAGGCGTACGGGTACGAATACGCCGAGACGCCCGAGCGGCTGCGCATGTTGCGAGAGGCCCTGCAGGTGTTGAAGGCAATGTGGACAGAAGAGCACGCACAGTTCGACGGCCGCTACTACCGCCTTCGCGGCGCGATCAACGAACCGAAGCCGGTGCAGAAGCCGCATCCGCCGATCTGGATCGGAGGCGGCGGAGAGAAGGTCACCCTGAAGCTCGTGGCTCAATACGGCGACGCGTGCAACTTCAACGCGGACCTCCAGACGGTGCGTCACAAGCTGGAGGTGCTGCGTGCGCACTGCGAGACGGTCGGGCGTGACTACGACTCGGTGTTGAAGACGATCGAGCTATACGCGATCCTTGGTGACCGGCGCGAGGTCGACCGCATTGTCGCGGACACTGCGCGCCGGACGGGGCAGGAGGAGGGGTTCGTCCGCTCCTGGCACCCCTGGCATGGCGATGCCGAGCACATCGCTCAAGCCATCGGCGAGTACGTCGAGGCGGGAATCGAGTACGTCATCGTCAACGTTCCCAATGCGTTCGAAGGCGGCGTCATCAGCCGCTTCGCCGAACAGGTCTTCCCGCGCCTCGGATTGAACGGCCTCACGACGGCCTGATTCCCAGGCCCATGCGTTTCGATGGGCCTAGGACCGTCCGGTCGCAGGGAGACATCCAGGGCAGGCGGTGGTACACCGAGGTGTGCGGAATCAGTCGCCGGCTCGTCGGCCTCGTGTCGTCATGCCTCTGCCCCTGGCGCCCCCCCGGCCCGAATCCGCTCCAGGCCGAGATCACGGGCCGGAGTCCGGCGCTCTGCGCCCGCTCCGCACACCGCTCGGTCTCAGGACCCAGGCGGCGGCTCTTTTTGTCGTCCTGGCGATCCTGATGGCAAGCCTGCTGACCATGATCGCCCTCGCTTACCAGGCATCCCTTGACACGCAAAACGAGCAGGAGGCGCTGCTGACCTGGCAGTCCGCCTCGGCCCAGATCGACGTGTCCGCTCTGTCCACCATCAACGAGGTCTACCAGTGGAACAACGCCATGGCGGCCGGCGACCTCGCGGCAGCCACACACCAGCAAGAAGTGATCGCCACAGACAGCGCGACGATCGCCAGGCTGCTGGCGCAGATCTCCTCTCTCCAGCTGCCGAGCGATGCGGCACCCATGACGGCGGCTCAGAGTCAGGCTGCTCTCGCCACCACCAAGTTTGCCTCGGCCTTCACCGCCGCGGGCGTTCACCCGGACGCGGTGCTGCAGGTCGCCGGTGGTGCGGCGCTTCAGGCCTGGCGAGACGCGCTCGCTCCATTGGACCCCTTCATCAACAACGAGCTACGGGACAACCACGCGATCGACGCGGCGCGAACGACATACGTCGTCTACGTGATGATCGCCGGAGGGGTGATCTTCCTGATTGCGCTCCTGCTGCTCGGCTGGCTTCAGTTCCGCTTGACTTTGAGCCCCATCGCCAACCTGGCTCGCATCGCTCACAGCCTGGCCGACGGAAAGGAGGCGACGATCAAGCGCTCCAATCGGAACGACGAGATCGGTTACCTGACCGGCGCGCTGGCCGCCTGGCAAGAGACTCTTGGCGGTGCGTTGTTCCGCCTTCGGGGCGAGGTCGTCGAGTCAGCCACCACGCTTTCGGTCGCGGCCCAGGAGCTTGCCTCGGCGACCCTCGAGCAGACCACGGCGGCCGCAGCGACCTCGGCAAGCATGGAAATCCTCGCCCAGAGCTCAGCGTCGATAGCCGACACCATCGATCGAGTTGCGTCCAAGGCCGACCAGGCGCGCGAGAGCCTCGGCCTCGCCCAAACCGACCTTCGAGCGTCGGGCGATCGCACGATCGCCCTGGCCGGGCGCGTCAACGAGGTCGAAGGCATCCTCGAGGTCATCAACGACATCGCCGACCAGACCAACCTTCTCGCCCTGAACGCCGCCATCGAAGCTGCCCGGGCCGGGGACGCCGGTCGTGGCTTTGCCGTCGTCGCCGACGAGGTGCGACGCCTGGCCGAGCGGACGAAGGCCGCCGCGAGCGACATCGCGAAGTTGGTGGTGGGCATGCAGGACCAGAGCAAAGACACCGTGCTCGCGCTGGAAAAAGGCGTCAAGCAGATGGAGCGCGGGCTGGTGCTGATGAAGGAGATGGCGGACCTGGGCGCGCAGGTGCAGGTGTCAACTCGGCAGCAGCGATCGGCCTCCACCCAGGTCGTGGACGCCATGGAGCACATCGCCCAAGGGAGCCGCTCAGTCGCCACCACCGCGCAGGACATGGCCGCCGCCGCCGCGAGCCAAGGCGTCCTGGCGTCTGACCTCGTCGCCGCCGATCATCCGCCCGCCGCCTGAACCGATCCGGCTGCTCCTTCGTGGGTTTAAAGTGGTCCCGGCAGCGACCACCGCTGACAAATACGAGAGGAGAACCCACTTGAGCGCAGCTCAACTGACGACCCCGCGAAACCTTCTGGACCACACTTTCTATCGACGCTGGGTGGCCGGAGATCTTTCCACCGACGAGCTGCGTTACTACGCATGCCAGTACGCCCACGTCGTGTCGGCCCTGCCAGTGTGGCTGCGCCGGGCGGCGGCGGTGACCCCCGCGCACGCTGAGGAACTAAACCGGCATGCTGCTGAAGAGGACAGCCACGTCGAGCTCTGGCACCGGTTTGCGTATGCGCTTGGTATCACGGGTAATGAGCTGACCACCACCGCTCCCAACGCAGCCACCGCCGACCTGCTCAAGCGTGGAAACGAGCTCAGTGGTCAGCCGGCCGGCGTTGCGGTGGCATGGGCGCTCGAGGTACAGACTCCCGCGGTCAGCGCCGAGAAGCTCGCGGGCTTGCGTGCCCACTATGGGATCGAGCGCGACAACGGCGGGGAATATTTCGAGCTCCACGGCTCGCTCGACGTAGTCCATGCAGCCGAGCTCGACGAAGTAATCGCTGGGCTCAATGCGGATCAGGTCTCTGCGGCGCAGCGGATCGCAGACGTGGTCGTCGACGGGCTGTGGGACTTGCTGACGTCTGCCGAGCGGGCCGCCTGACCGCGCTGTAAGTTCAGCTCAGGCGAGCGGATAAATCCGCCGCGCGTTGCCGCTGAGCACCTGGCGCCCGGCCTCGACGGCCTCCGTTTGGGTGAGCCAGCCGTTTTCTACCAGGCGC
>Ga0209118_1000132_pt1 | contig 51251 bp, 43 predicted proteins | sample BlaSpr_A8_Ref_M1_FD_187988 | JGI IMG/M metagenome (GOLD analysis project Ga0209118, IMG submission 187988) | Forest soil microbial communities from Thunder Bay, Ontario, Canada - Black Spruce, Ontario site 2_A8_Ref_M1 (SPAdes) (version 2) | ecosystem: Environmental > Terrestrial > Soil > Boreal... | reverse complement strand
GACCGTGAAACGAGACAGCGCCGATGATAGTGCGGATAGCCCGTGCGAAAGTAGGTCATCGTCAGACACCCCATCAAGATCAACCCCCGGCGGCCTCAGCGGCCGGGGGTTGATTCTTTTGTCCTCCTTAAGCGTGTCGTTCAGGCGACCGCGGCTTCGCGCTGCAATTCGGCGAGGCAGCGCTCTATCCACTGAGCGGTGAGTTTTTCTTGCACGCTGTTCTGCCCTAGACGCGCCGCCAGACCTTGGAAATCAACCCGATCGAGTGGCTGGTCCTGGTTGAAGCAGGAGAACACGTAGCTCTTCTCGCCACTCACCGGATCGACCTGCGGTTGCAGGCACTGCGCGCAAATCTCCTTCATCATGCATTGCATGGGCGAGTTGATCGAGCCGATCGCCAGGTGAGTCGCCTTGAGATAAGGTTTAAGCTGATTGTGTCGTGCCAGCGCCACCGCACCCATCATGCGATCGGACCCGATGACGATGATGCGATCGACTTCCGCGAGTGCAATCGCTTGTGCTCCAAGCGCCCCCGCAGCATAGGACTCCATGGCTTGCACGATATTGCCGGCGAAAGTCCGGTCTTGGGGACGGCCTGGAGTGAACCCAGGCGCTTCATCGCAGCACCAAACGATAACGTCCGCGGCGGCCTCTATCTCCGCGACTTTATAGCGGTCCACGTGCCTCTTGTATCCCGCAAAGTAAAGTACCTTCGACCCAGCCTCTCTTAGCGCCGCCCCGATAGAGAACAGTACCGCATTACCCAAACCGCCACCCACCAGCGCTACCGTTTCGCCGGAGGGAATTTCGGTCGGCTCTCCGGTCGGACCCATCAGGATGACCGGTTCGCCTGGCCGCAAGTGCGCGCATAAATCAGCCGAGCCGCCCATCTCGAGCACGATCGTCGAGACCAGTCCGCGCCCGCGATCGACCCAAGCGCCAGTCAGTGCGAGCCCCTCCATCGCGAGGTGCGTGTCGCAAGCGCGCAGAGCATAAGTCTCGAAGTTCTGCAGGCGATAGAACTGGCCGGGTCGGAATCGGCGCGCGGCCAGGGGGGCGCGAACCACGACCTCGACTATGTTTGGCGTGAGCCTCGCGACTTCATGGACCGTGGCGCGCAACTCGTCGTTGATCATCGACAGGAATGCGCTGCCGTCCCGCTGAGCTGATGCGGGCAGCTTTGCAAGGACGCGGCTCAACACGGGATAACCCTGTTTGGCGCTGCCCATTGCCTTCACCACGTTGCCGAAGTAGGACGGATGCAGGTCGCCAAAAAAACTGATGAAGCGCCCATCGGAACGTTTGGACAAAAGCACCTGCGCCCGCGCAGGCTTGGCGCTGGCGCGTTCGGGTTGGACTGGGTTGCCGTCCTCGTCGCACGCGGCGAAGTAGCGCCCATCCAGTCGAAAGTTATCGCCGTCCTCGCGCGCGAGCACCGTGTTCGGCTGCGTACCTGCGGCGACGAGAACGGTATGTGCCGGTAGTTCGGTCTCCCCGGCCGCCTGCCATCGATCGTCACCATCGAGTTGTTGCAGAGCGAAGCGAATGGCCCGCACATCGCCGTAGCGATCGACTTCGACGCGTGTCGGACGCAGACCCTCGGCGAAGCGAATGCCCTCTTCGAGCGCCTTCTCGACTTCCTCGTGACTAAGGGTATAGGACGGACTGTCGACCAGACGCTTACGATAAGCAATGGTGACCCCGCCCCAGCCGTGCAACAGTTCAACTATCTTCGGCAGGCGAGCGCTGCGCCCCGCCTCAGCGCGCTCGGCACGGATCGCCCTGGCGTGTTCAAGGAACTCGTCCGCGATCTTGCGCTCTTCTTCATCCCATGCTTTGCGCACCACCGCTTCGCCTTTCTCGTGGGCGAGCGTTTCGTAGCGCGCCAGAAATTTCTCGACTTGCACCGGATAGTAGGCGAGCGATTCGGTCGCCGTGTCAATCGCAGTGAGCCCGCCGCCGATGACCACGACCGGCAGGCGCAATTGCATGTTGGCAATCGAATTGAGCTTGGCCGCGCCAGTGAGCTGCAACGCCATCAGGAAATCGGAAGCAGTGCGCACGCCGCGCGCCAGCCCGTTGGGCATCTCCAGAATGGTCGGACGTCCGGCGCCCGCAGAGAGCGCTACATGGTCGAAGCCGAGCGCGAACGCTCCGTCGGCAGTCAGTGTGCCACCGAAGCGCACGCCGCCGATCAGAGAAAATTCAGCGCGGCGCTCGAGCAATAGACGGATCAGTTTGAGAAAGTTCTTGTCCCAGCGCACCGTTATGCCGTATTCGGCGACCCCGCCGAATCCCGCCATGAGGCGGTCGTCCAGTGACTCGTAAAGCTCCTGGATATCGCGGATAGGGCGGAACGCCGTCCGTGCGCCGCTTGCCGTCACACCGGCTATCTCCGGCGGCAGCGGTTCGATTTTCAAACCGTCGATACCGACCACCGAGTGACCGTCGTTCATCAAATGATGCGCAAGCGTGAAACCTGCCGGACCCATGCCGACGACCAGGACACGCTTGCCGGTGACGGGCTTGGGCAGAGGCCGACGCAGGTCGAGCGGATTCCAGCGAGTGAGCAGCGAATAAATCTCGAATCCCCAGGGCAGCTCCAACACGTCGCGCAAGGTGCGCGTTTCTGCTTGTGGAATATTGACCGGCTCCTGCTTCTGGTAAATGCACGACTTCATGCAGTCATTGCAAATGCGGTGGCCGGTCGCGGCGGCCATCGGGTTGTCGATGGCGATCATCGCGAGTGCGCCGATCGCATGGCCTTCGCTCTTCACCTTTTGGAACTCCGAGATCCGTTCTTCAAGCGGACAGCCGGCGAGATTGACACCGAACACGGTTTTCTTGTACGCACCGGGACTGCCATCTGGACCGTTCTTCTCGCGCAGTCCTACCGAGCAAGAATCCTTGCCCTGTTCGTGGCACCAGATGCAGTAATTGGTTTGATCGAGCGCCCCGACCAGATCGGTTCCGCAATCGGTGAGCGCGAAGCCTTCGCGGTGGCGCAGGTGATGCAGATGGTGCTCCGCAAAGCCCTGCGGCGATTCGGTCGCGAGCGGGACGAGGCGCATGAAATCGAGCTTGGCGGGAGTCTTGAACAGCACCCCCCGCTTGTGCCGCGCGGAGCCTGCGGGCGTATGCACGGCCCAGGCGGCGTAGCGCTGCGCGAGTTGCAGGCGTAGGGCATTGGCCTCCTCATTTTGCTGCCATTGCACGACATGCCTGGCGAAAGCAAGCTCTGAGAACGGCTCGCCAAATTCGGCGACCAGTTGCGCCTCCATGGCCGGGCCATCGAAAGTTGCCGCCTCCTCGGGCTTGATCCGGCTAGCGGCGCGGCGCTGCACAAACAGGCGCTTTACGCTCCACAGAGGCGCCAACTCGCTGTGACGCGCTGCAAGGGCCTGCGCCTCCGCCTCGATGCCGAACAAACGCGCAACGAAGTCGTCGGTGTACGGCGCCACGGCGATCAACAACTCCGACTCCTGCTTTCGCGTCAACTGGTTGGGCGCTGCGCGGCCTGCCTCGAGTCGTGCGCGCAATGCCGCATCGCACTCACCCAGGAAGTCGAGAAAAGCACCATCCAGCTCGATCAGGGCATCACGGCGATACAGCTCCTCGAACTCCAATCCAAAGCCAAGGCGCAGTGCGGAGGGTACGCTCACGTGTGTCGATCCAGTTGGACGTGTCATTAGAAGCCGGTCGAAAAAATTAAACCGGCAGGTGAGACCAAGTTGACGCCGGCGTGGAGTCCGTAATTTTAGCTTGCCCCGGATATTGGGGCTACTGTCCCAAGCTTTGGCGCCGGGGAGCGAACTTGACTGCGCTCGCTGCAGGGAACAATTGCGCGCTTCCGGTTTGCACGGAAAACCTCTCCAGCCCAAAGACTCGCCAACAAGCGTTCCAGGACGAATATCTGCTAGTGTCCGAAAGCTGGGCCGTGCGCCCCGGCGCGTCGTCCTCGCAACGGTATCCAAACGGTATTCACGGGCCATCACTTTGAACACACTCGATCACAAAACGCTCGTCCTTAAACCAGGCAGGGAGAAGTCGGTCAGACGCTATCACCCTTGGGTCTTTTCGGGTGCTGTCTCGCGCGTGGACGGGGCGCCCGAAAATGGCGACACCATCGCCATCAAGTCCGCTGATGGCGCGTTTTTAGCCCAGGCCGCCTATAGTCCGCAGTCGCAGATCGTGGCCCGGGTGTGGAGCTTCAGCGAAGGCGAAGTCGTTGATCGAGACTTCTTCGCCCGCCGGCTCAAAGCCTCCATCGCCCGGCGCGATTCAATTCTCGCCAGCGGCAGCAGCGATGCGGTGCGCCTGGTCCATGCAGAATCGGATGGCCTGCCCGGGCTGATTGTCGACCGCTACGCCGATACGCTGGTCGTCCAGTTTCTCGCTGCCGGTGCGGACAAGTGGCGCGAGCGGCTAACCGGCTTGCTCGCGGAGTTGACCGGTTGCAAATCCATCTATGAACGTTCCGATGCCGATGTCCGCGCGCTTGAAGGACTCTCTGCGCGCAGCGGCCCGCTGCGCGGCGATGGGTTTGATTCTCCCGTCGAGATACACGAACACGGCGTGCGCTATCTGGTCGATGTCGTCCGCGGTCAGAAGACCGGCTTCTACCTCGACCAGCGCGACAACCGCCGGCGTGTGATGGAACTCGCGCGCGATCGCCGAGTCCTCAACGGGTTTTGCTATACCGGCGCATTCACCTGCGCAGCCCTCAACGGTGGCGCCAGGCACGCTCTGTCGGTCGATAGTTCCGCGGCTGCCTTAGCGTTGGCGCAGAAGAACCTGTCGTTGAACGCCTTTGCTGCGGGACGCGCTGAGTGGCTGGAAGGCGACGTGTTCCAGGTACTGCGCAAACTGCGCGATCGGGCAGCGCACTTCGACATGATTGTCCTCGACCCGCCCAAGTTTGCACCCACCGCGGCGCACGCGGAGAAGGCTTCGCGTGCCTACAAGGATATCAATCTGCTGGCCCTGAAACTGCTCGATCCCGGCGGATTGCTGGTGACGTTTTCCTGCTCGGGGGGAGTCAACGGCGATCTTTTTCAGAAAATCGTTGCTGCGGCGGCGGCGGATGCGGCAGTGCAAGCGCAGATCATCGAGCGCCTCGGTGCGGCAGCCGATCATCCGGTCTCGATTCACTTTCCCGAGGGGGAGTACTTGAAGGGCCTGATCGTTCGCCGCACCTGACACGGCTTTGTCAGACCGGTTTGCCGCCGATGCCGTTGCGCGAATCGAATGAGATGTCCGTCGGGGTTTCACCCCTACATTCTGATTGTCCACGCGCCACCACGGTTCCGCGAGCTTCCGAGTGTCTATCGGATAGCGAGCATGCAGATGCGCGGGCGTGAAGAGCCCAGGCGTCTGTCACGGTAAATTTCAAAGCTGACGCCTCGTCCCATCTTCTCTGTGCGAACCCTTGCTCGGATGCGGCTCTTCGCCGGGCTGAACCTCTTCCAGCATCGGCTCCCCACCTTCTCAACTTACCGGCCACAAGACTAACCACCCGCCTACCATCGCTCAGCTCAAAGCCGAATAGGTCGACGCAGAACGCCAAGCTTTGGACGGGGCTTGCGCACGCAGAGAGCGTCCGCACCTGACATCGGTCTGCGCATTGAATAGGGAGCTCGAGCAGAACCCCATGGGTATTGTTGTAATTAACAATCCAATGGCCATGCATGCCGCGCGGGAATACAGTTGTGATGAGATGAAAGTTCAAGATTGATGGCGCTGTCTCCGGCTTGCTGTGGTCGAGTCGCGGACTCGAGCCAACCAGTGCCAGTCTTCCGGTATCATGAAATCCGTGAAATCTACCGCCGAGCAAATTCTCCTTTCCGTTTTCGGCTATCCCGCCTTTCGTGGCAACCAGGCAGCGGTCGTTGCGCACCTGATCGACGGTGGCGACGCGTTGGTGCTGATGCCGACCGGTGGCGGCAAATCGCTCTGCTACCAGATTCCCGCGCTGGTTCGCGACGGCACTGCGATCGTCATCTCGCCGCTGATCGCGCTGATGCACGATCAAGTCGCGGCGTTGACGCAGCTCGGTGTGAGAGCTGCGTTCCTCAATTCGACGCTCGATGCCAGGACAGCCGCGGAGACAGAGCAGCGGCTGCTGCGCGGCGAATACGATCTACTTTACGTGGCGCCCGAGCGCCTGCTGACTGCGCGCTTCCTGGACTTGCTGGCGCGCTCGAACATCGCGCTGTTCGCCATCGACGAAGCGCATTGCGTTTCGCAATGGGGCCACGATTTCCGCCCCGAGTATCGCGAGCTTTGCGTTCTGCACGAACGCTTTCCGCAAGTGCCGCGCATTGCTCTCACCGCAACCGCGGACGGACCCACCCGCCGGGAAATCGTCGAGCGGCTGGGACTTGCCGACGCGCACCAGTTCGTCGCCAGTTTCGATCGACCGAACATTCAGTATCGGGTGGTGCAGAAGAACGACACACGCCGGCAGTTGCTGGAATTTCTCGCGGGACACGAAGGGGAGGCGGGCATTATCTACTGCCTGTCACGCAAGAAGGTGGACGAGACGGCGGCCTGGTTGGCGGCCGGGGGCCGGCAGGCTCTCCCGTATCACGCCGGCCTTGACGCCCAAACGCGCAGCGGCAACCAGCAGCGTTTTTTGCAGGAAGAGGGTGTGGTGATGGTCGCGACCATCGCGTTCGGCATGGGCATCGACAAGCCCACTGTGCGCTTCGTCGCGCATCTCGATCTGCCCAAGAGCATGGAAGGCTATTATCAGGAAACCGGCCGCGCCGGACGCGACGGTTTGCCCGCCAATGCATGGCTCGCCTACGGCCTGGGCGATGTGGTGATGCTGCGCCGAATGGTCGATGATTCCGAATCGAGCGAAGAGCGCAAGCGCCTGGAACGGCAGAAGCTCGACGCCCTGCTCGGCTTCTGCGAATCGACACGGTGCCGACGGCAGAGCCTGCTGCAATATTTCGGCGAAGACTACGCACGGGCCTGCGGCAATTGCGACAACTGCCTGGAGCCACCGCAGACCTGGGAAGGCACGCTGGCCGCGCAGAAGGCGCTGTCCTGCGTCTATCGCACCGGACAGCGTTTCGGCGCCGCTCATCTCATCGACGTGCTGCTCGGCAAGGTGACCGACAAAGCCACACAATTCGGCCACGATCGGTTGAGCACGTTCGGCATCGGCAAGGAATTATCGGAGCTGCAATGGCGTGGTGTATTCCGGCAGCTAGCGGCGACCGGCTTTCTTGCCGTGGACACGGGAGGCTACGGTGGACTAAATCTCACGCCTGCCAGCCGCCCAGTTCTCAAGGGCGAGCAGAGCGTAACTTTTCGTGTCGAAGCGCAACGCAAGGGGCGAGCCAAACAGCCAAAAACAGCGCGCCGCCAGATCGGCCTCGCGCCGGAAGATGAAGTGCTGTGGCAGGCGCTGCGCGAAGCACGCTTGCAATTGGCGCGCGGGCAGGCGGTGCCGCCCTACGTGATCTTTCATGATGCGACGCTCATGGAGATCGCCTCGCGCAAGCCGCGCAACCTGCATGAGTTCGCGCAAATCAGCGGCGTCGGCGAACACAAGCTGGAAAAGTACGGCAAGTTGTTTTTGGAAGTCGTGGCGGGACATGGCGCTGCCTACTAGCCAGTTATTCATCAGAATTGGAACTAGCGCGGACCGTAGGCTCTAAACCTCCCATTCAGGTTGGCTCCCATCCAGGCCCCTCTTCGATCCCGAGAGATGACTGTCTTGTTCAAGACCGAGGAGAATATCGCAAGAAGAGTCGGATAAGGGTCGGCAGGAAAACCAACGTCCCGGGGGACTCGCGGCGATGGCGGGGTGCGTGCGCAAAACGCAGCAACCGCGAGCTCAACGATTGATATGAGCGGAGCGCAACAACGGAACGCGTCCGGGTCCGAAGAATGGCGGGTATTGCTAGAAGGTCCATGCGACAAATTTTGGTTTCCGTGCCTGCCTTGCTTAGCGCTTTGCGTTCTAGCTATGCCACCATGCAAGTGCACGCGAGGAAGTTTGTGGGCGACGAAGCCATACAGTTTGGAATTGAAGAGATGCCCTAATGGAAATCCCTGCTCCCCGTCATCAAATCCCCTAGAAGATGACTACGGTCGGCAAGCCGCGCGGCGATCAGGTGCGTCACTTCGCCCTCTTTCTCCAGCCTCCCATGCACCTCCATGAGTCGCGAACCGAGCAGTTCGCGTTGCTGTCTTTCGGCGAGCTCGCTCCACACCACCACATTGATCATTCCCGTTTCGTCTTCGAGCGTGACGAAGATGACGCCCGAGGCTGTGCCGGGGCGCTGCCGGCCGGTGACCAGTCCCGTTACGCGGATCGGCCGGCCGTGAGGCAGCGATTTCAGATCGATCGCAGTGGCCATGTGTTTGGTCGCCAAGTGGGGGCGCAGCAGGGCCAAGGGATGACGGCCGAGGGTGAGTCCCAGGCTGGCGTAATCGGCGATCAGATCTTCGCCCTCGCTGGGGGCAGACAGAGTGGGAGCGCTTTCCAGGATCGGCGCGTCGGCTAGCAGAGGTTGCAGCCATTCGATGCCGCTCACTTCCCAGAGAGCATTGCGACGGTGGCCAGCGAGCGTGGCAAGGCTGCCCGCCGCAGCCAGCGCGTTCAGATCCTTCGCGTTGAGTTGCGCACGGACGGCAAGTTGATTGACGCCGGTGAAGGGTTTCTTCTGCCGCTCTGCGACCAGCCGCTCTGCGCCTACTTTGGATAAACCTTTCACCATGCACAGACCCAGACGCAGTGCAGGCTCGCGCCCAGCGGCGAACTCCAGCGTGCATTCCCAGCCGCTGACAGTCACATCGGCAGCGCGCACTTCGACCTCATGGCGGCGGGCGTCCTGCACGATCTGCGAGGGCGAGTAAAAGCCCAAGGGCTGCGCATTGAGCAGCGCGCAGGCGAAAATGGCGGGTTCATGGTGCTTGATCCAGGAAGATATGTAGACCAGCAGCGCGAAACTGGCGGAGTGCGATTCGGGGAATCCGTATTCGCCGAAGCCTTTGATCTGCTCAAAGATCTGATGGGCGAACTCCTCGGTGTAACCGTTCTTACGCATGCCGTCGATCAGCTTTGCCGCGAATTTCTCCAAGCCGCCCTTGCGTTTCCAGGCGGCCATCGAGCGGCGCAGTTGATCCGCCTCGCCGGGTGTGAAGTCCGCAGCCACGACGGCAAGTTGCATGACTTGTTCCTGGAAAATCGGTACACCCAGGGTTCGCCGCAGTACCTCTTCTACTTTCTTGCTGGGGTAATCGACTTCTTCACGACCCTGGCGCCGGCGCAGATAAGGATGCACCATGCCGCCCTGAATCGGACCGGGGCGAACGAGGGCCACTTCGATCACCAGATCGTAATAATTTTGCGGTCGCAGGCGCGGCAGCATCGCCATCTGCGCGCGCGATTCGATCTGGAATACGCCGATGGTATCGGCCTTGCAAATCATCTCGTACACCGCAGGATCATGCGGTATATCGGCCATGGTGAGACCCTTGCCATGACGCAATGAAAAAAGCTCCAGCGCACGGCGAATACAGGAGAGCATGCCCAATGCCAGCACATCGACCTTGAGCAGGCCGAGACAATCCAGATCGTCCTTGTCCCATTGAATGATGGTTCGATCCGCCATGGCGGCATTTTCAATGGGTACCAGACGCGACAGAGGGCCGCGCGAGATGACGAAGCCGCCGGTGTGCTGCGAGAGGTGGCGGGGAAAGCCGATGAGGGTGTTGACCAGCGTACTCAAGTGCTGGAGCAACGGGTTGTGCGGATCGAAACCCGCCTCGCGCAAGCGTTTCGTCCTCGTCTCTCGGTTATCCCACCAGGCCATCGACTTGGCGAGCCGATCCACTTGTCCGAGATCGAGCCCCAGGGCTTTGCCCACATCGCGCAGGGCCGAGCGCGACCGATACGTGATGACGGTAGCGGCAATGGCGGCGCGCTCGCGGCCGTATTTCTCGTAGACATATTGCATCACTTCTTCGCGCCGCTGGTGCTCGAAATCGACATCGATATCGGGAGGTTCCTTGCGCTCCTTGGAGATGAAGCGCTCGAACAGCATTGCCATACGCGAGGGATCGACCTCGGTGATGCCGAGGCAGTAGCACACGACCGAATTGGCCGCCGAGCCGCGTCCCTGGCAGAGAATGCCGCGACTGCGCGCGAAGCGCACGATGTCGTGGACGGTGAGGAAAAACGGCTCATATTGCTGCTCGGCGATCAGCGCGAGTTCGTGCTCGATGAGCGGCCGGCACTTCGCGCGCGCTTTGCTGCTGCCGGGTTGGTGCAGGGGAAAGCGCTCTTCCAGTCCTTCTTCGGTCAGCTTGCGCAGATAGCTGCTCGGGGTCTCTCTCGCCGGCACGAGTTCTTCCGGATATTCATACCTCAAACTGTCCAGAGAAAAGTTGCAGCGCTCGACAATGGAGAGCGTCTCGGTGAGCAGTTCGGGCGGGTGGAGCTTCTCCAGCATATCGAGCGGCCGCAGGAAGCGTTCCGCATTCGGATGCAACTCGTAGCCGAGTTCGCGCAGCGGGCGGCGCAAGCGGATCGCGGTCAGCGTGTCTTGCAGCGCGCGGCGCTTGCGCACATGCATGTGCACATCGCCGCAGGCCACCAGCGGAAGGGCGGTGCGGCGAGAAAGTTCGCGTAGTTCACCAAGGCGTTGCTCATCGTCGGGACCGAGCAGCATTTCCGCGGCGATCCATAGGCGGCCGGCAAAGCGTTTCGCCAACCAGAGCGCGTCGTCTTCGCTCAATTGCTGATTCGGCAGCCAGAGCGCGAGGCAGCCGGAAACGCCATCGATGAGATCGTCGCGGGTCAGGTAATAACTTCCCTTAACCGCCTTGCGCCGCCCTTGCGTGATCAACTGCGCGAGATTGCCGTAGCTCTCCCGGTCGGTCGCCAGCAGCACAAGACGCAGTCCATCGGCAAGGCGAAACTCGCTGCCGATGAGGAGCTTGAAATCGCACTTCTTGGCTTCCTCATGAGCACGCACCACGCCCGCGAGCGAGCATTCGTCGGTGATGGCAATTGCCGCGTAGCCCAACTGCTGAGCCCGCTCTACTAACTCTTCCGGATGCGAGGCGCCGCGCAGAAAAGTGAAGTTGGTGATGCAATGCAGTTCGGCGTAGCTCATTGGAGGTACTTCTCAAGCAGCGCTTTTAAATCGCCGGGAGTGCCATTCTTCTAAGCAAAAACGCCATGGAGAAACCACTCGCCCTGGCGATCGCGAAATATCCAGAACCGTTCTCCTGCATTTCGCTTGGCCACGAAGTAATCGCGCCCTACGTCCTCACCATCCCACCAGCCGGCTTCGAAGCGCTCGGGACCGGAAACCAGATCGAGCGAACAGGCTGCCAGGCCCTCGCGCAGCGGCCGCGGTTTGCGCAACAGCAAGGAGGGACGAACCCCGATGGGTAAATCGGCCGCGGATTGCGTTGGTGCGCCGGGTTCCATGCAGCGCCAAGCCCGTTCGGGCCGATGATCGCAATGGGGGCGCAGGCCGGTCACCGCCGCGTCACCCAGGCGGGCGCGCAGGCGTTCCACCAGCTGAGTCACTGCTTCGCTATCCTTCTCGGCGCCGGGAAAAAATTCACCATCCACCGAAGCGAGGGGAATGATCTCCTCGGCGATCAAGCTCAGCGCTTCGACGCGATCGGCGAGTTTGGTCTGCCCCAGCCGCTCGCGCAGCACGCACCGCATGTGTTCCGCGTCGCGGGTTGCCGCGAGCCCGAGGCCGAGCCGGGTGAGCGGGGCATCTTCATGGAGCAGTTCGAGCTCGAGCCGGGTCACGCCTGCGCCGCGCGCGCGCAAGAAGCCGCAGAGTTCGAGCAGCAACCGGTTGGCGGCGAACATCAGCGGCTCCATCTCCCCAACCGGCGCGGGCAGCTCCACGTGATTGTGGTAGCGCGTTGGAGGAATGAAGGCGCGTTGCGGGTCAGGCAGTTCGCCGAGGGCGCGGCGGATCTCGTCGAGCAAGGCCTGGCCGAAGCGACGGGCGAGGCCATCGGCAGGCAGGTGCAGCACGTCACCGAGGGTGTGCACGCCCAGGCCGTGGAGCGTTGCCAGCGCTTCCCGCGCGCTCTGTAAAAGTGCAATCGGCAAAGGCCTCAGGGCGTTGTTGAGCGAGTCCGGTTTGCTGAGATGGACTGAGCAGCCGGCGCGGCCCAGCAGACAAGCGGCGGTGGGGGTGGAGGCGGTGGCCGTCACGGCGGCGTAGCCCAGTTCAAGCAGCCCGCTCTCGATCTTGTCCAAGAGGTTGCCGAAGCCGTGGAAATAGTCCAGGCAGCCACCGATTTCCACCAGCACGCAGGTCGGCGGCGCGATGCTGATGGTGGGCGAGAACTGGCCCGCCCACGTGGCGATGCTTTCCAGGGCCCGAACTTCGGCTAGCTCATCGCGTACATATACCTTCAGTTCGGAGTCGAGAGCGAGGGCGGCGGCGATGCTCATGCCGGGAGCAATTCCGCGCCGGATCGCCGCGGCGTTGCAGGCGAGCACGTCGGGCCGGTTCGAGATGCTGCTCACCACGGTCGCTTGCCTGTCCATTGCGCCGCGCAGAAAAAGCTGCAGACAGAGATCGGGAAAATGAAGACAGGTCCAGAGCATGGCAGGGGCGCATTGGCATACGAGCGCGGGTTGCGATCAGGGCGTTATAGGTAACGGTGGCGATCGATCAGATGGATAAATCTCTTACTTTAGTTTCACGATAGGCACTTGCAGATTGGCTTATCGGTGGATAGGCTTGCCGCTTTTAACGATTTTCCCGCTGGGATGGTTGCTCACGGGATTTACTCTCGAGAACGCTGCGCTCTTACTACATCAGCCTTTCAACTCAGCAGTGCGTGAGGCGTAGTGCCGGGCAGAAGGGGCGGAACGTCTGAGTTCTTCGGCACGCACTCGCGCAGGATCGCGGCCGGACAAGGCGTCAGCTCCGTTGGGGTAGGCCTTGTTGAAGCGCGCGGAGGAAGAAACCTTGCGTCGATGAGCGATGAGCGGCAGTTGAATGAGCCCAGCGTGCTCGATTTCGCGCCGCACCGACGGCAGTGGAGCGGATACGGAAAGGGGCAGCAGCAGCGGCGTTTCGACGGAACTGCCGCGACGTTTGAGAATACGCAGGCACAGCGCATCCGGCGCCGCCTCCAGGCTCAGGCGCAGTGGCGCGGGCGAGGCGGGTAAAGAGCGGAAGGCAGCGCCGAACATGAAGCACGCGGTCTTGCCCGCTTCCGCCGCGCCGTGCAGGCGGCGCACGCGGCGTTCATCCATCGCGCCCGGCCAAAACAGCACCGCGCTGCAACTACCGGCGCGCGTGGCTTGTTCGGCCGCCCACCAGCGATCCTTGGTGGCCTCGGCGCTCACCATGATGAGGCGGGAAAGATTGATTCCCTTTTGCGCCAACGCGGGAGCATAGGGCAGATGCGGCGGAGTGACCAAGACCGCCCACTTCTCCGCTTGCGTAAGACTAACCAGCAGAGGAAAGAGCAATTGCAACTCGCCGATGCCCTCGTGCTCGATCAGCAGTTCAGTCAACGCCCCGCACGGCCAGCCGGCGCCGGGCAACAAGGCGTCCAGCTCGGCATAGCCGGTGGCGAGCGTTTGCGCCGCGGGAGCGAGCGATTCACCGCGCCAAATGGCGGGATGGTTCAAAACGTTCTGTAGGGCGGAATTCATCGTCTTCGTCGCTCACAAGGAGTTGCGGATTACGCCGACGCCCAGACCTTCGATGACCATCGAGTCTCGGCGCAGGTCCAATTCGATGGGAAAGAAATCGGGGTTCTCGGCAACCAGTTGCACCTGGTTGCCGCGTCTGCGCAAACGCTTGACCGTGACTTCATCACCGATACGCGCGACCACGATCTGCCCGGAGCGTGCTTCAGAGGTGCGATGCACGGCGAGCAGATCGCCATCCAGAATGCCCACATCGCGCATGCTCAACCCGCGCACCCGCAGCAGATAATCGGCGCGCGGCGTGAACCACGCGGGATCGATCTGGCAATGCGTTTCGATATGCTCCTGAGCGAGGATGGGGCTGCCCGCAGCGACTCGGCCGATGAGCGGAAGGCCGCTCGGTTCGGTAAGGCGGATGCCGCGCGAAGCGCCGGGTAAAAGTTCGATGGCGCCCTTGCGCGCCAAGGCGCGCAGATGATCCTCAGCGCCGCTCGCCGAGGCGAAGCCCAAAGCGTGCGCTATCTCCGCTCGCGTCGGAGGAGACCCTGAAGAGGCGATTCTTTCGCGAATCAAGTTGAGAATTTCCGCCTGGCGGGCAGTGAGTTGTTCCATGACCGGGCACTCTTTATAAATACTGTACTGTAAATATACACAGTATATTGGCCGAACGCAAGGAAACACGTGGTAACCGAATCTTCATCCGGTAATTGGCAACTTTCATATACCACCAGCCCATATCCACGCCAACTGCAGGCCAATCAATTGCCAATATTAACAATTAAAAAAATCTGCCAACAATGGAATCGGCCGTTCAATTTCGTCCTGCGAATCCAATTTTATATAACTTATCGCGCTTGCTAATGCTGACCCCGTCATCTATACCTCACGAGAGGGAGGCATCACATGAGCGACAGGGAGCGCATTACTAAAATCAGGCAAGCCCGCACGCAACGCGAACTTGACCAGGCAACAGCAGGATACCGGGAGCAGATTCTTGCGACTCATCCCGGCCTACGCACTCACTACGAGTTTCGAGTCGCCATGGAGAAAGGCCAGTACTTTCTGGCCCTTTCTGAAGTCAGACGGTGGCTTGAAGGACCCCGCGGCAACCGCTATCGAGACGTGATTCGCGTTCTCGAGTGTGCGGCAGACCGGCAGTTTGCTCTGGCCAAAGTCGATTCGTCAGCAGCTTCGACTCGGCCATGCTTCTCTATTTAGGCAAACGCTTTGCTGTCGATGGGACGATTCTCCGGATCGGGCTCTGGGAACTCATCCTCATGCCGCGTCCTTATGAAGCGGTCGCCAGTGCAAGGTGGGTAGCGATTCACAAGCTGGGCCCATATATCTGCATTTTTCTCGGTCGGCGCGCGCTCGTCATCAGGCACTGCGCGTGACATTGCGCAGGGAACTTGGCCCCACTGGTCTCGCGCATGCTTGGCGGCCCAAAAAGGTGCGCATGCAAGATTGAGGAGCGCGATTCCAAAGCAACGCGGTTGACGCACCCTTTTGAGCCGCAAGCCGAAGGGCGAGCCCCGTTTCGGGCGCCTTGCAATGGGCTTGTCGTGAACCTTAACGGCGCGCTTACCCACTTGCACTCCATCCCCAAGCGGGCGCGATACGAGAAACAGATCCGCCCGGCTGCTCGCGGCGCCAGACGCGACAGGATTTTGAACGCGACGACAGGCTTCGATTTGACTGGGTGAATGTTGTCGGGCCAGTTTACATTCGCTTCCGATCGGAGCCTTGGCCCGGCCGGTCTCTTTCGCGAGCCGGTTGATTGGCTGCGATTTTTTCCCGATGCTGCTGGACAGGCACGGCCTTTGCTGCAGTAACCATGCGCCGGCCTGGGGTGAGAACAATAGGGGAGAAGAGGATGCAAACAACCCATTCCACCCCGCCGGTCGCACCAAATTCCCTGCGCTCGAACCCCTGCAGAATCGCGTCCATCAAGCGGGCGAAGCGCCTCCCGAGGATTCTTTTCGGCGCGGTCGAGCCCGCGCATCGAGCCGCACCGCTCCGGAAGCGCGCCTCAATCGGATCCCTTCGCTTTCGCAGTGGCACTCGCCTCGACGGCGCCGCCGGGATGGGCCTTCAGACGTTCCTCGAGAGCCCCTAGAGCCGGCCCGATTGCAGCCCCGACATCGATGACCGGGTCGGAGCTATCGTAGCCTGCTGCCTTTTCTCTTTCTGCGATGCGCCGGCTCGCCAGCTTAAAAGCCTCGGTAAACGAATACGTCTGGCGCAGCGCCTCGTCAAAGTAGGCTTTTCCGAAGTAGGTGTAGTCGGCTTCGTTGCTGCATCCGAACGAAGTCTTGTCGGCCGCCGCGGCCGTGATGATGAGCGTGTGCGCGTCCTTGAGCGGCTCGACGAAGATGCCGCTATGACACGCCGAAACCACGATCACCCGGCGCTCGATACCGGAGTCGTCGAGCATCTTGCGCAACTGCCGCGGATCGAGGTCATTGAAGCGGAAGGGCCAGGCGTCGAAACTAAAGCCGTGCTCTTTCGAGCCGTGCGAGGTGAGGAACAGAAAAACGATGTCCTCATCGCGATTCATCACTTCGCCGATCCGCTTCAATGCGGCCCTGAGGCTGGTCGAACTCGCGAGCGGCCTTTCGGTCACCGTCTTTGCATTGTTGACGAGCATGACGGTTCGTCCCTGCGTATCGAAGCGCTGCTTAAACAGCTTGCTGACTGAGTCGGCTTCCTTCATGAAGACGTCCTGGCTCGAATAGCCTGCGACGGCGACGAGGTACAAATCGACAATGCCCTTTCGCCCCGGCCGCAGCGCAGCCAATTCTCGCTCCAGCAACTTGGGCTGCAGATAAAAAGCTGCCTCGCCGGTGAGCGCCGGGTTCTTGTTGTCGTCGGCGCTTTGCTCCTCGTCAGGTGCGGCCCACAGCGTGCGGTCGTGCGAAATCGTCGCGAGCGGCAGCGCCAGCAGCAGCGCGCTCAGCAGGAAAGCCGCCGGCCACGCCCGGATGTTCAAATGAAGCAGGCGAATCGCCGCCAGTGCCGCGCCCAGAGCGAACCAGACCTGCGGCGCGCGGTAGGAGAAATAATCGAAGCGAGGCCACTGCGGTGCTCCCGTGTACTGCAGGGCGAGCTGAGACAGGTCGGTGATGAGGTCGATCGCCAGCGCCAAGCTCACGAATGCGATGGCGAGCAGCAGGACTTGCCGGGCTTGCCTTGCCAAATAGGCGAGCAGCGACGCTGCCACCAAGGCGAGCGGAAGCAAGAACAGCGCGTCGGGCAAACCGGAGGCGGCAAAGCTTCCGTTTAGTCCGACCGCCAGAAAGTCAGCCGCCAGTGGCGGCACTACACTGAGGACGGCGAGTGCGATCAGTTGCGCCCAGGAAACGCGAAAGGTATCCGGGCGGACGCGCAAAAAGACAGCGCTCTTGATCCCGCCAAGCAGGTTCCTGGCGAGATTGCGCAACACGTTGCCAATATCATTCACCAACGGTGATGCGGACATGCGCGTACTCCGGATGCAACGGTTCGTTATTCAGGCTACGCCTGATGCGCCTCGGGTGCAGTTGTCGCCAGTATTGCAAGTCCTGTGAGTGCGATAGCGAAGAGGCTTGCAAGCCGACGGTGTTGTCAATTTTAACAATTGATGAGCCAGGAGCACGCCGCTGCTCTCACGATACACCGAATCTGCAGGCAGACTTATTGCGCAGAAACAAGTGACCGGTTCGGCACGATTCAGGCGCCGTCGGCAGCAAAAATCATGCAAGTGCTGGTCGCGTGAGCGTAAAGCTTTCCGCTGGCGTCGGTTAACGATGCTTCAACTGCAGCAACCCGCTTGCCGCTATTGATTATCTTGCCTTCGCAGCGCAGCGCTCCGACCCGGTTGGTGACTGCGCGCAGGAAGTTCACTTTCAATTCCAGAGTCGTGTAGCCGATACCTGCCGGTAAAGTGGAATGCACCGTGCAACCCATGACCGAATCGAGAACGGTCGTGATGACACCGCCATGCACAGCACCGATCGGGTTGTAGTGCTGCTCGGCAGGCGTGATCTCGAATACGACGCGTCCGGGTTCTGCCGAAACAGCGCGCTGGCCAATCAGCACGCTGATCGGCGGCGGCGGAAGTTTGCCGCTCAGCATTACTCTGAGAAAATCCAACCCGCTCATGGTGCGCGAGGCGCTGGCAGCAATCATCGGGTCGTCCCAGATGATGGTGAGGGAACGGGCAGGGGCCGCAGTAGCCATAGAGACTCCAAAAAAAGACCGAACGGTCCTTTGAGAGTAATTCAAATGCTGCGCGCGTTCAAGGCGGGACCGCTTGGCGCGTGGCGAAGGCGGAGCAGGAAAGAACCGTTCCGCTACGCTCGCGCGCCCGGCAAGGCTTCGAGCCAGGTGCTGATCGCGGCGAACACCGCTGCCTTTTCCGGCTCGTGGTGCAGCTCGTGATAGAGCCCTTCCCAGACGCGCAAGGTACAGGATGGCGCGCGCCGCGCGAACTCGCGGCTCGCCGTCAGGCTGGTGAGGTGGTCGGAGTCGCCGTGCATGAGCAGCATCGGCATCGTCAGCTCGGCGGCTTGTTGCAGCGCCCACTCGCCGGCTTCCAAGACGTCTATGCCGAGCCGCACGCTGATCCGATCGTGCACCAGCTTGTCGGCGCGGCAGGCGCGCACTACTGCCTGATCGCGCGAGATGGCGGCGACTGCCAGTTCGCTTTTCAGGGTAAGGCTGGGCCAAACGCGATACAGTGCGCGCGCCGCGCGCAGCTTCCACTGTGGCGGCGCAAAGGCCGGGCGCAACGCGGGCGAAGTGGCGATCACACCGAAGAGATCGGGATGCTTGCGCAGTACATAGTTGATGACCAGCGCGCCGCCCAGGCTGTGGCCGTAAAGGACGAACCGGGTACCGGGAAAACGCTCGCGCGCCGCGCCGAGCAGCAGATCGATGTCGTCCATCAGGGCACCGTAGCCGGGTGCGTGACCACGTTTCCCGCCCGAGCGGCCGTGGCCGCGCAGATCCGTGGCGATAACGGGGTGGCCGCGGTGGATGAGATGGCTGATCAGTTCGCCGTATCTTCCCGAGTGCTCGCCCAGACCGTGCACCAGCACGATCGTCGGCCCCGCCTGTTTCGCTGACACGGCTGCTTGCCAGATCTGGCAGTGAAATTTAGTGCCGTCAGGACCGAGCAAAGTGTAAGGAGACGTGTCCAATAGAGACCAATCCTGGAGTGAGGCGGTAGGGTGCCTCTTCGCCGGCCCGGAAGTCAACGTCGGCGGTGATTCGTGTTACCTTTTAGCTTGAAGAGAGAGGGCCCGGCGTCCTTTGCGCTAATCGTTTCTCCACCACTTGCGATCACGAAAGAGACCTTGCCATGAATCAATCAACCAGTCCCACGCCTGCGGCAGCGGGCAAAGAAATCGCCACCCTCGCCGCCGGTTGCTTCTGGTGCGTCGAGGCGGTGTTCGATGACCTGAAGGGCGTCGAGTCCGTCGAATCCGGTTATTCCGGCGGCCGCCTGCCCAATCCGACCTACCAACAAATATGCACCGGCGCCACCGGACATGCCGAAGTGATACGCCTGACTTTCGACCCGAGCGTGATCACCTATCGCGAAATATTGGATGTTTTCTTTACCATCCACGATCCCACCACGCTCAATCGCCAGGGCAACGACGTGGGCACCCAATATCGATCGGCGATCTTCTATCATTCAGCGGAACAGAAAGCGATCGCCGAGCAAACCATCAGGGAACTCAGCGCCGACAAGGTGTGGAGCGATCCGATCGTCACCCAGGTGGGGCCGGAAGAGCCGTTCTACATCGCTGAAAACTATCACCAGGAATATTTCCGCCTGCATGGTTACGAACCGTATTGCCAGGCGGTGGTCGCACCAAAGATGCGCAAGTTCCGCGAGAAGTTCAAAGCGAAATTGAAATAGGATTCACCGCGCAGCAAAGGCGGCAAAGCGCGCAGGTCAGGTAGCTTCGCAAAGTGACCCAGAGGTACAGCGGGGTGGCGTAGGTCGGGTCGGCCGCAGGCTCCGCGAAATTATCCCGTAGCGACATCCGCATCAGAGCGGCCGATCGAGAAAGCTCTTCAGCCGATCCAGCTCCGCGTCGAGCTCGCGCTTGAACGCCGGATCTTTGGGGCGCCCAGCGACAAATCCGAGCGCCACTTTCACCTTGCCGCTATTCACCTGCACAGTGCCCCAGCCGATGACCGCATCGCGCCACAGCAGCGGCAGGGCGTAGTAACCGAGGCGCCGCTTGTCCGGCGGGGTATACGCTTCGAAGCGATATTCCCAGCCCCAGAAATGTTGGAAGCGACGGCGATCCCAGACAAGCGGATCAAACGGGGCGAGCAGGCGCACCGTTTCCGGCGCTTCGATTCCGCTTCGCTCGCCGCGCGGCCAGAGGTAATTCACCCCATCGACGCTCGCCTCGCGTAGCCAATTTTGTTCGCGCAGACTTTGAATGATCTCAATCCACGGGCGTTGCCGCGCAGATAATGGGCCAAGCATGGCGAGGATTCTGCGCAGACTGCTCTCCGGTAGCGGTGCATAAAGCCGCACCATCAACTTGACCAGGCCGGCCTGGCGTTCCCCCCAGTCGAGCGCTGGTGTAATAGCGCCAGCCAAGGCGTAAACCTTGACGCCGCTATCGCGTCGCTGCACGCGCAGAAAACCCTTGTAATGCAGCGCTTCCAGCATCCGCGTCGTCGCGGCAGAACTGCCACCCCAGCCGTTGACGACGCTGGTCTTGCCGATCACCTGCTGCAGCTGGCGCGGATGCGCTGCCCCATAACGGCGTATGTAGTCGAGTACCGATTCGGTGAGATGCGGCTGCTCGCGTTCGACCCGCCACGAGCGCGCGTCCTCGCGCGGGTGCAACAGTTTCTGCGCCGCTCTAGGCAACACGCCATAGACGTGCAGCATGTCCTCGGCCAGCGGACGCCGCGCGTACGCGCGCTCCAGGTCGCCGGCTCGGTAATCGACGACGCGGTGGCGCAAGATCAAGTCCTGTGCGCGTGCAGGAGCGCGAATCGGGTCCATTTGCACGAAGCCAAGGCGTTTGATGGCTGCGAGCAGTTCGGCAGGTTCGAAAAGCGATCGACTGACCGCATAAGCGCGCAGTTTGTCGAGACTGATCGCCATTTCAAGCGGAACGGAAACCTGTCCGCTGCATGGCCACCGCGCTGCGCACGGCGCCGGGGCGTAGCGGTGCGTTCAGAGCAGACCTCTTTGCTGCAGGTTGCGCATCAAGCGGCGGGCGCCGAACTGCCAGCGTGGCACCTGATCGGTCAAGGCGACGCGATTGATGAGCGCTCCGAGCGACGGAGTGGCAATTTCGACCTGGTCGCCGACGGCGTGCGTGAAGCCTTTGCCGGCGGCAAAGCGATCCTGGGTGGGTGCGAACATGGTGCCGAGAAACAGCATCACGCCGTCCGGGTAGGAGTGATGTTGGTTGAGGGTCTGGAATACCAGATCGGCCGGATCGCGGCTGATTTCACGCATCGAGCTATGGCCTTCCATGACGAATCCTTCGCAGCCGCGCACCGTCATGCGCAACTCCGCGGTGCGTATCGTGTCGAGGGTGAATTGTTGATCGAACAAGCGAATGAACGCTCCGATGGCGCAAGAGGCGTTGTTGTCCTTGGCGCGCCCCAGCAACAAGGCACTGCGGCCTTCGAAGTCGCGCAAATTGACGTCGTTGCCCAGTGTCGCTCCGGCGACCCGGCCCTGACTGTTCACCGCCAACACGATCTCGGGCTCCGGATTGTTCCAAGCGGAGTTTGGATGAATGCCCACATCGGCGCCCAATCCCACCGCGGCAAGCGGTTGGCACTTGGTGAATACTTCTGCGTCCGGACCGATGCCGACTTCCAGATACTGCGACCAGTAGCCGCGCTTTTGCAGTTCCGTCTTCAACGTGGCGGCGAGAGCGGAACCCGGCTTCACCTGCGCAAGATCGGCGCCGATCGCCTGCACCAGTGCGCGGCGGATGTCGCCCGCGGCATCGGGATTCCCTTTGGCCTGCTCTTCCACCACGCGCTCGAGCAAGCTGTTGACGAAAGTGACGCCACTCGCTTTGATGGCCTGCAGATCACACGGCGCGAGAAAGTGCGCACGGCTCAAATCGCCTCCCGCTGGCTTCGCTTGGGCGAGGAGCTCCTCGAGCGTCGCAATCTCCACGCCCGTGGTTTGGCGCAGCGCGCCGGCGGGGTCTTCCTCCTCGAGCAAGTCGGTCATCACCGGAAAGCGCCGGGTGATATCGATCACCTTGCCTTGCCGAATCGTAATCACCGCCGGACCTTGAACCGCGGGCAGCCAGGCACGCCCCACCAGGGCGGCGCGCTGGTGATCACTGGGCAGTATCTGGGCAGGCTGCATTTCCATGATGGTTGTCCTCGCTATTCAGGTTGTCTTTATCCGGTTAGCTTTCTCCCCGCGGGGCGGGGAGCGTTCCGTAAGGCGCGACGGTGCAGGAATTCTCGGGCCGAAACATGGCGCTAGCGTGCCTGTTCGGCCCCGGGGAAGTCAACGTCCCTCGCATTTGGCGCAGCAAAGAGGTGCTTGCTCGTCTACCGGCTTTCTCGTCTGGAGGGAGGAGCCATGCGGAAGACAGTTGTTCCTAGCACTGCCGTGTTGCTTCGTCTTGCTTGCTGCGGAAATTGCGTGGGCGGAGCGTTACGTCGTTGTAAACAAGCAGCGGCTCAGCCTGAACGAAATATGACACTCGAAGCCTGGCATTGCGGGCCGATTCCGAACGGTCGTTACCGGCTGAATCTCAATACCGGAATTCGGGGCTGCGCCGGCAATCCGCGCGCACGGGGACGCATCGCAGATACGTGCCGCAATCCGCGACCGCGGCCGGGTCTGTCGCAACGCGGCCAACGATTCACCCCCCTACGACCGGGTCCGCCAGCCGCCTTTGTCACCTCACGCATCTAGCGGATGGACTGGATCAGTTCGTCCGGGTCGAATACTTGCCCGTCCTTGATCACTCGATAAATGCGGCTGAGATTATCCACGCCGGCCAGGGGATCGCCATCCAGCATGACCAGATCGGCCAGCTTGCCCGGCGCGATCGTCCCTATCTCTGTTTCCCTGCCCACCGCTCTGGCGCCATTGACTGTGGCCGAGCGCAGCACTTGCAGAGGGGTGAGGCGCGCGAGCTGCATGAGAGCCATTTCGCGAAACACCGAAGGACCGTGCGGCGTGCCGATATTGCCCGCATCGGTTCCCATCACCACAGTGATACCCGCATCCCAAACGGTCCGCAGATTCGCCATGGCGGTGAGCGGCAACCCCGGAGCGGGCCCTCCCAGACGCTTCGCCACAATCTCGGGGATTTGGTCCCGGGGAATGCGCGGCAGATCACCGAGAGCAGCGATGGTTTGCGGATCGGCGAGCCGCCGTTCAGCGGGCGTCGCCTTCCAGGTACCGGAAAGCGCGTAGCCGTAGCCTTGATAGACGAAGAGCGTGGGGCAGTAGAGGATCCCATTCTTCCGCGCCAGGGCAAGAAACTCCTGGTCCACCGGCACATCTTCGACGGAGTGAACGAGAAAGTCCGCCCCCGCGCGCAGCGCCGCCTTCGCGACCAGCAATTCTGTCGCATGCACCGCGACTCTGACGCCTGCGGCGTGCGCTGCATCGGCAGTGGCCTTGACGATTGCCTCCTGTGCGGCAAGATCATCGCCCGGCTGATGGATAAACCACACCTTGATGTAGTCCGGCTTGCGCGCGAGTTCCCATTGCACCAACGCACGTGCTGATTGCGCCGAGTCAATTTGGATGATCGGCGGATCGCCCAGATCCAGTTTCGGCCGGGCGATCATGGAAATCAACGGACCCGCTACCGCGACCCGCGGAGCCGCTGCCGTTTTCGCAGCCGCCTCACGCACATCGAAATTCCAAAATGGTCCGCCCACATCGACCACGCTGGTTACCCCGCTCGCTAGCCAGACTTTGAAAGTGGCGGGCAAGCGCGCCTTGTTGCGGTCCACTTCGCGCGCATAGGGCATCCAGGCATTGAAGTCGGCAATGTCCGGACGCGTGTACAGGTTGCCGGATTGAAAAAAGTGAACGTGCGAATCGATCAGCCCCGGGATGACCCACTTGCCGCGCCCGTCGATGACAGTTGCGTTTCCGGGAAGCGGCGTCAATGCCCTCGGGCCGACCGCCTGGATGCGCTTTCCCGAAATGACCAGTGCGCCGTCCTGGAGAACTGCCTGTGCGCCATCGCGCTCGGGATACACGAGGGTGGCGCCGACGATCGCGATTACCGGCCCGTGTGAAGAATTTCCGGTGGTGGTGCAAGCGCTGATGCAGGCGAGCACAACCCAACCGCGCGATAACCGAATCGACATGAAGAGAACCTCCGCCCGCACACAGCAGCGAAGATTATCACTGTTACTCGGTTGCTCAAATGAGGTGAGCCTTCGTGGCGAGCAGTGCTCTGGCCATGTCGCGAATGATGCTCGCGTTGTCCCACTGCGGCTGCCAGCCGAGCGCCAAGCTGCTTTCGGTGTCCAGCACATGGGAATGCTTGAGCATCAGCAACTGCTCCCTGGCGAGGAGACGATAGCCGAGAATTCGGCAGAGCAATTGAATCGGCGCCAGGGGCACGCGGATTTTCCATACGCGCGCGACGCCTAATTCGCGTGCCATCTCATCGACCCATTGTCGGATCGACTGCGGCTGCGGACCGGCGGCGTTGAAAAGCCCGGTGGCGCGGCGCTCGACAATGCGCATGATCAGCCGTGCGGCGTCCTGCACGTGGATCAAATGCACCGGATGATCCCCTCCGCCCGGAATGGCCACGGCGCCGAACTTGAGAATGCTCTCGGCAAACGGCTGGAACAGGCCGCCACGCCCCGGTCCGGCGATGATGCAAGGCACGAGTGTGGCCGTCGGATTGGGCATGCCGCGCACCAATTCGTAGGCGGCGAGTTTGGAATTCGAATAGACGCCTTGCGCCTGCATGTGGCTGGTCGGTCCATACGGCGCGCTGCCGGACAGCTCGTACATCATGCTCGTGCCGACAAAAATGACATGGGTATTGCGTCCGCCATAGCGTTCGACCATGTGCCGCGTTGCCTGAACGTTATTACGCTCGAAGTAAGCGCGGCGGGAAAACCAAGGCAGGTCGGCGGAAACGTACTGAACGGCCGCGCTATGGACTACGGTTTCCACTTCCGGCAATGCCCGGCAGAATCGCTTGTCGCTGAGATCGCCAGTCAAATCGACGTCACCGCGCCTGTCCGTAGTAATGACCTCGTGTCCTGCATCGCGCAATTGGCGGACGCATTCGCCCCCGAGAAAGCCGGCGCCCCCGGTTATCAGGATTGGCATTTTATTTAGGAGCGTTACGCACTCTCGCGCGCGAGTGCTGCCGCGGGCTTTGCACCTCAAAGCCCAATGTAGACCGAAAAGCGCGAGCCATCAAAAAGACGCGAGAAGTGGCTGAATCCGCCGGCACGTCAGGGCGCGAGGCGATCCAAGCGCCAACCGCCGCCCGGTCGAACGCGATACAGCAGACGGTCGTGCAGGCGGCTTGGCCGCCCTTGCCAGAATTCGATGCTCTCGGGCACGACGCGATATCCCCCCCAATTGGGTGGACGGGGTACCTGATCGCCGAAGCGCTCACTCATGCGATCGAACTGGTCTTGCAACCAATGGCGGCCTGCGATGACTTCGCTCTGCGGCGAGGCCCAGGCGCCGAGGCGGCTTGCCAATGGCCGGGTGGCGAAGTAGGCATCGGACTGTTCACTGGGAACGTGCTCGGCCCGGCCCTCGATGCGCACCTGCCGTTCCAGCAGCGTCCAGTGGAACAACAGGCTGGCCCACGGGTTGCGGGCAAGTTCGCGCCCCTTGCGGCTGTCGTGGTTGGTGAAGAACACGAAACCGCGTTCGTCGAAGTCCTTGATCAGTACGATCCGGGCCGAAGGTCGCGCAACTCCGGGGACCGTGCAGTCGACGGTAGCCAGTGTCATCGCATTGCTTTCAGGCAATTCCGCCGCGAGTGCTTCATTGAACCACTTGCCGAACTGCTCGAAGGGATTGGCGGGAGCGCCAGCTTCAGAGAGCGTAGCGAGCCGGTAGTCCCTGCGCATGTCGGCGATAGTCATCGGGCGAACATCCAAGAAGTAAGGCACGTATTATCGCCCATTCGGCCGCGCCTGAATGGAGCTACTTGCGCCGCCGCTTTTCTTTTAACAACCACTCCCGGAACGCGAGAACCTTGTCCGAAGGCGCAATGTGTTGCGGCCAGACCAGGAAGTAGGATTGTTGTGCGGGTACGCTGACATCGAATAGTTGCACCAGGGTTCCCTTGGCGATCTCGGCGGCGGCAATCGAGCGGCGCGCCAGTTGAATGCCACGACCGTCGAGCACAAATTGCAGATTCATCGCGGCATCGCTGAACTCTACCCCGCCGATGGGCGGTGGCAGTTGGATGCCTGCTGCGGCACACCAGCGCAGCCAGGGTTCGATATCGGTACGCAGTAGCGGCGCGCTCGCCAAATCACTTACCTTCGTCGGGAGTCGACCGCGATTGAGCTTGGGGCTGCTGACCAGGATGTATTGATCGTCCATAAACCACTCGGTCTGGACATTCGGCCACGGCCCGCGCCCAAAGCGAATCGCGACGTCGACGCCATCGCGGACAAAGTCGGCCATTTCCGGATTCGATTCGATATTTACCTCCCATCCCGGATGTTCCCCGATGAAGCGGCCGATGCGAGGCATCAGCCAGCGCGAGGCAAAGGATGGCAACACGCTGATGGTCAGCCGGTTGGGGCGGCCGCGGCGCCCGAGGGACGCGGTCGCTTCGGCAATTTGCCCTAGCGCCGAACGTACTCGCTCGGCGAGATACCTCCCGTCATCGGTCAGCACGATGCGCCGTCCCTTGCGCGCGAATAGTGGCACACCGAGGAACTCCTCCAGGGCTTTGATTTGGTGACTGATCGCGCTATGGGTGACGTGAAGCTCTTCAGCGGCCTGAGAGAAGCTTTCCAGGCGGGCCGCAACTTCGAGGCAGCGTAGGGTGGTCAGCGGGGGCAGTCTTGGGGCCATTTAGTGTTAGTTAAATTCACATGAAGTCGAGAATATATCGTTTGTTCTGCCCTATGGCAACGCCTAATATTGCACTTGGCGAGGGCCTGCAGTCGCCTGCAACCAGTCGGACTTTGAGGGGGATGCTCATGAATACAATTCATCTTAACGAAAGCAAGCTAGGATTGCGCAAATCCGCTGTATTGACGCTGCGCGGTGCCGCAGGGCTGTCGATTCGCTGCGAATCGGGCCTGCTTTGGGCCACGATGGAAAGCGATGCGTCGGATCACTGGTTGAGACGCGGGCAGTGCCTGGCGATTCGTTCGCAGGGGCGCGTGGTGATCGAGGTGGTCGAGGACGGTGAAATTTCGCTGCTTCGCTCAGCGCAAGGAAAACACGGCACGCGGGCGAAGCCCGCTGATGGGCTGCCCGCGGCGAGCACAACGCAAATGCACAGCGCGAGGCGCGACTCCGTGATCAGCCAATTGGCCGGGCCTTTTACGGCGCCGTCTCTTTGAATAGTTCTGACTTGAGGGAGCACAATGTTAAGTCATCTTTATAAGTCGCCTCCCCAATCGTTTCCTGCTGCTTCGGGTGGCTTGCTCGATGCGGTGTGGTGTGGCGCGCTGATCTCGGTCTTTTTGGTAATGGTATTGGCTCACGGGGCCGCGGTTTTTGCTCACGCGCTCGAGCGTCCCGCGATGGTTGCAGCCGCGAGCGTGGCTGGCCACGCGCCGGCCAGCGATCGCCCGGCTGTGCGTGCGGCATGCGCCCCCTCTTGAACATGGTGCGTTGAACCCGTTCGGTTGCTGCCAAGAAGCGATAGGAGGGCAGCCAAAGGCTCGGGCGCAGATTCGTCGACTTCGCGCGGCCCACCCGCCGGTCTCCAAGGCCGGCGGGTGGGCGTGCTGAATTTCCATTGGGACAAAAGAGCGGCATGAAACTCATCATCGGCAACAAGAATTATTCATCCTGGTCGCTGCGCGCCTGGTTGGTGATGCGCGTCAACGGCATTGCGTTCGAGGAGGAGCGCATCCCTCTCGACCTGCCCGATAGCAAAGCGTCGATCCTCAAACACTCGCCGGCCGGCAAAGTGCCTGTGCTGATCGACGGAGACATGAGCATCTGGGATACGATGGCCATTGCCGAGTATCTTGCGGAAAAATTTCCCTTGCTGCGGATTTGGCCGCAAGAACCAAAGGCACGGGCCTATGCTCGATCGGTCAGCGCGGAAATGCATTCCGGCTTCGCCGCCCTACGCAGCGCAATGCCGATGAATTGTCGTGGTTCCTATCCGGGCAAAGGACGCAGTCCGGCCTGTGTCGCCGATATCACCCGAATCACTGCTCTGTGGGAGCAATGCCGTGAGCGCTGCGGTCAGGAAAACGCATTCCTGTTCGGCGAATTCAGTGCCGCCGATGCATTCTACGCACCGGTGACATCGCGCTTTATCACCTACGGGGTGCCGCTTACCGCCATCAGCGAGAGGTATGTGCGGGCGGTGAGCGCGCTGCCTGCGATGCGCGAATGGGTAGCCGCGGCCGAGGCAGAGAATGAATCTATCGCCGCGGACGAACCGTATCGCTAGGCTATTGGGGCGCTGCTACCCGGCCGCTGGTGTTGCGCGCGCAACTGTTTGCCTAAACGGGTCAACGGGTGATCTGCGATGCCCAGGGCGTGCAAGCTATCCACCGTACGCAGCAGATAGTCGGCGCAAGTGCCATAGCGACCGCACGCCGTCTGCAAAGCTTCGAGCATCGCGCTCTCCGGCAGGCGGCCCGTGTAGCCTGAGGATCCGCGGTTGACCACGAAAGCCAAGGCGCGCATTGCCGTCCCACCGGCGCGGAAATTGACCCAGGTGGGATGATAGGAACCGAGCAACATTTCCCGCTCCCACAGCCCGCGCAGCTCGACACGGACCTTGGCCGCAGCGATTCGGTAAGCCACCCCTCCGCAGCAGCCGCCGCGGTCGAGCCCTAATACCAAGCCGGGACGATCTGGCGTGCCGCGATTGATCCGCGACCATAGACAGAAGCGCCGGTGATAACCGTGCACGGACCCCACCCGCTGCTCCTCGAACTTCACCTGCGGACTCCAGATCAACGAACCATAGGCGAACAGCCAGAGGTCGCTGTTGCCGTCCCACTCCCGCAACACCCTGGAAATTGAAGCGTCCAAGGCCGCCTCCGACAGCAGTTGCCCGGCGAGCGGCGAGCGGACGAGATTTTCGCGCCACGGAGATGAAGGTCTTTTGTCGCTCACGCGCGAAGTATGGCTCATCTGCATCGCCTGGAATACTGAGTGCGTGGATTTCCGTTGAACGAGGAGCCGGTCGGCAAGATAGGCTTCGCTCGCTGATACCGGTTCGCGCGCTATCCACTGAAATTAGAGCCGACTTGACGCAGTCCGTTCGCGTGGCCATTGCATGCATGGATTCGCGGCGTCAATTGGTCTATCGTGTGCGCGTTGTGCCGCTCCGCACTACCCTCCTTGGTATCGTCTCGGCTGCCTCAGCTTAAGGATAACCGCCATGACAGCGCCCGCCAATCGCCAATTCCGTCTTGCCGCCCGGCCGGTCGGGACAACAAAACGCAGCGACTGGGAGTTTGTTACCCAGCCTCGCGTAGATGCCGTCGCCGGACAGATGCTCGTGAAAGTGCTCTATCTCTCGCTCGATCCGGCGATGCGCGGGTGGATGAACGACGCCAAGTCGTACGTTGCGCCGGTCGCGATCGGTGAGGTGATGCGCGCCGGCGGCGTGGGCAAAGTGGTCGCCTCCCAGAATCCCAAGTTTGCCATCGGGGATTACGTGAGCGGCATGACCGGCGTGCAGGACTACTGTCTCACCGACGGCAAAGGCTTCGCCAAGGTCAATCCCCAATTGGCGCCGTTGCCGGTCTATCTGAACGTGTTCGGCATGCCAGGAATGACCGCCTACTTCGGCCTTTTGGAAGTCGGCCAACCGAAAGCCGGGGAAACAGTCGTGGTTTCCGGCGCGGCTGGTGCGGTGGGCGCGACTGTCGGGCAGGTGGCCAAGTTGAAAGACTGCCGCGCGGTAGGCATTGCCGGCGGAGCCGCCAAATGCGATTACGTGGTGAAGACGCTGGGCTTCGACGCCTGCGTCGACTACAAAGCCGGCAACCTCAAGGATAGCCTGAAGCAGTCCTGTCCGAAGGGTGTCGATGTCTACTTTGACAACGTCGGCGGCGATGTTCTCGACACCGTGCTCACGCGCATCAATCGCAAGGCGCGCATCGTCATCTGCGGCGCGATTTCCCAATACAACAATACGACGGCGGTGAAGGGGCCAGCGAACTATCTGTCGTTGCTGGTCAACCGGGCTCGCATGGAAGGCATGGTCGTATTCGACTATGCCGATCGCTACCCGATCGCGGTACAGGAAATGGGCGAGTGGATGCGCGAGGGCAAACTCATCTCCAGGGAAGACGTCGTCGAGGGCTTGGAGAGCTTCCCGGAAACGCTGCTCAAGCTATTTAATGGCGAAAACCTCGGTAAGCTGGTGCTGAGGGTCGCCGATGAGTGATACGCCCGCTGAGGGGGCAATGTGCCGGGTCAGGGGCCGGCGCGGTCGCGTCATGTTGACTCTGACATGCGCGGTCCACTTTAAGCGGGTAGAGCGGGGGCCGCAGCCGACACCATTGCGCCCGCGAAAGGTCGTTTCTGGTAGATTTCGCACCCGCCGGCGTCGTCAACGGGCGACAAACGCATTGTCCCACCGGCCGTCACGATGCGGCTAAAAGCGAGGCTCGTGCATACACGAAACGAGTCCGACGGGCTCCCGGAGTGTTGCATCCGCGCGAAAAGCAAAAAAAACTTGCAAAAATCGGGTTCTCTCTCTACCACACTCGCAAGAATGCTTTATATTTACACCCGGGGGTCGAACGCTATTGCTCTGTCGATTCCGCGGCAATTGTGACAGCATGGGGTATGAGGACATTCAACTGAAGTGGAGGACAAGTTATGGCTGCAAAGAAACCTACCGCAAAGAAGCCGGCCGCGAAAAAGCCTGCTGTGAAGAAATCCGCTGCAAAGAAGCCGGCTGCCAAGAAACCAGCCGCCAAGAAAGCCGCTCCGGCCAAAAAGCCAGCTGCCGCCAAGAAGCCTGCCGTGAAGCGTACGCCTAGCGCCGCCTTCATGAAGCCGATGACGCCGAGCTCCGATCTCGCCGCTGTGATCGGCAATGCACCGGCACCTCGCACCGAAGTGACCAAGAAGATCTGGGAATACATCAAGAAGAACAAGCTGCAAGACAATGCCAACAAGCGCATGATCAATGCCGACAGTAAGCTGAAGTCAGTGTTCGGCGGCAAGAATCAAGTATCCATGTTTGAAATGACCAAGCTGGTCAATGCGCATCTGAAGTAGTCCTTCTGGCTCGGCCGGTGCCCATGGCGGGCGCCGGCCTGCTCCCCGATGTTGCTGCGACTCTTGCCACGTGCCGGCAACGGCGCCCGCGCATTGTCCGTGCTTCCCATCTGAGCCGATCCCTGCGCCTCGACTGCCCGTCCGAGCACGCGGAGGGCGCGCGTTTGTTACAATCGTCGTTTTTAATTCAGTACGTCGTAGCCTCATGCCCAGCCATTTGAACGATCCCGCATTAGATAATCTGAATGTCATCGCCGAAGAACCCATCCTCACGCCGGATGCGCTTAAGAGTGCGCTGCCGCTCACGCCGAGCGCAAAGACGACGGTGCTCGAAGCGCGTGGTACGATTCGCAATATTCTCAATCGCCGTGATCCGCGCCTGCTCCTGGTGGTCGGCCCGTGCTCCATTCACGATATCGCCGCCGCTCACGATTATGCGCGACGCCTGACGGCGCTGGCCGATGAGCTGAGCGACACGCTATATATCGTTATGCGCGTCTACTTCGAGAAGCCGCGCAGCACCACGGGTTGGAAGGGCCTGATCAACGACCCGGATCTCGATGATAGCTTCGCCATAGAAAAAGGCCTGCATATTGCGCGCCGCCTGCTCCTCGATCTCGCCGAGATGGGGTTGCCCGCGGGTACTGAAGCGCTCGATCCCATAACTCCGCAGTACCTTTCTGACTTGGTCAGTTGGAGCGCCATTGGTGCCCGCACGACGGAATCGCAGACGCACCGCGAGATGGCGAGCGGCCTATCGATGCCGGTGGGGATAAAAAATGGGACCGACGGCAGCTTGACGGTCGCCATCAACGCCTTGCTGGCAATATCGACTCCGCACAGTTTCCTGGGCATGGATGAGGACGGGCGCTGCTCGGTGATCAAGACGCGCGGCAATCGCGATGGCCACCTCGTGATGCGCGGCGGTGCCCAGCCGAACTACGACGCGGTGTCCGTAGCGCTTGCGGAACGGGCGCTCGCGCAACAGAAGCTGCCGCAAAATATCATGGTGGACTGCAGTCACGGCAACTCCAAGAAGGATGCAACGCTGCAGCCGCTGGTATTGGCCGATTGCGTCAATCAAATCCTCGAGGGCAACCGTGCGCTGATCGGTTTCATGGTTGAAAGCCATTTAAACTGGGGCAGCCAGCCCATTCCGGCCGATAAATCGCAACTGAAGTACGGTGTGTCCATCACCGATGCCTGCATCGACTGGCCGACGACCGCTGAAATATTGCGCGAGACCCACACCCGGTTGAGCGGGTACCTGAAAAGCCGGCAGAGCGGGGAAGCGACATCTGCGGCGAAGTAGCTGCACCGACGGTAGCTCTCCCATCCGCGCTTTATTGGCGAACTTCCGATTGGCAGAGACGCTATCGGTAAGCTTCGCAAGTGAATGCGCCGTCAGAAGTGACGCTCACTTCCAAGCAGCAGCCGTGAACTCGGCCTTGGGCGAGCAATGCGGCGCTTGACCTGGATAACAGTATCTCCGATTTGCGTACCGCCGCTCAGCTTGTTACTGGCGCTTAGTTAGCGGCCGCGGAATACCGTGGGTCAACGTTGTGCAGCGACGGGCCATCGCTGCGTTGCCGGGACGTTGAGCTCGCCTGCGGCAACCTCACCTGCGATTGACCCTGCGCACGCCGGCCGCCCGCGTGGCGCCGGCCGGCACACCCGCGTCACGCTTTGCCTCCTCCACCAGCCAGGCAACGAAGTGAGCGACTTCGCTGCGCACAGCGGATTCGGCCGAGCTGACAATGAAGTATTGGCGCGATGTCACATTCCGCCGATCGAAAGGCGCAGCCAACTGCCGGTTGTCGATAAGCGCGCGCACGAGAGGCGTTCGTCCGAGTGCCACCCCCTCTCCGTCAACTGCGGCGCGAATCAATTGATCGTAGTGACTGAAGCGCAATGAACCCGCCGGTTTGAGCTCGGCCAGGTTCAGCGCTGCCAACCACTGCGACCAATTCAGCCACGGCCAACGGCCATCCGGGTCATCGAAATGCAGCAACACCTGCTGGGCCAGGTCCTCCGGCTTTCTGAGCGGTTTGCTGCGATCTCGTAGCACCGAGGGGCTGCATACCGGGAAGACCTCTTCACCGAAAAGGTGAATCGCACCTTTGGGTGCGGCTTCCACCTTGCAGAAGCGCACCGCCAAGTCGATCCGGTCGCGCTGCAGATTCAGGATCTCGTTATCTGCCGAGATGCGCACGTCGATACCCGGGTGCGCTTGGCGAAAGCCCGGGAGCCGCGGTACGAGCCACAGCGCGGCGAACGAAACCGAAGCGGTCACCGTGACCATACTCCCGATCGTCGCCTGGCGTAACTGGCTAACAGCTTCGTCGACCAGGCCGAGCACCAGCGAGGCCGTGCGGTAGAACGTTTGCCCGGCGTCGGTAAGCAATAGAGCCCTGTTCATGCGTCGAAACAAAGCCACGCCGAGGTGCTCTTCCAGCGCTTTGATCTGCCGGCTCACAGCCGATTGGGTGACGAAGAGCTCTCCCGCCGCTTTGGTAAAGCTCAAAGAGCGCGCCGCGGCTTCAAAGCCGCGCAGAAGATCGAGCGAAGGCAGGTTCCGACTCAAGTTTCACATTCCACAGAGTCATGCGAATCATGCAGAAATGTCGTTTGTGCGCGTCTCCGGGAGCGCTTCAGAATACGGTTCTGGGAGACAACCATTCAGCAATGGCGGACGGAAAGCGACCCACTGGATCGCATGCATAGGAGTCATGATGAACATTAAATTCAGCCACGTCAATTTGCACCTTGGAAGGAACCAGGTCGTACCACTTCGCGACGCCTATCGCGTCAAGGTGACGTGTCTCGAGGGCAGCTTATGGATCACGCAGGATCACGATCAGCGGGACATCATCCTCGAACCGGGTGAATCCTTCACCGTCTACGGTAAAAGTCCAGCGCTGGTCTCGGCCATGGTACCGAGCGTACTGGTGGTGGAGGAGCCTGCGCAACTGCCTCAGCGCGGCTTTTTATCCGGCCTGACGTCGCTCCTCGGTCGATGGAATGGACCAGCTCGTCGGCGCGAGCCCAAGGCGTTCCATCATCCGGCAATCGAGTTGCGCTGCTATTGATACGGTGTCGAAACCGTGCACGCTCATGCTTATGGGCGCAGAGGCGAACAGAGGCCCAACAGAGTGAGGAGCGCAGCCGCTATGCCCGCAGGAACCCGCGGTGTGCTTTGCCGCAGCGAGGCGGTTGTGGCTCGGTCCCGCGCTTTGGGAGGTTCGGAAAGTCGCTCGTGGCGTGCTCCAGATGGAGGGCCAGCTCGCCATGCACCCCGGCAATCGATGCGGCCGCTGGCGATACGGGTGTCGAAAACCGTCCATTGCACCGGAAAGTCCGGAGTCCGTTTCATACAGGCTCGCCCGCCGAGTTCAGGCCATGGAGCGGTGAATGGCGTGTGCGCAGGGGTGAGGGGCCGCGCCTGCCTCGAGCGTGCACAGTCGCATCTATGGCCGCTTGCGATCCTCGCGCATCATGTCGGCACCCTTCTCGGCGATCATCAAGGTCGGCGAGTTCGTATTGCCCGAAGTGATGGAGGGCATGACCGAGGCGTCGATGACTCGCAATCCGGCGATTCCGTGAACTTTCAGGCGGGCGTCGACGACGGCCGTCCGGTCATTGCCCATCTTGCAGGTGCCAACCGGGTGAAAGATGGTGGTGCCGATGTCACCTGCGGCCCTGGCCAGTTCCTCATCGGTCTCATAATGCGGTCCCGGCATGAATTCCTTGGGAGCGAAGCGCTGCAGCGCCGGCGCCGCCACGATGCGGCGGGTCAGGCGCAAGGAATCGGCGGCCACTTGCCGGTCCGCTTCCGCCTCCAAATAGTTGAGCCGGATCGCCGGCTGCTCAAGCGGGTCCGCGCTTCTGATGCGCACATGACCGCGCGACTCTGGGCGCAGATTGCACACCGAAGCGGTAAAGGCGGGGAAGGAGTGCAACGGCTCGCCAAACTTGTCGAGCGACAGCGGCTGCACATGGTATTCCAGATTGGCAGTCGCCTGGCTCGGATCGGATTTGGCGAAAGCACCGAGTTGGCTGGGCGCCATGGTCATCGGCTCGCGTTTGCTTAGAAAGTACTGCAAACCCATGCCGATCTTGCCGAAAACGCTGCTCGCCATGGTGTTGAGCGTGCGTGTCCCCTCGACCTTGAAAGCCATGCGTAGCTGCAGGTGATCCTGCAAGTTTTCGCCCACGCCATAGCGCTCCGCAACGACCGGAATGCCGAACTGCTGCAGCAGACTTCCCGAACCGATGCCGGAGAGCTGAAGGATTTGCGGTGAGCCGATGGAGCCCGCGGCAAGCACTGTTTCCAGGTGTGCCGGCGCGAACACGTCTTCGCCTTCCTGGCGGAACTCGACACCGACGACGCGCTTGTTTTCGATGCGCAGGCGACTTGCCTGCGCATCGGTGAGCACGCTCAAGTTCGGCCGCTTCAACACCGGGCGCAGAAACGCTTTCGATGCGTTCCAGCGCACGCCGCGCTTCTGGTTCACTTCAAAATAAGCACAACCCAGGTTGTCGCCGCGATTGAAATCGTCGATTTGCGGAATGCCGACCTGCGCGGCTGCCTCGCGGAATGCATCGAGGATTTCCCAGGACAAACGCTGCCTTTCCACGCGCCATTCACCGCCCGCGCCGTGCACGGCGTCAGCGCCGCCGTGGTAGTCTTCCGAACGTTTGTAATAGGGCAGCACATCTTCCCAACTCCACCCGGGATTACCGAGCCCGAGCCATTCGGCATAGTCGCGTATCTGGCCGCGCATGTAGATCATGCCGTTGATTGAGGAGCATCCGCCCAGTACGCGGCCACGCGCGTAGCCCAGCGCACGGCCATTCAATCCCGCTTCGGATTCGGTCTTGAAACACCAGTCGGTGCGCGGATTGCCGATGCAGTAGAGGTAGCCGACGGGAATGTGAATCCAGGAATAATCGTCCTTGCCGCCCGCTTCGAGCAGCAGCACCTTGATGTCCGGATCGGCGGAGAGCCGGTTCGCCAGCACGCAACCCGCCGTACCGGCACCAACGATGATGTAGTCAAAGGCTGCGAGGACGCGACTCACGGGACGACCGCGCTCATGGCTGTTGTCCCGTAAAGTTAACATATCTTCCGGGGTGAGGCGGATGGCTACTGCTTGAGGCCCTCCTCCTTCATGCCATCAAGTTTGCTCAAATCGACCGTGGCAACCGCCTGCTTCAGCGTGTCCATGTCGATTTTGTAGCCGCGCGCCGAGACCAGAAACCGATCTCCCACGATGACATCATAGTTGCCCGACTGACTGCTCTTGTTGAACTGTTCGTGCACCAGACGGCCATTCACCTTGCCGGTTTTTTCGTAGCCGCTGTCCGTTTCCTTCTCTTGCTCGACCATGGCCCAGGCGGCCAGGCCGCCGAGCATCTTGGCCCCGCCCATATCGGTAATGCTGAGTTCGACATCGTGCCCTTGATCGTCGCGATAGCCGCCTTCCGCCTTGGCGACTTTGATACCGGCCATGCCCGACTTCTCCGCCTCAAGCTTGGTCCGCTTCAAACCGGCTACGCTGTCGGGCAGCATCGCCTTTAACTGGTTCTGGTCTACCGGCTCGACGTTTGCGCCGCCGCCCATCAGCGCCCCCATCGTTTCGGCCGTCGCAGCCATCTGAATTTTCGGGTCACCCGATGCCTGGGCAGCTTGCATCTTCTTGCCCGCGGCCTCCATCTTGTCGCTGAACTGCTTGAGCGCTTCGAGCTTTGCGGTGTCCTCCGGGAACATCGAGGAGCCGAGCACCGCCGCCGCGCCGGTTCCACTCATGCCCATGCGTCCTGCGCCATAGCCGAAACCACCAATGGAGCGGACCACGGCTGCAAATACCACGCCGATCACGATGGCGCCGATCACCACCACGACCGTATAGCCGACTGCCTTCTCTTTCGGGCATTTCATCAGCGCCGGCAGGCCCAGATAAAGCACGTAGAGCCCGTACAGGCTCGCGAGCAGGACCAGAATGCCCAGCGCCGGGAGAATATACAGCACGCCGGCGATCCAGGCGGGGGTATAGGAGTACGCAGCGACCTTGAGTGCCTGCATTTGGTTCTTCTCGCCGCTGAAGGTGGGCGCCAGCGCATTGATAATCAGCGCGATGACAAATACACCGACCAGGCCGAAAAGATAAGTGACGATCGCGTTGGTCAGACCCGCCATAATCGGCAGGCGGAAAGGACCGAGGCCGACCAACGACAGGCCGATGAACGCGGCAACCGGCCCGATGGCAGCGAGCGGAATGATGTAGCTCTTGTACAGCTCTGCGGTCGAGGTCGCCTCGGGAGCGATGACCTCCCATTCTGATTTGGGGGTGAGGATGATGTTTTTAGCGCGTTCGATGAGATTCATTGATTCCTCCCGGTTATTTGTTAGTTACCCTTCTTCTTAGCATCTCCTGAGCAAAAGGCAATGCTCACGTTTCACCTGAAAGACGCTGTCCAGCGAGCTCGATATCAGCGCTTTGCCAAGTCGGTGCGCACATCGAGCAGTTCGGGAAAGAACGTGAGCGCCAGCGCTTTCTTCAGGAAGCCGACGCCCGAGGATCCACCCGTGCCCCGCTTGTGGCCGATAATGCGTTCCACCGTCTTCATGTGGCGGAAGCGCCAGAGCTGGAAGTACTCTTCCACATCGACCAGTTTTTCGCACATCTCGTACGCTTCCCACCAATCGCCCGGCGCATCGTAGATCCGCTTGAAGACGGGGATGAGCTGCGGGTTGCGCTGATACGGCTGCGACCAGTCGCGCTCCACGCATGATGCGGGCACCGGCAGGCCGCGGCGCCGCAAATGGCGCAGAAACTCGTCGTAGAGGCTGGGGCTCACGAGCGCTGCTGTCAGATCGCGATAAGCGAGCGGGTCATGCTGAAAGACGGCCGTTGCCGCCGCATTCTTGTTGCCCAGCAGAAATTCGATTCTCCGGTATTGCGCCGACTGGAAGCCCGACGCAGGCCCCAGCACGTCGCGGAACTGCACGTATTCGCTCGGCGTGAGCGTCTCCAACACCGCCCACTGCTCGAACAATTGCAATTGCACTTGCTTTACGCGCGCCAGGATCTTGAAGCACGGACCGAGGCTGTCGGCTTGGACGTAGCGGATCGCCGCCTGCAATTCGTGCAGCATCAGTTTCATCCACAGCTCGGCCGTCTGATGCTGAATGATGAACAGCATCTCATCGTGATGCGTCGGATCCGACAAGGGTTGCTGCGCGGCCAACAGCTCGTCGAGGCAGAGATAGCCGGCATAGGAGAGCCTATCCTGCAGATCCGTGACGATCCCGGGTTCGAGTTCGCGCTTGTTAGAATCATCCGTCACTCAGACCTGAACCCTGCCGCGAAAGGAAACTTCGCTCCCTCTGCCTGGCCATACGGGCGGCGCACCGGCAGCCGAGAACCATCGATCGCCTTGCCTTGTGCCCACCATCGTACCGCTAAGGTCTGGCCAACACCATGGGTCCAACGGCGCCGACCGGGATTGCCGCCCGCCGTGCTGCCTTCGGGCGCCGGCTACTCTGGAGTTCGGTAAGTGGCGGATTCACGATTGTTCGCGCAATGACCGGCTTAGCTAAGCTGCTGCTAGTGCTCCGCGCTGCAAGCGGAGCGCGACGTTACGACATGCCTTTTACTCGACAGGCATCACGAATCGTCTGCCTGCTAGGCACGCAGTTCGCGCCGCACGATCGCCGCACCTGCCGCCAGGGCTTGCAGTTTGCCGCGTGCCACGTCGCGAGGTAAAGGAACCATACCGCAGTTGGTGCAGGGATACAGTTTTTCCGCAGGCACATATTTCATCGCAGCGCGAATGGTGGCGGCCACCTGCTCGGGCGTCTCGATTTGCTCGCTCGCCACATCGATAGCGCCGACCAGTACCTCTTTGCCCTTGAGAAGTCCGATTAGTTCAAGTGGCACATGGGAGTTCGCGCACTCGAGCGAAATCTGGTCGATCTGCGATGCAGCCAAGGCGGGGAAGATAGACTCATACTGGCGCCACTCCGGACCGAGCGTCTTCTTCCAGGCGATATTCGCTTTGATGCCGTAGCCGTAGCAAATGTGCACGGCAGTCTTGCACTTCAAACCGTCGCGTGCTTTCATGAGTGCGGCCGTCCCCCAGTCGCGCACTTCATCCATGTACACATTGAAGGCCGGCTCGTCGAATTGAATCACGTCCGCGCCCAGCGCCTCGAGCTCGAGGGCTTCCTGATTCAGGGCCTGCGCAAACTCCATGGCAAGCTTCTCGCGGCTGCGGTAATGCATGTCGAACAGCGTGTCCACCATGGTCATCGGGCCGGGCAGGGTCACCTTGATCGGCTTCGAGGTCGCTGAACGAAAGAATTTGACGTCGTCACTAAACACCGCATGGCGGCGCGCCACCGGACCTACCACGACCGGTACCTCGGCGTCGTAGCGATTGCGAATCCTTACCGTGCGCTTGTGCTCGAAATCGACGCCGTCAAGATTTTCGATAAAGGTAGTCACGAAATGCTGCCGCGTCTGCTCGCCGTCGCTCACGATGTCAATCCCGGCCGATTCCTGATCGCGGAGCACCAAGCGCACCGCGTCGCGCTTGCCTTCCGCCAGCTGCGCGCCTGCGAGCAGCCAAGGTGCCCAGAGTTTGTTGGGCTCGGCGAGCCAGGCGGGTTTGGGCAGACTGCCCACGATGGTGGTCTGCAAGATAGGTTGCGGCAAAGGTGTCTCCCTCGTCACGTAGTTATTCGCACACGTAGCGCGTTGGCTGCATCATATCCTCAGTTATGCGCTCGCGCACCGTTGCCAGCCAGAGATGTTCCGATGAATTGCTGCAGGCCACCCGGCACTGCGGGAGCAGTCACCGAAGCCGAGCCACTTGCCTTGCGGTGTTGCACGGCCGCGTGGCAAAGGTGTCTCTGCACAGCTAAAAGTCGCGTTACACCCTATCTCAATGCCCGGATATCAATGCGGGTTTCGGCTGAAACGCAGCGGGCTCACCCCGGTCACAAGTTCTCTTTCGACCGGCAGAGGTTCGCCTTCCAGCTGCGCGGCGATGAGTTCCGCTCCGATGGGCGCCCAGAGAAGGCCGCGTGCACCCAGGCCGGTCGCGACGACCAGGCCTTGCTGCATTGCACCGAAAATGGGCAGGCGGTCGGGTGTGGTGGCGCGGTAGGCGACACGACCCTCGAGACCGCCAGCGTCCAGTCCGTTGGCGAAGCCGGGCAGCAGCGCCTCGAGGCGCGTCAGATTTTCTCGGTTGTCTTCGATTCTCGGCGTGACTTGCGGATCGTCGTGCTGGAAAGTGGCTCCCAGACAATACCCGCCGTCCGGCAAGGGAGCGATATAGCCATTGCCGCTGACCGCCAGTTTGAGCTCCCGATCGTGCAGCGCAGGCAGATAAGTGAGCTGACCGCGCACCTTCTGCAAGGGGAGACTTTGTGTCGGTTCCAGCAGCACGCAGTCGAACGCGTTGGCGACAACAATGACAGGCGCCGCGGTGATGAGGGCATCATCAGCGTCGAAGACCTGCCAGCCCTCGGCGTTGTTTTCGAGCCGCAGGCCGCGGCGTTGAAAGTGTTGCGTTACCCGTTGGGCATGGCGGGACAGATTCGCATAACACAGCTCGGGCGCATTGATCGACGCCCCGCGCGGGAACCAGCAGCCCGCCGCGCGCACCGGGTAACCGGCCAATCGTGAAGCATATTCTGCATCCGCATTGCGCACAAAATCGTCTGGTAAGCCTAACATCGCGATGATCTGCCTCAGCCGCGCTGCCTCGTCGGCTTTGACTGCAAGTTGCAGGACGCCGCTGTGGCGAGCCAACAGCCGTTGGGCGCCAGACTGCATTTTATGCAAGTGCTGTAGCGTGTAAGCAAAAGCGCTGCGCGATAAGCGCGCCGGCGCTGTATCGGCGAGGTTCAGTACCGGTCGCAGTATCGCGGCAGGGTTAGCCGAGGCCTCCTGAGCCGGTTTGCTGTGCCGCTCGATCAGGTCGATCTGCCAGCCGCGAGCGGCCAGGCGTTCCACACAGCACGTGCCGGCAAGGCCGGCGCCCAGGACGATAGCGCGGCGAGCGGGGCTGGATGCAATTGATGGACTGCCCTCGCGCCAGCCGACCAACATGTCGCGCTTTTGCGCGAAGCCACGGCGCTTGCTGTTGGCAAAACCCGCCGCGGCGAGATCATTGCGAACTTGGCCCGCGACAGTATACGAGGCGAGCGTCGCGTCGGGTGCTGCGAGCCGCGCAAGCTCTTCGAATAGCCGCGGCGACCACAAGTCAGGATTCTTCGGCGGCGCAAAGCCGTCGAGGTAGAACGCGTCGGCCTGGGCTTGCAATTGCGGCAGCAACTCCACCGCGTCGCCGAACAGTAGCGTGAGGGTGATCCGTTCGTCGTCCAAATGCAGGCGATGAAAGCCGCGGATCAGCGGGGGCCAGGCACTGCGCAACTCTCGACTCAGCGCGGAGAACTCGGGCCAGCGTGCCTGCAACGTCTCAAGGTCGGCGACAGAGAAAGGATGCTTTTCCACTGAAACGAAATGCAACCGCGCAGGCGCCTGCGCGTCTCCGCGCAACGCAGCCCAGGTGGCGAGGAAGTTGAGGCCGAGGCCGAAGCCGGTTTCTACGATCGTAAAGGTCGAGCGCCCGCGCCAGCGTTCGGGTAGGTGGTTGCCGGCGAGGAAAACATGGCGCGCCTGCTCGCATCCGCCCTCGGCTGAGTGATAGACGTCGGCAAAAGTCTCGGAATAGGGAGTACCCGTTTCAGTGAAGGCAAGGCGCGCAGGAATCAGGGCAGTGCGACTCATCTCGAGGAACGGAGCGTCAGATTGTCGTACCTACGGCGTGCGCGACACGTCGCTCGCCGCCGCCGGCTGTACGCCCTCGGCCGATGTGCCGGTAAGACGGCGCAGCGTGGCGTCGCGCACCATGTTCACATGCGCGCGCAGCGTGTACACCTGATTCGCGAAGGCGTTGGGCGTGGGGATGCGGTTGGCCGCCTGCTCGATACGATCGAGCTCGCCGATCCATTCTTCCGGCGTCTTGCTGTCCGGTGCGTCCTGAGCTTGCAGTTCGAGCAGTTTCAGCTCGCCGTAATAGCGGAACACGCGCATGCGCACCCGCCACGAGTACAGGTAGGGAGCGATCTTGATCAGTGGAATGAGCAGGGCAAACACCGGCACCGCAAGGATGATGAGGCGGTTGATGAGCGTCGCGGCCCAAAAGGGCAGATAGTGCTGCAGGAACGGTTTGCCGGACTTGTAATAGCGCTCCGCGTCTTTGGACAAGGGAATGTCGCCGCCGTTGGGAGCCGGAAATTCGCCCGCGTGTTGAAACAACCCGGCGCTGCCGTGGACCTCGGTCGCCGCTTGCAATAGCAGATCGATAAGGGCCGCATGGGTGCTGTCGCGCGCCACCAAGGTCGCCGTTGGAGCGATCAGCTTGATATCGTGATGCGGCAGATCGCGATGCAGGTCGATGGCGCCGCGTGGCAAGGTCAACACCGCAAGTTGCGGAAAGCGCCGTGTGTAGGCTTCCGCTTGCGAGAAATTGAAGAGCTGCACGCCAGGAGTGTACAGCAGGGTCCAGACCGTTCCCGATTGCGCCGCTCCCACCAGAAACACGGCATCCATCTCCCCCCTGTTCATCGCCTGCACCGCCTCCATACCGGAAAGGTCGGAAATCTGCGTCGGTGCTGCGTCGAGGCCGTGCGCTCCAAGCAGATCGAGCGCGAGCACGCGCGTACCGCTGCCTTCCTGGCCGATGGCGATGCGCTTGCCCTTGAGTCTATCCAGGGTATCAAGGCCGTCTTCGCCCTTGTAGAAGACCCAAAGAGGTTCCGGATACATCATCCCGAGAGAACTGAGGCCGGTCGTGTCCTTGCCGTTCACCACCCCGCTTTGCACGAAACCCACATCGACTCTTTGCTGCCGATCGAGCAGTAAATGCAAGTTTTCTACCGCGCCGGCGGACGGCCGGATTTCCAGGTTGACGCCGTTGCGCTCGAAGATCTCCTTGTAACGTGCCGCGAAGCTTTGATAGCTCCCCTCGGGCCCGCCCGTGGCAATCACCAGGCCTTTCGGCGGGGCCGGCTGGATAAACTGGTAGGTCGCCCAGAAGCCACCCACGACGAGGATGATCAGGGGCAGGCCGACCACAAGCAGGTCGCGCAAGGTCATCCGTATTAGGCGGCGCACGAAATTCCTGGCGGCGTCAGGCATGATGTTGTCGCGAATTTGCAATTTGATTCCCTAGGCAAGAGGGCGCGCCTTGTTCTGGGCCGCGAAGGAAATGGCGAGCGCCAGAACAAAGAGTATCGCACCAACCCAGGACAGAGCGTTGCTTCCCTGCTGACTGATGATCAACCCGCCGGTCATCGCACCGAAAGCCTGGCCAAGATAAATACCCGAAGAGTTGAGCGCAATCGACACCGGCGCAAGGCGGATGGCGAGTTCGAGCAGGCGCGTCTGTTGCGCACTGTTGACAGCAAAACAGCCCAGGCCCCACAAGCCGCAGGCGACGATCGTGAGCGGTAGCGATCCACGAATGAGTGGCCAGATGAGAAAGCCGCCCAGCATTAATGCGATGCTGAGCGCAACGACTTGTGCCGTGCCGATACGGTCTATCAGTGGTCCGGCAATGCTGTTGCCGAGCACCCCGCAAATGCCAAACCACATGAATGTCAAACTGATGGTCGACGGGCTGGCGGCGATGAATTCCTTCAGCACCGGAGCGATATAGGTGAATAGCACAAATTGCGCCGAGGCCTGGACCACGGTCGTACCCACCACAAGCAGGAGGCCAATGTTGCGGCCCACGCTCTTCCAGGCTGCGGCGTCGATCGGCTGCACCGCGAGTTGGGATGGCAGCTGCGTGCGCAACAGCAGGGCGCAAATAATGGCAAGACCACCCACCATGGCGAGCGCCGGGCGCCACCCGAAAGTCGAGCCCATGTATGCACCGAGCGGCATGCCGAGCACGGTGGCAACGCTGAAACCGAGGAACACCGTCGCGATGGCTCGCCCGCGTTGCTCCACGGGTGCCAGCAATCCGGCCGTCGCGGCCGCCTGGGGCGTAAAGATGGCGGCTCCGAAGCCGGTCGCAATGCGCAGAACCATCAGCGTCGCATAGTTGGGCGCCAGCGCCGCCAGCAGATGCCCCGCGGCGAACAGGATCAAAGCGCCGACCAGCAGCTTGCGGCGCTCGAACCGGCTGGTCAGTCCCGCAAGTAGCGGCGCCCCGAAGCAGACGGCGAGCGCAAAACCGGTCAATAGTTGACCGACCATGGCGATGGATGTGTTCAGTTCAGCTGCCATTTCGTTCAACAAGCCGGCGATGATCAGTGTGCCGGTGCCGATGACGAAATTGCCGAAAGAGAGAACCCATAGAGAGGCGCGCGGGTGATTGCTCATTGTGGTCTGCTTTGCGCTATGCGATTTCGGCGTCAACCGCGGGGGCGGCTCATGAGTGTTCGCGGGGAAAGCTTTGCAGCGACTCGCGAAAGCTCTGGTTCAACGAGCGCGTCGAGCCGCCTAGTTGGGTGCTTGGCGATGAGGCGATCGCAGCGGGCGCTGAGGGCATTCTGTTAGGTCATTGCGGGCCGAAGGTGGCGACTAACTTAACTTTAGTTCTCTATCCCCGCTCGTGCGCAGAACGCGACACGCGCGACATTATCGACCCGCAGCGTGTCTTGCCGAAGAATCAGGAGTCGTGGCGCAGAAAGACTGGCTCTGCACGACCGCTTGAGGGCCGCCACCGCGGTGAGCGCGCTCGGGATGTAACTATCCCTTTCTCTTCGATCCCCGGAGAACTCCTTTCCAATCTAAGTAGGTAGAATCGTTCGGATAGAGGTCGACCAGCCGTTTTCTCAAGGTGCTTTCTGTCCCTGCGCACCGGCAAATGTGAGCACCGTGATGAGCAAGCCAAGAAAGAGGCCGGCAACAAGCAGATAGCCAAGCAGAACGAACGCAAACGGGTTGGTCGGCCAAATTTCCGACGGTTCGAATAGGAGCGCGGTTACTGGGTAAGACGTCAGACCAGTCAACAATCCGACTATTGCTCCACGCTTGTTGCGGCCCGGTATTGCGCGCCTCACCCAACCATAGAACAATTGGTTGAGGACACTCCCGACCACGCCCAGAGTCAAGTTAACCCCAAAGAACTCCGCCACGCCGTACGGACTAGAAAACGACACGGCGTAGCCCAACGCGGGCGCGCCTATCAACCAAAGGTAGACTCCCGTGTACCGTCGCATCTCAGCGGAATCCTGAGCGGTGGCTTGTCATGCAAAGCTTTCCGCACACGACGCTGTAAAGCGCCAATCAATCATGGTTTCACGCGCCCGCTTCCCTTACACGGCGAGCGGGTCAATCCAAGATCCCAGATGCATGCCTCTACCGGCTTTCAAGGCTTGACGAATTTCAGCGCGAACTGATCGGTGGGGGTTTGCATCTTGAAAAACGGCGCATCGCGCTGATCGCCAGGATTGCGCAGGAAGTTCGCCTCCTCCACCAGCTTGAAGCCGGCGGCCTCGACTTCACGCTTGAGCAGTGCCTCGTCGATGCGATGCAAGGATTTGCCCACGCCCGGGTCAGCGCCCGCCTTGGCGGAATGATCGGTGATCACCAGATAGCCGCCCGGCTTCAACAACTCGAACAGGCGCCGGTCCATTTTTGCCCGATCGACATCCATGTAGGTGGTGTCGTGATAGACAAGATACATGGTGATGAGATCGAGATCCTTCACCTCGGCCGGGGCCAGCTCGTCGAAGTCGCGTACCGATTTCACGACATTGGTCATGGCGCCTTTTTTCGCACGATCATCGAAAGCGGTCTTGACGAAGTTGTCGATCATCTGCTGGCTGTTTTGCGCATAGACGACTCCCGTTGGCCCGACCGCGCGCGCCACCAGTTCGGAGCTATAGCCGCCACCCGCACCGACATCGAGCACTTTCATGCCAGTCTTCACGCCGCTGAAAGCCAGCAGTTCCGCGGGCTTGCGCCGTTGATCGGTTTTGCGATCGGCCTCCGAGCGATCGGGGCTCGCTACGATGGCGCGATAGTCCGGTGTGGTCGTGCCCAGGCTCGCACAGCCGCCGATCAAAGCGCCGATAGCGGCCAACAGAAAAGCAATCGCGTAACGCGTTACTAGTCGCATGTGATTCTCCTTTCCCTGGCCTTCATTTCACGTCGGCGAGTTTGTTCAGAAAGTTATCGATGCGCTTGGCATTCGCACCGAGATCACTTCTGCCGACGCGCGACACCGACCGTACATCCACGCGGCTGCCCTGCGCGGCGGGCGTAATGCGGATCACCACGTCATCCTTGAAGCCGTAAACCAGAGTCGTGGCCGTTGCCTCGATGCGACCTTCGGCCGGCGCCGCAGCGACCAGCTCCCAACCGGAATCTCGCACGGTCGCAAGGGCGCGCTGGAAAGCTCTTTCCGGAGACACCGGCAGGTTGAGCGGGACGATTTGCGGATACCCCTTCAATTGTTGCGCTGCGATCTCGGGCCCACCGTAAGTCGCCGGGTTGTCGGTGTTGGCGCGTAGCGGCAAGACGGCAGCGAACTGCGGAGGATTCGTCGTGTCAGTGGTGATGTCGTGAATGGGTGGTACCTGCTTCGCCTTGCGCAGCATCAGCAGGGGACCGCTGAACACCGCAAGTCCAATGATGATCCCGAGCAAGCCCCAGACAAATCCGCGTCGTCCTCCCCCGGGCCTAGCGAGGATCGCGCCGACCAGAGCTATGACTGCCGCCCCGGCACCGATATAGGCCGACCATCGGAGAATCGTGAACGCGATCTGATAGTGCCACCAGGCAAGGCGGTTGCCTAACGGGGCGAGAACCGCCAACGCGACGCTCACGATCGCAAGCAGAAAACCGTAGCGGACAAATGCAGAAATCTTTGCCGGCTGGGCACCAAGGCGAGCATATTGAGATGTTGCCATAAAGCCTCCGCGGAGCGGCCTTGCGGCCAAGTGCGCAATCATAAATGATGTCGGGTAGGTTGGGTTGCTGCGGGCGCTTGTAGGCAGCGGCGCCGGCTTGCGGCGCAAGGCAGTAAAGCTCACCGAGTCAGGTGATCAGCGAGTCGCGAACCATCGGCCGAATAAGCCGCCCGAAGCGGCCACGGGCAACGAAGGAGATTGCAGTGAACGCAGACCAATTGCGGGCGGCCCAGGCGCCGCTCAAGGAAACGTATAGACATCAACCCCAGGCCGCACAATGGACTCTAAAGGCTCGTGGCGCGCTGCACGCTGAGCAGCTTACGGTCAGGCTGGAAACCGGCCTGGGAAAGGTAGAGGCGGGACTGCATCCTGCCACCGGCGGCGATGGTACCTTTGCCTGTTCCGGCGATATGCTGCTCGAAGCCCTGGTAGCCTGTGCCGGGGTGACGCTGCAGGCGGTGGCCACTAGCATGGGCATCGCCATTCACGGCGGCAGCGTAACCGCCGAGGGCGATCTGGACTTTCGCGGTACCTTGGGTGTGGACAAGGGCTCGCCGGTCGGATTCAAGGATATCCGCCTTAGCTTCGACCTCGATACCGGTGCGACAGCCGAGCAACTCGCGACGCTGCTCAAACTCACCGAGCGCTATTGCGTCATCTATCAGACGCTTAAGAGTCCACCGGCGATGTGGGCAAGCTGTCGTTCGAAAGCATAGTCCACCGCCTCGATCGACTCGTTCCGCGACGGTGCCCGCGCGGCGGCCGCGTTGGCCCAGTCTGAGGTTCCTTGGTTAGTGCCCGGCGAGACCGATAAAATCAAGCAACCCGTGCGCGACGACCAGTGGCCAGACATTTCGCCATCGCGAGTAGCAGTACGCGAACAGCAGGCCCAAGGCCGCAAACTGCAGTAGCGCGGTCGGTCCCTGATAGGCGTGAAAAGCAACTCGAATGGCAACGCTCGCGTTGATTGCGAAGTGCGCTCCGAAGCGACCGCGCAGCGTTTCGATGACATAAGCGCAGACCAGCATCTCCTCGTAGAGCGGATCGACGACCGCGGCGCTCAGCACCAGGAGTGCGCCGCCTGTTTCGAGCTGGCCCAAAGCCGGCAGTCGCGCCGCATGGCCTGATGCGCTGCCGAGAAACGGCTGCGCGAACAGCGCCAGCAGCGAGAAGGCGAGGATGACGACAATCGCCACTACCACGCCGAGCAGCGTGGTGCGCCAGCTCGGAAAAAAATTGAAATCCTGCAAACGCCAGCCGCCATGGCGCAACGCCGCGATGAGAAAGCAGGCAACGATCAATTCGGACTCGAGCACTCCGCCAAGCGAATTGCGGGCGAATGATGCGGCAGCGGCGGGTTGTCCGACAACCGGACCACCGAGCAGAGCGAGGATGGACGCGACTGTTGCGAGACCGAAGGCGAGGCCAACGACCAGCCAGAATTCAAGAGCATTGAAGCGGTGGACTGTCGAGTTGTCGCTCATGCTCGGTTCTGTGGCTCATTCCATCATTTGAGTGCTTGCCGGAATTGCTGCGCCCGCCCGTGCTACAGATTGCGTAGGCCACGCTGCGCGACCTGACCTGTCTCACGGAGTCACGTGGCTGCGCAACGTGCGCTGAGCGGGTTCGACGGTTCGTGGTAGCCGATGTCAGTATCGCCATGCGCATTGCTTAGCGGACCCTGTCGATAGCGTCCCGGCAAATAATAAAGTCGCGCATTGTGAAGCAATCCGACAGGCACGTGGCGGCGCTCAGGTCTTCCAGTTTTCGTCGTCCTGCTCAGTCCAAATAGAGATGACGCGAGTGCGCTTCGGCGCCGCGAATTTTTCCATCTGCACCAGAATGGGATAAAGCTCAGCGAGTTTGGCGCGCGCCTCGGGTTCCTTGGCGAAGGTAAGCACCTTGCCGTCCGCTCCTCGCACGTCGTGCCACAGCCCATTTTCTTCCTGCACTTCAAGTTTAAACGGCATGTCCGTTCCTCTCAATGTGAAGCTTCGTCCTGCGTGTGTTCGGCGCGGGCCGCTGGCTCGGCCCCGATCCGCTCGATGCGCTCGCCAAGCACGACAGCCGGCGTGAAGCCGCTGGCGACCAGGAAAAGCTGTCCGCCATGCTCCACTGCCACGGTGGGAAATCCCGAGATGCCGAGGCGTTGGGTCAGCGCAAAGTCCTCGCGTGTCGCCTCCTTCATGGCTTCCGATTGCCAGGCGTCAGCAAAGGCTGCACGGTCCATTGCCAGGTCGCTCGCGATATCGGCCAACACATCACCCTGGGTCACGTCCCGGCCATCACGGTAGAAGGCGGCCTGAACAGCGTAAAAATATTCCAGCGCCCGCTCGGAAACCTGTTCACGCACTGTGACGACGGCGCGGCAGGGTGGTTCGGTGTCGTAGACGAAGTCGCTGCGGGTCAATTGATTGTCGGCAAAAGGCAGACCGCTTGCGTCGCGCACGTGCTGCCAATGCCCGCGCAAGGCCGTCTTCAAGGCATCATCCATGACCTTGGTGTTGTAAGCGCGCAGTCCGCCCATCACCAGACGCAGCCGGAGCGATCCGACCCGTGCGAGCAGCGCGGACAACTGCGGACCGAAACCGTAACACCAGGAGCACATCGGATCGGCGATGTAGACGAGACGGATCACGATGGGACTTTCCTGTGACGAAAGCCAAAGTTTACCCCGATTCCCATGATCAACGCAGGCGCGGTTTGCTGGTATGCTGGCGATCGAGTTCCTTATCTTGCTGCTGCCAAAGGCTCCTAGCGATGTGTTCTCGCCGGCCTACTTGTGCGCTGATAGTCGCGCTGGTCTTCAATAGCGCTGCGGCGTCGAGCGACGCTTCTGCGCTGCACGCGGCAAATCAGCCGGCGTGGGCGGAAGAGTCCGAGTTCAGCCACGGCGTGCTATGGAAGGTCGAAGCAAAAGGAATGCCGCCCAGCTACCTGTTCGGCACCATTCACAGCGATGATGACCGCGTACTCGTCTTGCCCCCGGCAGTCGAGACCGCCTTCGATGAGGCCGCAAGCTTCGCCGCTGAAGTGGTCGGTGACGAGGCGGCAGTGCGCAAGTTCCTCACCGCCATGGTCACCCGCGAGCCGCGATTGCCCCAGCTACTCGGCGCCGCGGACTATGCGCAGGCAGACCATCTGCTTGCCGAGCACGATGTACCGGCGCAAGCGCGGCCGCGCTTCAAGCCATGGGCCGCTCTGATCACGCTATTGCAGCCCCGCGGCGCGACCGGCCTGGTGCTTGATCGAGCGCTGTTGCACGATGCTCAGCGGCGCGGCAAGCGCATCCACGCGCTGGAAAGTGTGGAAGAACAAATCGCTGCGTTGGACGGGATGGCAGAGGCCAGTCAAGTGCGCCTGCTGCATGTGGTGGTAACCCGCTATGCTGATATTCAGGACGCCACCCGCCGGTTGATCGAGGCGTATCTCGCACGCGATTTGGCAACGCTGTGGCGGCTCAACGCCGATACGATGGCGGACGCTGTTGCCGAGAAGGCCGACAACGAGTTATTTTTGCAACGCGTTCTGTTCGCGCGCAATCAGCGCTTCGCGGAACGCCTTGCTCCACTGTTGCGCAACGGCAACGCGTTCGCCGCCTTCGGCGCCTTGCACCTTTACGGCGAGCGGGGCGTGCTCAGCTTGCTGCAACAGCGCGGATACAAAGTACTGCGAGTCTATTGAGGATTGTGTAGCGACGTCGCTCAGTGCTGCGTCGTTGCCGCCGTTTTTTAGCGGCCCGGCAGATGCAGCGCTTCGGCTTTTGTGTCCGCGTTCATTACAATGCCGACAGACAATACATCAACGGGGGAGGGGATCATGGGTTGCTGTCATCATCACTATTACACCCTTGCAGAGGGCGGTGACAGCGCGTTTTCCATCGATGCATCGAGCATCACTTTCGGCCGCGGCGCGATCCCCGAGGTCGGCGACCAGGCACGCACACTCGGACTCAAGCGAGTCGCATTGTTCACCGACAAGGTCGTCGCACAACTGCCGATTGTCAGTGCAGCACTTGCTTCCCTGCATGCGGCCGACATTGACGCGGTGGTCTACGACGAGGTCAAGGTCGAACCCACCGACCAATCGTTCCTCGCCGCGGCGCGCTTTGCGCGGGAAGGATTCGACGGCTACGTTTCCGTGGGCGGCGGTTCGGTGATGGATACCTGCAAGGCGGCCAATCGCTATGCCACGCATCCGGCCGAGTTCATCGCTTACGTCAATCC
>Ga0209118_1000131_pt1 | contig 51756 bp, 42 predicted proteins | sample BlaSpr_A8_Ref_M1_FD_187988 | JGI IMG/M metagenome (GOLD analysis project Ga0209118, IMG submission 187988) | Forest soil microbial communities from Thunder Bay, Ontario, Canada - Black Spruce, Ontario site 2_A8_Ref_M1 (SPAdes) (version 2) | ecosystem: Environmental > Terrestrial > Soil > Boreal... | reverse complement strand
GATCGCCGCCGTCAGCGTCGTCTTGCCGTGGTCCACGTGACCGATCGTGCCGATGTTCACGTGCGGCTTATTGCGCTGATATTTTTCCTTTGCCATTCGCTTTCGTCTCCGTTACGCTCTACTGCTGCTGCCGGTGTTCTTCGCGATGATCTCTTCGGCGATGTTCTTCGGCACTTCCGCGTAGTGCGCGAACTCCATCGTATACGTGGCGCGGCCTTGCGTGCGGCTGCGCAAGTCGGTGGCATAGCCGAACATCTCCGAAAGCGGCACGTTGGCGCTGATCTTTTGCGCGTTGCCCGGCTCGGGCTCTTGGTGCTGCACTTTGCCGCGCCGCGCGGACAAGTCGCCGATGACGTCGCCGATGAATTGCTCGGGGGTCACGACTTCGACCGCCATGATCGGTTCTTTGATGATCGGACCGGCCGCGCGATTCGCTTCCTTGAACGCCATCGAGCCCGCGATTTTGAACGCCATTTCGCTGGAGTCGACGTCGTGGTAAGAACCGTCGAACACGGTCGCCCTGAAGTCGAGCACCGGATAGCCGGCCAACACGCCGGCCTGAGCGGCTTCGCGCAAGCCCTGCTCGACCGGTTTGATGAACTCTCGCGGAATCGATCCGCCCACGACTTCGCTCTCGAACTGCACGCCGGAACCCGGCGGCAGCGGCTCCAAGCGGATCCACGCGTCGCCGTACTGACCCTTGCCGCCGGTCTGACGCACGTAGCGCCCCTGCCGCTCCACGGTCTTGGTGATCGCTTCTTTATAGGCCACCTGCGGCTTGCCGACGTTCGCCGCGACTTTGAACTCGCGCAGCAAGCGGTCCACGATGATCTCGAGGTGCAGCTCGCCCATACCGGAGATGATAGTCTGGCCCGTCTCTTCGTCGGTGCGCATCTTGAAGGTCGGGTCTTCTTCGGCCAGTTTGACCAGCGACTGCCCGAGCTTCTCCTGATCCACTTTGGTCTTGGGCTCGATCGCCTGGCTGATCACCGGTTCCGGGAAGGTGATGTTCTCAAGCACGATGGGATGCTTCTCGTCGCACAGCGTGTCGCCGGTGGTCGTGTTCTTCAGGCCCACGGCCGCCGCGATGTCGCCCGCCTCGACGCTCTCGGCGTCTTCCCGGTGATTGGCGTGCATGCGCAGGATGCGCCCGATGCGCTCCTTATGACCCTTGGTGGAGTTGTAGACGTACGAGCCGGCCTTCAGCGTCCCCGAATAGGTCCGGAAAAACGTCAGCTTGCCGACGAACGGATCGCTCATGACCTTGAACGCGAGCGCCGCGAACGGCTCATCGTCAGACGGTTTGCGGGTCAGCATCTTGTCCGGATGGTCCGGGTCGATGCCCGTGACGTCGGGCAGGTCCATCGGCGACGGGAGATAGTCGACGATCGCATCGAGCAGCGGCTGCACGCCCTTGTTCTTGAACGCAGAGCCGCACAGCACCGGGATGACGATGCCCTTGATCGTCGCGGTCCGCAGCGCCTTGGCGATCTCTGCTGCTGAGATCTCCTTGCCTTCGACGTACTTCGCGGTGAGGTGCTCGTCGGTCTCCGCGACCCGCTCGATCAATTCGCCGCGATAACGGCGCACGAGTTCCTTCATGTCGGCCGGCATCTCGACTTCGCTCATCGCCTTGCCGAGGTCGTCGGTGTAGATCGTCGCCGTCTCGGTCAGGAGATCTACGAAACCTTTGAATTGATCTTCTTGGCCGACCGGCAGCATGATCGGCGTGGCCGGCGCGCCCAGCCGTTCGCGGATCTTGGTCACGGCGTTATAGAAGTCGGCGCCCGTGCGATCCATCTTGTTGATGAAGATGATGCGCGGGACTCTATACTTGTTGGCCTGGCGCCACACGGTCTCGCTTTGCGGCTGCACGGCCGCCACGGCGTCGAACAGCGCGACGAGGCCGTCGAGCACGCGCATGGAGCGCTCGACCTCGACCGTGAAGTCCACGTGGCCGGGCGTATCAATAATGTTGATGCGCGTGTCGTTCCACACGCACGTGGTCGCGGCGGAGGTGATCGTGATGCCGCGCTCCTGCTCTTGCTCCATCCAGTCCATCGTCGCAGCGCCTTCGTGGACTTCGCCCATCTTGTGCGTGCGGCCGGTATAGAAAAGGATGCGCTCGGTCGTCGTCGTCTTGCCGGCGTCGATGTGAGCTGCGATGCCTATGTTTCGCGTATCCGCGAGACTGAATTGTCTTGCCATTCCTTTTGGTCGTGAATGTTCGAGGGTGGATTTCATTCTAGGGCGTTACCAACGATAGTGCGCGAACGCTTTGTTCGCCTCGGCCATGCGGTGCGTGTCCTCGCGCTTCTTGACGGTGTTGCCTTGGTTGCTCGCCGCGTCCATCAGCTCGGCGGCGAGCCGATCCGCCATCGTGCGGCCCGGACGCTTGCGCGCGAATTGGATCAGCCAGCGCATGCCCATCGCCTGACGGCGATCGGGGCGCACTTCCATCGGCACTTGATACGTCGCGCCGCCGACGCGGCGCGGGCGCACTTCGATGAGCGGCATCGCGTTGTTGAGAGCCTGCGTGAAGACGTCCATCGGGTCTTTGCCCGTCTTCTGCTGGACGATGTCCAACGCGCCATAAACGCTATGCTCGGCCACGCTCTTCTTGCCCCGGAGCATGACCTTGTTGACGAAGCGCGCCATCGTCCGCGAGTTGAAGCGCGGGTCGGGCAGCACTTGGCGTTTTTGCGCGGGTCCTTTACGCGGCATGTCTTCCTTTATTTGGGGCGCTTCGCGCCGTACTTCGAGCGCGCTTGTTTGCGGTTCTGGACGCCTTGGGTGTCCAGCGTGCCGCGGATGATGTGGTAGCGGATCCCCGGCAGATCTTTCACGCGGCCGCCGCGGATGAGCACGACCGAGTGCTCCTGCAGGTTGTGTCCGATGCCCGGAATGTAGGCCGTGACCTCGATGCCGTTGGTCAGTCGCACCCGCGCCACTTTGCGCAGCGCCGAGTTCGGTTTTTTCGGCGTGATCGTCTTCACTTGGGTGCACACGCCGCGCCGTTGCGGGTTGCCCTTCTTGATCAGTTTGGTGCGCTGCGGCAGGTCCGGGTGCCCGGGTTTGGCGCCGGTCAGCGCCACCAAGAACGCCGGCGACTTCGATTTCTTTTTGACTTTTTCGCGTCCGCGGCGAACCAACTGACTGATGGTCGGCAAGTGTTCCCTCGTGACAAATGAGCCCTATTAGAAAGCAAATGAGACAACGCGCGCGAGCGCAGCTGCCTCTCCCTGGGGTGTCCCGCCTAGGAGCACGAAGTGGTCAGTGGACCGGTGGGAAACAAACCTCCGGGGATTTCTCCGGCCCGGCAGCCACCCTTGGGCAGCTAGCCGGCCTGGGTAAGTGCGGAGCCTGGAATCCAGGCACCCGCCCAACCAACGTATTGTACCAAAGCGGGGTGAGAGGCGTCAAGCCGACCATCGGCCGGCTCGCCTCGGTTCCCGCGTTTAGGGCCCGAACGACATGCCGAACGGCTGCGTTTCCGTGGGCATCGTGAACAGCGGCACGCTCGACGCGCTAAGCGGCGGCGTGAATGCGGTAATCGTGGCGGCGCCATAGTTCTCGATGTAGACGTTGCCGAAGCGATCAAACGCGAATCCGGCCGGCTCGTTCGTACCGCTGGGGCCGCCGGCGATCGTCGTCACCGGTAGACTTGAGTTGGAGTATGGCGGATTGTAGACGTACACGTTGCTCGTTGTGAAATCGCCGACATAAAGGTTGCCCGCCGCGTCGACGCCTATGCCCTCACTACAGGGTGTACCCGCCGGGGAGATCGTCGCGCTTGGCGTCGTGGAATTCGTGAAGGGCGGCGTGTAGACGGTCACGGTGTGTGACGAGCAGTTCCCCACGAAAAGCTTGCCGCTCGGATCGAGTCCAAGCGTATACGGACGGCTTCCCGACGCGAACTGCACCGAGAACGTGCTGCTGCTCGAAAACGGCGGCGCGAAAATGTCGATCTTGCTGTTGCCGTTATCAGACACAGCGAGATTGCCTGACGAATCGACGGCAAACCCTCCGACCCTTGCCGGCGTCGTCACGTGGGCGATCGGAGCGCTCGAGCTGCTCAGCGGAAGCTGGTAGATGTACCAGCCGACGGAAAACGTACCGACAGCGAGCTGATTGTTCGGCAACGGCAGGACAGCGCTGGTGCACACCGAGCCGGAAGGAAATGGAACGCTGATCGAGGGAGTCGTGGCGCCGGTGAACGGCGGGTTATAGACGTTGACGAAGTGCGTGCCGACGCACGTCGTCAGATACAAATTCGGGTTCGGCGGCGGCGGGGGGGGTCGTTTGGGTGCTCGACGTGCAGGCAGAAACGATAGCGGCCGTTGCCGCCAAGGCGATCGTCGCGAATCCGCGCATTATGCAACTCCTCATAGCGTGCTCACGCTAGGACATGGTTACCCATTCTAGAGGTTACGTTAAACGCTAGGGGGGCGCGAGTCCTAGCAGCTGGACGAGCGCGGTGATGACGATGTCCGGCTTTATGACGTTTTCCGGATACGTTTTGCCTTCCAGATCGGCCCAGGCCGCGAGCAGACCCGCGTTCTTCGCGCCGGCGACGTCCGTCTCCGGGCTGTCTCCGACATACAGCGTCGTGGTCGGCGCGAGTTCGAGCAGCGACACGACGCGCTCGAAGGCTTCGCGCGCCGGTTTCCACGCGCCTAACTCCTCCGAAGAGTACACGGGTCCCGGGAAATCGATCAGGCGCGCCTTGAGATGCTGCAATTCGCGCCATCCGTTCGTCATGATCGCGATCGGCACGGCGCGCCTTGCAAGCTCCAACACGGTCTGGTGCGCGCCCGGCATGGGACGCACGCGCTGCGGAGCCTCTTCGAGCGCGCGTCTTCGGAAATCTCGCACTATCATGGCGATCCTCGGCGGCGGACAGCCCCAACGCGCGAACGCCGAAGACAGCGCGTCGTCCAGCGGTACTCTGCCCGAGCGAAAAGATTCCAGGCATGCGATGACGTCATCCTCGGCCGGCGGAGCGCCGCACGCTTCGTGCACGAGGCCATGCAGCACGTCGAATTCGAGGCGATTGTCCACGCCGAGGGTGTGGTCGAAATCGAAGAGGATGGCGCGGACATCCATGCCTCTAGGGGGTGAGCACCTTGACCGTGTTGTCGTTGCTGTCGTTGAAGTAGACGATCTGTTGTTGGAAGGTTCCGGGCACGGCCGCGAGGCTGAACAACGCGCCCGCTGCACCGGCGTCCAGGCTCATCGTGCCGACGACTTTCCCGCCGGGCGTCACGTCGATCATCAGATTGTCGCCCGAGTTGGCGACCACGATGTTGCCGTTCACCAGCAGCGAGGCGCCGAGCGGGTTGTTGAGCGGAGCACCGCTCAAGACGGCATGCGCCGAGGAGCCTGAGGTCCCACCAAAGGTCGAGTCGCTGCCGGAAACGGTGATGCCGCCTGCCCCGACGCTCGACACGTTCGCGATCGCGATGAGCTTGTTGCTATTCGATTCGGCGATGTACAAGGTGTCGTTGGCGGGGTTGTACGCCATGCCGTAGGGGGCGAAGATGTTGCCCGGGGCGCCGCCGTTGACCGAAAAACCGGTGGCGATCGTCTCCGTGGAATACGAGGTGGGACCGAGCACGTTGATGCGCACCAGGCTCCCGTCGTTCGCGTTCGAGACGTAGATCGCCGGCTTCGTCAGGCTGTTCGCGTACGTCGAGCCCCACGGTCCGTTGAACGGTGAGCCGCTCAGCGTGACTTTCGTCGACGCCGAGGGGTCGTAGATGACGACGTCGTTCGCGAGTTTCGCGGTCACCGCGACGTGGTCGTCAGGCAAGACCGAAACGGACCCGCAGCCGAGCAGCGTCGCGTCTTGGGCGAAGCGGTGAACCGTCGAGCCGCTCGCGGGGTGTATGTATTCCACGGTCGTGCCGGTGCCTTGGACGTTCGAAGAGTTGTTGAAATTGCAGACGACAAGATCGCCGCTGGTGAAGAGACCGGTATCGCTCAGAGCGATCGCCAGGCCGTACGGATTCCGGTCACCGTTGGTCGGGTCGATGATCGAGCCGATGTTGCTGACGGTTTTGAAGGGAAAGATGTCGGGATTCAATATCGACGGCGCCAAAGGGTTGCTGCTGCTGCAGCCGCTCAGGCTCAGGATGATCGTTGCAGCGATAATGCCGGGGGTGACGATTCTCACTTTAGGCTCCTTCTGACGTTCGGGTCGCCCTTCGCTCTCCTTCTCTTTCCCAACTACGAGCGTGTCGAAAAGAAAAGGCCGGGGCGATAAGCCCCGGCATTAGATGATGTTCCCGGGGCTAAAGCCCCGGCACTACATATCCAATTCGGTGGAGATGTCCGGCGCCACCACCGGCGGCGCCTCGCTGCTCGCGAGCTCGCCATCAGGCGCGGAAGGCGCGGTGACGGCGGCCAGCTCACCATCAGGCGGCGGCGCTTCATCCGAAGTTCCGAAGATGTCCAACTCGACATAGCGAGGACGGCCCTTGCCCCAGACCTCGACACCACGATACTTCGGCATGCCCGTGCCCGCCGGGATGAGCTTGCCGATGATCACGTTCTCTTTGAGGCCGAGCAGCGGATCGTACTTGCCTTCAATCGCCGCTTGGGTGAGCACGCGCGTCGTCTCTTGGAACGATGCCGCCGAGAGGAACGACTCGGTCGCGAGCGACGCCTTGGTGACGCCGAGCAGCACGGTGTCGGCCTTGGCCGGCTCCTTGCCGTCGGCGACCGCCTGCGCGTTTCGATCGCTGAACTTCTCGTTGTCGAACATCTGGCCCGGCAGCATGGTCGTGTCGCCGGGATCGGTGACCTTCTTCTTGCGCAGCATGCTGCGCACGATCACTTCGATGTGCTTGTCATTGATGTCCACGCCCTGGCTGCGATACACCTTTTGCACTTCTTGGACGAGATAGTTCTGCAGCGCGGTCTCGCCTTTGATGCGCAGGATGTCGTGCGGGTTGACCGAGCCCTCGCAGAGCTGATCGCCCGCTTCGACGCGATCGCCGTCTCGCGCGGTCATGTGCACGTTGAACGGGATCTCGTAGACGTGCTCTTCGCCTTCCGCGTCCGTGACGACGACCTCGCGGATGCCCTTGTCTTCCTGCACGTGGACGGAACCGGACTCTTCGGTGATGATCGCCTGGCCCTTCGGCTTACGCGCTTCGAAGAGCTCCTCGACGCGCGGCAAGCCGGTGATGATGTCCTCGGCGGCCACGCCGCCGGTGTGGAAGGTACGCAGCGTGAGCTGCGTGCCGGGTTCGCCGATGCTCTGCGCGGCGATGATGCCCACCGCCTCGCCGATGTCGACTGCGCCGCCGGTCGCGAGATTGCGGCCGTAGCAGATCGCGCACACGCCGACCTTGGCGTCGCAGGTCAGCACCGAGCGGATGCCGACCTTCTCGATGCCGGCCGCCACGATGCGCGACGCCGCGTCCTCGTCGATCTCCGCGCCGCGGCGCACGATGACGTCTTTCTTGTCATTCGGGTTGACGACATCGATCAGGCTGTAACGGCCGACGATGCGGTTGACGAGCGGTTCGATGATCTCTTTGCCGACCGCGATATCGCTGACGTGGATGCCATCACCCGTGCCGCAGTCCTGCTCGCGCACGATCACGTCTTGCGCGACGTCCACGAGCCGGCGCGTCAAATAGCCCGAGTCGGCCGTGCGCAGCGCGGTGTCCGCAAGACCCTTGCGCGCGCCATGCGTCGAGATGAAGTACTCGAGCACGGTCAGGCCTTCTTTGAGGTTGGCCTTGATCGGGATGCTCAAGATGCGGCCCGACGGGTCGGCCATCAAACCGCGCATGCCGGCGATCTGCTTGACCTGCGCGATGGAACCCCGCGCGCCCGACGTCGCCATCATGAAGATCGGGTTCAGCCGATCCTGCTCCGCGAGCATGGCTTGGGTGACCGCTTCGCCGGTCTTCGTCCACACGTCGATCGTCTTGTTGTACTGTTCGTCGTCCGAGAACAGGCCCTGACGATACAGTTCGTTGATCTGTGCCACCTGATTGTCGGCGTCCTGGATCAGCGCAGCCTTCTTCTTCGGGATGACGATGTCCATCGTCGAGACGGTCGTGCCCGAGAGCGTCGCGAAACGGAAGCCGAGCGTCTTGATCTGGTCGAGGAAATTCGCCGTCTCCGCATTGCCGTAGTGCCGGTAGCAATCGGCGATGAGCGCGGTCAGGCCTTTCTTGTCGACCGTCTTGTTGACGAACGGGTGGTTCCAGTTCTGCGGAAACGCCAAGTTGAAGATGACGCGGCCTTGCGTGGTCTCGATGAGCTTGCCATCGTCCCAACGCACGCGGATAGGCTCGTGCAGCGAGATGGCGTGCGTGTCGTACGCGATCTGCGATTCCTTGGGTGAGAAGAACGCGCGCGGCTCGACTTTGCCGTCGTCGCGCTTCTTCATCGGCATGGCGCCTGCCGTGTTCGAGTCGATCGTCAAGTAGTACAGACCAAGCACCATGTCCTGAGTCGGGATGGAGACCGGACTGCCGTACGAGGGCTGCAAGATGTTGTTGCTCGACAGCATCAGGATGCGCGCCTCCGCCTGCGCGCCCGCGGAGAGCGGCAGGTGGACGGCCATCTGGTCGCCGTCGAAGTCGGCGTTGTACGGGGTGCACACGAGCGGATGGATCTGGATCGCCTTGCCCTCCACCAGCACCGGCTCGAATGCTTGGATGCCGAGGCGATGCAGCGTGGGAGCGCGGTTGAGCAGCACCGGATGGTCTTTGATGACCTCGTCCAGCACGTCCCAGACCTCCGGCCGCACGCGCTCCACCATGCGCTTCGCGCTCTTGATGTTGTGCGCTTGGCCGCGGTCGACGAGTTTTTTCATGACGAACGGCTTGAAAAGCTCGAGCGCCATCTCTTTGGGCAGGCCGCACTGGTGCAGCCGCAAGTTGGGGCCGACCACGATCACCGAGCGGCCTGAATAGTCCACGCGCTTGCCGAGCAGGTTCTGGCGGAAACGCCCCTGTTTACCTTTGAGGATGTCCGACAGCGACTTGAGCGGCCGATTGTTGGGGCCGGTCACCGGACGGCCGCGGCGGCCGTTGTCGATGAGCGCATCCACTGCTTCTTGCAGCATACGCTTCTCGTTCTTGATGATGATCTCGGGCGCGGACAGCTCCAGCAATCTCTTCAGACGATTGTTGCGATTGATAACGCGGCGGTACAGATCGTTGAGGTCCGACGTCGCGAAGCGGCCGCCGTCGAGCTGCACCATGGGGCGCAATTCGGGCGGAATGACGGGCACGCACGACAGGATCATCCACTCGGGCTTATTGCCGGAGTGCAAGAACGCCTCGACGACCTCGAGCCGCTTGATCGCTTTGATGCGCTTTTGGCCGCTGGTCTCGAGATAGTCTTTGCGCAGCTCGGCCTGCAGTTTGTTGAGGTGCAGGTCGCGCAATAGCTCGCGCACCGACTCGGCGCCCATGCCGGCGCGGAACGCATTGCCGTACTTCTCGCGGTTCTCGCGGTACTTCTGCTCGGTGAGGATCTCGCGCTTTTGCAGCGGCGTTCCGCCGGGATCGATGACGATGTAGGCCGCGAAGTAGATGACCTTCTCGAGCTGGCGCGGCGACATGTCCAGCAGAATGCCGATGCGGCTCGGCACACCCTTGAAATACCAGATGTGCGTGACCGGCGTCGCCAGTTCGATGTGGCCCATGCGCTCGCGGCGCACCTTCGCGCGCGTGATCTCGACGCCGCAGCGATCGCAGATCATGCCTTTGAAGCGGATGCGCTTGTACTTGCCGCAGTGGCATTCCCAGTCTTTGGTCGGACCAAAGATCTTCTCGCAGAACAGCCCGTCGCGCTCGGGTTTGAGCGTGCGGTAGTTGATCGTCTCGGGCTTTTTGACTTCCCCGAACGACCACGCGCGGATCTGCTCCGGGCTTGCCAGCCCGATGCGCATCGCGTCGAAGTTATTTACGTCTACCATTACGGTTCCACATCCTCAATCGAACCAAGCGGGGCTTCGCCTGCGCTCTCCGGAGAAGGCTCGTCGCCACCGAGCGCGTCTTCGTCTTCTTCCTCCGGCTCGGTGTCCACCACGACGGTGCTCGTCGCCGCCGCCATGGCTTCGGCTTCCTCGGGATCCGCTTCCGCGCCGGCGCGGCGCGGCCGCGATGCCGCGGTCGTGGGTGCGGGAGCCACCAGCTTGGGATCTTCGTCGCCCATGAGCAACCCGATCTCGCTCGCCTTCTCGCTCGCATCCTCGTCCGTGAGGCGTATCTCGATCTCTTCGCGATTCTCCGTCAACACCTTGACGTCGAGCGCGAGCGATTGCAGCTCCTTGATGAGCACCTTGAACGACTCGGGCACGCCCGGCTCGAGCACGTTCTCGCCCTTGACGATGGCTTCGTACGTCTTGACTCGGCCGACCACGTCGTCGGACTTCACGGTGAGCAGCTCTTGCAGGGTATACGCCGCGCCATAGGCCTCGAGCGCCCACACTTCCATCTCGCCGAAACGCTGGCCGCCGAACTGGGCCTTGCCGCCCAGCGGCTGCTGCGTGATCATCGAGTACGGTCCTGTCGAGCGCGCGTGGATCTTGTCGTCCACCAAGTGCGCGAGTTTCATCATATAGATGTAACCGACGGTGATGTCGCGGTTGAACTTCTCGCCCGTGCGGCCGTCGTACAGCGCGGTCTTGCCCGACACCTTGGATCGCTCCAGCCACTCCCGGATGTCCGCCTCGCGCGCGCCGTCGAACACCGGCGTAGCGATGAACAAGCCCAGCAGCTTAGCCGCCCAGCCGAGATGCGTCTCCATGATCTGACCGACGTTCATGCGGCTCGGCACGCCGAGCGGATTGAGCACGATGTCCACCGACTCGCCGTCGGGCAGATACGGCATGTCTTCGTCCGGCAGCACCTTGGCGATGACGCCCTTGTTGCCGTGACGCCCGGCCATCTTGTCGCCCTGCATGATCTTGCGCTTTTGCGCGACGTAGACGCGCACGAGCTCGTTCACGCCCGGCGACAGCTCGTCGCCGTTCTCGCGCTTGAAGACCTTGACGTCGATGACCTTGCCTTTTTCCCCGTGCGGCACTTTCAAGCTGGTGTCGCGCACTTCGCGCGATTTCTCGCCGAAGATCGCGCGCAGCAGGCGCTCCTCAGCCGTCAGCTCGGTCTCGCCCTTGGGCGTCACCTTGCCGACCAAGATGTCTTCGGGCCGGACCTCGGCGCCGATGCGCACGATGCCCTGCTCGTCGAGGTCCTGCAGCGCGTCTTCGCCGACGTTGGGGATGTCGCGCGTGATCTCTTCAGGGCCGAGCTTCGTGTCGCGCGCTTCGCACTCGTATTCTTCGATGTGGATCGAGGTGAAGCGATCGTCTTTGACCAGGCGCTCCGAGATCAGGATCGCGTCCTCGTAGTTGTAGCCTTCCCACGGCATGAACGCCACCAGGATGTTCTGGCCGAGCGAAAGCTCGCCGGCGCTGCTGGAGGGGCCGTCGGCGATGATCGAGCCTTTCTTGACGTGGTCGCCCTTTTGCACGATCGGCTTCTGATTGATGCACGTGCCGGCGTTCGAACGCGTGTACTTCAGCAACGCATAATTCTTGACGAGGCCCTTGTTGTTCTTGACCTCGATGCGATCGGCCGTGACGCCCACGACTTCGCCCGACTCTTCGGCCACGACCACGCCGCCGGAATCCTTCGCGGCGCGATATTCCATGCCGGTCCCGACCAGCGGCGCCTCCGGCACCAACAGCGGCACCGCCTGGCGCTGCATGTTGGCGCCCATCAGCGCGCGGTTGGCGTCGTCGTGCTCGAGGAACGGGATGAGCGCCGTCGCGACCGAGACGATCTGTTTCGGCGAGACGTCCATGAGGTGCACGTCGGCGGGCGACGATTCGATGTATTCCTCCGCGTAGCGGCACACCACGCGCTCTCCCATCAGCCGATTCTTGGAATCCAACTCGGAGTTGGCTTGCGCGATCCGGAACTGGTCCTCTTCGTCGGCGGTGAGATAGACGATGTCGTCGGTGACGTGCCCTTTGCGCGCGATCCGGTATGGCGTCTCGATGAAGCCGTAGCGGTTGACCTTGGCGTAGGTCGCCAGCGAGCCGATCAAGCCGATGTTCGGACCTTCCGGGGTCTCGATCGGACAGATGCGCCCATAGTGGCTGTGGTGGACGTCGCGCACTTCAAAGCCTGCGCGCTCGCGCGACAGGCCGCCCGGACCGAGCGCCGACAGACGGCGCTTGTGGGTCAGCTCAGCGAGCGAATTCGTCTGGTCCATGAATTGCGACAGCTGGCTGGACCCGAAGAACTCCTTGATCGCAGCCACCACCGGACGTATGTTGATGAGGACCTGCGGCGTGACCGTCTCCAGGTCTTGAACGGTCATGCGCTCGCGCACCACGCGCTCCAGGCGCAGCAAGCCGACGCGGAATTGGTTCTGCAGCAGTTCGCCCACGGAACGCACGCGGCGGTTGCCCAAGTGGTCGATGTCGTCGATATGCTGGTTGCCGTTCCAGACCGCCACCAAGTGGCGGACGACGCCGATCATGTCCTCTTTGGTAAGGTGCCGGACCGCCTTTTCCTTGACGCGGCCATGGCTATCCTTGACCTCTTCGATGCGCGGCGGGTCCATGTTCATCAAGGCGAATTGCTGCGCGAGCTTGCGGTTGAGCTTGTAGCGCCCCACCGAAGCGAGATCGTAGCGCTTGTCGTCGAAAAACGTGTTGCGCAGCAGCGTCTCGGCGTTGTCCGGGTTTTCCGGCTCGCCCGGGCGCAGTTTTTTGTAGACCTCCTTGAGCGCGTCCTCGCGCGTCTTGACGTCCTTGTCCTTTTCAAGACAATTCGTTATGATCGGCGGGACTTCGCCGGTCAGCGGATCCGCGAAGAGCTTGATCAGCGCTTCATCGGTCTCGTACTTCTTGTCCAACGCGCGCACGAACGTGGTGACCATGATCTTGCGGTTCTTGTCGATGCGCACGCCCATGGTGCCTTCGGTGGTGTCGTTCTTGCCGCCGTTGTCGGTCTCGAACTCGATCCATGCGCCGCGATTCGGGATGACCGTGGCGATGAAGATCGGCCGGCCGTTGGTGTCCGTATCCTGCAAGAAATAGACGCCGGGCGAGCGCACGAGCTGGCTCACGATGACCCGCTCGGCGCCGTTGATCATGAACGTGCCTTTGTCGGTCATGAGCGGCAGATCGCCCATGAAGATCTCTTGGTCGGGAATGCCTTTGATCTCACCCGATTCGGACGTGATGAGGCGCACGCGCACGCGCAGCGGCGCGCAATAGGTCATGTCGCGCTCGCGGCACTCCTCGACCGTGTACTTGGGGTCGCCCAGGCTATGCTCGCCGAACTCCAGGATCAGGTTGCCGGTGAAATCTTTGATCGGCGAGATCGATGCGAAGGCCTCGCGCAGCCCTTCGGTGATGAACCAATTGAAGGACTCGCGCTGCAGCTCGATCAGATCCGGGATGTCGAGCACGTGCGGGATCTTGGCAAAACCGAAGCGCTCGCGGCGCTGGCCGGGCGGGCGCAGGTCGAGGCTCGTCCCCTCGACGGCTTTGACGACGCCCTTGGTCTCGATGAGCGCTTCAAGCGCCGCCCTCGGGTCCGTAAGGCGCAAGAGGCGCGCGATCGGGCGCGGCGCGCGCAAGCGCGCGCGCGACATCATCGGCGCTTTGCGGCGCGCGGGCGCCTTCGGCTTGATGGCCTTTACGGCTTTTGCGGCTTTGCCGTCTCGAGGCACGCGGGCTGAGGCCCGCGGCTTGGCTTCTTTAGGGGTCTTCATTACAGGGGCTTACACCTTCGCCAATGGCGCATGCGCGAACGGCGTTCGCGCTTGCAGCGAGTTATTTTGACTTAGATTGCTGATGGTGCTGGGATGAAAAAAACGATGCGCTGGTGGTTCCCGGCAGCCTGCGCGATCGTCCTTAGTGGCACAGACAGTAATTATATCACAAACTTTCCCCTAGTCAAATCGGGACGCGCCCGTCCCGCGTGGGGGTCATGTGAGCGCCGCGCCCAGTGCCAGGCGATAGCCCTCGAGCGTTCGTTCCGCGGCGCGCCGCCAAGTCAGGTCGTGCATGCGGCGATCCAAGGCGTCGCCGGTCGCTCGCGGTGGCCGCTTGAGCGCCCTCCGAACCGCCGCTACGATCGACTCGGGATCTCCTGGGTCCGCATAGTCGGCATCGGGTCCGAGGTACTCCATCTCGGAGCCGCGGTCGCCGGCGACGACTTTCGCACCGCATGCGGCAGCCTCGAACGCCGACAACCCTGCCGTTTCGCCCCACGAGGGCATGCAGTGAACGACGGACTTTGCGAAGAGTTCAAAGAGTTCGGGCTGCTTCATCGGTTCCGCGAAGCGTGCGCGTGGCGATGCCCATTTCTTGCAAAGGTCCCCATAGTAGTCGTAGATCTCGCCCACAAATATCACGTCTATCGGCTCGTCTTGTAACGCAAGCGCTACGATCGCTTGATTTTTTCTGGACTCGATGCGCCCGGCGCAAATCACACCCGAGCGGTTTTGGCTCCATGTGGGCAGGCGATCGAATGCCAGGCCCACGGGCGCAATGACAAATGGCTTATCGCGGACGCCTAAATGGAGCGCGTACTCCCGCGCTTCATTGGCGCTGGCGGGCAACAACAGGTCGGCTGATTCCAATACCTTCGCTTGGGCGCTCTCGATGCGAGCGGTGCGAATTTTCGTGCGCCAGGATGCGACCTGATGGGTTGGGCGGCACGCTATTCGGCCGAGTGCACGGCGAGCATCGGATGCGGTTCGAGCGCGGCTCAAGGCGCGCTCACAAACAGGCGACCTGGCAAAGAACTCAGCGTAGCTGATCCAAATCGGCGAGAGCACGACCGGTATGCCCGTGATTCTACAAACATCGATTTGGCGTGCCGTCTTCTCCGGTTCGGTGATGCCAAAGACGTGCGCTATGTCGTAACCGCGCGGATCTGGGGTCTCCGTCTCCACTATGTCGACTTCAAGCCCCAGCTCACGAAGGGCAAGCGCGGTGTTTCGCACCTGGACGGTGTCTCCGCCGAAACGCGCAGAGGCATCGGGGCGATTGACCATCAGAACCCGTAGTGGAAAAGCGTCCCTTGCTCCAGCGGATTGTGGAACGATCGGCTCGATTAGCCCCAGAAGCGCCACCACGGACGGCCCAGCGACCCGTGCACCGGCGCCCCTTTCGTGAAGGCCACGATGAAGGCGTGCTTCAGGTCCTCGCGCACTGCGCTTAACCTGTATGGTCTATTGTCGCCTCGCATGAACGCCGTAAATGCCTTAAGGTCGAAACGCAAACGATCCTCCGGAGGATACGGTAAGATTTCTGCGTTGCCAAACCCAACGCCATGGGCGAGGTCCATCATCTCCTCTAGGCTAACTGAGTCTTCCAGAACACCGTGAATTCTTGTTTCAATCTTTGCTTCATCCGACTTGTGGTGATGCGGCCCCGGTTCAACAAAAGCGATACGACCACCGGGTACCAAAACCCGATGCAGTTCGGCTAGGACTTGCTTCTTGTTCGGGATGTGGTGAAACGTGTCGAAGCACGCGACCCGATCGAATGACGCATCGTCGAATGACAGCTTGTAGCCGTCGTACGTGGTGAATTCGAGCGGGATGTCGCGGCGCACGTAAGGATCGGCTGCTGTGGTCTCCTGGGCGAACTGCACCGCGCTGGACGATATGTCCACGCCAACGACAGCGAGTCCCATCTGATTCAACATTCTGGCGACCCAGCCGGAGCCGGTGCCGAAGTCAAGCACGCGCTGCCCCTGTTTTAGATCGAGGGCGGCAAGCATCAACGCGAATTTATAGAGAATGATACGCCCCGAGACGATGTCGCCAAATGGCTTTCGGCGATGGAAATCGATATCGTCCTGCGTCTCAATAGCGACGAAACGCTGCTCTGCGGCTTCGTTGAAGCGGTCGATGATGTCGGGTTTTTTGGTATCCATTTATCCCAAGCCCGCCGTTTTGGCGCCGCGCACGCACAGCAAGTCCACGAGATCCGTTGCGCCCGACAGCCTTTTCAAAAGCGCGCCGCGCTCGTAGCGTTCAAGGCCGCCGGGTCTTCGAATCTCCCAAAGGCTGAAACCTTGGGTTTCGAGCTCGTCCAGCAACGCGGCCGGCTCCGCGCCGGCACGGACGATTGCGGCAGGCCAAAACTCCACGAAAAGCACGAGGTCAATATTTCGCGCTAAGGTTTGGCGCATCCCTTGCAACACGTGCCATTCATAGCCTTCGACGTCGATTTTCACGGCGTCGACCCGCTCCCAGCCCGCGGTCGCATCGTCCACGGTCGTGAGTTGCACGAGCGGCGCGTCGGCGCCATTCACCGGCGCGACGTGGTGAGCGCCGCGGTTGCTCACCCCGCGCGCGGTTTCGGCCTGACCGTGATCGCGAACCAGATGCACGGTCGCCGGCTTCGAACCTGCCGCCGCGCGCAGCACTTCGACCACCTTTTCAAAACCGTTGAGCGCGACGTTGATCTCCAGCAGGTCGGCGTTGTCGCCTGCCGGCTCGAACGCGAGCACTTTGCCGCGCGAGCCTACTGCCGCTGCGAAGATGACGGCGTGGTAGCCGATATGCGCTCCCACATCAACGACGTGGTCGCCCGGCTTGATCAAACGCCGGATCAACGCGGTCTCTTCTTCTTCCCAAGCGCCGTCAGCGACGATGCCATAGCTGACCACCGTGTCGCGCAGGTCCACGATGAACGGATGGCCGTCGGCCGTGACCTGCAGATAGTCTCCGAAGATGCGCCGCAACGCCCACACGGGCGGCGCCTTCGGCTCACCGCCGGGTCCGATGATGCGCCGGCACGTCTTGATGACGTACGAGCGCAGCCCTCGGGCGGCACGCGCCTTGCGGACGATCTCTTTCAACTACGCTTGTGCTTGCAGGCTGACCGGTTCCAGCGCCTGCTTCGCATGCAGCTCTGCATACAGGTTGCCCCCGGCGAGGAGTTGTTCGTGCGTTCCGCGCTCGGCGATCTTGCCGTCCACGATGACAAGGATGGTCGTGGCGCGCCGGATGGTCGACAGCCGGTGCGCGATGATGAACGTGGTCCGCCCGACGAGCAGATGATCGAGCGCGTCGTTGATGAGCGCCTCCGAATTTGCGTCGAGCGACGAGGTCGCTTCGTCGAGGATGAGGATCCGCGGGTTGCGCAGGATGGCGCGGGCGATCGCGATGCGCTGACGCTCCCCGCCGGAAAGGCGCATGCCGCGCGAGCCCACCATCGTCGCGTAGCCATCGGGGAAGCCGACGATGAAATCATGCGCGTTGGCTTGGCGCGCCGCCTCGACGACCTCCTCAGCGGTGGCGTCCAAGCGGCCGTAGCGGATGTTCTGTTCGACCGTATCCGAGAACAGTTGCGGATCCTGCGGCACGATGGCGATCGCACCGCGCAACGACGACAGGGTCACGCCGGCAATATCGCGGCCGTCCACCAGCACGGCGCCGCCGGTCGGCTCGTAAAAGCGCGGGATGAGATTCACCATGGTGGTCTTACCGGCGCCGGATGGTCCGACGAGCGCGACCACCTCGCCCGGTTCGATCCGCGCCGAAACGCCCTTGAGTATCTCGTTCGAGCCGGTGTATGCGAAGCGCACGTCCTTGAACTCCACAGCGCCCCGGACGTCGCGCAGCGCGACGCTCCCCGCGGCTTCCGGCGCCTCCACCGGCAAGTCGACGATCTCGAAAATCCTCTTGGCGGCCACGTATGCCTTGTTCAAGTCGCCGATGTAATTGGAAAGCTGCGAGATCGGATTGGCGGCGATGCTTGCCAGCGTCAGGAACGCGATGAAGCGCTCAACCGGGAGATTCCCGACGACCATCTGGTACGATGCGAATGCAGCCAGCGAGAGAACGCCCACCAATACGACGAAATCGATCACCGGCGTCTGCGTCAGGGCGACCTGCGCGAGCTTCATCGAAGCGCCGAAATTCGCTTCGTTGCGTTCGCTGAAGCGACGCACCTCATAGGACTCGCGCGTGAAGGCTTTGATGATGCGCATCGATTCGAGCGCTTCCGCCAGCATGGAATTCAGATCTGCGACGCGGCTCAAGGCGACGCCGGTCACCCCGCGCAGCAGCCGCGAGAAGTTGTACACGACGTACGAGACGATCGGCGCGACCGCCACGGTGACGAGGGTGAGCTGCCAGCTCAGATAGAGCATCACGCCGAGGCTGCCCAGCAGGGTGAGCGCCGCGCTGGCGAAGAGCGGCAGGGCCGTCACTCCGGCGACCAGCAGTTGGATATCGTTGGAAAAGCGCGACATGATGTCGCCCGCGCGCCAAGCGTCGAACGACGGCAGCGAGAGGTATTGGATGCGGGCGAAAAGGCTGGCGCGGATCTGGGTGACGATGCGCTGTCCGACCGAGGTCAGGGTGTAGCCGCCGGAATACTGGGCCGCGTTCTTGATGATGTTGAGCACGAGCAGCCCGAGCAGCGCCAGCGCCAGCGCATGCAGGTCCTTGGACTTGATCGCGATGACCAGATAGCTGGCGACCGCCGCGTAGCCGTTGAGCGCGAGTGACGCGAGGGCGGTCAGCAGCAGCCCGCCCAGCATAGCCCAGACGTAAGGCCGCAGGTAGGCGAGCAGGCGGCGCAACACCATGAGCCGCTTTCTTAGGCCGGGTCGGGGGCAAATCCCGCTCAGTGAAACATTCGGCGGCGGCAATAGTAGAGTCGCTCGAGAGGAGACCATCCCTCATGAGCTGCTACTACCATCCAAAAGTTCCCACGGTGATGGTGTGCCGCGATTGCGGCCACGAGATCTGCGCGACGTGTTCCAGCGATTCGGTCTGCCCGGGTTGCCGTCTCGGGCGCGCGATGAAAAACGCGGGCGGCGAGCGCGTGCTGACTGCGGAGCGAACCAGCGGCTACCAAAACGCGTATCGGTATGCGCAGGGCGATCAGTCGGTGAGCGCGGTGGCCGAAGCACCGCCCTCTTCTGAAGATCGACTGCTCGCCGCGTTGAGCTATCCCATCTGGCCGCTCGCGCTGCTTATGTTGTTCTTGCCGGCTCACCGCTCGAAGTTCGTGCGCTTCCACATCTTGCAGTCGCTCGGCGTGAACGCGCTGGGCGTGCTGCTCTACGCCGTGTACGCGCTTGCCGCGCATCTCCCGGTCGTCGGCTGGCAAAGCGCGTTCATGGTGCCGTTCCTGATGCCGATTTGGTTCCTCGTGGACCTGTATCTGGCCGTCAAGGCGCACAGCGGCGCGATGACGCGCGTGCCGATCGCGGCTGAATACGCCAGCAGGTTCGCTTAGGGGACTAGGAGCGCAGCGCTTCTTTCTCGCGATAGTCGCGGTAGGTCTTCAAGAGATCCCGCGCCACTGTTTCGTGGTCGACCATCGGCGGCGGATACTGGTCCGGCGTGAAAAATCCAAGCTCGATTTGGCGCTGGCGATCGAGTTTCCAAGGCTCGAGCGCGGCGGCAGTCGGCAGTTTGCGCAGTTCTTGGCACCAGCGCCGCACGTAGACCGCTTGCGAGTCGAACTGGCGCGCTTGCTTCACCGGGTTGTAGATGCGTGGATAGGCCGCCTGATCCGAGCCGACACCGGCGATCCACTGCCAATTGCCGTCGCAAAGCGCGGCATCGGCGGCGACGAGCTGTTTCATCCAGACCTCACGGCCCAGGCGCCAATCCAAGCCAAGATCGAAGCAGCAAAACGATGCCGCGCAGATCGCGGCGCGTTGATGGACGTTGCCCTCCGCGTGCAGCTGGCGCATCGCAGCGTCGATGAGCGGATAGCCCGTGCGCCCCTCGGTCCAGGCCGCCAGCGCTTTCTCGTCGCTTGACCACGGGAAGCCGCGCATCTTCTCCTGCAGAGCATCGTCGTGCAGCGCGGGTGCGTAGTACGCCAGATGGATGAAGAAGTCGCGCATGGCGAGCTGCCGCAAAAACGCGCGCATCGAACTTCGCTCCGGCGCAAGGGTCCAGGTCTTCGCCATCCGTTCGGCCACGGCGCGGTGCACCGTGCGAGGGCTCACGCAGCCGAAGCGCAGGTGCGCGCCAAGATTTGAGGTGCCATCGCGGCCTGGGTACGCGCCGTTGACCGCATAGTCCGTGGCACGCGATGCCACGAAAGATTGTAGGAGCGCGCGTCCGACAGCCTCGCCTGCGCTCACGGCAGCTCGGTCGGCTGGAACCGCAAGCGGACCCGGCTGGTCATCGCTGCCGTTGCACCATGCCTCCGCGATGGGCGTCGGGGCTTCAAGCGCTTGCCACGCCGCAAAAAATGGCGGGAACACACGGTAGCCCTCGCCGGGCGCCTGTTTTCGCTCCGCGACCGCCTCCGGCTCGTGCACGACGTCGCCCGCGTGCACGCGAAAGGCGATGCCTGCCTCCTCCAGTGCGCTGCGCGCGGCCTCTTCCGCGCGGCGTTCCTCGCGGTCGTACGAGCGCGAGCAATGCACGCTCTGCGCCCCCAGACGGCGTGCCGCGCGGACGAGCGCATCCGGTGTATCGCCATCGATCATGCTGATCGACGCATTGCGCTTCTCGAGCACCAGGCGCATGTGTTTGAGCGAGCCGAGAACAAAGGCGCGCTGGCGCCGATTCAAGCGCTCGAGCTCGGCCGTGCAAAATACGCCGTACACCGTCGGCGAAGACGAACGCGCGGCGCTCAGTCCGGGGTTGTCATAAAAACGCAGGTCCCGGCGAAACCAAAATATGCTCGCGGTCATGCGCTTGTCAATGCTGTATCGGCGTTAATGCTGTGCGCCGCCCGGCTTCCAAGGGCCTGGCGGCGCATCAATGCGGGGTGACTTGAGGCCGGCTACTTCAGCGACGCGACGTACGCTGAAACGTCGGCGATCTGCTTGTCGGTGAGCGGCAGCTTCGGCATGCCTGAGCTCTTGTCGACGCCTTGCGGGTTCTTCACCATGTACGCGACTTGTCCGGTCTTGAATCCCATGCCGTACAGCGTCGGTCCCACTTGACCGTTCTTGCCGCCGGCGCCGTGACAGCTCTCGCAATTCGCGGCGAAGACTTTTCCGCCGGCTGCGGCGTCGCCCTTGGCCACTTTCGCGCTCGGCAATTTGGCCAATGGTATGGGCAGCTGGGCGCCCATGCTGCTCTCGGTGGCTGCTGTGGTCGCCGTGGAGCCGTACTCGCCGCTCGTCGACGTCGACGTGCTTGATTGTTTCGCGCATGCGGCGACGAAGAGCAAGCACGCCACGAGCACCGCCGACAGAGCTTTCACTTGATTCACGACTTGCATCCCCTTTTCCGAGCTTCGCTCGGAACGCTACATTTCCAAACGGCTTACTTGAGTTCGCTTATCCATTCCTGCCCGCGCTTCTCGCACGAACGCAAGCGCGATCGCGCCGACGACGACGCACACCACGATCAAGCCGAACACCGCGCGGTATCCCGCGCTCAGACCGGCCGGCCCGGCGCCGACGTAGTCGACGAGCAGGCCGCCGATGACCGGCGCGGCGACCTGCGGCGCCGAGGAGCCGAGATTCCACAGCGCCATGAGCGCTCCGGCGCGCCCGGGCGGAAGCAAGTTGCACGCAAGCGCCCAGTCAACCGAGTAGAACGCGCCCCAGCCGAGGCCGATGAACACGGCCACCGCATAGATCGGCCCAAGGCTGCGGGTGAACACCAAAGCGAGCGCTCCCAGCGTGAGCATGAAAAGCGCTATATAAATGATGGACTTTTTCGAAATGCGGTCGCCGACGAAGCCGGCCGGCACCGTGCCGATCAGGGAACACCCCACCATGAGCAACAGGATATCCAAGCTCGTGGACTGGTACTGGCGCACCCCAAGCGCAAAGCGCAGGTAGAATCCGAGAAACGGCAAGACGAGATACAAGCCCGCCATGACAAACGTGCGCGAGACGATGAGCGCGATGAAGCTCGGCGCGCTCTCCCACCACGCCGTGATGGGCGTGGGTGGCGGGACGTCGGCGGGTCTCTCGCGGACTCCGAACACCGTGATCGCCAGCGCGACCAACAGCGTGATCGAGAGGAGGGTCACGAGCGTCAGCAGGCTCGACCCGTACATCGCTTGCGTGACCTCGGGGCCGGGCTGTCTCACGACCAGCTTGGCGAGCAGCAATCCGCCGGCCGTCCCCGCGAGGCGGAGCAGCCCCATGAACGCCGACGCACGTCCCTGTTCCGACTTTTGGACGCGGTCCGGAATGAGCGCTTGATACGGGCCGCCCGCGATGTTGAGCGCTATCTGCACCGCTGCGACGCTTGCGACGACCGCGCCGAATGACGGCGCGAACGCGAATGCGTACAAGGCGACGATATCCAGCAGCGTCCCGACGATGATGAACGGCATGCGCCGGCGCACGACATCGGACGCTCGACCGGCGCCGAATTGCACGACGATGGACAGCAGCGCACCGACTCCGCCGAGGATGGCGGTGGCGCGCCCGAAAAAAGTCTCCGGCACAAAGCGCGCGATCTCGCTCTGCAGGGTCGCGCCGAGGAGCGCCGCCCAGTGCACCTCCCACGCGAACCAGAACACCGAAAGCACTAACTGATTCGTCTTTGTCCGTCCGGCGGCTTCGTTCACGGAGTCCGCTCCGGCGTTGTGGCTTCGCGCAGCGAAGCCTGACGCGCGTATTCGATGTCCTCGGCGCCGTCACAATCCATGGCGAGCACGGGATCGGCGCCGCGAATCGCGTAGACCGGCGCGCCCAAGAGATGCGCGACGCGGGCGACGATCTCGTCGACGCCTGCTCTACCCACGGCATAGCGCCAGAGCAGCGCCGCTCCAAGAAGCGGGGCGAGCGCCGCAGGGTTTTTGCGCGCCCGGAATGCGGCTTTGATGTAGTGCGCTTTCGCGAGCAGCATGGCCGAGTCCACGACCAGGACGCTGCCGCCGGTCCATTGACCATCCGCAAGCTTGAAGAAGCTCGAGCGAGCGCCGGGCAGCGCATTCAGGAATTCGCCGCGCGTAAAAATAGGATATGCAACCGCAGCGTCAGGTTTCACGAGCGCGAGCAGCCCTTCGATGCTCTGCGCCGTCACGAACGGGAGGTCCGACGCGCAGAAGAGCGCGCGGCCGGCTGCAGTCGCCCGCAACGCCGCCATGACGTTGTCTTCCCCGGTCGGGCTTTCGTCGACCCAGCCATCGAAGCGCGCTCCGCAGCGTTCGACCGCGCGCGGGCCCACGACCGTGATGCTGCCGACCATCGGCACGTTTCGCAGCGCCTGGATCATCGTCGCAAGCAGCGTCGCCCCGTTGATTTCGACAAGAGCCTTGACGTCCGTGCCGTACCGCTGCGCCTCCGCGGGTGTGAGGCGCCCGCCGGCCGTGATCACCGCGTCGAGCACGCCTGCGCGTTCGATGGAACCGAGGGAATTCATGCGCGCCGGCAGACGATCGCCGTTTTGCGTCCCCCGATCGTCGTGCACACGAGCGTTGCCTCCGCGTCGCCCTTGGCTTTGAGCAACGCCGCGATGGCCTCCGGTTGCAGCGGAAACGCGCGGGTCTTGATCACCAGTCTTCCTATGCCGGCGCTGCGCAGAAACGCGCGCAGGCGCTTGACGTTGAACGGCAACCATTCGCGGACTTCGTACCAACGCAAAAACGGCGACGACACGCTGGCCGATGCCGTGAGATATGCGATCTGCGGGTCGAGCAGCGTCGCCTTTACGCGTTCGGCGAGTTCGCCCACCAGACCGCTGCGGATGATCGCCGGATCGGGTTCCGCCAGGTAGCGCCCGAGCGGCCCGACATCGGCGTTGCGCGAGGCATCCCCATCGAAGCGGTGCGCGCCTGCGGCGTCGATGACGGTGGCGCTTGGAGCGCCGTTGCCGCGTACGAGGCCGCCGCACCACAACGCTGCCTCCTTGCAAACGCCGCGTTCGGAAACGAATTCGATCTCGACCGGCGCGCCGCTCGCGCGCCGCAGTTCTTCCGCGCCGATGCGCAGACCCGGTGCGACTTTGACGCATAGACGCGCGTCGGGCAATTCGCGGGCGCGCCGCAAGAGCGCTTCCAACGGCGGCTCGTATGCCGCTCCCGAGCGTTGTCTGCCGCTCGCGTTGCGGCGAGATGGATCGGCAAACGCCGCATCGGCGCCCGACAGGTCGGCCTCCAGCGCGTCCATCCGCTTCGCGTGAATTCGTTCCTTGAGACCCAACGCCGCCGCGTTGTGTTCCAAACAGGCCAGCGCGTCGCCGTCGACGTCGACCGCCGTGACGCGCGCGTCTGTCCCGAGGCGTGCCGCGATCGCTAGCGTGTCGCCGCCGATGCCGCAGCAGAGGTCAACGACGCCGGCGAATCCCGCGAAGCGCTCGGCTCGATGGCGCGCGACGGCCTCAGATGATGCTTGCTCGTAACCCGCGCGCGTGAAGAACATATTGGATGCCGCTGGAAATTTGCCGGATGCGAGCGCGCGTTTCCGCGCGAACACCGTTGCGAGCGCCGCGGCGGCGAGCTCGGCGTCGGCGATCTTGCGCGCTTTTGCCGCTGCGGCCGCCGCATGTTTCTCATCTGCGAACGCCAGCGCTTGCAGCAGCGCTTCGCCATCATGCGAGGCGAGGCGCCGGTAGGCGCTCGGGGTCACTGACCTTTTTGCGGCACTTCGGGCACGCAGATGACGTCGATCGCGCCTGCGTCTTTCACGATGCGTATGACGTCGGCGGCCTTTGCATCGTCCGTCGTGACGACGACTCCGATGCCGCCCTCTTCCATCGCGTCCACCAGCCGAAAGCCCGCGTGCGTCGAGCGCTGCGGCCCGAACGCGTTGCCCAACGCCGCGCCTGCTATGCCGCCCAGTACGAGGAAGAGCAGGGCGCAAGCGATGGGCTGGATCGTTTTGGCGACGTGGATGATCGCGCCGACGGGCGTGAAGCCGAGCGCAAAACCCACGATCGCACCGACGAGCGCGCCGATGACCCCACCCATATCCGAGCTCGCCCGCGCAGCGGCTCCGCTGCTCAGGCCGGCGGCACCCGCGAGCGGGTCTTCCGGATCGAGATCGCTCGCAACGCCGGCCTCGGCCGCGATGCTTTCAGCGCGCTGCTTGTCGCGCGCGCCGATGCGCACGGCGCCGGCGGCGATGCCGCTTGCCAGCACACCGTGCAGCCCCTGCGCCGCGCGCTCGGCGTCTTTGAAGACACACCCGATGGTTACGTCGATGAGCAACACCCCGCGGACCTTTAGGTCCGTGCGCGCCCGTTCCCCTCGCGCGGAGCAGGACCTTTAGGTTCGGCTCACAAGGATACGCGAGGGGGCGATTCTTTTGCAGCAAGGTTCCCGCGTGCTCGTCGGCCGGTGCGTCACCGTGCACCCACGCGAGCCCGAACCATCATATTTCACCGAAGTGCATCGGGTCTGGTCGAGCAAGACCGGACGCGTTCATGCCGTCGTGATTTCCGGCGAGCGCGATAATCCGCTCGTCAAAGTCGGTTTTGAAGGCGGCACGCAGATCGTCTTCTATCGCCTGCGCGACCTGACCGTTGACGTCGAAGTCGAAGTGGCGAATCCGCCCAAGCACGGTGTGCGCGGCAGTCACCTGCCGTAAGGTAGGGCGCGTGCGTTCAGCGGCACAGCTCGCTTTTCAACCAGCGCAAGCCTTGGACTAAGCGCGGGCCGTTGCGTTCGATGACGTCGTCATTCGGCGGACTGATGATGCGATGCTCGCGCACGGCACGGAGACTCGCCCACGGTTGGCGCTTTTGCACGTCGGCGCCGAACGGAGTGTCTTTCGAGACCACGATGATGTCCGGGTCTGCCTTGATGATCGCTTCGGCGCCAAGGTTCGGATACGGCTGGTCGATGCTCGCGGCCACGTTCCGGCCACCTGCGATGTCGATGAGATCGTTGATGTAGCTGCGCCTCCCGACGGTGAATCCCGGAAGTCCCAGCAGCACGAAGACGCGTGGGCCACCCGTCTGCGAGCAGTGCGCACGCTTGATGGCATCCCGCAATCCTCGCTCGTAGGCTCTCGCACGCTCGCGCAGCTCACACGCCGCTCCGACACCCTCGACATCGGTGTAAAGGTCGTCAAGATTCCGATTCGGCAGGTACTCGATCTGAACCGGGATGCGCGCTGCGATCTGCGCGCCCTCCTTCTCCTGGTCGTGCAGCGCGAGGATCGCTGTCGGCTGCAGTTGCGCGACGCCTTCGAGATCGGCATGCGCGAGATCGGCGACATGCGGTAGGGACTTGGCCTGCGGCGGATAGTTGTCATAGGCGGTATCGCCGACGAGTCTGTCGCCGCAGCCGATGGCAAACGCGATCTCGGTCAGCGACGGCGCCAGCGAGATCACGCGCGGCGGGCCGGCGGCGTGCGCTTTGGGTTGCATCGCCTGCCTCAGCGAACATCCGGCAAGTACCACGACGATGCTCGCTACGGCGAGCGCGCGCTTCATCGCGTGCTGAGGCGGATGGCGTACGTGCCGCGCATCGTGGGAAATCCGTATACCTCCATGACCTGTTGGTTGGTGAGATTGTCGCCCCGCACGGTCAGAAGCAGGTGCCGGCCCAGCGCCTTCGACACGTGCGCCCCCAGCGCCGCGTACGCGGGTAGTGAATGCAGGTTCTCCTCGTCGCCGAAACGCTGGCCGACAAAGCGCAGATCGAACCCGTACTCGTCGTCGCCCGTCATGCGCCAGGCTTCCAAGCTCGACGTCGCAAGAGGGCGGCGTTCCAAGCGGTTCCCATAGTTCACGACGCCGTTGAGATCCGGCGTCAAACTCAGGTCCGCCGCCTTGAAATAGTTGGTGTACGTGGCCTGCGCGACCCAGCCGCCCAGGAATTGCCGCGTCTCCTGCGCGCTCACACCGCGGACGCGCGATCTGCCGACGTTGAAGGGAAGGAAATCGCCGAGCTTGTCGATCGCTTCATTGTCGATCAGGTTGTTCGTGTCCAAACCGAAGAACGTCACAGAGGCCGCGTTTCGCACGACGCTCCCGGAGTTGGCGAAGAACCCGACATCGAACGTAGCGGCGTATTCCGGCTCCAACTTCGGATTGCCGAAGCCGGGAAAGAAACGCTCGTCGAGATTCGGCGCTCGAAACGCGCGCGCATAACTCGCGCGTATGCCGCTGTCACCGGAGCCCGGGAACGCCCACTCGACGTCCACGCTCGGAAGGGACGTGGCTTTAGTGCCTTGATTGCGCTCGGTGCGGATGCCCGCCCCGATCCGTAAGGCGTCCGATGCGCGATATTCATCGCGCAGGTAATAGTCAGTGGAGGCGTCGCCCACGACCACGGAAGGCGGCGAGTTGAAAGTCCCCTCGAAAAGCGCGCGATTGCCGCGTCCCTCGTAAGCAACTTTCACAAGGTGTCTCGACCCGAGCCGCGCGCTGTGGCTCAGCGAGAAGCCGCGACTCGTCACGAGCGTCAGGGTGTCGAACGGAAATGACGGTGATGGATCGAAGAAATGCACGCGCCGGCCATCGACGTAGGCGTCGAGTCCCGTGGTGTTGGATCCATTCTCGGAATACTCAAGCGTCGCGGCGGCGCGGTTGACGATCCGCTGCTGTCGCGCGAGCTTGCTGATAAAGTCCGTGCCGAACTCCGTGCTGCCGGGCACGCCGAGGTCTGAAGCGTTGTTCTCTAAACTGAGCGAGACCCTGAAGGGCCCGTGCAGCCCGCGCAGCGTGAGGTTCGTATCTGTGGCGCTGAGATCGTTGTTGGTGCGCGTGCCGCCGGCGATCGATCCAAAAGCCGGGTAGTCGAAGACGTTGCTCGCGCGTCTTGTGGACGCGTCGAAAAAAACGCCGAGGCCCGGCGTCGACGTCCCCGCCAAAGCGCTGACCGTTTGAGAAAAGGCGCCTTGGTAGCCGACCTGCACCGAGCCGGCGACGGCGTGCCCTTGCAACGCGCTCTTCCTGACCAGATTGATGATGCCGCCGACCGCCGCAGAGCCATAGAGGGACGAGAGCCCGCCCTCGCTCACCGAGATGTATTCGAGATCGTCCAGCGGCAGCGAGGTCAGATCCGCGACTCCCGTTTCGGCTTCGTTCAGAGGCCGCCCATCCATCAACACGAGTGTTTGTGACGCGGTGGCCCCGCGCAGCGCGACGGTTTGCAGCGAACCCGGAGGACCATATTGCTGGATCGCGGCGCCCGGAACGAAGCGCAACGCATCCCCAACCGTGACCGCTCCAAGCCGGCGCAGTTCGGCGACTGGGATCGTGTAGCCCTCGCGCGCGCCGGCGTGCACCGTTATCGTGCCGAGGCTGTTCGGGGTCGACGTGGGCGTGGGCGTCGGCTGCGGTTCGGCGAGCGCGATCGCGGGGCCGCACATCGCAGCGATGAGTGCGGCCAGGAATCCGAGCTTCGCTCGGAACGCTACATTTTCCGGAGCTAAAGCTCCGGCACTACTGGCGCTCGGGTCGCTACATAGCCCTACATGGGTGTGCATATCAAGTTCCCCTCGGGGTCTCGGTGGGTTGAGACTTCCACGCCGAATGCGCGCGAGAGCGCCGCTGGCTGCAGCACCTCTTCCGGCGCACCCGTGACGAGCGCGCCCTCGGCGAGCAGCGCGATGCGGTCGGCGAAGCGCGCCGCCAAGGTGAGATCGTGGATGGCCACCATCACTGCCGCGCCTCCGCGCGCCAGCGTCTTCAACGTGCGCAAGGCTTCGAGCTGATAGCGCAGATCGAGGTGCGTGGTCGGCTCGTCGATCAGCAACACTTCGGTGTTCGCCGCCAGCGCCGCGGCGATCCATGCGCGCTGCACTTCACCGTCGCTCAACATGCTTGCGGAATCGTCGGCGCGCTGCGCGAGTCCCGTGCGTTCCAAAGCCGACGCGATCGCCAGCTTGTCCTCCGTCGTCTGCAGCTGCTGCCACCACGGCCGGCGCACTGCGCGCGCATACGAGGCGAGTTCGGCCGGCGTCACGTCGGCGGGCAGCGGCGTCGCCGTCGCGATCAGCGAAGCGCGCGCTGTCGTCTGCACAACGCCGCTCGACGGCTTCTGCAGGCCGGCCAGCACGCGCAGCAGACTCGATTTGCCGGCGCCGTTCGGGCCGATCAGCGCGACCAAGCGGCCATGCTCCAACGTCAATCCGACCTCGTTGAACACGACGCGGGGTCCATAGCAGACGCATAGAGATCGGCCCGAAAGCACGGCGCTCACAGGGCCACCGGGCGGCGCGCTATTATAAGGAAGAACGGCACGCCGACCAACGCCAGCAGGACGCCCAGCGGCACCTCCGTGGCGGGAACCGCCGTGCGCGCGATGGCGTCGGCGACGACGACGACCAGCGCCCCTCCAACCGCGCTCGCGGGCATGAGCCAGCGGGCATCGCCGCCGACGAGGCGGCGCGCCGCGTGCGGCACCATCAGTCCGACGAACCCCACGATGCCGCTCACCGCAACGCACGCCGCCGTGATGAGCGCCGCCGCCGTGAGCACAGCAAAACGTGCGCGTTCAACGCGCAGCCCGAGGCCGGCGGCCGCGTCCGCGCCCAGGCGAAGCGCGTTGAGCGAGGGCGTCAGCATCGCGCCGACGACGACGCCTGCGCTCAGGTACAGCATCGTCCACTGCAGATCGCTCCATCCGCGCCCGCTGATGCCGCCGGCGAGCCAACCAAGTATTGAAAGACCGCTCGAGCCTTCGCCTCGCAGCAACACGATTGTCACGATCGCGGCGCACAGCGACGAGATCGCGATCCCGGCGAGCACCAGGCGGAGATTGCCGCTTTGCCCGGCGCCGGCACCGACCGCCGCGACCAACGCGGCGCAGCTGAGACCCCCGACGAAAGCGAGCGCGGGCACGAGCACAAAAGAAACCCCGAGCGCGATGCCGATCGCCGCCGCCACGGCAGCGCCGGCCGAGACGCCCGTGACGTACGGGTCGACAAGCGGATTGCGGAACAGCATCTGCAGCATCGCGCCGGCGATCCCGAGGCCCGCGCCCACGCATGCCCCGATGAGCAGGCGCGGCAAGCGGATATCCCAGACGATTGTGTGGGCGAGGCTCGCGGCCTTGGGGTGGATGAGTGCGCCGGCGATCGAACCGATGTCGAGAGCGACGGTGCCGAACACCAGCGACCCGAAGCCTGCCGCCGCTGCGAGCAGAGCAAGCACCGACAGCCAAGCGACACGCGAGGTCGCACGACTGCGCGCCTGTACGGGATAGATTGCGGTGCGAGAAGGACCCATCGACCTGCCTCTTTGACGCGAAGAGGACCTCACTCGACGACGCTTGTCGTCAGCGAGGCTATCTAAAGGTCAGGGCAGGTCTCCTGGCTTCCGGATCTTCGCCTTTTGAAGTCGCTGCCTTCCCATCCGCGGCGCGGACAGTGGCTGATCGACGGCTCCCCGGTTACAGTGGCGCGACCGCGCCGGATTTCCACCGGCTTCCCTCGCGCCCCGACCACGATTGCGCTAATGTTCCGGCGCGGCGGCAGGCTTCCTCCGTCCTTTTTGCAGAATGCGGCGCGGCCATGCAGTATTTCGAGCCGAACTTCGTCGACGAGGCGCTGGTGCTGCTCGATCGGTTTTCGCCCGGGGCACGGGTGCTCGCGGGCGGCACGCTGCTCGGCCCGCAGCTGCGCCGCGAACCGCATGACGCCGCTACCATCATCAACATCAAACGTATCCCTGAGTTATCCGACGTCGCGCTCGAGGGCGAGCACTTGAAGATCGGCGGGGTCGTGACGGCGCGCGCGCTCGCCGAACATCCTTTGGTGCGAAAGCACGCGCCGCTGCTCGCGCAAGCGGCGGCTTCTCTGGGCGCGCGGCAGTTGCGCAACGTCGCAACGCTCGGCGGCAATCTCTGCTCCGGGCATCCCGCAGCGGATTTGACCGCGGCGCTGCTCGCGCTCGACGCTCGCTGTCTCGTGGCGAACATCCACGAAGGCCCGCGCGATGTTCCCCTTCCGGATTTTCTCCGGCCGCACTCGCATGCGTTGGCGCAGGGTGAGCTGCTGACCGGAGTGACCATCCCGCTCGTCACCGCCGGCGCCGCTTACGTGAAGATGCAGACTCGGCGCGCCTTCGAGATGGCGCTGGTGGCCGTCGCCGTGCGCTTCGCGGTGAACGAGAGCGGCACGATTTGGAACGCGCGCATCGCGCTCGCCGGCGCGGCGCCGGTGCCGGTGCGAGCGCATCGTGCTGAGGCATCGGTGACCGACAAGGCGCCCTCGCCTGAATGTTTCAAAGCCGCCGCGCGACGCGCCGCGGACGAGGACGCCCGCCCGTATTCCGATCATCGCGCGTCTGCGGAATACCGCCGCCACTTGGTCTTGGTCCTCACCGAGCGCGCGCTCGCCGAAGCGGAGCTGCTCTGATGCAGCCCGTCACCCTTTACGTCAACGGCGACAAACACGAGGTGGTCGTGGAGCCGCTGCAGCCGCTGCTCGGCACGCTGCGCGATGCGCTCGGCCTCACCGGCACCAAAGAAGGCTGCAGCACCGGCTACTGCGGGGCATGCACCGTGCTGGTCGATGGCCGCCCCGTCAACGCGTGTCTTTTTCCGACGGTCGACGCGGACCGCCGCGAGGTGACCACGATTGAAGGCCTCGCGGCCGACGACGGCGCGCTGCATCCGGTTCAAACGGCCTTCATCGAGCACTTCGGTTTGCAGTGCGGCTTCTGCACGCCCGGCATGATCGTATCCGCCGCGGCACTCCTCGCGGAGAACCCCGCGCCCAACGCCGAGGCTATACGCCAGGCGCTCTCCGGCAATCTGTGTCGCTGCACCGGATACCAGAGCATCGTAGAGTCCGTGCTGGCAGCCGCGAGCGAGCTCCACGAGCAGGGCCGAGCCGGCGAGCCGCCCGGACGGCGCGCTGCGATCCGGACGAGAGCGTAGCAGCGATGGCCGCCATCATCGGCACGCGCAGAATCCGCCCGGACGCCGCCGACAAGGCGACCGGACGCACCGTCTACACGGCGGATGTGGCGCTCGAGGGCGCGCTCGCGGGAGTCGTCGTGCGCAGCCCGCACGCGTTCGCCCGCGTCGTCAAGGTGGATGTGGCGAGGGCGCAAGCACTGCCCGGCGTGCGCGCCGTTGCTCACGCGGGCAACACGCCGAGCAAGGCGCTGGACTTCGGCATCAAGGACCAGTACTTGTTCCCGCGGCCCTACGCGCGCTATGTGGGAGAGCCCGTCGCCGCGGTCGCCGCGGATACGGAAGCGCAGGCGCGCGCGGCTGCAGCCGCGATCCAGGTCGAGTATGAAGTGCTCGCACCGGTGCTGGACGCGCGCGCGGCGCTGAAGCCTGACGCACCGCTCGTGCACCCGGACTGGGAACATTACGAGAAGACCGCGGGCCGCGTCTTGCGCCGCAACGTGTGCGGCTACAATCGCGTGCGCCGCGGCGACGTCGATGCCGCGTTCAAGTCGGCGGATCGCGTCGTCGAGTCCGAATTCCATTTCTCGCCTGGCATGCCCGGGTATCTCGAACCTCGCGCTGCGGCAGCGCGTCCGGAACCCGACGGCGGCCTCACGCTTTGGTGCGGTTCGCAATCGCCGTACAGCAACCGCGACGAGCTTGCGGCGTTCTTCGATCTCGTGCCTGAACGCGTGCGTTTCGTCAATCAGTTCGTCGGCGGCGCGTTCGGGGGCAAGATCCTCATGGCGGCCGAGTGGTTCGCCGCCGCGCTCGCGCTCCAGTCGGGCAAACCGGTACGCGTTCTATGGTCTCGTCATGAAGATGGTCTGCACATCTTCCCCCGGCACGGCGGGTACGCGAAGTTCGCGTCCGCGGTGAAGTCCGACGGAACGCTGCTCGCCATGCGCGCTTCGTTCGTCTACGACACCGGCGCGTACATCGGTTACGGGGGCGGCACCGCGTTGATCTCGAGCATGCTCGCCTCCGCGCCGTATCGCATTCCCAATCTGGATATCGAAGCGACGCTGGTCTACACCAACAAGCACATCGCCGGACCGGTGCGCGCGCCCGGCGGGCCGCAAGCGAATTTCGCCAAGGAATCCCATCTGGAGGAAGTCGCGCGTGCGCTCGGCATGGACTCGCTCGAATTCCGGCTCAAGAATGCTTGGAACGAAAGCGACGTCAGCCCCACCGGCCAAAAACTCGAGGGCGTCACCATTCGCGAAACGCTGGGCCGTGCCGCCAAGGCGATCGGTTGGGGCGAACCGCTGCCCCCGAACCACGGCCGCGGCATCGCTTGCACGTGGTGGTTTTCCTCGTGCGCGGAATCCAAAGCGCGCGTGGAGATACGCGCTGACGGCTCGGTGCTCGTCGCGTCAGGGAACGCGGAGGTTGGCACCGGATCCGCCGCTTCTGCCCTGCCGATGATCGCCGCCGATGCGTTGGGAATCGATCCGCAAAAAATCACCCTGCTGCTCGCGGATACCGCCAGCGCGACCTACGACAGCGGTGTGGGGGGCAGCGGTTCGACGTTTTCCGCCGGGCTTGCGGTGAGGGCGGCGGCCAAGAGCGCGCGCGAGCAACTGCTCGCTCGGGCGGAGGACGCACTGGAAGCGCGGGCTGACGACATCGAACTGCGTGATGGCCGCGCCTCCGTGCGCGGCGCGCCGGAGCACGGCGTTTCTTTCGAGCAGCTCGCGAAAGCCGCCGGCGGCTCGATCACCGGTAGCGGCGAAGCGGAGTCCATCTCCGATCCGGAGCACGATGAGACGCTCACCGAAACGCATGGCTTTGCGAGCTGGCTCGCGCCGTCGTACACGACCACGGCGGCCGAAGTCGAAGTCGATCCGGAAACCGGGCGCGTGGCCGTGCGCAAGATCACGACCGTGCAGGACGTCGGCTTTGCCGTGAATCCGGCAGGCGCGATCGGCCAGATCGAAGGCGGAGCGGTTCAAGGCCTGGGTTTTGCGCTGACCGAGGAGCTCGTCTACGACGGGCATGGCGACCTGATGCCGGATTTCAAGGACTACTTGCTGCCGACATCCGTGGATGCCCCGGCCATTGAAGCGATTCTGCTCACGTCGAAGTCGGGTGCCGGACCGTTCGGCATGAAGGGCGTCGGCGAACCGCCGGTGACGACCCCTGCCGGAGCGATCGCTAACGCGATCCGCGATGCAGTCGGCGTCGCGCCGCACGAAACGCCGATGACGCCTGAACGCGTCTGGCGCGCGCTGCAGGCGAAGTAGATTTTCCGAGCTCGCTTGCGCTCGCTCGGAACACTACACAGAGTTTTCCAAGTCGGCGAGGAGGTCGTGGTCAGCCGCCCAGCGTGGCGGCGTGCCGAAGCCTGAGGCCGTCGCGCTCAACGTGCCGCGCGACAGCGCGTACCGAAGCGCGCGGCGCTCTTCCTTCAGATAGCGCGCCTTGGCGTCGAACTTCGCATAGTACCATCCGAATTTTGCTGTCTGCGAAGCGCCTGCAGCCACGTTCTCGCGCACGATGAGCCCGTAGTTCTTCGTGAATGCCATCGCGCGCGCCACGTACACCCGCGGAAAACGCTCGTAGGCCAAGCCCGCCACGAAGACATGCGGCCAACGCTCGCCTTTTGCGTCCACGATGGCTTCGCAGGCCACGAGCTCCTCAGACCGGAGCGCAGGCCGCATCGGGAGCTCGCCGTCTTGGAGCCGGCGCACGAGGGCGGGTAGCGCGTCCTCGGAGCGGCGCGTTTCCTCGACCACCGCCTCGATCACCCGCTTCTCGTCATCCAGGAGTCGCGAACGCAGGTGCGCTTCGCCTGAAATCCAGCGTCGGTGGAAACCGGCCGCCACCGCGACATGCGCCAAGACCGCACTCGGACCCAAACCTTGCGTTTCGTCGCGCCATCGCGCCAAATTCTCGCGAAACGCGCGAACGGTCGCGCGCACGGCCTCCGGCAGACGCTGGTCGGCCGAACCGTCCATCACGTTGCGCGCAAGCGCGGTGCGCTGCCGGCTCTCATCGGCGCGCCGATGCTGCTCTTCCGCTCCCACGTCCAGCGCCAACTGCGTCACGCTCGTCGGATCGTCGCACAGCGCGAAAAGGCTGGCATCAGAAAGGCCGACGAGCGGCGACGAGAGCACGCGCAAGAGATGTTCGTGATCGAGCGGCTCGTGAACGGCCACGGCGAGCGCGAGCCAATCTGCAAGTTCCTTCGCCGCGGCGGGTCGATCTCGCGGAGGCGCGATCGGCACGCCGCGTTTGGCCAGCGCCTCCGCGTATACGGCTGCCGCGTCATGGCTGCGCGTGAGCAGTGCGATGTCAGCCGGCCGCGTATCCCCGCGCAATAAATCCAGCATCGCCTCAGCGATGGCGTCGCTCTCCGCTTTTTGATGCTTGAAGCGCTGCGCGGCGAAATGCGGGGACGGAACGAGGGGCAAGGCGATCCACTCGCGAGCGGGCGTCGCATCGAGCACGCTACGCCTGCCTGTGAGTCCATCGATGCCTGAGTCCTCGCACCCGGCCAGCGTGGCGCCCGGCAAACCTTCCCGCAAGAGCAGCTCCAACAGCTGCGCGACAGCCGGTTCGGCGTCTTCGGCATCGTCGATGAAGAGCGCTGACAAACCACCCGCAAGTGCGCGCGCCGCGCGCGCGTCGCGCTCGAGCCAGGTCAGACATGCGTCAACGATGTCCTCGTCAGACTGAACGGGCGAGGTTTGCGCGGCGGCGATGTACTCCGTGTAGAGCTTTGACAGGAGGATGCCCAGATCGTGTTCGGCGCGGCGCTGCGCGAGGAGCGTCGCTTCTCGAGCGCCCATGGCTTCGCGGCCGCGCCGGCTTGCCCGCGCGCCCAAGCCGGGTTCGCGGATCAGCACGAGCGCTCGCTCCACGCCGCTTCCATAGAAGACGTCCAGCCCGTTGCGGCAGCCTTCTTCGAACGCAGCCGGGCCGATGCGCGAACGCCTCAGCTGGCGGAACAACTGCGCGGCCTCGTCCAAGAATGCGTCAGGGCGGCTCAGGAACGGCAGATCGAGATCAACGGTTCCCGCGCGCAGCATCGGCCACGAAAGATCCAGCAGACCACGCCCTGCGATGCGCACGATCGAGCGCGCAGCCGCGTCGCCGCCCGGCCGCAGTTTTGGAGAGACATTTGCAAGCGCGTAGTTCGAGCGCATCCAATGCGCCAGGTGCTCGGGCGCGATGCCCGCGACCACGCGCTCCGGCGCGCCGGCGAGGTCGAGCGCACGGCGCATCGCTCGCACGCCCGACTCGTGCGAGCAGACGATGACCACAGCGCCCGTCTTACCGAAGCGGGCTGCTCGGGCTGCCAAGGCGCTCGTCTTTCCCGAGCCGGCCGGGCCTGTGACGAGCGTGATGCCCTCTCCTGGAGCCTCAACGACACGAGCTTGAGCGTCGCTCAGAGCGAAGACCTCAGCGCGCAAAGACGCGCTCGGCTTGAGCCGGCCGCTGTCGGCACGCTCGAGCGTACGCACAAAAGGAACATGGCGGATCCTCGCCCGCCGGGAAATTATCCAATCCTTGTCGCGTGAGCATGTCGCAACGTTCGAGCAAAACGTTCATCGCCGCTTCGAGTTCAGCCGCCGTGCAGGTGCCGCGGACCACGCCTGTACGCGGAGTGCGGTCCGCGACGGCTTTGCCTGCCTCGTCCACGACGTCGAGGGCGAGCACCCACGCTTTATCGCGCGGGTCGCGCAAGGATATCAATGCGAGCCTCGCCACGTCGTCGCCGCGCGCGCGGCGCACGCTGTAATACAGCGCCAGTTGCGCCTCGTCCCCGGCACGCACGCTGCGCAGGTAATTGTCCGGGTCCCCGTCGATCCGTCCCGTCTTGTAGTCGAAGATGGTGATGGGTCCCCCCGCAAGCGGGCGGTCGATGCGATCGATGTAGCCGACAAACGCATGGCCGCCAGCCCCCCAGCGATGCAGCGACTCGACTTCCTCGACCCGCAGCGGCTGATCGCGTGCTTCCTGCATCAACCAGCGCGCGTAGTGCTCGGCCACGGCGCGCGCCTTGATTCGGCTGACCTCATACTCGAGCTCGGACGAGAAATCCGGACGAGCGCGTTCGAACGCGATGGCCAGTTCCTGCTGCAGCCTCTTGCGGATGTCTTCTTCGGAGTACTCCGATGGAACCCGGATGTCGCGATGCAGCGCCTCGAGCGCCGCGTGAAACACCTTGCCGTAGGTCGCGTGGATGCTCCCCGGATCGTGGAGCGCGTCGCATAGATACTCGAAGAACCAGCGCCGCGGACATTTCACGAACAGATTCAGGCGCGATGCCGAGAACGTCATGCCCGGCGCGGTCAAGGGTCGCGGCGGATCGGGCTGTGGCCACTCCCAGACGCGCGTGACCGATTCGGCCGCCTGCGAAAGCAACTCGGCGGCGGCGACCAACTCCGAGCTCGCTGCGCTCGCTCGGAACACTACATTCTCTCGGAACACTACATTCGCGGTTTCGATGTCGATGCCGAACAGCGCCGCGCTGTTGCGCGCGTCCATCGGAAGAGCGTCCCCCATTCCGAGCTTCGCTTGGAACGCTACATTCGAGGCGGGCTCGTTGCGGAGCGACAGCAGGGCGCTCGCCAGCGCGCTGCGCGCGGGATCTTCGTCCGCGACGATCGATGCGAGCGTGAGATCGCTGACGCCCGCGCGCGCGATGATCGCCGCGAAGTCGCGCATCTCGCCGGCGTACTCTGGTCCGTCGATCACCGTTATGCTGGACGCGCCCCCGGCAGAGCCGCTTCCAAGCGGGTCATGCTGGTGTCGACGCAGTCGATCGTCAAGGACAGCAAGCCGCTCATATCGCCGGCATCCGCCTGTCGCAGACTGTCGTAATAGCGGTCGCGCGCGCCGACCTGCACGATCGCCGGCGGATAGCCAGCGGATTCGAGGACCAGGTTGGAAAGGATGCGCGCCACGCGCCCGTTGCCGTCCAAGAACGGCGCGATGTTCACGAGTTTCGCCTGCGCGGCGCACGCTTTGGCCACGGGATCGGCAGTCGATTCGTCGAGCCATTCCATGAACTCGCGCAGCAGAGCCGGCACCAGCACGCTCTCGGGCGGGAGATAATCTCGTCCGACGATACGCGCATCCGTCCGGCGATACGCGCCCGCATTCTCATCGTCGATGGAGGCGAAAAGCCGCGCGTGCAGTTCGCGGATCGCGTGCTCCGTCAGCGGCGCGTCGCATGTGGCGAGCGTCTCCGCGTGTCCGAGCGCGCGGAAGAGGTTCACCGCCTCGAGGTGCTCGCGCAGCGTGAGTCCGCCCACGGTCGCGCCCCGGCCGATGACCTCCTCGGTCTGCCGGCGATCGAGCCGGTTGCCGCGGATCGCGTTGGAATGATACACTTCGTCGAGGCGCAAGTCATGACGCGCCTCCAGGCGCGCCGCGTTCGCGTCGCTGCCGCGCGTGGTGAACGTGCGCAAGCGATCGCGCAAACGGGCCAAGCGCGTCTCGAGCGCCTGGTCGAAACGCAGTCCGGTTTCTTCTTCTTCCGTGCGTGCGGGCTGGTCCAGCCCGTAGCGCGCGAGGTCGACGCTGTTCGCGCGCAGGAACTCCAACGCCACGGCTTCGAGGCGGTGCTGCCGGTATGCGAGCCAACTCCGGCGCGCGCGTGGATATGCGCCCAAGGTCTGCAAAAACCGCGCAGGACTGGTCGAACCGGCCGAGGCGGCGCGCAGCTTGTCGACCAGTTCGCCGTCGAGCAGCGTCTCGATGAAGTCGGAGAGCAGCGAAGCCGCTTCGGCGTGCGATATCGGTCGAACGGCCAGCGCGTCGTTGCGGCTGGAGATCCGCAGCACCGCCGGATCGTCCGAAGCATAGGGCTCGACCCGTCCGGTCGAGGCCACGAAAAAGTAGCGGAACTGGCCGCTGCGGTCGTCAAGCGCGTCTGCCAGCTCCTCCAGGATGAAATTACGCACGTTGCGTCCCATTTCGGGGGTCGCGCTTGCCCGCCTGCGCGTGCTGTGGCTCACACTTTGACTGATAAGCCGAGCACTTGGGCAAACCGATAATAGAGAGTAGAGACTTAATCGTCCCGTGAGCCCAGGGACGAAACCGGGCTTTAGCAGGACCTTCGTCCCGCTTGCCTGTACGAGTCGCGTTCATGAGGCGTCTATAACCGGATGTTGCCCTTCCTCGTCCCTGTAACGCTCGCTGGAGCGGTTCGGTCATATCAGTTGGAGCCAGTTTCATCGGGCCGGGACGTGGCCTTGATGACTCGCATCGCGTCAGGAGACGGAGACGCGTTTGCGGAGCTGGTCAAGCGTTACACGAGGATGTTGTACAATGTGGCATACCGGTACAATGCGAGCCAAGCGGAAGACCTGGTCCAGGAAGCGTTTTTGCGCGCCTATCAGCACGCGAACACTTTCTCCGGCCGCAGTAAGGTCTCGAGCTGGCTTTACCGGATCTGCGTCAACGTCTGTCTCACGAACATGCGTCGCTCGTCGGTGCCGACCACTGACATCGATGAAGTCAACGAATCCGAGTTCGTCGCTGCCGAAGAGGAGCGTCCTGAGCAGCGCGTCGAGCATGGCGAGACCTACGCAGCGCTTGAAGACGGTCTTCGCGCGCTACCGAGTCAACAGCGGATGGTTTTCATTTTGAGAGAGCTCCAAGGGCTTTCCTACGGGGAGATATCAGACATTCTTGGCATGAACGAACAGGCGGCGAGAACCAACCTGCACCGCGCAAAGCGGCGGCTGCAGACTTGGCTCAACCCGTTGCTGGGATGAGGCAAGGATAACATGGAGTGCTCTGAAGCTCTCGATCTCCTCTTCTCGTCCTTCGATGCGCAGATCACGCCGACGCAGCAATCGCTGCTCGACGCGCACCGCCGCACGTGCTTCGCCTGCGCGCAATCGATGGCGCGCGGCGAGCGTTTTCAGAATTTGCTTCGCCAGGTGCCGCAGCTGACCGTACCGCGTGGCCTGGAAGATCGCATCGTCAACCGCGTGCTCGCCATCCACGGCGTGCCGGTGCGCAAGTCCGAGACGCGCACCGTTCTGGAGTCGCTGACCAGCTGGCGCACCTACGGCGCCGCGTTCGCGATGGCCGCCGCCGCGTTTGCGCTCATCATCATGACGCGCGGCGCCTTCGATCGGGTCGCGATATCGAACCGGCCGCCCGACGAGACCGTCACGGCGTACCTGCAAGGTCAGGTTCAAGACACCGCGGCCAACCAAACGACGACGCAGTCGGCCGAGAACAGCTTGGCGATTTCGACCGGCGACGTCGTGAGCAACAACAGCGCGCAGCCGGCCGTGGTCGCCATCACGCCGCATCTGGCCGTCACCCTTGGGTCCGATGCCGAAGTGCAGTTCAACAAGCTGCATACCAATTCGCAGACGGGCAATCCCGACATCGTCGACATGAAGATCGATCGCGGCACCGTGGCGGTCCGCGAGGTCCTTCACCGCGACGTCCCGCCGATCCACGTCGCCACCAACCAGGCGACGATGCTGCCGACCGGCACGCAATTCACGGTCGTCGCCGAAACCGGCGTGACTCGTCTTGCGGTGAGCCAGGGCAGCGTAGCGGTCTTCGTGCCGGGCGGAACCTTCAACGTGCTCGCCGGACAGGGCGCCCGCATCACCGCGACCGGCCATCAGCTGCTCGGCGTGAAGCGGATCAAGACGCACACCCAGGCGCTGCCGAAGCAAAAGCCGCCGGCCAAAACGTTCTAGGTAAGATTTCCGGGGCTAAAGCCCCGGCACTACAAGATCCTGCTCCACAGTTTCGTCTGGCTTCTTCATAACCCCAGGGCGGCGCCGTCGCTGCGCGCATCCGATGCTCCGATCAAGATGCCTCGCTCTTTGTCGATGACGATCGCGCCGGCGTGGCCCATCGATTCTTCCCACTCGTCCGCCACGATGACGCGATGTCCGCGCGCCTCCAAGCCTGCGATGCACGCTTTGCCCGCGCGCGCCTCCACGGCGACGCCGGGCTGCTGCGCGCCCCACGTGCGGCCGTAGCGCCAGCGCGGCTCGTCCAGCGCTGCCTGCGGATCCATGCCGCGTTCGGCGATGCGGATCGAGTTCTGCAGGTTGGTCTGCGGCTGGCCGTCGCCGCCCATCGTGCCGTAGACGAGATACGGCCGGTCGCCGTCCAGCAGCATCGCGGCCATCAGCGTGTGGAATGGGCGCTTGCCGGGTTCCAGCGACGTCGGCTTCCCGGCATCCAGCGTGAAGGCGCAGCCGCGGTTTTGCAACACGATGCCCAGCTCGGGCACGCCGACGCACGAGCCGAAATGGAAATACAGCGACTGGATCATCGACGCTGCGTTGCCGCTTTCGTCCACGCACGCGAAGTAGGTGGTCCCACCCCTGAGCGCCTGTGCTGTATCGGGCGCTGCTTTGTTCGGATCGATGCGCCGAGCTTGTTCTGCGGCATGCTTCGCGCCCAGCAGTTGTTGCGCCGCGAGCGCGGAGGGCGTTGGATCCGGCACCAGCCTGTCGCGATCGGCAAACGCCAGCTTCACGGCCTCGATCCCCCGATGCGCGAACGCCGCGCCGCCGGGATCGAGCCGCTCCGCGCCGCTCGCAGCCTCGTAGATCGCTTGAGCGAAAAGCAAGGCTACGCCTTGCGAATTCGGGGGCGTCACGAGCGACCTCCACGCGCGAAAGCGCGCCTCGAGCGGTTCGCAGAAAAAGCCGCGATGCGCCGCCAGGTCCGCGCCGCGCAGCGGGCTCCCCGCGCGCTCACAGGCCGCGCGGATGCGCTCCGCACCCTCGCCCGTGTAAAACCAGGCGCGTCCTTTTGACGCGATCATCTCAATGGTGCGCGCCAACGCCGGCTGCACGAGGCGATCGCCGATCTCGTACCCCTGCGCCCCGTACAGCTCTCGCGCGCCGGGGTCCGCCGACAAGAACTCGCGCTCCTCGGTGAGTCCACGCACCACGCTACGGGCAAGCGGTGCACCCTCGCGCGCGTAGCGCGCGGCGGGCGCCAGCAAGCGTCCGATGTCCATGGACCCGAAGCGCTCGTGCAGCGCGAACCACAGATCCACCGCCCCGGGAACCGTTAGAACCGCCGCGCCGCCCCTTTCGGGGATGACGTTGAGGCCGTGATCGCGGTAGAACTCACGCGTCGCGAGCGCGACCGCGGCGCCGGAGCCGTTGTAGGCGTGCGTCGTTCGCGCGCTCGCGTCGTGATAGAGGATGAACGCGTCGCCGCCGATCCCGGTCATGTGCGGATAGACGACAGAGAGCCCCGCGGCCATGGCGACGATCGCGTCGGCTGCGTTTCCGCCTTCCCCCAGCACGCCGATGCCGATCTGCGATGCCAGCGCGTTGGGCGACGTCACCATGGCGCGACAACTTTTCGCGCTGGGCCGACGCCCGCTTGGCTTCAGACGCGGCGCTGTCACGCGCCCGGTAGCACGATGCCCGACGCATGCCGAGCGAGCACCGCAGCTTCTTCGTCGAGCGCTTTTGGCTCGAGCCTGTAGAAATCGTCCAGACTGACGATGCGAACGCGGCGCACGTAGTCAAGCTGTCGCGCACGCACCGCCTGCGCGACATCCTCGACCGTTCGTTCGCCAAAGCGCATCGGTCTGCCGATGCACACGTGCCGGCCTGCGGCGGCGAGGGCGCGCAGCGCTACAGGCGCGCCGTCGGCGATCGGCTCGCCCGGCTCGCCAAGCGGCCACACCTCGATCTTTTTTGGCTCGTCGGTCAGCAGCTCAACGCACTGCACGAAACCGGCTGACCATCCTTCGACCCGATACAATCTCGTGCGAGCCTCTTGCCATGATGCCAATAGCGATTGCTGGTCTTCTTCTCCGAGCTTCGCTCGGAACGCTACATTTTCACCGTGCTCGATGGCGAACTGGCGCAGCGCGCTGTGCCCGTAGTGCTCGAGCCGAAAATCAAAAATCAAAAAGTCGACGGCGCGGGCGGCGCGCTCCGGGGTGAGCGCTCCGCGCCAAAAGGGGAACTCCCGCTGCGCCACCGCGTTGAGCGGCATGCCAGCGACGCGCTCCGCATAACGCGCGATCTCCTGCAGCAGCGGCAACGCCCGTGCCTCCAGGGAGCGCGCGAACGCGTCGCGCTGCGCCTCGCGCCCGAGACAACACCGCTTGTGCTTACGCCCGCTGCCGCACGGGCACGGATCGTTTCTGCCGACTTTTTGCATGCCGATACTCTAAGCAAGGACTTCCATGAATCTCACGCATGCCCTCGCGGCGCTGACGCTTGCGCTGCGCCTTCACGCCGGCGATCACATCGTCGAACACGGCGACACGGTCGACCGCGTTCAATGGATACTGCCGCGCGCGCGGCTCGAGGCTGCGCGGCGCGGCGGCGCCGTCATCGACGAAGAGTTTCGTACGACGAGCCGCGCCGACGAAAAGGTGCTCGCCGTTTTCGGCGATCACGCGTTGATCCACGGCGTGGTCGATCTCGTCACCCTCGACGTGCCGCGCGGGAAGACCGCCCGCAGCGCTTCTGCTCAAACGGTGGACCTGAGCACCTTCAACGCCGTCTTTGGCGACCCGCGCTACGATATCGCAGACGCGCCCATGATCGGATTGCCGACGTCGCCGATCCGTTTGGGCACCCGTTGGACCACTCGCGTGCGCGTTGTGACTGCGCTTGGAAGCGGCAGCGTCGGATTCACGCATCGCATCGTCGACATCGGCACTGACCTCGTTCGCATCGAGGTGACCGGCACGGGCACGATTACGGGCAAAGAATACAATCTCCCCAAACTCCTGCCGGGGACCATCGCCGTGCGCGGCTCTGCCTGGTACAGCCTCACGCAAGGCATCATCGTGCGCGAAAGCTACCGCATCGACAACGCGCTCGTCAAGCCCGCGGGGGCCGAGCAGATCGGCTTCAAGGAGGTGCTCTTCGTCGACAGCGACGCGCACAAAGCAGGACGCAGCACGCTCTAGACGGCATAGTTGACACGAAGGCGAAACGCAATTATGGAAAAAGTAACAGTTCCGGAGATCATCGCTCGCAAGGGCGGCACAAAGATAGCGATGATCACCGCGTATGACACCCCGACCGCTCGCATCGCGGATCGGGCGGGCGCGGACATCATCTTGGTCGGCGATTCGATCGGCAATGTCGTCTACGGCCATGACGACACGCTGCCCGTCACCGTCGACATCATGGTCCGCCATACCGCGGCCGTCTCCCGCGCAACGCCGCGCGCGTTGGTGGTGGGCGACATGCCGTGGCTGTCGTATCACCTCTCGACTCAGGACACCATTCGCAACGCGGCGCGCTTCCTCGTCGAGGGCCACGCCGACGCCGTGAAACTCGAAGGTGGCCGCAAACGCATACCGATGGTCGAGGCGCTGCTCTCTTCGGAGATCCCGGTGATGGGGCACATCGGCCTCACGCCGCAATCCGTCCACGTCATGGGCGGCTTCCGCGTGCAGGGCAAGTTCGCCGAAGCCGCACGTGAGCTGCTCGACGACGCGCGCGCGCTCGCCGCGGCCGGCGTTTTCGCGCTCGTGCTCGAAGGCATTCCCGACGTCCTTGCTGCGGCGATCACCGAGGCGATATCGGTGCCGACGATCGGCATCGGCGCCGGACCGCAGTGCGACGGTCAGGTGCTCGTCTTCCATGACGTGCTTGGACTCGGCGATCGCAAACCGGCGAAGTTCGTGCGTCAATACGCGCATCTGGCCGATGACGCGACCGCGGCTGTGTCGCGCTTCTTCGACGACGTGCGTTCCGGCGCGTTTCCATCTGAAGCAGAAACCTATCACATGCCCGCGGAGGACGCCAAGGCGTTCAAACGCTAGGTCAGCCCTTGAAGATTCTTTTCTGCGGTGAAGGCTACTCCGAGAGCCGGCGGCGCCTGGCGCCGCTGCTTCCCGATCACGAGATCGCGGTGTGCTCGCCGGACCGCCTCCCTGAGTCGCTGGACGGCGTCGACGTCGTCGTGCCCTATGGCACTCCCATCACCGCCGACGTCATCGCGCGCGGAATATTTGGACTGGTGCAGCAATTCGGCGTCGGTTTGGAAACCGTTGACGTCGAAGCCGCGACGCGCGCCGGCGTGTGGGTGGCGCGCATTCCGGGCAAGGGAACCGGGAACGCCGAGTCGGTCGCTGAGCACGCGGTGCTGCTCATGCTGGCGCTTTCGCGCCGCTTACCGCGCGCGACCGAGTCGCTCGCGCAGGGACGCATGGGCGAGCCGTCCGGACTGGCACTGCTCGGAAAGACGGTTTGCATTTTTGGACTCGGCGACGTCGGACGCGCTTTGAGCGTCAGACTCGCCGCTTTTGGCATGCGGCTCACGGCCGTACGCCGGCGACCCGAACCAGACCCGACGCTGCCGGTGCCGTTCGCGCGCGTTTATGGCGTAGCGGACCTTGCCGCGGCGGTTGCGGAGGCTGACTACATCGCGATCTGCGCCCGCTACGAACCTGAAGCTCATCATCTGCTCGATGCGCGCGTGCTGAGCCGCGTGAAGCGCGGGGCGTTTTTGGTCAACACAGCCCGCGGCGGGTTCGTCGATCCGGAGGCGCTTGCCGATGCGTTGGAAAGCGGCCGTCTTGCGGGTGCGGGCCTCGATGTGTTTTGGCAGGAGCCGCCCGACGTCCGACATCGCCTCTTCCGCTCCAACGTCATCGCGACGCCGCACATCGCGGGGGTGACGGATGTTTCGTACGACGGCATCGCGCGCGCCTTCGCTGACAACGTCAGACGCTTTGCGTCGGGCGCTGCGCCCCTGCATGCGGTCAACGCGCCCCCGCATCCTCGCTCTCGCAAGGAGATCGCCCAATGAAGTCCATCAAATCGCTCGCGTTCATCGCCTATCCGGTTTCGGACATCAAGAAATCGACTGCCTGGTATCGCGACGTCATGGGTTTTGTGCCCGGTGAGATGGCCAGCGAGCACTGGGTAGAGTTCGAAACCGGCGGCGTGGCGTTCGGGATCGGGCGGGGCGAGGACCTCGACCTTACGCCCGGCAGCGCCTGCAGCGTGGCGTTCGAGATGTCCGATCTCGATGGCGCCGTCGCCGCGTTGAAAGCCAAAGGGGTCGAGATGACCAAGGTCATGGACATGCCGAGTTGTCGCGCCACCTTTGTCAAGGATCCGGACGGCAACCGGATAGCTCTTCACCAGCGCAAGGCCTGACCGGACGCCTGCCGGACGTCTGCCGGGTATCCTTAAGGAGCAGGAAACGTTTTAATCTCGCGTTTCGTTGGACTAGAATGGGTGATTGTGCCCGTTTTTGTCGAGGAGAGTTAATAGCGATGAAGTCTCTGCCTAGACTATATTTGCTTGTTGCCGTGCTGTTCGTTTGCGCCTTGGCGGCTGCGGGCGCGCTTCCCGTGAGCGCCAATTCGGCGAACACCACGAACTCCAACACACACCAGCTCATCGTGCTGTCGCCCACCAACTTGCGCCAGCCGGCCAACGCCGCCGAGTGCAAGGCGCACGTCTACAACAACCCGTACTTCGACCATGTCCGGTACGGTTGCGACCACGCTACGTCCAATTACATCTTCCTTATATGGGATTATCCCGGCAAGGCCGACGGCTTTCACGTCTTCCGAACCGACGTCGGACGCCAGGACAACGGCATTCACAATGACGGCACGGTGGCGCAGATCTACTACACCGGCGGCCGCGCCTGCTGGGTAGTCACGGCAGTGCGGGGCAACAGCGAATCCTCCGACAGCAATCAATTCTGCCTCTACCCGGTGCTGCAGAAGCTGCATCAGATTCCGCATTAACCGGGGCTAAAGCCCCGGCACTACATTGACGTTGTTTATGGGCCGGCGTACCAGGCGCCGAAGTTGCGCAGCCAGACGTCGCCGGCCTCGCGTGCGTCCTTCGACGACTCCACCACGTACAGGCGCGTCCACGTGATCGGCCAGCGCGCTTGCACTGGGATCGCCACCCGCAACGTGCGCCAACCCTTCCAATCCACATGCCGCGCCAGCGTAACGCTGTCGGCGATGCCGTCGCTGTTCTTATAGCCGCCCCTGAGCCACGCGCCGCTGCCGTCCCCGAAGACATCCAGCGCGATCGCCAGCGGTTCTCCGGCAAACGCGACCTCGCTCTCGGCGTACGCGGCGCGCGTTCCCGCCGCGCTTGAAAAATCAAACGTCAGATGCATCGCGGCGGCATTGTCCGGTGCGGGCGCGTTGTCGAGGCCGGCGGCAAGCTCTGCGGGAGTCGCGGCGTAGCGCCACTGCTTCGGCCCGCTTCCGGATTGCGGCACAGCCTGCACGACCTGCAGATGCTCCCCCACCAGCAGCACTTGCTGCGCAAGCGCGCCTCCTGCTCGTGCCGTCAACGTGGCCCGCGTTGCGCGCAGCGAGGCGACGAATGTGCCATCTTGCTCGACGCGGCCTCCATCACCGCTCGCGAGCCATTGCACATTCTGATCGTCGACGGCGACGGGCGTGCCCTGCGCATCGGTTGCGACGGCTCGCAAGCGCGTCCGGCTGCCTGCCGCTAATCCGCGCGAGTAGCCGGAAATCGCAAGCTTCGCGATCGCGCCGACGACTGCGACGTCGAGCGAGCCGGCAATGCCTGCCGCCGTCGCGCGCAGGGTGGCGCGGCCCGGCCGCACAGCGGTCGCGCGACCACCGGCGCTGATGTCGAAGATCGAAGCCGGCTCGCCCGTGAAGGCGATTGCCGGCGCGTCCAAGGCGACCGGCTGATCGTTGGCGTCGATCGCGCTCACGCGCAGTGTGAGGTGATTGCCCACCAAGACCGCGCGGGCAGGCGCATGCAGCACCAGTTGCACCGCGCGGCCCGGCGGCGCGGTGTTCATGACGAGCACAGCGTCGGCTATCGAACGCTCGCGTCCGTCCGAAGGGATGTTGGCCACGCTGACTTTGTCTTCTCCCAGATGACGCACGACCAGCTCGGTGGAGCCGCCGCTGTCAAAGGCCATGCCCGTCGCCGCACCGAGCGCGATCAGCAGCGACGCGAACATCGGCCGCGTGACGCCGACCGAACGCCCCGGCGCCCGACCATCGACTGTGACGAGCAAGAGCCGCGAGCCATCTGGAGATAGCCCGGCGCCCGTGAGCGGATAGCGCACGTCGCGCTCTTGCGGAGCAGGCGCATCGGGATCCTCATAGTACGAACCATCCCGCACCAACAGCGGTCCACCGCCGACCGCGATCAGCAACGAACTCAAGGGAGGGGTCGCCTCAAAGGAAAGCGTCACCGCGTCGCCCGCATGAAAGCGCTGCACGAGGTCATCAGCGGCGGCGCCGCGCGCTGCGATCGCGTAGTCGTGCTCGCCGAGCGGCAGCAAATCCGCAGGCGCCGCAGCAACGCTTGCCACCCGGTAGTGCCCGCTTGCATCAAGCGGCGTCAGTACGACCTCCGACGCTCCGCCCGCTTCCGTCGTACCGAGCCTGGCCGTGAGCAGCGCGAGCCTCGTCGTGCTTGACCAATCGTTGATCGAATCGATGCTGGAGTCCGAGCCGTCGGCAGCGGTGACGTGCGCGCGCACGGAGACCGGACCCATCGTCACCGCGTTGTTCGGACCCACCGCAAACGCGGCTTTGCCGTTGCTTTGATGCTGCACCATGCCGTTGCTCATCACGATGTTCAACGGCGTTCCGGAGCCGCCGATGTCGAAGTAGTCGGCGTTGATCCCCGCCTCCGCGCGTTGCCGGTCCGCCATGGACGAGAGCGCTTCGCCGGCTCCGATGATGGCGTCGTGATGCGTGGCGGCGGCGAACGAGACATTTGGGTTGCGCAGGTCGATGCGAAGGATCGACAGCTCGAGCGGCCCGAGCGCGGTCGCGAGGCGCCAGCGCTCGTGCGTGACGCCCGGTCCGATGAGCTCGTCGGTTCGCAGCGCGCCTAACCCGGCGGGCCACGGCGGCGCGGGCTGGACGAAGGCGGCCGGGGTGAACGAAGCGGCTTCATCGGCCACCGCCGCTTGCGGCGGATCCAGCACGCCGCACAACAGCGGCGCCAGCGCTATCGCGCAGGCGGTAAATCTTGAGAACGCGGTGAAACGGGTACAACGAGAGACATGCACGGACACAATTTCGAGTTGCGGCGGCGAACGTACCAGTCCCTGCGCGCGGTGAGCGTCGCCGCAGCGATTGCTTGCATGCTTGCCGGAGAGCGCGTGGCGCGGGCCGACGACGCCGTCGGCATTTCGCTGCATTTCACACCCGGGGCGCACTATCAGCGCACGGAGAAGCTGATCCACTTCATCACCTACGACATCAGCAAGACCTTGAAGGGTCTTGCCGGCGGGCGCGCCGACGATGTCACGATCCTCGAGGACCGCACGCGAACGCTGTCCATGCTGGACAGCAGCGGCAAGATCCAGGTGACTGAAGAAAACACGCGCCGCTTCGGGGGCGCCAATCCGAAAGATAAGTCGGTCAAACAGCGCAGCGACAAGTACGAGGGCACCATCTGGCCGAACGGCGTGACGCGCCCCGCTTCGACCGCGCTGGGCGACGTGGGCGATGGAGCGCTCGATCAACTTCCCGACAAGCCGCTTGCCGTCGGCCAGACATGGACGTTCGACAGGCCGGTCAAAGTTGACCGCGAGCTCGGTCAGGGGCGCATGACGTACACCGACAAGCTCACGCGCATCGAGGAGCGCGGCGGTCATCGCATCGCGATCATCGACGTGACGGGCACGGGCCGGGTAGACGCCGCCAAGGATCTGCAAGCCAAGGGATTCCACACGGCCCCGATCGCGCTCAAAGGCACGGCGGAATTCGACACGACGACCGGCCTGCCCGGAACGCAGCACTACACCGCCGACGTCGAATGGGTGACGCGCGTGATGTTCGCAAAGATCGGCGTCAAGTTCCATGACACCTATGACGCCACGCCTTGGACGGTCAAGGTAAAGAACACGTGACGCCCGCGCGCGACGCGACCGAAAGCGCCGCGCTCAACGGGCTGGTGCGCAGAGCGCTCGACCAAGCAGCATTCCCGGGTGACGTCTCGGCATACGTGCTCGCGCTCGCCCGCATGGAATACGGCGCATGGAAGCCGGACGACGATATCTATCCCGCCAGCGTGATCAAAGTGCCGATCATGGCGGAAGCGTTTCGGCAGCGCGAGGGCGGTGCGATCTCGTTTGACGATCGCGCGCCGATCAGCGCGTCCAACCAGACCACGACCGCCGCAGAGACCCCGTTGGTCACCGACTATGTCGCCTCGGTCGGCGAGCTCGTGGGCTTGATGATCGAGCGCTCCGACAACGTCGCGACCAATCAGCTGATCGATATCTTGCGGCGCGAGCGAGTCACCGATTCCATGCGCTCGCTCGGCTTGCGCGATTTTCTCCTCGGCCGGAAACTCTCCGGTTCCGAACCGTTGATCGAAGATCCGGAGATGACCGGCAGAAATCGTCTGTGCGCGCGCGATGCGGCGCGTTTGCTCACGCTGATCGCCGCTGACCAGGTGCCGGGCGCCGCAGCGCAACGAGATATCCTCGCCGCTTGCGTCGACGCGGACAAATTGGTCGCCGGTCTGCGCCCCGGCGATCTTTTTATGCATAAGACCGGTGAAACCGATACGGTCAATCACGACGCGGGCATTTTGCGCACGCCGCAGAGCGCTCGTTACGTCGTCGTGCTCTATACCCGCGGCGACAAAAGCACCAATCCTCGCTTGGCTGCGTGGATGCGCGCCTTGCGCTCCGAGCTGTAGCGCCGGGGCTTTCGCTCCGGCCCGTCGAACAGGTTACTCATGCCCACCCTGGTCGAAGTCGTGCTTCCAGAAATGGGGGAGTCCGTCGCCGAAGGCACCATCACGGCGTGGCACAAGCGTGTCGGCGAGACGGTCCAGGCGGGCGAGGCTCTTGTCGACGTCACCACCGACAAGGTAGACGTCGAGGTGCCCGCTTCCGCGGCCGGCACGGTCACAAAGATTTTGGCTGCGGAAGGCGCGACGGTGAAAGTCGGCGCTCCGCTGGCAGAGATCGATACGGATAAGATTTCCGGGGCTAAAGCCCCGGCACTACAAGGTCCAGCTCCACAGAGCGCTCCGGATGTAGTGCTCCGAGCGAGCGAAGCGAGCTCGGAGAAAGATTCCGGGGCTAAAGCCCCGGCACTACAAGATCCAGCTCCACAAGCCACAGCTGTGCATGCGTCGCCGGTGGCGCGGCGCATCGCGCGCGAGCGCGGCGTCGATCTGCGCGGCATCCAAGGCTCGAAACCCGGCGGCGTGATCGGACCTGACGACGTGGTGGTGGCGGCCCAACCAGCCACGGTCCCGCCCCCGGATGGGGCGCGCGTCATACCGCTGAAGGGACCCGCTGCATCGCTGGCCGGACATATGGAAGCCAGCCTCTCGATTCCGACCGCTACGAGTTTCCGCACCATCAGCGTCGACACGCTCGACGTGCGCCGCCGCGACCTCAACGCCGCACTCAAGACGGCCGGCCGCGCCGAAAAGGTCTCCTACACGCATCTCGTCGGCTTCGCGATCGCGCAGGCCACGCACCAAGTGCCCGTGATGACGTGGTCTTTCCGGCGAGGGCCGAGCGGACCGGAGCGCCTCGAGCAGGGCGTTAATCTCGGTCTTGCCGTCGACATGCAGCGCAAGGACGGCAGCCGTTTCCTCGTGGTGCCTGTCATCCGCGACGCCGACAAACTCGCTTTCTCGGAATTCCATAAGATCTACGAGGTGCTGGTAGCGAAATCGCGCTCGAATGCCCTCACGCCGGCGGAGCTGGCAGGCGCCACCATCACCCTCACCAACCCGGGCGGCATCGGCACGGTGGCATCGGTGCCTCGCCTCATGCCCGGCCAGGGCACGATCGTCGCGACCGGCGCCATCGGGTATCCGCCCGGGCTCGCCTCGGTGCCGCAGTCGACCCTGCTCGCGATGGGCGTCGCCAAAGTCATGACGCTCACGAGCACGTACGATCATCGCGTCATCATGGGCGCGCAATCGGGCGAGTTCCTAGGTCGCATCGACGCGTTGCTGGGCGGTGCGGATCGCTTCTACGAAAGCATCTTCACCAGCCTCGGTCTGAAAGAGCCCTCGCCGGACATCACGCGTCCCGCCGCCGCCGAG
>Ga0209118_1000130_pt1 | contig 52027 bp, 47 predicted proteins | sample BlaSpr_A8_Ref_M1_FD_187988 | JGI IMG/M metagenome (GOLD analysis project Ga0209118, IMG submission 187988) | Forest soil microbial communities from Thunder Bay, Ontario, Canada - Black Spruce, Ontario site 2_A8_Ref_M1 (SPAdes) (version 2) | ecosystem: Environmental > Terrestrial > Soil > Boreal... | reverse complement strand
GACGCTCGCCCGGGTTGGCGGGTGAGCGCCAAGACAATGTAGTGCTGCCCACCGCCGGCCCGGATGCGCAAGTAGCGACCCGACCCGGTGGCCAGCCAATCGCGCAGATGATGCGCCATGGCGGACTCCTCAGCGACCGCGCCGTACCATGTCAGCAGCGCAGCGGACGCGTGATCCAGGTCGAGGACATCATTTGCCGCGGCGGCCGAGATGAGGCGACGTGCACCCGCCTCGTCGGTTTCGATCAGCGCCTCTACCTGCGCTCCGCTCGCCTGAGGCCGCAGGTCCAGGCACAGCCAATGGCTCAGCGCGGCCGTCTCGCCGACCCACTCCTCTTCCACCCAGCCCGCCAATGCCATCGGCGCACCGCACTGAGGCAGCATACTCAGGGCAAGCAGGAGTGTGCGCTCGAAGCACGCCGCGTCGCTCGACAGGCAAAGCGCCGCACCGGACAGGGCGAATTGGCGCGCCACCAGTTGGCAGGCAGTGTTGCCCTGGCTGGCAATGAAGGTAAAGGGCATCGGTGCCGCGCCCTCGATTGCAACGGCTTGCACGAGTGCCCGGACGGCACTGCTACTGCCCCGGCGGGAAGCGAGCAGCACGGCGCTATCGGCGGGTAGAGTCATCCCGGCAGCGCACTGCGCGGCGCCGAGCAGCGCGAGTTCCGCGAAACGGCCTGCACGGCGCGGCACCGCACCGACCAGACAGGCGAGTTCGGCGCGCACGTCGCCGTCGGTCCACAGGCTCGATGCCGTGATTTTCATACGGCGTCGCGGCTTACGATCAAAGCCGCCTGGCCGCCGCCGAAACCGAGAAAATTGAGCAGCGCCCGGCGCGGCACGCCAGCCAGAGGCTGCTCGAGGGGCACCAGCCGGAGCGCCGCATCGGCCGCGGTGAAACCGGCGGTCGCCGGCGTGAAGCCGGCGCGCCAGCAGCCAACCAGCAGCGCCAGTTCGGCGCATCCGCTGGCACCAAGCAGATGACCAAGATAGCCCTTGAGCGAAGTGACCGGCGGCGGCGGAGCGAACACGCTGTGCAGGGCGGCCGCTTCGGCGGCATCGGTCCCCGGACTGCCGGCGGCATGCGCCTTGACGATCATGATCTCCGACGCCGTGAGGCCGGCATGGGCGAGGGCGCGGCGCAGCAGGCCGGCCGTCGCATCGCCACCCGGATCGCTCCCGGCGACGCTCCTCGTATCGATGCGGTTGGCACCGCCCTCGAGGCGCCAGGGTGACGCGGCATCGGGCGTTCGGCTCAGTACGACCGCTGCCACCGCTTCGCCCAGCACCAGGCCGTCGCGCCGGCGATCGAACGGGCGCGCTACACCGGTACCCAGCAGCTGCATGGCGTGAAACCCGGCCGCCGTCGCGACGTTGGCCAGTTCGATGCCCACCACCAGGGTGTGCGAACAGGTGCCCGCGGCGAGCAGCGCGTGCGCCGCGAGCAGTGCATGCGCCGAGGAAGTACAAGCGGTGCTGATGGTGTAGTCCGCTGCGCCGATGCCGAGCGTGGTCTTCAGTCGCCGCGCCAGTTCGTTGAGGTCGCCGGTGAGGCGGCCGAGGTGCTCGCCGCGCTCTGCTTCGGCGATGTGCAGCGACGACGAACCGATAAAAAGCGGCGTCTCATTGAGCGCCCCGGCAGGCAATGCGGCCTCGGTGAGCGCGTCTCGGCAGACCTGGGCGAGAGCCGCGCCGGTACTCGATCCCGGCGGACGCGCCATGGCGTAGTAGGGAATGGCGCACGCCCCTTCGACGGTGGGAATGGTCATTTGACCGTGCTCGCTCGACCCCGCGTGCACCTGAGTGACCGCTTCGGCGAGCGTGGCGCCGCGCGCGCTCATCAGCGCGACACCGGCAATGCGCACGGCCGTCATCGCGACTCGAGGTAGGCCGCGAGGTTGGCGACGCTCGCCATGATGCGTCGTGTCTCTTTGCTATCGGTAAGGCGCACGCCGAAGCGCTTCTGCAGCGCCATGGATATCTGCAGCGCATCGAGCGAATCAAGCTGGAGCGGCGCCTCGGGGCCGAACAGCAGCTCCTCGTCGGAGATGGATCCGGGAGCTACATCCTTCTCGCATTCGCGCACGATCAGTTGCTTCAACTCGTGCCTGAGGCCTCCGTGGGTCTCGCTCATGGCCGCCAGTTCCGGCGCCGGAACACCAGCGCGGCAACGCCCAGGCAGGCGGACGCGAAGGCGATGAGGGCGAGCAGGCGCGGCGCTACCGTGGCCACGCCGGCGCCGCGCAGCAGCACGTCGAGCATGCCGTCGAGCGCCCAGGCCATGGGCGACAGGTTGGTCAAGGTCTGCATGGTTTCCGGCATGAGGAATTTCGGCGCCATGACGCCGCCCACGGCACCCAGGATCACGTTGCCCAGACCGCCTATGATGGTGGCCTGCGCCACGCTTTGCGCACAGACTGCCACCAGGAGGGCGTAGCCGATTGCCGCCAGGCTCGTGGCCGCAATCAGGAACGCGAGGGCCAGGTGCGAGCCGTCCAGGCGCAGCGCTTGGCCGCCGCAGAGAGGCACGACCCAGACGCCGACCGCCAGCATGGCGAGCGCTTGCACCAGATTAATGACAAAAAACGGTACCACCTTGCCGGCGAAGAACAGCGGGACCGACACGCCCATGGCGCGCAGACGCAGCAGCGTGCCATGATCGCGCTCCGCGGTGAACACCGTGGACACGGGGATGACGACGAAGAACATGGCGAAGGTAAGCCATGCCGGCACGCTTTGCTGCACCGAGGTCGGCGGGAGGCGTGCGCCTTGGGCGGGCAGATGCTCGCTCGCGACACTCCCCTTGTCGCGCCTGGCTAATTCCATACCCAGCTCGCGGGTGAGTTCCTGCATAGTAACGCGGCTCAGTGCCAGTTCCGCCTGCGCCTGCGCCAGGGCAAGTGCTTGCGCGGACAGGCCGGGTTCGCCTGTCACACTGATCAGCGGCGCGCCGCCCGCGCCGCGCCCGCCATCGGCCTCATGCAGTCGGCGGGCGAAGCCAGGCGCGACCGTGAGCACGAAATCGGCGCGACGAGCCCGCAGCGCTGTCATGGGGTCGGTGCCCGGACCGGCTAGGGCAGCAGAAAAGCCGCTTTCGCTCGCGAACTGCTGCACGAACTGGCGCGACGGGCCGCTCTGGTCCCGATCATCCACCAGGTAGGAGAACTTGCTGGCGCTGGCGGGCGTAAAGGCGTCCTGCAGGGCGAGCGACATGACGAGTATGAACACCGTGGGCAGGATGAACAAGGCCACCAGGGCATGCAGGTCGCGCGACAGGGCGAGCGCTTCCTTCTTCAATGCGGCAAGGAGTCGCACGCCGGCTTAGTCGCGCAGCGAGCGCTGCGTGAGGTCCATGAAAACTTCCTCCAGGTTCCTGGCGCCGCGCTGCAGGCGCAGCACCTCCGCGCCGTGGGCTTCGGCAAGAGTCAGCAGGGCGGACAAGGGTTGTGGCAAAGGGGCGCGCAGCACCAGCGCCGCAGAGGCCTCGGTCAGCACCGCGTAGCGAGAGCGCAGCGCCGCGAGGAAAGGCTCAGGCGGCGGTTCGCGAAAGGTGAGGCGCAGACCTTCGCTCCCGCTCAGCAGATCGTCCAGCCGGCCACGGGCCAGCACGCGGCCGGTGTCGAGAATGGCGATGCGGTCGCACAGGTACTCCACCTCTTCCATGTAGTGGGAGGTATAGATCACCGTCTTGCCCGCCTCGCGCAGCTGGCGGATGGCGTCCAGAATGAAGGTCCGCGACTGCGGATCGACGCCCACGGTAGGCTCGTCGAACAGCAGCAGTTCGGGGTCGCCCAGCATGCCGATGGCCAGGTTGAGACGGCGCTTCAAGCCGCCGGAGTAACGCTCCGCCCGGCCGCCGGCGAATTTCTCCAGGCCGGCGAAGGCGATGCAGTAGTCGATGCGCCGCGCCAGCGCACGACCGGACAGATCCAACATAGCGCCGAAGAAGGCAAGATTCTCCCGCCCGGTCAGCATGGGATAGAAGGCCAGATCCTGCGGCACCAGTGCCGCCCGGGCTGCCCCCGCGGCACGTTCGATGCTGCCGCGCGCCGGTGCGAGCAAGCCGACGATCATCGCGATCAGAGTAGTTTTGCCGGCACCGTTGGGTCCGAGCAAACCGAATATCTCGCCGCGCGGGAAGTCGAGATCAACGCCCTGCACCACCCACGGGGCATCCTCACGGTAGCGGAAATACAGCCCGTTCAGGCGAAGCAGCATAGCGCGATGGCAAGCGGTTAAAGGAGCCTTATACCATGGCGGGACAGTGCGGAGGGACCGCGATGCGCAGGCGAAGCCGATATCGCGAATTTGCGATATCATTCGCGTCCAATGCGGTCTCGGCCGCGCTTGGACATTGGGCGGGCGCGGCCGGGAACAACGGGACCAATCAACTGGCTACTTACAACGAGCTTTCAGCTTTCCTCGCTGAGGTGGAGCGGCGCGCCTATAAGCAGACGCTGTTCGCGGTTCGCGATGAACAGGCCGCGTTGGATATCGTTCAAGAATCCATGCTGAAACTAACCGAGAAATATTCGGCGAAACCGGTTCATGAATTGCCCATGCTATTCCAGCGCATCATGCAGAACACGATGCGGGACTATTTTCGCCGTCAAAAGGTACGCAACGCCTGGACCATCCTGACCTCTGCTCTGTCGCCCAGTCAGGACGGTGAGGAACACGATTTCCTGGAAACTTTTCAGGTCGAGGAAAGCTCGAACGTTTCCGCCTCTCCTGCCAAACAGTTTGAACAAACACAAACGATGGCGATAATCGAAGAGATGATCGAATCTTTACCGGCACGTCAACGTGAAGCGTTTCTGTTGCGTTACTGGGAAGAACTAGATGTGAATGAAACCGCGGTGGCCATGGGATGCTCTGAGGGGAGCGTCAAGACCCACTGTTCTCGAGCCGTACACGCCTTGGCAGAGAAGCTAAGGGCTAGAGGTATAACGCTATGAATGAGAAAGAGTTCGGCGCGAAGGTGTCGCGCATACTGCAACAAGGAGCCGATCAAGTCGACGGCGCGACGGCGGCGAAGCTGAAGGCAGCGCGCCTGCAAGCCCTGGAGCACTATCGCGCCGCGCGGCCGGCGCTGGGTCTTGCCTGGGCTGGAGAGGCGACCGACCGCCTCGCCACCTACCTGCACCGCCCGGCACTTTGGGCGCCCGTGTTAGCGCTGGTGTTCGCGATGGGCGGCGCTCTGTATTGGCAGCAGACCTATCAGCAAAATGACAGTGACGACATCGATGTCCTGCTGTTATCGAGCGACCTGCCCATCCACGCCTACATCGACAAGGACTTTGACGCATGGCCAAATGGTCCGTCGCGCTAGGGTTGCTCCTGCTTGCGGCGAACCTGCCTGCCCATGCTGCCCCTGCCGCCGACCCCGGACCGAGTTGGGCGCAGCTATCGACTCAAGACCGGCAGGCGTTGTCGCCGATCGCCTCACAGTGGGACGCGCTTCCTGACGCCGTGCGTAAGCGTCTCCAGGCCGCGGCCAAGAAATATCCCTCACTCGGCGCGGTCGAGCAGCAGCGGTTTCAGAAAAACCTCCCTGAATGGGTCAAATTGAAACCCGAAGAGCGCAAGGAGGCACGTGAAAAATACAAAGAACTCAAGCAGTTGCCACCGGAAAAGCGCACCGAGGTGAAGGAAAAATGGCGCGAGCATGACGCCAAAAAACGCGCCCAGCAGGATTCGGCCGGGACGGCTACGCCAGCGCCAGCGCCGGCGCCGCCTCCCCAGTAGTTCGTCGTTTTAAATCCTTCGGAAATCCCCTGGTGACGCCCGGGCGCCCGGCTGGCCTCTTGCGCCGTCTCGCTTCGTTTGCCTATGAAGCATTGCTCCTCGGCGCACTCTTACTGATTGCGGGATACCTGGTCGTGGGATTTGGCCGCGACGGCGTCGCCGGAGCCTGGCGCCCGTTTTATCAGGCCTACTATCTTGCGGTTGCCGGTGGATACTTCTGCTGGTTCTGGTCACGCGGGCGGCGCACTCTTGCCATGAAAACCTGGCGCCTGCATCTCGTCACCGCCGCGGGACAACCTCTCAGCCCGATGCGCGCGCTGGGGCGCTTTTTGCTCGCCACCCTGGGCCTCAGCGCGTTTGGCGTGGGCTTGCTCTGGGCGATCTTCGATCCGGATCGGCTCTTTCTGCACGATCGGCTCGCGGGTACCCGGCTAATGGCTGACGATTAGGTTCTGCGCGCGAATGGCAGTCGCAGCATGTTGCGCTCCGCGATGTACAGAAGGCTCACTGCGACAGCGAAAAAAATCAGCGTCGGAAGCACCGCGCTCGCAAAGGCCGGCAGGCCTTGCAGCTGACCCAGGCTGGAGAAAAGCCGGTTGGCTGAATTAAACGTCAATCCGACAAGCGTACCCAGCAGTAGACGTGCGCCTACCCCGCCGGTTCGTCGCGACGAAATGCTGAACGGTACCGCGAGCACGAGCATCGCCAATACGGCGCACGGATAAACAAGCTTCGACCAGATGGCGATCTCATAGCGTGTGGAATTCTGGGCGTTGTCGTGCAAATGACGGATATAGCTGTACAGATTCCACACCGACATCTGTTCGGGCACGACCAGCAACACGGACAGAATGTTAGGGGTAAGGACGGACTTCCACACCGCTTCCGGCAAATGCTGCAACGATGTCCCGGTATCCGAGAATGAGGTCTGTTGCACGTCGAGTATTTGCCAGCGATTCTGACCGAGGTAGGCGCCTTCCTTGGCAAGGCTGATACTCTTCAACCGGTATCCCGAGTCGAATTCGTAGATCTTGATGCCAAACAGGCGAGTACCACCGCGCCCGGGACGCACCTCCTGCACGTTGACGAAGCTGCCTTCATCCTTTACCCAGACGCCGGAACGAAACTCCTGGGCGATGAGAGATTCAGTGAGCCGCAGCTTGCTTTCCTGGGCGATTCTTTCCAGCACCGGAGTGGCGACCTCGCCCACGAACAGCATGCACAGCACGAACAGAATACCCACCGGCATCATCGCCCGCGCGATCGCCGCGAGTGACAAGCCGGACACGCGCATGACGGCCAACTCGGAGTGTGACGCCAACTGCGACAGCGCATAGAGGGCGCCGATCAAGGCGGCCACGGGGAACAGCTCGTACACATGGGCGGGGGTATTCAGGGCGACAAAAAGCAACGCGCCGCTGATCCGGTAACTGCCCTTGCCGAGGTCGCCGAGCTCATGGACCAGATCGAAGAAGGCAAGCAGCATGCTGAGCGCCAGCAGGACGATGAGTGTCGCCAGTGCGACTTCGCGGGACAGGTAGCGGGTGAGGATGCGCATGGGATTGTCGGGCGCAGAGGCGACTGCGCTTGCTTGTAGCGGATTGTCGCCTCAAGCACCTTTGTCGCCGGTGCGGCGTGTTATTCGAGTGGGCATAATGGATGTATCAGCGCAATTGGAGTCCCATGAAAATCGTGTTTGGCGCTTTGTTGCGCGCCTTGAGAGAACTGTTTCACCCCAAGGTCCTGTTACTCACGCTGCTCCCCCTGTCGATCGCTTTGGTACTCTGGGGCGCCCTGTTGTACTACTGCTGGGGCGCCCTCACTTGGCAGCTCGGGCAGTTTCTCGCTCACGTGAATCCATGGCCCGACGCCTTCAATTTCAATGCGGTCGCAGTGGCAAACGTCCTCCTCTGGACAGTCACGCTGTTTTTGATTCTGCCTCTGGTGTACTTCAGTGCAGTGATTCTCACTTCGATATTCGCGATGCCTTTGCTCGTGACACTGGTTTGCGGGCGCGCGTATCCCGGGCTAGAAGAAATGCGCGGCGGCAGTCATTTCGGCAGCCTGTGCAATGCACTCGCCGCCGGCGTGGTGTATCTGCTGGGGTGGCTGGTCATCCTACCACTCTGGTTGCTGCCACCAGTCGGATTCATTGCTTCGATTGTGCTCACCGGCTATCTGAATAAACGACTGTTCAGCTATGACGCCCTTGCCGAACACGCGAGCCCCGGGGAACGGCGCGCGCTGATCCAGCAGTATGGGCAGGAACTCTGGTTGCTGGGCGTGGTTACGGCGCTCGCGCAGTTCATTCCGTTGGCCAATCTATTGGCGCCGATCTATGCGGGCCTCGCTTATATCCACTTTTCCATGGATCGACTCGCTGCCTTGCGCAGTCGGGGAGCCATCGTCAATGGGTGATGCAGGAAGGTTTCGGCCGCGCACCCGGGCAAGATGGCGGCGCTTCCAACGCCCTCAGGTCGATTGCTTCAGTTGCTCGAGAACCGCCGGATTTTCCAGGGTAGAGACGTCCTGGGTGATCTCTTCGCCTTTTGCGATCGAACGCAGCAAACGGCGCATGATCTTGCCGGAGCGGGTCTTGGGCAAGTTATCGCCGAAGCGGATATCTTTGGGCTTCGCGATGGCACCGATCTCCTTTCCGACCCAATCGCGCAGTTCCTTGGCGATCTTCTTGGCCTCCTCGGCGTTCGGGCGCGGACCTTTTAGCACGACGAACGCCACGACGGCTTCGCCCGTGAGATCGTCGGGACGCCCGACAACGGCCGCCTCGGCGACCAGCGAAGTATTGGCGACCAGCGCGGACTCGATTTCCATGGTGCCCATGCGGTGGCCGGAGACGTTGAGTACATCGTCGATGCGGCCCATGATCGTGAAGTAGCCGGTGTCCTTGTCGCGCATGGCGCCGTCACCGGCCAGATAAAGCCTGCCGCCCAATTCCTCAGGAAAATACGACGTCTTGTAGCGGTCCGGATCACCCCAAATGGTGCGAATCATGGCCGGCCAGGGTTTCTTGATCACCAGAATCCCGCCTTGTCCATTGGGAACATCCTGCCCGGTCTCATCAACAATGGCCGCCAGGATGCCGGGCAATGGCAATGTGCAAGAGCCGGGAACCAGATCGATGGCGCCGGGAACCGGCGAAATCATGTGCCCGCCGGTTTCGGTCTGCCACCAGGTATCGACAACGGGACAGCGCGCCTGACCGACCGTGTTGTAGTACCACATCCAAGCCTCGGGGTTGATCGGCTCGCCGACCGACCCGAGCAAGCGCAACGACGCCATGTCATATTGCTTGGGAAGATCCGCCCCCGCTTTGATGAGCGAGCGGATCGCCGTCGGTGCCGTATAGAACGTCGTCACCTTGTGCTCCTGGATCGTCTTCCAGAAGCGGCCTGCGTCAGGATAGGTTGGCACGCCCTCGAACACCACTTGAGTGGCGCCCACCGCAAGAGGGCCATAGGTGATATACGTGTGGCCGGTGACCCAACCGATATCGGCAGTGCACCAGAACACGTCAGTTGACTTGTAGTCGAATACCCACTTCATGGTGAGCATCGCGTGCAGCAGGTAGCCCGCACTGCAATGCTGCACGCCTTTGGGCTTACCGGTCGAGCCGGAGGTATACAAGATAAACAGCGGATGCTCCGCGTCGACCCAGGTGGGCTCGCACGCATCCGGCTGCTTCGCCGTTAACTCATGCATCCAGACATCACGGTCAGTCATGGGAATCGAACTACCGGTGCGCTGATACACGATCACGCGCCTTACGCCTTCACACCCTCCCATCGCAAGCGCTTCGTCGATGACGACCTTCAAGGGAATGCTCTTGCCGCCGCGACGCTGCTCATCGGCCGTGATCACGATTTTGGCGCCCGCGCCCACGATGCGTTCCTGCACGCTCTTCGCCGAGAAGCCGCCGAATACGACAGAGTGAGTAGCGCCGATGCGCGCGCAAGCCTGCATCGCGACGACTCCTTCGACGCTCATCGGCAGGTAGATCAATACGCGATCGCCTTTCTTTACCCCCAGGGACTTCAGGCCATTGGCGAGCGCGCAAACCCGGTGATACAACTCCTGGTAGGTGGTGCGGCTCACTTTGCCGTCGTCCGCCTCGAAGATGATGGCGACCTTGTTCGGCTGAGTCTTCAAGTGCCGGTCCAGGCAATTATAGGAAACGTTCAATTCGCCGTCGGCGAACCAGGTGTAGAACGGGGCCTTGGTCTCGTCCAGGCCCCGGGTGAAGGGCTTATGCCAAAGGAGATTCTCACGGGCCAATCGAGACCAGAAGCCATCGAAGTCGCCCTCCGCCTCGGCACACATCGCGTCGTAGGCAGCGCGACCGGAAATGTTGGCCTGCGCGACGAATGCCTTGCTTGGCGGAAACACACGCATTTCCTGCTTTACCGACTCGATATTGGCCATTGTTGATCCTCCTGGTTTAGTGAGACGCTGCGCCAGATCCACTTCGGTGCACCGTCCCGCGCGTTTTGTGCCTGCGTGCTCGCAACCACGCCATCCAAGCTAACCGGTCCGTGGCCCGAATGCCCCATCCATCTGCCCGCGCTGTGCATGGGACAAGAAATGGGTTCTATCTTAACATCGCTGCCGCAATCGCCATTTTACTCCCTGCCCGGGTCGTTCGCCGAAGCGTGCCCGGACCGGCTATTATTCGTCTTTCGCCGCAACGATTTATTGCGGATGTCGGCCGGCGGCTGGGGCCCGCGTACGCCGCGCCAATTTTGAGAAACCGCGGGATGTCCTTTTGCAACCGTTGCAGCAAAGTAAACCCGGCGCGGCCGCAAGCGTGGGCGTACCGTCTATTCACCTGCGCAGAACATCCCTCGACGCCAGGGCCCAGGAGGAGAACACTTTCGAGGCGCAGACCGGCATGCGTATCACCTTGCTGTTTCCGCGGTGGCGATCGCAGCCTGCGGTCGGGTCAGGAACGGAGCGATGGCCCCCCGCGAAACTTCCTCACTGACTGACGAGACACGATGCCCGCTATCCTTCAGGAAGATCTCATCACATCGGTCGCCGACGCGCTGCAGTACATCTCCTACTATCATCCGATCGATTATATCAAAGCATTAGGCGCCGCCTATGACCTTGAGGAGTCCCCCGCTGCCAAGGATGCCATCGCGCAGATCCTCACCAACTCTCGCATGTGTGCGGAAGGTCACCGGCCCATCTGCCAGGATACCGGCATCGTGGTGCTGTTCATGAAGGTCGGCATGGAGGTGCGCTGGGGTAGCGCAACCGGGGGGGCGACGGTGAGCGTCGACGATATGGTCAACGAAGGCGTGCGCCGCGCCTATCTGCATCCGGACAATAAGCTGCGCGCGTCCATCCTCAGGGATCCGGCGGGCAAGCGGCGCAATACGATGGACAACACACCGGCGGTGATCCACTACGAGATCGTGCCCGGCAACGCGGTCGAAATAAGGATCGCCGCGAAAGGTGGCGGGTCGGAAAACAAGTCGAAGTTCGTGATGCTCAATCCTTCCGATTCCATCGTCGACTGGGTGCTCAAGACGGTGCCCGCCATGGGTGCGGGCTGGTGTCCACCGGGGATGCTCGGTATCGGCATCGGCGGCAGCGCCGAGAAGGCCTTGCTGCTTGCCAAGGAAGCCCTCATGCAACCCATTGACATGCACGAGTTGAAGGCGCGCGGCCCGCAAAGCCGCATCGAAGAGCTGCGCCTCGAACTGTACGAGAAGGTCAACGCGCTGGGGATCGGCGCGCAAGGGCTCGGTGGGCTCTCGACCGTCCTGGACGTGAAGATCCTCGACTATCCGACTCACGCCGCTTCGTTGCCGGTCGCCATGATTCCGAACTGTGCCGCGACCCGCCACACGCATTTTGTTCTCGACGGGAGCGGGCCGGCGCGGCTCGATCCACCTTCCCTCGACGACTGGCCTCAGGTCACCTGGGCGGCAGCGCCCGGGTCGCGGCGCGTGAATCTGCTGACCGTGACGCGCGCCGAGGTTGCCTCATGGAAGCCTGGCGAGCGGCTGCTCCTGAACGGAAAGATTCTCACCGGACGCGATGCCGCACACCAACGCATCGCCGATTTATTCGCCAAGGCACAGCCCCTGCCCCCCGGCGTGGACTTTACCAATCGCTTCATCTACTACGTTGGGCCGGTCGATCCCGTGCGCGATGAAGTCATGGGCCCGGCCGGCCCGACCACTGCGACCCGCATGGACAAGTTCACCGAGATGATGCTCGCACGAACCGGCCTGCTCGGCATGATCGGCAAGGCCGAGCGCGGCCCGGTTGCGATCGAGGCGATCAGGAAACACCAGTCCGTCTACCTTATGGCGGTGGGCGGCGCGGCCTATCTGGTTTCCAAGGCGATCAAAGCGTCACGGGTGGTCGCCTTTCCGGAGCTCGGCATGGAGGCCATCTACGAATTCGATGTTGTCGATATGCCGGTCACCGTGGCCGTAGACGCGCAGGGCAGTTCGGTGCACCAAAGCGGTCCCGCCGAATGGCGCGCGAAGATTGCGAAGATTCCGCTTCGCGCAGTCTGATCGCCCGAGTAGCGCAAGGCAAAGCCGGTTGCAGTTAGCCCGGCACAACGCGGGGGTTCGATCACATGGATGCGGACGTCCAATTTAGGGGCCGGGTACTCGTTGCCGATGACAACGAGGACTTGCGCGAGCTCATGGCCCTGCAGCTGGCGAAACTCGGTGTCCACGTGTTACTGGCCCGTGACGGCGCGGAAGCGCTCAGCGTCACGAGGCGCGAGACCCCCGACTTGATCTTGCTCGATATCGAGATGCCGATCATCGATGGGCTGGAAGTCGCGCGGAAGCTCCGCGCGAGCGGTTTCACGGGAAAGATCGTTGCTGTCTCGGCGCATGGCGACGATAAAAGTCTGGAGCGCATGCGCGCCGCGGGTTGCGACGCCTCGGTCAACAAACCGGTGACGCTGGAGGAACTGCGCGCGGTCCTTACGGGCCGCCTCGCCCCAGCGGTTTGAACCAGGCAACAGCGAATCCCCTCGGTACTGAGCGCCCGGATAGGCGCGGTTCCGAAACCTTGCCCTCATTCTGGGCGCACGAAATCGCCGCGATGCATTTACTCCATTTACGTGCTCCGCTCCGACGTGGTTAAAATAGGCGCGTCGACGTCTGGGAATCCGCCGTGGCAGAACGCATTCTGGTCAAGGTTGAATCGGAACTCGCGAGCCTGATGCCGCGTTTCTTGGCTAACCGGCACAGGGACCTGGAAACCATCGCACAAGGTTTGGCCGCGCTCGACTTTGAGCGGCTACGCAGGACCGGTCATGACATGAAGGGTGTGGGCGCAGGCTATGGCTTCGTGCGCATTTCCGAACTGGGCGCAGCAATCGAAGGGGCAGCGACGCGCCGAGCGAGCGGCGAACTGGTTTCCCTGATGCGTCAGTACAGCGACTTTCTCTCCGGAGTCGACGTCGTATATATCTGAGCAGCGACGCGTTTTCTGCCGGCGTCCGAATTGAGCCCGAGCTCGTCCCGCGACCAAAACGCCCGACCGGCAGGGCCTATCTCGACGGCAGAGGATTGCGGAGGAGCGCGTGAGCGGGCGGAACATCCGACGGCAGCACTGACTGTCTAGAATCGCGCATTGCCCGGTGTGCGCGGGAACGGGATCACATCACGCACGTTGTCGAGCCCGGTCACGTAAGCGACGGTGCGCTCGAAGCCCAAGCCGAATCCGGCGTGCGGCACCGTGCCGTAGCGGCGCAGGTCGCGATACCAGCTGTAATGATCCTTGTCCAGCCTGGCCGCGGCCATACGCGCGTCCAATACATCAAGCCGCTCCTCGCGCTGGCTGCCCCCGATAATCTCGCCGATTCCCGGGGCGAGCACATCCATGGCCGCTACCGTGTCGTCATCGTCGTTGAGGCGCATGTAGAACGCCTTGATCTCTTTCGGGTAGTTCATCAAGATCACCGGCTTGCCGGCGTGCTTCTCCGAAACATAGCGTTCGTGCTCCGATTGCAGGTCGATCCCCCACTTGACCGGGAATTCGAACTTTTGCTTCGCCCGCTCCAGAATATGAATGGCTTCGGTGTAGTCCATGCGCACGAATTCCGAATCGACAATGCCCTGCAACTTGGCGATGACGCCCTTCTCCACGCGTTCCTCAAAGAAGGCCATGTCGTCCGCGCGTTCGGTCAACACCGTTTTGAAGATGTGCTTGAGCAGTGCTTCCGCCAGCGTGGCATTATCGGACAGATCCGCAAAAGCAATTTCCGGCTCGATCATCCAGAATTCGGCCAGATGTCGGCTGGTGTTGGAATTTTCCGCGCGGAAGGTGGGGCCAAAGGTATAGACCTTCGAAAGGGCCATGCAGTAGGTCTCGACATTCAATTGTCCCGATACCGTGAGGAAAGTCTCGCGGCCGAAGAAATCCCGAGTAAAGTCGACCTTGCCTTCAGTAGTGCGCGGCAGATTCGTCAGATCCAGGGTAGAAACGCGAAACAGTTCGCCGGCCCCTTCCGCATCGGATGTCGTGATGATCGGAGTGTTGACCCAGAAAAAACCATTGTCATGAAAGAAGCCGTGGATCGCTTGTGCGATGGTGTGGCGCACCCGGGTCACCGCGCCGATGACATTGGTACGAGGGCGCAAATGCGCGACCTCGCGAAGAAATTCGAACGTGTGCGCCTTAGGCTGAATAGGGTAGGAGTCGGGATCCTCGACCCAGCCGATGACTTTGACGGCGCTCGCCTGCATCTCGAAGGGCTGTCCCTTGGCTGGAGAAGGCACGATGGTCCCGGTGGCTTCCACGGAGCAGCCGGCCGTCAGCCGTTGAACCTCGTCGGTGTAGTTGGCAAGGGTGTCAGGCGCCACCACCTGGACGGATTGAAAGCAGGACCCATCGGAGACGTTGACGAAGGAGATGCCGGCCTTCGAATCGCGCCGCGTGCGCACCCAACCTTTGACTGTGACGGGATGGTCCTTTGGTGCTTTGCCTGCCAGAATCGCGACGCAAGTAAAGGAAGTCATCTGAAAACCTCAAAAAGGGAGCGAGCCGCGGAGATCGCAAGCAGGGGTGAGCGTAATCGGGCTGGTGGCCCCAGGCAAAATCCAATTGTGCCATTCGCGCGGCAATCATACGAGCGTGACGCGGGGGCAAACGACTGCACACGCCTTGCGCCGGTGGCGCGCGATTTGGCGGAGGCAAAGCGGACAATCCAACTCACATTGCAGGACGCAACCGGAGCGTGCAACCAGGGTAAGGTATTGGCGTGTCCCGAAACGCGATTGCATTGACGAACCTCGTCCAGTGGAACGAGGCCGGCGAGGCCCGCTCCGCGCATTGGCGCTCGGAGAGCGGCGTCGCGCCGCCCAGGCGGGTGATCGTCTGCGACGACCGTATCACCGCCGACGCCGCGTATCGCCTCGCCTGCGAGGGTACGGCAATGCTCTGGCGAGGTGATTTTCAGAATGCGCGCCAGTTGCTTCAGGCGCTTGCACGGCGCCTGGAGCGCACGCGCCGCAAACCCGCCGCCACACCGGCCGAGGCCTTCCATCTGCACCGTCAGGCGCAATCACAACGTGCGCGTACCCTGGGCATGCTGCTGGTGCCGGTGGAAGCCGATCACCGGTTGGATTTGCGCCGCGCTCCTGACCTGCGCCAAGCCTGCACCGAGGCATACGGCCCCGCAGGGGAGGGTTACGTGGCCTCGCTGCGCGAACTGCTGGGCCTGATCGGTGCCTATGAATGGCGCAAGAAGGGTATCGAGATTGCCGCCCTCGAGGGGCGCATCCATCCGCACTACGGCGTATTCGCCCCGATTCGCAACGAGTACGTGGGCTTGGTGGCGGAGGCGCCGTTGCCCTCGAAGGCTCTCGCTTTCGACATCGGCACCGGTACGGGCGTGCTTGCCGCGGTGCTTGCCCGCCGCGGCGTCCTGAATATCGTCGCGACCGATCACGACCCACGCGCACTGGCATGCGCTCGCGAGAACCTTGTGCGGCTCGGCCTGATCACGCGGGTCGATGTGGTGCAAGCCGACCTCTTCCCTGCAGGACGTGCTCCTCTCGTGGTTTGCAACCCGCCGTGGCTCCCGGCGCGGCCCAGTTCTCCGCTCGAGCACGCGGTTTACGACCAGGAGAGCCGCATGCTGCGCGGGTTTCTCGACGGGCTGGCTGTGCACTTGGAACCGGACGGAGAAGGCTGGCTGATACTCTCCGATCTCGCCGAGCACCTGGGCTTGCGGCCGCGAGCGGAGTTGCTCGCCGCATTCGACAAGGCGCAGTTACAGTTGCTCGGGCGCATGGATGTACGGCCGAATCATCCCCGCGTCTACGAGAGCGCTGACCCACTGCACGCTGCGCGCGCCGCAGAGATCACTTCGCTTTGGCGCTTGCGCGCCCGCTGATCGCCCTGGAGCCCGCAAACGCCGTTCTCACCGCCAGCTCGCGGCCGGAACGACGCCGTGATTATCACGGGTCAGCGGATGGCCGGCCTGGGGGTACGGGCCTGCAGCGACGACGATGCCAGAAAGCTCAACAGGACCAGCGGCAAGGCGATGCCGAAGGACCATCTTATACCCCAGTGCTGGGCTGCGAAACCGAGCAGCGGCGGCCCGAGAAGAAATGCAACGAACGAAAGTTGCGCCAGCGCGGCGACATTGATCGCCGCTGGTCGGTCGGTGCGCTGTGCGGCGGCCGACATGGCGAGCGGAAAGATGGCGCTGGTGCCGACCCCCATCAGGGCGAACCCGACGAGTGCGACCGAACCCGTGGGCGCGAAGAACACCAGCAGCGCTCCGACCCCGAGGATGGTCAATAAGGTGCGCGCGACGGCGAGCGGGCTATGGCGCTCGACAAAGCTGTCGGCAAAAAACCGCGCGATTGCTTGGGTCAGCGCGCCAAGGGCGACGGCGAAGCCGGTGATAAATGGCGGAGCGTTGAATACGTCGCGCATGTAGATCGCCGACCAATCGGCGCCGGCCCCCTCGAGCACCATGGCGGAGAGCGTCACCGCCACGAGCACCAGGATGGCGAGCGTCGGGCGCGCGAAATGTGCCGGAGCGTCGGCATTGCTGCCGGCGCGGTGTGGCGCCGGATCGAATCGGCCGAGCACCAGCAGCGTTGCGAGCGCAATCACGGGCACCATGATGAGCAGGTGCGCCCGCGGACTGACTCCTGCTTGAGACATCAGCGCGCCGACAAAGCCGGCCGCGAAAAAGCCAATGCTCCAGAAGGCATGCGACCGGTTCATGATGCGGCGGCCGAACTGATGTTCGACCCGATCGGCCTCGACGTTGACGACGACCTCGATGGCACCGATGCAAAGCCCGGCGGGGAACAGCAACAGGAATAGGGCCAGGGGCCCGCGCGCAAAGGAAGCGATTGCATAAAACATCGTCATCAGCGGGATCAGTACCAGGATGGCGCGGCGGTAGCCAGTGCGCTCGAGAATCCGGCTCGCAAAGGTGAGTGAAATCAACGTGCCGCCGGCGGTGCCGATCAAGGCGAGTCCCAGCGCACCTTCGGCAACGCCCAGGGAACGCTGAATGTCGCCCAGGCGTGGAAAAATGCCGCCCATGCCGAATGCATACAGCAAAAACGCCCCGAACACGCGCATGTGCGGGGGCAGATCAAGACCCCCCCGCATAGAAATCAACTCACACCGCCGCGAACTTCCACCTCAATCAGAGCAAGCGTGACAGCGCAACCGATGAGCAACAAGGCGATGCGCAACTCGATCGCGCCCAACAGGTCGGGGATGAACCCTGAACCCGGTTTTTGGAACGCGGCTGGAAATGGACCCGCCGACGGTCGCTGATGCAATGCCAGGCTCAAGCCTCTGAACAAACGGCATTGCGGCCAGGGTGACGATAAGCGAAGGAATTCCAAATAAGGCAATCCAATATCCCTGAGCCGCTTAAGGGGAAATTCGTCGGCAATTCAGTAGCCGCAGACTTTGGGATTCCAGGCCCAGGCTGGCGGTAGCGAATCTTATGTGATTTGTACCACGCCAAGCTAGTGAATAATCTTCCGTTAACGATCCATTTCTTGATATGGTTCAACCCGTTTCGCCTTGGCCCGAATGCGCGCGACGGCGGATATTGCAGAATAAGCCGCGCCGACCGGAGCATTGAGGCCGCAGGCTGGCCATCGATTGGGCGCAGCGCGCAGAAAGCTTGGAGCGCAGCGGCTTTTTGCATCTCGGCCCGGTATAATTCTCACTTTTCCGGCTGTGCCTCATGTCCACCGCACTTCCCCTTCCCGCGACCGCCAAGCGCGAACGTCTGGCCCCCTTGCCCGGCTCGGCCGATGCTCTCGCCTTCGCGCGGCTCGCGGCCAAGCGCCGTCCGCTGGTGATCATCACTGCCTCGGCTTGGCACGGCACCCGCCTGCGCGAGGAGATTCCCTGGTTCGCGCCGGGACTGTCCGTGCATCTGTTTCCCGATTGGGAAACGCTGCCCTACGACCACTTCTCCCCCCATCCCGATCTGGTTTCGGAACGGCTGGAGACGCTGCACCAGTTTTCCGCCAACGCCTGCGATGTGGCGATCGTGCCGGTTACCACCGCACTGTACCGACTGCCGCCGCGGGAATTCCTGGCGGCGCACACCTTCTTTCTCAAGCAAGGCACCCGGCTCGATGTGGACCAGCTGCGCGCCCAGCTCACGCTCGCCGGTTATGCCCATACCACGCAGGTGGTCGGACCCGGCGAATACTCGGTGCGCGGCGGGCTGATCGATCTCTTCCCCATGGGCAGCGCGGTGCCCTACCGCATCGACCTGTTCGATGATCAGATCGAAACCATCCGCACCTTCGACACGGATAGCCAGCGCAGCATCTATCCGGTGAGCGATGTGCGCCTGCTTCCGGCGCGCGAATTTCCTCTCGATGAAGCGGGACAGACGCGCTTCCGGCAGAGCTTCCGCGAACGCTTCGAGGGCGACCCGTCCAAGAGCCGGCTCTATAAGGACGTGAGCAACGGTTTGGCCCCCGCGGGCATCGAATACTACTTGCCGCTTTTTTTCGAATCGACCGCGACGCTATTCGACTACCTGCCCGCCAACGCGCTGATCTGCCTGCACCACGATATCGAAGACGCGGCCGAGGATTTCTGGCGCGATACCCAGTCGCGTTACAACCTGCTGCGCGGCGACAAGGATCATCCCTTACTGCCACCTCAGGACCTGTTCCTGAGCGTCGATGGACTGTTCGGCGCGCTCAAACCGTATGGGAGACTCGAGCTTCCCGCCCCGGACGCCGCCGCCAGCGCAGTGCGCGAGACCCCGGCGCTTGCCGAGGCCTCTGCCCTTCCCCGCCTGGAAATCAATCGCCGGGCCGAAGATCCGGTTGCACCGTTGCGCAGCTTTCTCACTCGCTTCGAAGGACGCGTGTTGATTGCCGCGGAAAGCCTCGGTCGCCGCGAAACGATGCGCGAGTTTTTTGCCGACCACGCGATCGAGGCTCATCCTTGCGAGAACTACGCGGCGTTCCTCTCGGCCACCGAACGCCTGTCGATCGCGGAGGCACCGCTCGCCAACGGCTTCATCCTGGGGGACGAGCGACTGGCGCTCGTTACCGAGAACGAGCTGTACGCGACCCAGATCCGCCAATCGCGGCGCCGCGATGCCAAGGCGCGGACGGCCGCCGAAGGCATGTTGCGCGATCTATCGGAAGTGCAGGTCGGCGACCCGGTGGTGCATGCGGAGCATGGGATCGCCCGCTACATGGGCCTCATCAATCTCGACCTCGGTGAAGGTACCCAGGAACTGATGGAACTGCACTACGCGGGAGGCGACAAGTTGTACGTGCCGGTCGCGCAGCTGAGTCTGATCAGCCGCTACAGCGGTGTTTCGCCCGAGGCTGCGCCGCTGCACAAACTCGGCAGCGGGCAGTGGGAGAAGGCCAAACGCCGCGCCGCCCAACAGGTGCGCGATACCGCCGCGGAACTGTTGAACCTCTACGCGCAGCGCGCCGCGCGGCAAGGCCATGCTTTCAAATTCGACGTCGACGACTACGACACCTTTGCGGGCAGTTTCGAGTTCGAGGAAACGCCCGATCAGGCCGCCACCATACTCGCCGTGATGGAGGATATGCGCTCAGGCAAACCGATGGATCGGCTGGTATGCGGCGACGTCGGCTTCGGCAAGACCGAGGTCGCTTTGCGTGCAGCGTTCCTGGCCGTTTCCGGGGGAAGGCAGGCGGCGATCCTGGTGCCCACTACGCTGCTCGCCGAGCAGCACTTCAACAACTTCTCCGATCGCTTTGCCGATTGGCCAGTCAAGATCGCCGAGTTCTCGCGCTTTCGCAGTGCGAAGGAAACCGCGACCGGATTGAGGGGTATCGCCGACGGCACGGTCGACATCGCGATTGGCACGCACAAACTGATCCAGGCGGATATCAAGTTCAAGAACCTGGGCCTCGTCATCATCGACGAGGAACACCGCTTCGGCGTGCGCCAGAAGGAGCAGCTGAAAGCCTTGCGTGCCGAGGTCGATGTGCTCACGCTCACTGCCACGCCGATCCCGCGTACCCTCGCCATGTCGCTCGAAGGCATTCGCGATTTCTCGGTCATCGCCACGGCGCCGCAGAAGCGGCTTGCCATCAAGACCTTCGTGCATGGCTATTCCGACGGTCTGGTGCGCGAGGCGGTGCTGCGCGAACTGAAGCGCGGCGGGCAGGTGTATTACCTCTACAACGAGGTGGAAACGATCCAGAACGTATTCGAGAAGCTGGTCAAACTGCTGCCCGAGGCACGGATCGCCGTCGCGCACGGCCAGTTGCGCGAGCGCGAGCTGGAGCACGTGATGCGCGACTTCTACCACCAGCGCTTCAACGTGCTGCTTTGCTCGACCATCATCGAGACCGGCATCGACGTGCCGACCGCGAACACCATTCTCATCCACCGGGCCGATCGCTTCGGTCTTGCGCAGCTGCATCAGCTGCGCGGCCGGGTCGGGCGTTCGCATCATCAGGCCTATGCCTACCTGTTGACCGCGAGCGAAGAGGCGGTGAGCGCCAACGCGAGGAAGCGCCTGGAGGCGATCCAGATGATGGAGGAGCTGGGCAGCGGCTTCTTCCTTGCCATGCATGATTTGGAAATCCGTGGCGCGGGGGAAGTGCTGGGCGAATCGCAGAGCGGCAACATGCAGGAAATCGGCTTCTCGCTCTATACCGAAATGCTCAACCACGCGGTGCGCTCGCTCAAGGCGGGCAAGGAGCCGGATTTGTTCGCTCCGTTCGGCGTCACCACGGAAGTCAATCTGCACGCTCCAGCGTTGTTGCCGGTGAACTATTGCTTCGATGTGCACGAGCGGCTGGTGCTCTACAAGCGCCTCGCCAATTGCGAATCGCTCGATGAACTCGAGCGGCTGCGCGAGGAACTGGTGGACCGCTTCGGTCTGCCGCTGGAGCCGACCCAAGCGCTGCTGGAGAGTCATCGGCTGCGCATCTTGAGCAAGCCCTTGGGCATCGCCAAGATCGACGCCAGCGCGGATATGATTCAAATACAGTTCATCCCCGATCCGCCGATTGAACCGCGACGCATCATCGAGCTGATTCAGTCGAAGCGCAATTACCGGCTTGCCGGACCAAACCGGCTGCGCGTGAGCGCGCAAGTACCGTCGGTCACTGAACGGATTGCCCTGATCAAGGGGATTTTGAAGGAGTTGGCGTAAGCATCAACCTCGAACCTAAGCGGCAGATTCACGACTGAGGCGCGACTTCAGGCGAGGCCCGCGCACCGCAGGCATCGACTCGGGCGCGGAGCCCGCCCGCCGCACCGTCTGCTGCTGCCAGGCTATTCGCCGGCTTCAATCGATCGACCAGGAGGTCATTTGTCGAACCAAGCCGATTCCGTCAAGTCAATTTTTTACGCGCTCCTTGCGAATGGCGCGATTGCGGCGGCCAAACTCGGTGCCGCTTTCTATACCGGGTCGACAGCCCTGCTGGCCGAGGCGATCCATTCGCTTGCCGATTGCGGCAACCAAGGCTTGCTGCTGCTCGGCCTGAAGCGCGCCCAGGAGCCGCCCTCGCCGGACTATCCGCTCGGCCACGGACGGGCGATCTATTTCTGGTCTTTTATCGTCGCGCTGATCCTGTTCAGCATGGGTGGACTTTTTTCCATCTACGAAGGCGTGCACAAGCTGGGCTCGCGTGAGCCGATCAACGCGCCGGTGCTGGCCGTCGCCATACTGGTCTTCAGCCTGGTTGCGGAAGCGTTCTCGCTTTACGGCTGCCTGAGAGAAGTCAACAAGGTACGCGGCCAACGCAACCTGTGGCGCTGGTTTCGGGAATCGCGGCAAAGCGAATTGATCGTGGTGCTGGGCGAAGACATCGCCGCACTGCTCGGACTCGGCTTCGCACTGGTCGCGGTGGGGGCCGCCGTTTTCACCGGCAACCCGATGTACGATGCGCTTGGCAGTATCATGATTGGCGCGCTGTTGATCTTGGTGGCGATCGCGATCGGCATGGAAGTCAAGGGTTTGCTGATCGGGCAGAGCGCGGAACCAGCCGAACAGGAAGCGATCCGTCAATTCATCGCCGGCCATCCGCGCGTCGAACAGGTTTTGAACCTGATCACCGTCCAACTGGGCCAGGAACTCATGGTCGCAGTCAAGGCCAAAATGCGTGAATCGCAAAACGCCGGCACGCTGATCGACGATATCAACGCAACCGAGGACGCATTGCAGGCGGCGTTTCCGGCGGTGCGTTGGGTGTTCTTCGAACCCGATACCGTGGACTAGGGCGAAACGCCTCAGTCATCAATTGCGTGTCCACAGGCGCCGAATGAATACCCATCTGATCATCCAGGGCGGCGAAGTTGCCACGCCGGACTTGAAGCAGCTCGCGAAGCTTGTGCGGGCGGCCCGCATCGAGGCGATCACTCAGCAGGCTTTTCGCTTGATCGGTGCGGACGCACAAGCCCGCGACGCCGTGGCTCGCTATTGCGCAAGCGCGCAACTCGATTTCGGCTTCGTACCGGAGAATCGCCGGCTCGCGGGATTCGGGCTCGCAACGATGGACATGGACTCGACTCTTATCACCATCGAGTGCATCGATGAAATCGCCGACCTGCAGGGATTGAAGCCGCAGGTCTCGGCGATCACCGCCGCTGCCATGCGCGGTGAGATCGACTTCAGCGAAAGCCTGCGCAGGCGCGTGGCGCTGCTGCAGGAGGCGCCGGAAAGCGCTCTGGAGAAGGTCTACCGCGAACGATTGAAATTGTCGCCCGGTGCGGAAATCCTGCTCGCTCACCTGAAGGCGGCGGGCGTGAGGACTTTGCTCGTCTCCGGAGGCTTCACCTACTACACCGAGCGGCTCAAGACGCGTCTCGGCTTCGACTACAGCGCGGCCAACGTACTCGAGGTGAGGGACGGCGTGCTGACCGGGAATCTGCTCGGCAAGGTCATCGATGCGGACGGGAAGGCCGCCTGGCTGGAGCGCATTCGCAGCGAGCTCGGGCTGGGCCGCGAACAGGTCATCGCGATCGGTGACGGCGCGAACGATGCGCAAATGCTCGCCGCGGCGGGGGTCAGCATCGCCTACCGCGCCAAGCCGATCGTGCAGGAACGGACCGACTATGCAATCAATTATTGCGGATTGGATGCGATTCTGAACCTGCTCGATTCGCGGGCGTAGGCAGAAGGACCTCAAGGCGTTTGCCGCGACGCCGGCTCATTCGAGTTCCTCGATCCATGCCATCTGGATCGCCTCGAGAATTTTCTCGCCTGAATGCTTCGGGTCGTCTTCGAACTCGTCGAGCTGCATGACCCAGCCGTGCAGGTCGGTGAAGCGCACATACCGGGGGTCCACATCGGGATGCCGTTCGCTCAGTTGAATGGCAATTTCCAGCGTATCGGTCCACTTCATGATCGCTTAGCCTCTTTCGCTCACCATGTTGATGGTGTACCGCGGTATCTCGATCACCAGGTCCTTATCCTTGACGATCGCCTGGCACGAAAGGCGCGAATTCGGCTCCAGGCCCCAGGCTTTGTCGAGCAGATCGTCTTCTTCCTCCTCCGAGGGATCGAGCGTGTCGAAGCCGTCACGGATGATGACGTGGCAGGTCGTGCAGGCGCAGGATTTCTCGCAGGCATGTTCGATCTCGATGTGACTCTGCAACAGATTGTCGCAGATCGACACGCCGCTCTTCGCTTCGAAGAGCGCGCCTTCCGGGCAGAGTTCAACATGGGGCAATACTCTTATCTGCGCCATCTCAGGATTCTATCTCCGATAGTTTTTGTCCCCTGAGCGCCTGCGTTACGCTCCTGTCCATGCGCCGCGCCGCGAGGGGCTCGGTGGCGTGGTTGAGCGCCTCGATGGCCTCCTTGATCGCTCGGTGATCGCTGCCTTCGAGCAGTTGTTGCAACCTGTCCATCGCCTTTTCAATGGCGGCGCGTTCCTCCTCGCCGACCAGGTCGCCATCCCCGCGCAGGGCGTTACTCACCGCCTCCAGAATCTGCCTTCCCTCGACCTGCTGCTCGCGCAGGGCGCGCGCTTGCATGTCGCTGCTCGCGTTGGAGAAGGATTCCTCGAGCATGCGCGTGATGTCGGAGTCGGCGAGTCCATAGCTCGGCTTCACGACCACGTGCGCCTCGACGCCCTGGCTTGCTTCCCGCGCCGTCACCGAGAGCAGGCCGTCCGCATCGACCTGGAAGGTTACGCGGATGCGCGCACTGCCGGCGACCATCGGGGCAATACCGCGCAACTCGAAGCGCGCGAGCGAGCGGCAGTCCGCCACCAGTTCCCGCTCGCCTTGCACGACATGGATCGCCATCGCGGTTTGACCGTCCTTGTAGGTGGTGAATTCCTGTGCGCGTGCGACCGGAATCGTCGAGTTGCGCGGGATGATCTTCTCCACCAGTGCGCCCATGGTCTCGACACCGAGGGAAAGCGGGATCACGTCGAGCAGCAGCCAGTCGCCCTCGGCCCGGTTACCGGCGAGCACATTGGCTTGCATGGCGGCGCCCAGCGCCACCACCTTGTCCGGATCAAGGTTGTTGAGCGGTTCCTGCTTGAAGAACTCGCCAACGGCGCGTTGGATTTGCGGCATGCGCGTCGCACCTCCTACCATGACGACACCCTTGATGTCTGCAACCGTCAGACCGGCATCGCGCAACGCCTTGCGCGTCGGAACGAGGGTTTTGGAGACCAGTGTTCGAGTGATATCGGCGAAGGTTTCGACATCGAGCACGAGGTTGACCGACTCGCCCGACGAGAGCGCGGCGTTCACGTTGATGTCGGGATGCGTCGTGAGCGCCTCCTTGGCGTCGCGCGCCTTGGTGAGCAGCAGCCGCGTATCGCGATCGTTGGGCGGCGCCACATGCGCCTTTTCCAGGGTCCAGCAGAACACGCGCTGGTCGAAATCATCGCCGCCCAGCGCCGAGTCGCCATTGGTGGCGAGGACCTCGAAGACGCCCTTGGACAGTTTGAGAATGGAAATGTCGAAGGTTCCGCCGCCGAGATCGAACACCGCGTAGGTGCCCTCGGAGCCGTTGTCCAGGCCATAGGCGATCGCCGCCGCAGTGGGTTCGTTGAGCAGGCGCAGCACATTGAGTCCGGCAAGCCGGGCGGCATCCTTGGTCGCCTGCCGCTGCGCGTCGTCGAAGTAGGCGGGTACGGTGATCACCGCCCCAACAAGCTCGCCGCCGAGACTCGCTTCGGCGCGCATGCGCAAGGTCCTGAGAATGTCTGCGGAGACTTCGACGGGACTCTTTACGCCGGCGCTGGTGTCGAGCTGCACCATGCCGGGCGCGTCGACGAAACGGTAAGGCAGCCGCCCCGTTCCCTCGAGATCCTTGAGTCCCCGGCCCATGAGGCGCTTGACCGAGACGATGGTATTGCGTGGATCCTCGCTCTGCCTGCGCTGTGCCGGGTAGCCCACATCGACACGCCCATCGGGAAAATAACGCACGACCGAGGGCAGAAGCGGATGGCCTTGCTCGTCGTTCAACACCACCGTGACGCCGGAGCGCACCGTAGCGACCAGCGAGTTGGTGGTGCCCAAGTCGATGCCCACCGCGAGCCGGTGCTGGTGCGGCGCGGCGGACTCCCCCGGTTCGGAGATTTGCAAAAGCGCCATGCGGTTAGTCTTCCAACAATTCCAATGTGCCGCTGATTTCTTCTTCCAGCTTTTCCAGGAATCGCATCTTGCGCACCGCCCCGGCCGCCCCGTGGTAGTCCTTCGCCACGTCGAGGCAACGGGCAAGCTCGGAGAGCAGGACTTTGCGCTCGCCGGCGAGTTCGCGGGCCACATTTTCCAGTGCATCGGCGTCCCGAGTCTGTTTCGCACCGACGACGGCTTCGCGCCACTCCATCTGCCGCATCAGAAAATCGGGCGGCATGGCGGTATTGGTTTCTTCCTCGGTGTCGACGCCGTTCAGCTTGACCAGGTAGCGCGCCCGCGACAGCGGGCTCTTCAGCGTTTGGTAGGCTTCGTTGGCGAAGGTGGCCCATTGCATGGAGCGGCGCCGCTCGGCTTCGGGCGCGTTGGCGAAGCGATCGGGGTGGACTTGCGATTGCACATCCCGGTACGCCACATCGAGCCGCGACGTATCGATCGCGTAAGCGGCCGGCAGCCCAAAGAGCTCGAAGTAATTCTGCGAAAATTCCGGATTCATAGATCGCTGCATGCTGAAAGGGGCGGTCATCCCGCCCCTTCTTGCCGGCCTGCGGGCGTGACCGCGCAACTTACACGTTAAACGATTCTCCGCACCCGCATTCATCCTTGACGTTCGGGTTGTTGAACTTGAACCCTTCGTTCAAGCCTTCGCGCGAAAAATCGAGTTCCGTGCCGTCGAGGTAGGGCAGGCTTTTGGGATCGACCAGAACCTTGATACCGTTGCTCTCGAACTGGTGGTCGCTCTCCTGCGCCTCGTCGGCGAATTCGAGCTTATAGGCAAGCCCGGAACAACCTGTGGTGCGCACGCCGAGGCGCAGCCCGATACCCTTGCCGCGCTTCGCGATGTAGTTCTGAACGTGGTTTGCAGCTTTTGGAGTCAATGTGATCATTTTGCTAGCCGTTTGCAACCTTCGCTTCGACTTCCGCACCGGCGTGCTTGGCGCGGTAGTCGGCGATCGCCGCCTTGATGGCATCTTCGGCGAGAATCGAGCAGTGGATCTTCACCGGCGGCAAAGCCAACTCTTCGGCGATATGCGTGTTGCGGATCTCGCCGGCCTGGTCGAGGGTCTTGCCCTTCACCCACTCGGTGACCAGCGACGACGAGGCGATCGCCGAACCGCAACCGTAGGTCTTGAAGCGGGCATCCTGAATCGTGCCGTCAGGTCCGACCTTGATCTGCAGCTTCATCACGTCGCCGCAGGCCGGCGCGCCCACCATACCGGTGCCGATACCTTCTTCGTCCTTGGAAAACGAACCCACATTGCGCGGATTTTCATAATGGTCGATCACTTTCTCGCTGTATGCCATCGCAGTACTCCCGTAAATCTCGTAAACCAGAAACCGCTAGTGCGCGGCCCATTGGACTGTATTCAGGTCGACCCCATCCTTGTACATTTCCCACAGCGGCGACATGGCGCGCAGCTTGCCGATCTTTCCCCTGATCAGTTTGACGGTAAAGTCGATGTCTTGTTCCGTGGTGAAGCGCCCGATCGTGAAGCGGATCGAGCTGTGCGCAAGTTCGTCGTTACGCCCCAGCGCACGCAGCACGTAGGAAGGCTCGAGACTTGCCGAGGTGCAGGCGGAACCGCTGGATACCGCGAGCTCCTTGACACCCATGATGAGCGACTCGCCCTCCACGAAATTGAAGCTGATGTTCAAGTTGTGCGGCACGCGCCTTTCCATGTCCCCGTTGACGTAGACTTCTTCCATATCGTTCAGCCCGGCGAGCAAACGGTCGCGCAACATGCGGATGCGCTCGTTCTCCGTCGCCATTTCTTCCCTCGCCAGACGGAACGCCTCTCCCATGCCGACGATCTGATGGGTCGCGAGCGTGCCGGAACGCAAGCCCCTCTCGTGGCCGCCGCCGTGCATCTGCGCCTCCAACCGGACCCGCGGCTTGCGTCGCACGTAGAGCGCGCCCATGCCTTTCGGACCGTAGGTCTTGTGCGCGGAAAAACTCATCAAATCGACCTTCAATTGGCTCAGGTCGATGACCACTTTACCCGTCGCCTGCGCCGCGTCGACGTGAAAAATAGTGCCTCTGGCGCGGCAGATTTCGCCGAGCGCCGCAATATCCTGAATGACACCGATCTCGTTGTTCACGTACATCACCGAAACCAGGATGGTGTCGGGGCGCAGTGCCGCCTGAAACTTTTCCAGATTCAGCAATCCATCGGGTTCCACCTCAAGGTAGGTGACTTCATAGCCTTCGCGCTCGAGTTCGCGTGCGGTATCGAGAACCGCCTTGTGTTCGGTCTTCACCGTCACCAGGTGCTTGCCCTTGCCCTTGTAGAAGTGCGCCGCGCCCTTGATGGCAAGGTTGTTCGATTCCGTTGCGCCGGAAGTCCAGATGATTTCCTTGGCGTCGCAATTGACCAGCGCAGCGACCTGCGCGCGCGCTTCCTCCACGGCCTTTTCCGTTTCCCAACCGTAAGCGTGGGAGCGGCTCGCCGGGTTGCCGAAGTGCTCGGTGAGATACGGAATCATCTTCTGCGCGACGCGCGGATCGACCGGCGTCGTCGCCGAATAATCAAGATAGATAGGCAGTTTGCTCATGGTGCTCTCAAATTAGCTGACAGGAATCGCCTGTTTAATCTCGGCATCCTCGAGATGCTTGGCGCGAATTACCTTAACCGGCTTGGTCTTCTGCTTCTGCACCAAGTCGTGCAGTTTCACGGAACCGAGAAAATCAAACACATGGCCGTTCAATTCGGCCCACAAGTCGTGCGTCATGCAGCGGTGGTCGTCGTGGCAGTTTTCCTTGCCGCCGCACAGCGTCGCGTCGATGGGCTCATCAACGGCCAGGATGATGTCGGCGACCGACACCTCGGTCATTCCCTTGGCCAGGCAATAACCGCCTCCCGGCCCACGCACACTCTCCACCAGCGCATGGCGGCGCAGCTTGCCGAACAGCTGCTCGAGGTACGACAACGAAATCTTCTGCCGTTCGCTGATGCCGGCGAGCGTCACCGGGCCGGAACCGTGGCGCATGCCGAGATCGATCATCGCCGTTACCGCAAAACGTCCTTTGGTCGTGAGTCTCATCCCAAGCCTTCCTGAATCTGTGGCCCTATACCCGAGTAATTAAGTCAAGTATAGCAATCCTGACTAAAACGATCAACCATTCCCCCCGCTGGACACCTTGCCCGTCCAGCGGTCGGCAGCCGCGGCTTCATCCTGGTGCGCTGCCTTGAGCTTCTCGATTTCCGCGAGCGCCTGCCGCAAGCGCTCGTCCATCTCCTCGGCATGGCCAGCAAGGTCCTGAAGCGCGTGCACCATCGGGTCAGTGGCGCCACTCACCGCGTAGGCGGTAAAAAGCGGCTTCTTTTCCACCGCAGCGAGTTCAACTTCCGGCTCGAGGATGCGCCCGGGGACGCCCACAACGGTGGCTCCCGCAGGGATGTCTTTCACCACCACCGCATTGGATCCGACTTTGGCACCGTCGCCGATCGTGATTGGACCGAGGATCTTCGCCCCTGCGCCCACCACCACGCCGCGCCCGAGGGTTGGATGGCGCTTGCCCTTGTTCCACGAGGTGCCGCCGAGAGTGACCCCGTGGTAGAGCGTGCAGTCGTCGCCGATTTCGGCCGTCTCGCCGATGACCACGCCCATGCCGTGATCGATGAACACCCGCCGGCCGATCTTCGCGCCGGGATGAATTTCGATCCCGGTCAACCAGCGCGTCATATGCGAAACAAAACGCGCCAGCCAGCGCAGATTCCAACGCTGCAGGCGGTGGGCAAGGCGATGCAGCAGCAGCGCATGAAAACCGGGATATAGCGTGAGGATTTCGAAGCGCGTCCGGGCGGCCGGATCGCGGTCGAATACAACGTCGATATCTTCTCTAAGTTTGCCGAATGGTCCCATGGTATATGCCCCTTGCAATGACGGCGCTTGGTGCCTCAGTCGCAGTCCGCAGCGCGCAAAACGCGCTTCGCTGCGCCTTGATCATTCAAAATTGATGATCGACATCGCAAACTCGCGAATCGCCGGCCAGGCACCGGGCAGATATTTTTTGGCAAAGCTCCCAAAGGGAAGACGCCTCAAAAGCAACACTCAGAGGCTATTATACCCAAGTAATTTGGTCAACTATTGACCGCCACCCCTGGTGCCGGGCCGGGAACATCGGGGCCGGACTTCAGGAAGCCGGCTGGCGATAGGCGACGAAGCGGCCCACCCCTTCCGGGCGCTGCATGATCAAATCGATGCTGTCGCCGTTGAGGCGCCCGGCGTAGGAAATGCTCACTTCGTTGTCCTCGAACTGAGGAGTATGGCGGGAGGAAAACAGTATTCGATCGCCATCGATCTTGCCGTCCCAGATGCCGCCTTCCCCGGTGGGGTAACGCACGTTTCCCATCAGCTTGTCGCCGGAGGATTCGAAGTGAAAGTAAATTTTCACAACTTCGCCGGTGTCGGTGGTCCACTGGCCGAGCCAATTGCCGCTCAAGTCGGGCTGCGCTGCCGGCATCGTGACTGGATTGCCGGCGGCCGGTTCGCGCCCTGCGGGCGTTGCATCGCTCGCCGGGGGGCGCGGCTGATAATCAGAAGTCCCGGGCATCGAGGGCGGCGCCCGGAAATAGGTCACACCGGCCACGGCGAGCGCGACCAGAGCGCTTGCGCCAGCCGCCAGCGGCCAGATTCGCCTAACGGCTGTCCTGCCGGATACCCGCCCGCCAAGTGCCTTGATCAACTGATCGACATCGTAGTCCCAGCGCGAGTCGGAAAGCTCCATCGCCTGATGTAGGGCGAGCGGAGCCAGCGGCTCGGGTAAGTCCGCCGCCGTCGGCATCTCGGCCCGCTGGAGCAGCAGCGGAATGACGCGGATCTGACGCTGTAAGGCCGCGCTGATTTCCTGACGCACGAAATCCTGCTCATCATCGATGCGCCGCGCGCCTGTCGCGTCGGTAGCGTTCAGCCAATGGGGGCCGATCAGCGCGAGCAGCGCGGTGCATTTGCCCACCGCGCTATGCAGCTCCGCAGTGAAGTCGACGCCGGGTTTGATGTCGTCCAAATCCATGAACACGTTGGCGGCGCCAAACGCGGCATGCAGGCGCTCAGCCAGGCGGCCGGAGTAGCCGGAGCTATCATTGCGGCGGTAACTGATAAAGATTTTTGCCATGAGAGAATTCTATGCGCAAGGGGCGCATCAACGATAGCGTGCGAAGCGATTCCTTTTGACTATAGATCGCATCCAGCCTGTTTAGGAGCCCTCCTTCTGTGCCGTGCTCGCCAGGCGTTCGTCACGACGCACCGCACGCGAAATCATCTTCAGCACGCCGCGCAGGATCTGCACCTCTTCGTGCTCCAGGCGCACCCGCCCAAAGATCCGGCGCAGCCGCGTCATCAGGCGCTTCGGATGAGCCGGATCGAGAAAGCGCACTTCGGCCAACGTGCCCTCCAGGTGAGCATAGAAGCGCTCCACCTCCTCGAAGCTTGCCAACGCGCCCCCGGTTGTCGCGGGCAAGTCCGCGAGGCCTGCCGCCATGCGCAATTCGTAAGACAGAACCTGCACTGCCGCCGCGATATTGAGCGATGAGTATTCCGGATTGGCAGGAATGTGCGCGATGCGCTGGCATTTGAGCACGTCTTCGTTGGAGAGGCCGGACATCTCCGGCCCGAACACGAACGCCACATCGGCGAGCCGCGCTTCGGCAGCGGCGCCGATTGCCGCTTCGCGCGCGTTCGCGGAAGGATGGGACAGATCGCGGCGGCGTGCGGTCACCGCGACCGCCAGAACCGTACCCTGAAGGGCGTCGTCGAGGCTCGCGCACATCACCGCGTGAGCGAGCACGTCTGCCGCGCCGACCGCCATCGCCTGTGCCTGCGCATTGAGCACGGTCTTCGGCCTCACCAGGTAGAGCCGTGACAACCCCATCGTTTTCATGGCACGCGCCGCGCTGCCGATATTGCCCGGATGAGAAGTCTCCACCAGCACGACGCGGATGCGATCAAGCGCAGAGGCGGGGTTCATATACAATACGGGCTTTTGCATTCACCACGGTTGACGTGACGGCAGTCTCGGTCGAAAGCCTTCGCAAAGCTCGAGCAATAGGCTGCTCGCCGGGGGTGGGGCGCGAGTTGAGTTCCCATGACCTTGGCCAAGGGCCGGCGCTAGCCTTCACCGAAGCGGGCAGCAACGCAACCGGCAATCGATGCCGCCGTTCCGGAGAGTCTGTTGAAAAGGTAGCGGGCCGCAGCCAAGACAAGGCGCGAAAGGCGGAAAGAGCGGAATGCATGGGCCAGACCTCGGCATCGTGGGGCCCTGCGCAACGCCGCATCGGCAAGCGCCGTCGTTTTTCACAAACCCCCCGAGAGGTCCTCCATGCATCCAATGCTCAACACGGCCATCAAAGCCGCGCGCAAGGCCGGCTCCATCATCAACCGCGCCTCCTTCGATCTCGACAAGATTACCGTGCAGCGCAAGCAGGGCAACGACTTCGTCTCGGAGGTGGACTTCGCTTCGGAGCGCGCAATCATCGCGATTCTGCATCAAGCCTATCCGGATCACGGAATTCTAGCAGAAGAAAGCGGCACTGCTTCGGCGGCCGCGCAGCACTCATCCGAGTACCAATGGATCATCGATCCGCTCGATGGCACGACCAATTTCCTGCATGGCTTTCCGCAATATGCCGTGTCCATTGCACTGCGTCGCAAGGGTGCGCTGGAACAGGCGGTGGTGTTCGATCCGACGCGCAACGAACTTTTCACAGCCACGCGCGGCCAGGGCGCCTACCTGAACGACCGGCGCATCCGCGTGAGCAAGACGCTAGAGTTGCAGGATAGTCTGATCGGCACCGGCTTTCCGTTTCGCAATATGGATAGCTTGGGCCCCTACATCGCGATGTTCCGCGAACTCACCCACAAGACCGCCGGCATTCGCCGCCCCGGTGCCGCCGCGCTCGATCTGGCTTATGTGGCCTGCGGACGATACGACGGATTCTGGGAGATGTCGCTCGCACCCTGGGACATGGCGGCCGGCGCACTGCTGATCACCGAAGCCGGCGGTCTGGTCGGTGACCTGCGCGGCGATCAGGCATTCCTCGAGCAAGGCAGCATTATCGCCGGCAACCCGAAGATCTTCTCGCAACTGGTGCAGATGAGCCTCAACCACCTGGTCGGGCCGACCGGACGGCCGGTCGGGGCTGACTGAGCCCCCTGGCGCTAAGTTCGGAGATCGATTGTAGTATCGAGCAAGATGCGGCGGATTTTTGGATATCGCTTCTCCAGGGGGTGTTCGGGCCGCGCGGAGGACTTGGCCGGGATCGGGCGCGTCGTGCACCCGGCGGCACGCGCAACTCGATCGCGAGAGCGATCTCTTCGAGCCCGGAGCCAAAGCCTCAGCCGGTTTGCTCGAGCAGCACGGAACAGGTGCCCGGGTTTTTACGGCGCCCGATCGTCTCGACGATTCCACGGCTGCGGCGCCGAGTACCGAACGCCTGGAAGCCGTGGAGCGGACGATTCGCGACCTTGGGGCCAACTCCGGTGAGCGTTGAGGGCGATCAGGCAACAGTCAATGACGCCGAATGCATCCGCGCCACCGGCTGCCGCGCGATCCAGATCAACACCGGCACGGGCTGCCATCTGGACGCGGACAGGCTGGCGCGCGGCCTGGCCCAATTGAATCCGCCGCGCCGCACGGTGGTGATGACAGAGAACATCGGCAACCCCGCCCGCCCGGCGCTGTTCGATCTGGGCGAGCGCGCCAAGGTGGTGATCCTCTCGGGCACCGAAGGCGAGGATAAGCCGGTCAAGTGTCCGCACATGTTCAAGGCGAGCAGCGTGATGTTGCTCAACAAGATCGATCTGCTGCCTCACCTCAAATTCGACGTGGAGCGGTGCATCGCCTACGTCCGGCGGGTCAACCGGCGATCCAGGTGTTCCTCGTATCGGCCCAAAGCGGCGAGGGCATGGCTGCCTGGTATGGCTGGCTGCGCAGTGAGTCGGGTGAAGGGCAAGGCATAGAAGCCACGCCATGACCAGCCTTTCCATTCTGATTGTCGGCCTGCTGCTCGGCATGAAACACGCGACCGAGGCCGATCACCTGGCCGCCGTTGCCACCCTGGCCACCGGGCAGAACTCGCTCGCCCAGACGATCCGGCAGGGGGTCGCGTGGGGAATCGGCCATACGCTCACGCTCGCCTTGTTCGGCGCACTGGTGCTGGCCCTCGGCAAGGCGATCCCCGAGCACATGGAAAGGGCGCTGGAACTGGCGGTCGGGCTGATGCTCGTCGCCTTGGGCGCCGACGTGTTGCGCCGCCTGGTACGGCAGCGGATTCACTTTCACGTACACAGGCACGTCGCGGGCGGGCGCCATGTGCACGCCCACAGCCACGCCGGGGAAGGTCCCCATCGCCTGTCCCTGCACCGGCACGCGCACCTCCCGAGCACTGCTCGGCACGGGCGGCGGACCGGGTCGGCGGGCGCAGTGTCGCACTCAACAGGACAACATCAGCGTGCCGATGGGCGGGGTTTGCCACTACGCGCCCTGGCGGTGGGGATGATGCACGGCATGGCGGGCACCGCCGCGCTGATTCTCTTAAGCGTCGGAGCAGTGCAATCCTTTGCCATGGGGCTGATCTACATTCTTGTGTTCGGCGCCGGTTCGATCATCGGCATGGCGCTACTCTCCGTCGCCATCGCCGTCCCCCTCCGGCTCTCCGCGGGTTATCTCGGCTGGCTGCACAAGGGCATGACTGCGCTTGTAGGCGGGGTTAGCTGCGCATTGGGTGCCTCAATGGTGTACCAGATCGGCTTCGTGGAAGGCCTGCTGCTCGGCTAAGCGCGAGCGCCCGCCTGGGACAAAGACCGGCTGCCCAAACGCTCCGTCTTGACTCTGTTTATGCGCGCACCGTTGCGGTCATGGCGTAAGCAGCAAGACCTCTCGGTCTCTTGGAGGTCCAGCCTTTGCGCATCCTTGGCCTCATGAAGGTGCCAGGATCCTTTCCAACTCCCGTTATCGAGCAGCGCCCTCACAGCCCGCCGGCTCCGCCCAGCAGAGAACCTCCCACGAAAACCTTCGGAAAAATGGGCCAGCCGGTCCACAAATCTCCGGTGCAGTGCGGCGCCTCCACGCATTTGTGCAGCTGCCGTATTCGAGCGACCGATCCGGCATTGCGGGCGGGTCCAGCACCTTCCCGGCTTTCCGGGAAGCGGTTTTGCCGCATGCCGATTACGCGACGTCGCTCGCTGCGACTCGGACTTCGTCGAGAATGCCGCTGGCCCTGAGCTAGTGCTAGTCTCCTCCGTACCGAACCATGAACTCCGAACCTGGTGTAACACCTGACACCTGCCGAACTTGCAAGAAGAGTCCCCGAGACAGGCACTGAATCGACCCAAAAAAATACGGCAGGGGCCGCAGGTCGGCGATAATCCACGGTGTGAGTAGGCGGTGGCGCTTTCATTTCGACTGGATCGTCGAGCGCTAGCCTCGGCTGAACCACCGCCGGACAAGGCGTGCAGGCGTAGTCCATTCCGCACGGGTAAGCGCCGTGAAAACAATATCGAGGTGATCGGTGATCAAGGTCAATTCCAGCATGCAGTTTCGAGTCATTTTGATAGAGAAGGCAGCAGCTTGAACGACGCCGGTTTCAGTAACCATACGCCGATGATGCAGCAGTACCTGCGCGTCAAGGCGGAGTACCCGGACATGCTGCTGCTCTACCGCATGGGCGACTTCTACGAGCTGTTCTTCGAAGATGCGGAGCGGGCTTCGCGCCTGCTCGACATCACGCTCACCACACGCGGACAGTCAGCCGGGCACCCGATCAAGATGGCCGGCGTGCCTTACCACGCGATCGACCAGTATCTTGCCAAGCTGATCAAGTTGCGCGAATCGGCGGCGATTTGCGAACAAATCGGCGACCCCGCCACCAGCAAGGGACCGGTGGAGCGCCGAGTTACGCGCATCGTTACGCCGGGCACGCTGACCGACACGGCGCTGCTCGACGGTGCACGTGATGCGCCGCTCGCGGCGATCAAACCTGGGCGCAGCAGCATGGGTATCGCCTGGCTCAATCTGGCGAGCGGAGCGCTGCGGCTGGCAGAGTTTCCCGCTGCACAGCTGGGTGCGGAACTGGAACGGCTCGCCATCGCCGAAGTGTTGCTGCCGTCCGGCTTCGAACTTGCGTTAGGGGAACCAGGCCACTTGGCGGTGAAAGTGCTCGCCGGCATGAACTTCGATCACGACGCCGCCACGCGCGCACTGTGCAGACAATTCGGCACGGCATCATTGGCCGGCTTCGGCTGCGAGGATTTGCCGCTTGCCATCGGTGCCGCCGGCGCATTGCTCGGCTACGCGCAGCACACGCAACAGGGCGGACTGCCCCACGTGACCGGCCTGTCGGTGGAGCGGCCCGGCGACTTCCTGCTCATGGACGCACCCACCCGGCGCAACCTGGAACTCACGGAAACACTGCGCGGGGCCCCCGAGCCTACCCTCTTCTCAACGCTCGATGCGACCGTCACCACCCAGGGCAAGCGCTGGTTGCGTCACGCGCTGCACCATCCGCTGCGCGACCGCACTACCGTGAGACACCGGCTCGATGCGGTGCAGACTTTGCATGGCAGCGCTGGCGCTCACCGTTACACGCCTCTGCGCAACCTTCTCAGGGAAATGGCCGATGTCGAGCGTATTGCCTCGCGCGTCGCGCTCGCCAATGCACGGCCGCGCGACCTGGCGAGCCTGCGCGCCAGTCTGCTCCTATTGCCGGCGCTGCGTGAGCAACTGGGGGCACTCGCGAGTCCGCGCCTCGCCGAGCTGCACTCCCTCTTGCAATGCGACGGTGAGATCGTCGCGCTGCTGCAGCGCGCGTTGCGCGATGAGCCGGCGGCGCTGTTGCGCGAAGGCGGCGTCATCCGCGACGGCTACGATGCAGGGCTCGATGAACTGCGCGGCATCCAGACCCACTGTGGCGATTTTCTGCTCGCCCTGGAAGCGCGGGAGAAGGAACGCACCGGCATCGCCAATCTGAAGGTCGAGTACAACCGCGTGCACGGCTTTTACATCGAAGTCTCCAATGCGCACACGCACAAGGTCCCCGATGACTACCGGCGCCGGCAGACCATCAAAAGCGCCGAGCGCTACATCACCCCCGAACTGAAAAGCTTCGAGGAAAAAGCGCTCTCCGCCAACGACCGGGCCCTGACGAGGGAGAGGTTTCTTTTCGAGGAACTGCTCGGCAAACTGGGGCCCCACGTGCCGAGCTTGCAGCGCATAGCGCAGGCGCTGGCCGAACTCGATGTGCTGTGCGCCTTTGCCGACAACGCGGCACGCCTTGACCTGTCCATGCCGGAATTCGTCGACTACGACTTGATCGATATCGTCGCGGGGCGTCATCCGGTGGTCGAACAGCAGGTCGACAACTTCATCGCCAATGACCTGCGCCTTTCGCGCGAGCGCCGGCTCGCCGTCATCACCGGCCCGAATATGGGCGGGAAGTCGACGCTGATGCGCCAGACCGCGCTGATCGTGCTGCTCGCTCACGTGGGCAGTTTTGTGCCGGCCAGGCGCGCAGTGATCGGCACGGTGGACCAGATATTCACGCGCATTGGCAGCTCCGATGACTTGGCTGGTGGCCGTTCCACCTTCATGGTGGAAATGACCGAGGCGGCGAACATTCTGCACAACGCCACCGAATGCAGTCTGGTACTGCTCGACGAAATCGGCCGCGGCACCTCCACCTTCGATGGGTTGGCGCTAGCCTACGCCATCGCCCGCTACCTGCTCGAGAAGCGCCGCGCTTACACGCTATTTGCGACGCATTATTTCGAGCTGACACGACTTGCCGAGGAATTCTCGCAAGTGTTCAATGTTCACTTGGACGCGGTGGAACACAAGGACAGTATCGTCTTTCTGCACAGCCTCGAGGCAGGTCCGGCCAATCAGAGTTACGGGTTGCAGGTCGCGCAGCTGGCGGGCGTTCCAAAGGCGGTGATCCAACTGGCGCGACGCCACTTGCAGGATCTTGAAAGACACAGCGCCGCGTCCAGTCCACAGCGCGATCTATTCAGTGTTCACGCGGAACCCGACGCGGTAGTGCCGGCGCATCCCGCGATCGAGAAATTGGAAGAGATAGACCCGGATAGGTTGACGCCTCGCGAAGCGCTGGATGTGCTCTACCAGCTAAAGCGCCTACTGAACGAATGATCGCCATTCGTCGATTGCATTCTCGATGTACGACAGGCTGCGCGGCCGCAGGAGCCTGGGTGGTCGGTCGCGGCATCAGTGGTGATGCCCATGCTCGCCGTGCACGTGTCCATGGGTCAGCTCTTCGGTGGTCGCTGCGCGCACCTCCGCCACGCTACAGCGGAACTCGAGTTGCAGCCCGGCGAGCGGATGATTACCGTCTACGATGACCTTGTCGTCGGTCACCTCGGTCACAGTGTAGAGCACATAATCCTCATCGGGCTCGTCTTCCCCGCCGCCTTCGAACTGCATACCCACCGCGACATTTTTGGGGAAGGCCTTGCGTGGTTCGATTCGCACCAAGGTGTCGTCGTGCTCACCGAAAGCATCATCGGGCTCGAGAAGGACGACGCATTCGTCGCCGACCGTCTTGCCCTGCAGCGCTTCCTCGACCAGCGGGAAGATACCGTCGTATCCACCGTGCAGATAGGTCAGCATAGAGCCGGCCTTCTCGACCACCTTGCCTTCCTGTTCTTTCAATTCGTAGTTCACTGTAACTACCGTGTCTTTGGCGATTTGCATCTCATCCACTCTCCCGGACAAGCTTCAGCACCTCTTGCGCGTGGCCGCGTGCACTCGCCACTTTCACAATGTGTTTGAGCGTGCCCTGTTTGTCGATAATAAACGTGCGCCGGTCGAATGCGAGTTTCAGGTGGCCGTCGACTATTCTCTCCTCCAACACGCCGTAGAGCCGGGACACCTCGCCTTCACTATCCGCGAGCAGTTGCACCGTCAGCCCATGCTTGTCGCGAAACGACGCGTGGCTCAAGCAGTCGTCGCGCGATATACCGAACACGACCGTATCATGCTTGTGGAATTGCTCCTCCAGTTCACTGAAATCAATGGCCTGTATGGTGCAGCCCGGGGTGCCGTCCTTGGGGTAGAAATACAATACAAGGTTCTTTCGGCCATGGAAGTCCCGCAGGTCAATCATCTCCATGTCGGCGTCGGGTAGCTCGAAATCCGGCGCCTTCTGCCCTACCTTAAGCATATCCCGCCCCAAGCGTGCCAGAGAACTGGTACGAATATCCGCTTATCGCGTAGTACGCTGCGATGGCTCCAACACTCGCGCGCGACACTTGCGTGGGCGCCATCGCGCTGAACAACGAACATCAATGCGCCAAGCGATAAAGATTTTAGCCCATATTCGTTTCAGCTGTGCTCTTGTCTACGCCACCCGGGAGGCGCAAGGAAGTGATTACAATAGCCGGTCCATTCCAGAAGCCTCTCGGACTTGTTTCACGCATGCGTTGCGGCCCGAAAGGCGCGTAGTGCAAGGCGCGAGGAGCGCGATTTGGCCGGTTCAAACGAGCGAGGCGAGCAACGCTCGCCCAAGGTGCAGTGGCCGCAACCCGAACGGCGAGCCTCGCTCCGGGCGCATCGCGGGGTTGCAATGCGTCTGCCGTGAACGATACGACGGCGCGCTTTGCGCCTTGCACTGCATGCCGAAGCAAGGCTCGCGCCTACGCGAAATCTGTCGGGCGGATGCCTGGATGAATCGAGTGCCCGTGCAATGAAGCTCGCCATGCTTGGTGAATTGACAGCGGAGCAATTTCTCCGTCGCTACTGGCAGAAGCAACCGCTGCTGGTGCGCAATGCATTCCCGGGTTTTGCCGGGCTTATCGAACCCGATGCACTGTTTGCACTGGCGAGCCGGGAAGAGGTGGAATCACGCTTAGTCAAGCGCACGCGCAAAGGCTGGCAGCTTAGTCATGGTCCGTTCTCGATGCGCCAGCTGACATCCAACCCTAAGCGTAACTGGACGCTGTTGGTGCAGGATTTAAATCACTTCCTCCCCGATGCGGCGGACTTGCTGGCTCAATTCTGCTTCATTCCGCACGCCCGGGTCGACGATGTGATGGTGAGCTTCGCCGCCGAAGGCGGGGGGGTTGGGCCGCACTTCGATTCCTATGACGTTTTTCTGCTGCAAGGACTGGGGCAACGGCGCTGGCAAATTTCCGCACAGCGCGACACGACGCTCAGAGAAGATGTGTCGCTCAAGATCCTTGCCGATTTCCAGGCCGATCAGGACTGGATCCTCGACCCCGGGGATATGCTCTACCTGCCGCCCGGCTATGCACATCACGGCATCGCACTGACCCCTTGCATGACCTACTCCATCGGCTTTCGCGCACCGAGTGCGCAGGAGCTGACGAGCGAATTCCTGGCGTTTCTTCAGGACCATCTGCACGTCGAGGGCGCTTTCGCAGATCCGGATTTGCACTTGCAGGAGCATCCCGCGGAGGTGTCGGACGCGATCGTCGCGAAGACCCGGCGCCTCCTGCGGCACGTGCGCTGGGACCGGCATACCATCGGCGATTTTCTCGGAAGCTATCTGTCCGAACCGAAAGCGCACGTGCTCTTTGCTGCACCGGCGCGCCTCGCTTCGTTCACGCGCTTCGCTGCGCATGCCGGGAGTTCCGGCATTGCCCTCGCGCTGAAAAGCAGGATGCTGTTTCGCGGTGAACGGTTCTATCTCAATGGTGAAACGTATTGCGCCGACGCCGCGGATGCGCGAGCGCTGCGCGAACTTGCCGACCGGCGCTCGGTAAGGCCATTTGTGGGCTCGGAGCCTTGCATGCACCGCGCCTACCAATGGTATCGCGCAGGGTTTATCATCTTGACCAGGAGCTGACAGCGTTCGCGACCGGAGGCGCAGTGACAGAGCGAAAATCGAGCAACGAGCAAACCGGAAAGGCGGCCGAGAGCCGCGTCGAGCTGCTCACCACGATGGAGGAGTCGCGTGCCGCGATTGATCGCCTCATTGGCGGCGCGCAGCGCAGCCTGCAAATTTTCGAGCGCGATCTTAGCGATCCGGGTTATCGCAATCCGCAACGCATCGAGTTGATTGAACAGTTCCTGCGCCGAAGGCAGGGCAACCGCGTGTCGCTGGTACTGCACGAAACAGGCGACCTGGACCGCGACGCCGCGCGCCTCATGAGCATGTACCGGCGCTATACAGACACGGTAGAGATTCATCAAACTTTGGATACCGCCAAAGTGGCAGCCGACTGCCTGGTGCTCGTCGACGAGGCGAGCTATTGGCACCGCCTGCATCACGACCTCTCACGCGCCGTAGTGGGCTACAACGATGGCACGGGGGCGCGCCCGCTGCAGCAACGGTTCGCGGAAATTTGGGAAGCGTCCGAGCCTGCAGCACCGGCCACCACACTCGGCTTGTAGCGCGACAACGATGAAATCGGGAGATAGCTTACAGAAGCTTGCGTAGGCGATTGTCGGACTTAGCAAGCGTGTGAAATTTACCTTTGCGTATGGAAAATTTAAAATTATCTGGTAAAATATTGAGGAGGTCGGTCGGTGCCCCGACGTCGATTACAGCCGATTACCCCATGGGTTGTGTTCCATTCTCTTAAGGGATCTATCAATGAAACAGTCTCTCGTCATCGCTGCAATACTGGCAGTTGCGCTCACTGCCTGCGGTAAAAAAGAAGAAGCTGCCAAGCCCATGGACGCGCCTAAGGTCGAGGCTCCCGCCATGGCTCCTGCTGCGGATGCTGCCAAGCCAGCCGATGCTCCAGCCGCTGACGCCGCCAAACCCGCTGACGCTCCTGCGCCTGCTGATGCAGCGAAGGACGAGATGAAAAAGTAATTCGTCTTTCGGGTTGGCGGGAAAGCCGGTCCAGGTGGCCGGTTTTTTCTGCTTGGGGAAGGCTCTGCGCCGTGCGGTTTTCTAACAGATCCCGCGCCAGCCAAACCCGTCGTTCTGTTCCGCAATACCAATCCAATCGTCGCTGCAATTCAGCACTCCTGCCAAAGCCTGCCTCGCCAGCACGGGGGTATTGTTCTGCTGGCTTAGATGCGCCGCGATGATGTGCTGAAGTCGGCTGCGGTCGATGCGCGACAGCAAGCCCGCCGCGGCCTGGTTGTCGAGATGGCCGAAGCGCCCTCCGACACGCTCCTTGAGCCCGGTGGGATAAGGGCCGCTGAACAGCATGTCCCGGTCGTGGTTGCACTCGAGCACCAGGGCATCGACCGGCGACAGACACGCTTCCACGTGCGGGGTGCTACCTCCCAGGTCGGTCAATACACCCAGGCGGTGAACACCGTCGGAGAATACGAATTGCACCGGCTCGCGCGCATCGTGAGGCACAGGGAAAGGAAAGACCTGCACGTCGCCGATGCTGAATTGGGCGTGACAGTCGATAATGTGCAAGCAGGCAGACATCACCTCTTCGGCGAGGCAATGCAGGGTGCCGAAGGTGAGCCACACGGGGAGGTTGTAGCGGCGGCTCAATCGGGCTACACCGCCGACGTGGTCGCTATGCTCGTGGGTGACGACAACGCCGGTAAGATTTGCGGGTGCGAGCCCGAGGCGGGCAAGCCGCAGTACGGTATCTGCGACGCTGAATCCGCAGTCGAGGAGCAGGCAGGTGTCGCCGACCTGCACGACCAGCCCGTTGCCCTCCGAGCCGCTACCCAAGGAGGCGAAACGCATCAATCGTGAGGACCGGTTGTTGCGAACGACGGCACGCGAGTCGCGTTCGCGGTCACTTCAACTGTTCGAGAAGCAAAGCGAGAATGCGCTCCGCGGTGGGCGACGTGTCCGCTGTTCCGGCGGAGTTTTGCACGTCCACGCGTGACTCGCCGCCGCTGTCGCTCACCCGAATCCGGTAACGGTCCTTCGGGTTTACTCCCCCCGCATCATCGCTGCGCCAGAAGGCGAGCTTGGAAAGCCAGCCCTTCTCTTCCTTCTTGTTATCGCCCTGCGGGTCGATATAGCGAACGAAATAGAGACCCTTCGACCGATCGCGGTCTTCCACGGTGAATCCGACCCGATCAAGCGCCAAGCCGACGCGCCGCCATGCCCGGTCGAACGGATCGCTCACCAAGAGCTGCCGCCCGCCTTCGCCGGCGGAGGCAAGCTGCGCCTTGGCGCTGCTGCTGGCTTGGGCGGTCTGTGCCACTGTCTTTGCCTCCTCGGTGCCGAACTTGGCCAACAGCCGGGACAGCAGTTCCGCTTCCGCTTCGGGGTTAGGCGGTTGCGGTTGCCACATCGTGCGTTCCTTGTCCATGCCTACGAAGACTTCTTCCATTCCACGCTCGCTGACATAAACCTCGGTGGTCCCCGCCTCGACGCCGCGCTCAAGACGCACTCGATACTTGTCGCGCAGTCCGGAGGAATAGATGGTGCCGAGCGCGCGGGTCAGCGCGCCGCGAATGCCTCCTTCAGGAATCAGCGGATGGCTCTCGCGCCATTCGGTTTCGATGATCCCGGTCGACTGATCCTGAATCTTCAGCTGAAAACCGGCGCTCTCGAGGAACGATTTCAGCTCCGGCCATACCTGCTCGGGCGGTGCCTTGACGACCAGCCAGCGTTCACTGCCGGCTCGCTCGAGTCGCACCTTTTCCGGCGATGGCAGCAACGCCGTCTGAGCGGAGGGCTGCGCGGCCTGCGCCGCCGGCCCTAGGGTGGTCGTGGCGCGGTCGCGGCTGTATTCAGAGTAGGTGGCCGTGCCGGACGGCTTGGTTTCCGGAATGGCATAGCGGTCGTCTGCCTGCGGCGTGGTGAGGTCGGGGGGCACTTCCAACGGAGGAAGCTTGGTCGAGGTTTTGTATTCGATTTTCTTGCCTTGGATGATCGATGACAGCATACCGCAACCTGCCAATGACGAAGCTGCCACGGTTGCAATTAGCAAACGAGCTATGGATTTCATTCGTTGGTGATCCAATCTTTTAATGGGCCTTCGACTGCACGGGCGCCTGGGAATTCAAAATGCCCGCTTCGACCAGCGCGCCGCGCACAATATCGCGATTGGAAGCCGACAGAGGAACGAGGGGAAGTCGTATCCCGCTGTCGATCAGGCCCATGTGCTGCAGGGCCCACTTCACGGGTATCGGGTTGGCTTCGACAAACAGCTTCTGATGCAGGGGGAACAAGCGGAAATTGATCTCCTTGGCACGGGTGAAATCGCCCGCGAACACGGCGCTGCACATCTCATGGACGAGACGAGGCGCGACGTTCGCCGTCACTGAAATCGTCCCTTGCCCGCCCAGCAGGATCAACGGCAGCGCTGTGGCATCGTCGCCGCTGTATATGGCGAAATCCTTGGGCGCGCGACGCAGCAGATCGGCCCCTCGCACCAAATCGCCGGTCGCGTCCTTGATGCCAACGACGTTGGCGATTTGCGCCAGCTTAAGCGCGGTGTCATTGGCGAGGTCGGTGGCAGTGCGCCCGGGAACGTTGTAGAGGATGTGCGGCATATCGACGGCTTCGGCCACCGCGCGGAAATGCTGGTACAACCCTTCCTGGGTCGGCTTGTTGTAGTAGGGCACCACCGTCAGGCTGTAGTCCGCGCCCGCCTCTTTGGCGTAGCGAGCCAGTTCGATCGCCTCGCGCGTCGAGTTCGCTCCGGTACCGGCAAAAACGGGAATGCGTCCGGCGCAATACGTGACCGCGGCCGCGATCAATGCGCAATGTTCGGCAAAATCAACCGTGGGCGATTCTCCGGTCGTGCCGACGATGCCGATGGCGTCTGTACCTTCGCGAACATGGAAATCAATGAGGGACTGCAGGCGGGGAAAATCCAAAGCACCGTCTGGGGTCATCGGGGTGACGAGTGCAACGAGGCTACCTTTGAGCATCGGGAGCATCCAAAAGAACGCCGTCAAACCCTTCGACTGAAGGAGTTTGGCAGGCGATTAAAATTTGTGAGTCTACCCGAATACCCGATAGGGGAGAATACGCGCCCACCCCATGCATGACCGCCGGGTCTCAGAGACGAGCTGCGCAGATATGCTGAATTGCCGCTGGCTTCGGTTGCTCCACGAGGACATCTTCGTAGGCGATCACCCGCGCGCGGCCGCGCACGGCGGCGAGCAATTCGCCGGATTGCAGCAGATAGTCGGGATTGGACACTCCCCCAAAGCGCTCGTTGCCCTGAGCAAAAGTTTCGTAAATGAGCATGCCCCCGGGCGATAGGACGTCGAGCAGGTAGGGCAATAGCGGCCGGTGCAAATAGTTTGTGACCACAATTCCACCGAACTGCCAGCCCGCCAGCGGCCAATCACCCGTTTCCAGATCTGCTTGCAAGGTTTCGACCAAAGCCAGATGTTCCAAGTCACCCAAGCGAGAAAGGTCCCGATCCACTGCCAGCACTCGATAACTCAGGGCAGCCAGGAGCTTCGTGTGCCGCCCTGCTCCACAGGCAAGATCGAGTACCTGAGTGCCACGCGGAATGGTTGGGGCGAAGCGAGTAACCCAAGGCGACGGGGTATCGGGACCATGCGCTACGTTCATACCAAGCTCCGCCTCTCTGCTCTCTGGAAGGAGTGAGTCGGGCGAAGCACCGCTCAACGCGATAGAATTGCGAATTCAAGCTTCCGCCACAGCCCATGGACGACATTGTACTCAAGGCCATGACTCGGTGGCCGAATGTTCCGGCTGTCTTTGGCTGGCTGTCGCTCAACCAGCGAGGACGCTGGTGCATTAAAGGCGAACTGATCGGTAATCCGACGATAGCGGCTTTTATCGGCCGCAATTATGCGGCAGATGCACAGGGACGCTGGTTTTTTCAGAACGGGCCGCAGCAGGTGTTTGTCGACTTGGAGTACACGCCCTTCGTTTACAGGCTTTGGTCGATCGACAGCTCCGTCTATCCGGCGATTGAAAGCCACACCGGGGCACCGGTGGAGCGAACAACTGCCTGTTGGCTGGATGATGTCGGCAACGTGCTCCTGGAAACGGAATTCGGCATCGGCGTGGTCGAGGGTGCGAGCCTGCAAGCGTTGCTCGCCTGTTTATGTGACCCAGCGGGAAATCCGTTGTCGGCTACGCAACTGGAGCGCATCATTGGGGCGGGCTTGCACGCGGAGCATCAGGCATTTTTGGTGGTCGAACCTGGGAGGCTTCCGGTGCGACCTCTGAAAAAGGCCGAAGTAGCCAAGCGGTTCGGTTATATTCAGCTGCCTAGCGCACCGTCCCCGCAGCAATAAATGAAGCAAATAAGATCACAGACGTTTTTCAAGGAGTAGGCGACATGCGAATGGAAGTGCATGTGCACGGAAGCGTGCAGATCCGCCCCGGCACCAAGCCAGTCGAAATCGATGAGGCTCTACGGGCTTGGTTCGAGTATCTCGACATCGACTCATTGGAAGAAGCCAAGAGCATTCACCATGACGAGCCCGGTGTGCTCTACGACGCACGCAGCCATGTCCTCGAAATCTGCTGGAGCGGCGACGTCGGGCGCAGTTTCAAGAGCCGCATCGAGCCCGCCCTGCGTGGACTTTGTCCGCTCAGCGAAGCAGCTGCAGAAATAGAAGTGACCTATTACGACGACGATGGCAACGATGAGGCCAACATCGTCTTCGTCGGTCCGAACGAATCCGCCATTCATGAAGCACAGCGCCGCCGAATGATCGAGGACGTCTCCGCGTTGTTGGCCCGGCACTTCGACGACGCCTCCATCGCCCAGGTAGTGTCGATCGTCGATGATCTTTTTGCCAAGGATTGGCTCAAGCGGGGTGAACAAGCAACGACCGAGCCCGTCGCTCCGGAGAGACCTACACCCCGCACAAGCCGCAAACACCTGCACTAGGTCAGCTCGTCCGCCGGAACCTCGACTTATTCGAGGGTCGCGCCGGATCGTGCCGTAAACGCCGCTCTCGCCCATGGAACAGGGAACGCCCCGTGCAAGCGCTTGGTGTTTGCCACGCATGGTGCTGTGGCCGCGAAATGGCTACCCGATCGTAGATATTCCTATTCGCGTCAGCGAAGAAAGCCGGCTTTGTCGCCCCGGTCGGAGTCTTCGCCTTTCGTCGCCTTGATGATCACACGCGGAGGGCCTGGAAACGCGCTCATTCTCGAGAGCCCCGCCTTCTCGGTTGGATGAGGAGGACAGGTACGCCGGCGCCCGGCACGCTGCACTTTCCGCGCTGCGTCTGCTGGGCTCAGATTGAACTGCAAGGGTAGCCGCGACAGGAAGGCGAGGGTCGGATCGCAGTCTCGCAAGTCTTCATCCACCCATTGCATCATGCCTGCCATCCGTCGCAGCGTCGCTGACTCGGCTGTCCCACCCGCCGCCTAAGGCCTTGTACAGCTGTACTACCGAGACTTGGGTGTTGCGGTGGGCCTGCACCAGTTGCAGCTCGGCGTTGAACAGATCGCGATCGGCATCGACTACCTCGAAGTAAGAGGAGTAGCCCTTTTCATGGCGCTTGAGCACGCGCTGGCTCACCTCGCGCAGCGCCTGCACCTGCTCCTCCTGCGCGCGCAGGAACTCACCGAAGCCGCGTCGCGCCGCCAACGCGTCGGAAACCTCGCCGAACGCCTGCTGCACGGCTTGTTCATAGCGTAGCAGCGCTTGTTGCTCACGGGCTTGGGCGGCATCGACCTGATAGCCGTTGCGATTCGCATCGAGCAGCGGCTGCAGCAGAGAGAGTCCGAACGACCAGACCTTCGCCGGGCCACTGAACAAGTCGGAAAGCTGCGCGCTTTGCGCACCGAAGCTGCTGGTGAGGGCGATGCTCGGGAACAGCGCCGCCTTGGTCGCGCGCACCTGCGCAGTCGCTCCAACCAGAGCGGATTCCGCCTGACGCAAGTCCGGGCGTCGCTCGAGCAGCGCCGATGGCAGCCCCGCGGGAACCTCGGGCGGAGCCGGCACGGATTGTACGTCGACTGGCTCGCGGGCAATCGGAGCAGGGTTCTGGCCGAGCAGAATACGCAGCTGGTTTTCCTTCTGCTCGATTTGCCGCTGGAAGTCGGGCAGGCTGGCGCGCACCAGGGCGAGGCTGGCCTGGGCGCGGCTCACGTCGAGACCGGAAGACGCCCCCTGGCGGAACTTGCTCTGGGTGAGCTCCAGGAAGCGCTCGCGGGTGGCGACCGTGCGCTGAGTGATGCGCAGTTGCTGGTCGAGCGCCAGCAGATCGAAGTAAGCCGTGGCCACATCGCTCACGAGGCCGACGCGCACACTATCGCGCGCGTATTCCGTCGCCAACAGGTCGGCTCGCGCGGCCTCCGACAGGCTCGCCAGCCGCCGCCAGAGATCCAACTCGTAAGACACTTGCGCCTGTGCCCCGAACAGCGCGCCGCTCACGTAACTGCCGCCTTGAAAGATACGACCCCGCAGTGCGCTAAAGCCGACATCGGCCTGCGGCAGTTGGCCGAGCCGGGCGACACCGACCTGCGCGCGCGCCTCAGCCACGCGGGCGGCGGCGATCTGCACATCCCAGTTCCGTTGCAGCGCGGTTTGCAGCAGTTGTCGCAGCACCTTGTCCTGATAGACGTCCCACCAGGCCAGGTCGGCGAGCGACTTGGCGCTCGGCGCTGCCTCTTGGGCGCGGTAGCTTGCCGGCACGTCGAGATCGGGACGCTTGTATTGCGGGCCCACGGAGCAGGCCGCCAGCGTCACCGTCGCAGCAAGTAGAGTGAACCGCCGTCTCATGATCCTCCACCTCCCGGCTCGCCGACCGGCGTTGGCCCGGCTCGCGGACGGCTGTCGGCCGCCGCCGTCGTTTCGTTGCGGAATGGTGCCTTGCGTTCGCTCATGCGCTGGACCACGACGTAGAACACGGGAATCACGAAAATACCGATCATCGTGGCGAACAGCATGCCGAACACCACCGTGGTACCGATCGCCTGTCGCGCCCCCGCACCGGCGCCGGTGGCGATCGCCAGCGGTATGGTGCCCAGAATGAAGGCGAAAGAGGTCATCAGGATCGGCCGCAGCCGCAGCTGTGCGCCCTGCTTGGCGGCCTCGACGATGGACGCGCCTTTCTCGCGGGCGATCTTGGCGAATTCGACGATCAGAATGGCGTTCTTGGCCGCAAGCCCGATTAACATCACCAGGCCAATCTGGGCGTAGACATTGTTGTCGAGACTGCGCAGCGTGAGCCCGGCGAAGGCGCCGATCACGCCGAAGGGTATGACCAGCAGGATCGCCACCGGCATGGCCCAGCTCTCGTAGAGCGCAGCGAGCACCAGGAACACGAACAGCAGTGACAGCGCGAAGATGTAACCGGTCTGTCCACCGGTCTTTTTCTCCTGGAACGTAGCACCGGTCCATTCGTAGGCGTAGCCCGCCGGCAGCGTCTTGGCGACCTCTTCCATTGCCGCCGCCGCCTGGCCCGAACTGCTTCCGGGTGCAGGGGCACCGTTGATGGTGGCGGCACGGTAGATGTTGTAGCGCTCGTAGAACTCCGGCCCGTTGATCGACTTGGACTTGAGCACCGTCGACAGGGGGACCATATCGCCGCCGGCATTGCGCACGTAGTAGCGGTTGACGTCGTCCGGGCTGGAGCGCGCGTAACCTTCCGCCTGCACCTGCACCCTGAAGGTGCGGCCATACAGGTTGAAGTCGTTGACGTAATAGCCACCCAAGAAAGTCTGCAGCGCGAAGAACACATCGGAGAGCGAGAGGCCGTAGGTCTTCACCTTGTCACGATCGACTTCATACTCGATCTGTGGCACTCGATCGTCGTAGTTGGCAAACACGAACCCGATCTCCGGATGCTTGCGCGCCTCCGCCAGAGTAGCTTGCAGGACTTGCGCAAACTGCTTGGGATCAGCACCGACGCGGTCCTGGAGGATGAATTCGAAGCCGCCCGTGGTACTCAGGCCGCGGATCGGCGGCGGGTTCAGCACCAGGGTGTTGGCGTCTTTGATCTCCTTGTTGAAACGTCCGTTCAGCGTGCGCACCAAAGCGCTCGCCGTAAGCCCCGGCGCCTTGCGTTGGTCCCAGGGTTTGAGCCGGATAAAGGCGGTCGCGTTATAAGATGTCGTTAGCCCGGTCAGCAAGTTGAAGCCGGCAAGGGAAGCCACCCCTGAGATCCCCTCTGCGTCGCGGGCGATTTTGGTGAGCTGGTCGACCGCCGCACTGGTGCGTTCCAGCGAGGCGCCCGGCGGCAGTTGCAAGACGGCGAACATATAGCCTTGATCTTCATCCGGCACCAAGCCCGTGGGACGGCCGATGAGCAGGGCGTAGAGCGCGCCGAGCAGAATCAGGAAGGTCAGTGCCACCAGCAAGGTGCGGCGGATCAGGCCGGCGACCGACGCGTTGTAGCGCCGGGTAAAGGCGCCGAACATGCGGTTGAACCCGCCAAAGAAGCGGGCCATGAGTGGGAACGCCTTGTGCTGCGCCGCCGGATGCAGCAGCAGAGCGCACAGGGCGGGCGTAAGAGTCAAAGCGACCACGGCAGAGAGCAGCACCGAGGTGGCGAGCGTCAAGGCGAACTGCTTGTAAAGCGCGCCGGTAAGCCCGCCGAGGAAAGCCACCGGGAAGAACACCGCGGAGAGCACCAGGGCGATGGCGACCACCGGTCCGCCCACATCGGCGATGGCCGCCTTGGTTGCTTCCACGGGGCTCGCGTGATCGTTATCGAGCCGGTGCTGCACGGCTTCCACCACCACGATGGCATCATCGACCACGATGCCGATCGCGAGCACGATGCCAAACAGGGTCAGCGTATTGATGGAGAAGCCGAGCGCGGCGAAAGCAGCGAACGTACCGATCAGGGCCACCGGTATCGCCAGCATGGGGATCAAGGTGGCACGCCAGCTCTGCAGGAACACATACACCACCAGCAGCACCAGGACGATGGCCGCGCCCAGAGTCTTCATCACCTCTTTCAGCGATTCGGTGACGAACGGCGTGGTGGTGTAAGGGACCGAGTAGACCATGCCCGGCGGGAACTTCTGCGCCAGCGCGTCCATGGTGATTTTCACTTGTTTGGCGACGTCGAGCGCGTTGGCATCGGCCTGCAGGAAGATGCCGATGAAGACGCCGGGCAGGACGTCTTCCTGCACGTTGATGGTGTAGTCGGCACCACCCAGTTCGATCCGCGCCACATCCTTGAGACGCACGATCTGGCCGTCGCTGGCAGCGCGCAGCACCATGTTCTCGTACTGGGAGACATCGGCGAGGCGCCCCTGCACGGTGACGGAATACTGCATCTGCTGGCCGCGAGGCTCGGGTGGCACACCGATCCGGCCGGCGGGCGCGACTACGTTCTGCTCCAGCACCACTCGTTGGATGTCTCCCGGGGTTACGCCCAGGCGCGCCATCTTGTCGGGATCGAGCCAGATGCGCATGCTGTAATCGCGGGCGCCGAAGAGGCGCACGAACCCCACGCCGGGAACCCGCGCCAAAGCGTCCTGGATATTGAGCAGTGCGTAGTTGCTGAGGAAGGTGGTGTCGAACCGACGCTCCGGCGAGGTCAGCGCCAATACTTCAAGAAAGTCGGTCGATTGCTTGCGAATGGTAATGCCCTGTCGGATCACGTCCGCAGGCAGCCCGCTCTGTGCGATCGCAACCCGGTTCTGCACATCGACTGCGGCCAGGTCCTGATTGGTGCCGACGTCGAAAGTAATAATCAGGTTATAGGACCCGTCATTGGCGCTCTTCGAGTCCATGTAGATCATGTTCTTCGCGCCGTTCACCTGCTGCTCGATTGGCGAGGCGATGGACTGCGTCACCACGTCGGCGTTGGCGCCGGGGAACGAAGTGAAGACCTGCACCTGGGGCGGCACGATCTGTGGATATTGCGAAATCGGCAGACCGAATGCCGCGAGAGCTCCAGCCAGGGTGATGATCAGCGAGATCACCGTGGAAAAGATCGGACGGTCGATAAAGAAGTTGAACATCCTTGCGCCTGCTTCCGGACGGGTTGACGTATGCCCTGACTGCGGCCCATTGACGAACCAGATACCGCGATTGTAGCGACCTAACGATCCATTGGTGGAACGCGCCAAGATACTGCAGCGAGTCGTTCGGTGGCGCCACTGATCGGCTTCCTCAGTAGCGCTCCGCCGCAGGCCGAGCGCGCAGCGCGTGCGATGCGACCCGGAAGCGGTGCCGGCGTGCAGCTTGCCCGCGGCCCTGCGGCGCACCTCCGCGGTCGGATCGCCGCAACCGGGACTCCTCCTTTGCGCTGCAGCACGCGACTATGGCAATGGCGGGCAACGCGGCCATGCGGAAAAAAACGCCCGTTCATGTCTCGCTGTTTGCGAAGCAAAGCACCAGCTAGCCGCCGG
>Ga0209118_1000129_pt1 | contig 52152 bp, 53 predicted proteins | sample BlaSpr_A8_Ref_M1_FD_187988 | JGI IMG/M metagenome (GOLD analysis project Ga0209118, IMG submission 187988) | Forest soil microbial communities from Thunder Bay, Ontario, Canada - Black Spruce, Ontario site 2_A8_Ref_M1 (SPAdes) (version 2) | ecosystem: Environmental > Terrestrial > Soil > Boreal... | reverse complement strand
TGAGGCGCAGGCGCGTCACATCTTCCGCGACCTCATCGATACTCCAGCCGATGTAACCATCTCTGAGCGCGAAGTCCACGTGCACTTCCACCGCCGTGCTCACCTGCCGATCATCATCGCTTCGGGTGTCCTTGACTCGCCAATCAAGGTGCCTTGGTGGGAAAATCACACGCTGCGCATGAGCGCGTAAAACCGATCGAAAATCGCGCTGGTGTTAGGTGAATTCAGTCGTGTGGAAATCCAGGCTAGCGTGTATGCCTGGCGAGTGTGGTCATCGGGCAAACTCGTAAGTCAGTTTTGTTATGCGACCGCGCCAGTACGGCTTGCGTCCTTCTGCGAGTATCCACGCCACCTTTCCGGCGAGCGGGATATGCATTGAATCACGGCGCTCGTAGCTGCCGAAACGGCGTGCCCATGGCAATGGATTGACCATGCCGGCCCCGGTTCGCCCGCGTGCGTCGGCGCGCACCGTTCGATCAGATCGTCCCTATTGACGCGAAACAGCAGCGTCAACGTGATATTGCCGTCCTTCAGAGTTGCCCTGGCCGACGTATCATCTACGCCAATCCATTGCACCCCCCTGGCTTGGCAGCAGCGCTGTCGGATCCCAGGCGGCTTCGGCAAGGAAGCGCATCAGTTCACCCTGCGCCACTTCCGGCGTTCCGCGCCAATTCGCCAAGGATATGAGTCCGAACAGCGACGCATGAGCATGAAGCATGCCTTCGCCGGCAATATAGGCATCACGTACGCGCCACCGTCATGCCAGGAGTCACTGCAACCCGGGCTTCCCGATCGAAGCCTGGCCGCTTGGTGATTACGCGTTGGGTCGAGGTGAAAGCCTTCCATTGTTCGTCGGCCTCGCTCTTGTTGAAAGTGCCGGTGTGCTCGACGCTGACAGCGGAAACAATAGGCTGGCCGTCCTCGATTACGGCACGAAAGTAACGCTGTACCGGGGCGGGGAGGCCGTCCAGTTCTCTAGAGTCGTACGTCGCGGGATCGATGGGGAGACGCTCCGCCTCCAGCTTGGCATGCATTTTTTTCGTAGCGGATTGCTATTTTCCACCACAGGGCGTTGCTGCCTTCCGGCTATCGTTTTCCGGGGACGCCCAACAGCGAGCAAGCGAAGCGCTGCTGCCTTGCTGTCCCACACGCCGAGGTTGTTGGTTTCGTCTGTATCATGTCAGCGTCGCCTCCACGGGGCGACGAAGTGACCGCGGCATTTCGGGTCCGCGGCCGAAGCGCACAACCAGATCGGGCCTCAGGCGCCCGATGCCCAGGGAGCTCGCGAACTGTGGTCGGAGAGCCGAGACTTCTACAGGTTGATTGAGAAGCGCGTTGCGTATGCCCAAGGCAGTAGCCTGGAGGGCGAAGCGTTCGTAGCAGCGCCCAGTTTCTACCCAATGCGCCTTATCATTGGCATCGGAGACAAAGACCGCGATTCCGGACGAACTGCGGACGTGCCGTGCGTACTTGTCGTTTTCACTCTTTGCCGTAAAAAACAAGCCGAACAGGGTGCTTCCCAGCCAGCGCGGAACGGATGGACTGCCTGACGAACGCGAGAACAGGCCGTCGCCGGTCCGAACCGCCTCAATATCGCTGAAACGAATCCAGCGCTTGAGTTCTTCGACAAACGCGCGATCATTCATTTGGGCTGTGTTGCCCTCAATCACGTACTCGAGCATCTTGTCCATGGCTTGTTTTTCGGTGAGTAACAGCACGCGTACCCCACGTCCTGAACCAGCCTGTTCCAGCACCTTCAACTCCTCGTTCGACAGCGGTCTAGCGTCATACTCCGCGCGCGTGCATTGCCGTTTTGTTATGGCATCGAACAAGGGTGTGGCGATCTGTTTCGTCGGCTCCAGAGTGATTTCTATTGCGTCGTCTGCCCCAGCCTTGAATGTGGCCTCGCCTTTCAGGCCGTTGGCGATTGCTGCCTGGATCAAGTTCTCGGCCGCGCAACCCAAGGAAACAAACAGGTGGTGATCATCAGGATCGACTGCCGGGCAACGCCTCTGCAAATCCGGGAGAATCGAGACAGCCTTGCCGGCGATCCGAAATTTCCAGCATTGCGTGTTATGGCTCGACGGTGCGAGCGTCGCATAGCGCACCAACTCCCGTATTGGCGAAGAACTGCCGGAGACATCGTCTGCAGTAGTACGCCAGGTCTTTCGGACCGCCGCTTCGTAGCTATCTTCCGGACTGGCTGAAGAACACCCCAGACTGGCCAACAACCCACCAGCCCCTGCTGCCAGCAACATAAACTGCCTTCTTGTGGTCACGGCGGAATCGCTTGGGGAACTTGCAGTATCAGGGATGCCCTTATCGTGTTGCTAGCAATAGGGAGACATCAAGGGGGCGCTGATTGCCGGTTCATATGATCGGAGAACGAAGCAAGTTCGATTTGTGTCACGCAGTCTTGATAAGGCTTGAAAATCAATAGGCCGAGGACGGCGTAGTCTCGTGGCAGCTACGCCACCTCTATCTGCTTCAGCTCTTGGCCAGTCATATAGCTGCGCTGTCTATTGTCCGGCATAACAATGGCGGCGATCAGAGCAATGCCGCATAGGATAGTCACGTACCAAGAAAAAGCCGACTCATGCCCGGCTGACTTCAACCACAGCGCAACGTATTCGGCGCTCCCACCGAAAGCTGCATTGGCAATGGCGTAGGAGAGCCCGACTCCGATCGCGCGAACGTGCATCGGAAATAGCTCCGCCTTCACGAGTCCACTGATCGAGGTGTAGAAGCTCACGATCGCCAGCGCAGTCAGCACCAGACCGAACGCAACGTAGGGACTAGTTACATGGGAGAGCGCATTCAGGATTGGCACCGTCGCCAGCGTGGCAAGCGCGCCGAAACACAACATCGAATTGCGCCGGCCGATCTTGTCGGACAGTGCTCCGAACGCGGGCTGCAGGAGCATGTAGCAAAACAGGACTGCGGTCATCACCGTGCTCGCCGTTTTCGGACCCATTCCGGCGGTGTTAACCAAATATTTCTGCATGTAAGTCGTAAATGCGTAAAAGATCAGCGAGCCGCCGGAAGTGAACCCTAGGACTGTCAGGAACGATCGCGGATAGCGCAATACGCCTTTGATCGTTCCCGCATGCTCGTGTTGTCGGATCGCGGAGGAGGTCGTCTCGGCGAGAGAGCGGCGCAGGAAGAACGCGACAACCGCGGCGAAAGCGCCGATTGCGAAAGGAATTCGCCAACCCCAAGCCTTCAGTTCGGCATTGGACAAGAACTGCTGGAGCACTACCACTACCAACACGGCCAGCAGCTGGCCACCAATCAGCGTGACATATTGGAACGATGCATAAAAGCCGCGACGCCGGTCGACTGCGACCTCGCTCATATAGGTCGCGCTCGTTCCGTACTCGCCTCCCACGGAAAGACCCTGCAGGAGGCGGGCGAGCAGTAGCAGCGCAGGCGCTATGACGCCAGCAGTGGCGTAGGTGGGTAGCACCGCGACCAACAGCGATCCGGCGCACATCATGATGACGGCGGTCATCATTGAAACGCGGCGGCCGCGCCGGTCGGCGATGCGGCCGAACAACCAGCTGCCGATCGGCCGCATCAGGAATCCCGCCGCAAAGATACCTGCGACGTTAAGAAGCTGCGTGGTCTGATCGCCTGCCGGAAAGAATGCGGGAGCGAAGTACAGCGACGTGAACGAGTAGACATAAAAATCGTACCACTCGACCAGATTCCCGGAGGACGCCCCGACGATCGCCCAAATGCGCCGACCGGTTTCTGTGGCACCAAGGCCGTGGGTTTCGGACTGAAGAAGGTCGGTCATCGTTTATCCGTCCAGCAAGGTGTTAAGAGAGTGTGGTGTGAGCCGCGCCTCACGACGACAAGGGGGGGCCCATCGCGCGCTCCATTTTACCTGCTGCGCCGGGGACACGCAGTTCCTGACGTACTTATAGGTGACCCCCCTAACACCGCAACTAGCCGAGGCGGCGCTAGTTGTCTTCTCGGTGCCTGGTTGGCCAAAGGGCATACTCGGCATTCGCTATTCGTGGGCGGCGAAACCACGCTGCTTCGGGCGATGATACGAAGTGCGAGACGAGGCTGTCGTTTGATGGCGCAACGGCTGAGGCGGGAATTCAACCGCACCGGGTTGGCTTTCGCCTGCTGCTGCGCGAACCGGGGCAGTGCCGCCGAAGTGTTGTATCCAGGCGGCACCATTGGTCGAGCAACAACTCCTACCGCCGGCTTTTGTTAGCGGCCTCGTTCGTCCGCACTTGATTTGTTGACATGATGCAGGCGCTGATCGCAAATGTGCGCCGGGTGCCCCGAGAAACAGCGCACGGAAAGCCTCGCTATTCGCGCCCTGGTAGCGTCGAACCTAATGCGACACTCACAAGTGGCTAAGAGGAAGGCGTCCCGTTCCCTGCTGTCGAACCGTCTTCCCGCGGTTGTCGACGCGGCTCGCCGGCGGCGAGCACCTCAATCAATCAAACCAACAGGAGTCCAATATGGAAATACCAAAAGTCGGTGCTGCGATACTGCTGGCGCTCGCGCTGACGGCATGTACTACGACTACGACGCGAACGGTGTACGTCACCGAAGATCCTCAAGCGGCCTATAAGGCTTCCCACGGTAGCGTTACAAGGATCGAACAGGTCGAGGTCACCGGGGACACGAGCGGGGCAGGCGCGGTGATCGGTGGAATCGTAGGAGGCGTCGCCGGCCACCAAGTCGGCCGCGGCAGGGGCAAAGATGTGGCGACGGTGGCCGGGGTGGTCGGCGGGGCGTTGATCGGCAATGAAGTCGAGAGCCGCAATAGCAGCCCCAAGACCTTCTATCGCGTCTCGGTGCGCCTGGACAACGGTGGCTACCGCACGTTCCAGCAGGGTTTCATCGGCGACATGCAGATGGGCGACCGAATCCGGGTTGACCAGAATCACGTAATTAGGAGTTGATACGCTGCGGCTGTTCGGATGAGCGTCGAACGATGAATATTTGGATGCCTCGGCATTGTGTCGCGAGTCACACCGGCATGACCTGCACGAGAACTGCCTCCGCGGCTTTGGTCGCCATCGATGAGTAGCGGTCTCGACTCTGGTGACCACAACACTTGCAGCGACATTCAGAACGCAGGCTGCGCCAAATGTCGAGGAGCTGGTTACGACTCGTTACACTCCAGCGAACATTGTCACAGACCTTAGAAAGGCAAGCGCGTTAAGGTTTGTACAGGGTTCTTCCCTGGCCCACTTATACCAAGGAGATGACATGAGATTTGCCCCCAAGAATGCCCTTGCTGTTGCCCTGATGACTGTATTTGCCGCTGGCATCACCACCAGCGCGATGGCCGACACGCAATGGCAGAAAAACCACCCGCGGCGCGAACAGGTGAACAACCGGCTCGCCAACCAGAACACACGCATTCATCGGGAGGTCAAGGAAGGCGAACTGACCAGGGGACAAGCGCGCGCCCTGCACAAGGACGATCGCCAGATTCGGAAGGAAGAACGGCTCATGGCAAGCCAAAACGGTGGCCATATCACGAAGCAAGAACAGAGAACCCTCAATCAACAGGAAAACGCCGTCAGCAGACAGATAGGCAAATAAAGCGCTGGCAATCAAAGTCCGTTTCTTCCGCGAACCGTGCAAACAGGGACGAGAGATCGCTCCTTGTCTGTGCTGACCAAACCCTCCTGACGCGGCGTTTCACTGCAGCCCCGGCGTTAGGTGCCGCGGAGGTTGAATGGACGATCAACCGAAGCCTCCGATAGGGTCGACCCGACGCGACGATTTCTTTGGACGCTCCGGCTTCCGCAGCGCGCTCCTTGCTCGGAACGGCTCGAACCGTGCGAGGCTTCGACGGTCATGCAAGGCTCTGCATGCGGCGTAAGACCACTACGTCAACTTCAAGTAGTCACATCTTCAAGTTCGTTTTACAGAATCGAATTAATGTTGGCATTCCCCCACCCTGCCCGCTGAGCCCGTCGGTCCTTGTTGCCCCTTCAGAAGTGACGCGTGTCCATTGTCCGGCAACTGGCACACGAAAGGAGGTTAGGCTAAAGGACGCCGCTTCGCCGAATCCATCGACATGTTTCAAACAAGCATCTTTTATCTCTCGGTCCTAGTCTCCGTCCCCGATCCCCTGGCACCCGCGACTACCCAGCGCTCCCGTCACCATAAGTAGTCGAACTTTCACCTATTTGGGGTCGTAGCGACTATGCCACAGCGGAATCACAACTACCGCCCATGCTCATCCGCCCCAGCTATTGCTTGGCCAGAGCAGCCGACCGGGAGTGGAGCCTTACTTCTGCGGTTGCAGCAGCGTCTTCAGCTCCTGGATGTTCTCCTGGACGCGCTTGCTGACAACGGCGAAGGTATCGGCCTGGGCCTTGTAGCCAGCCTCGGCCAATTCACGCATGTTGACCAGCGCCTTTTGCAGCCCCTGCTGGACCAGTTCGCCGGCCTTGGCGGATTTTTCCGTGGCGCTTCCCGGCTGCGCCGCCTGCTGCATCAGCGATTGCAGTTCGGTCAATGTCGTCTGCAGGATCGCCGCCTGTTTCTCCCCAAGGGCTTGCATACCCCTGAGCGCGGTCTGGTTGGCGAGCGCCAAGGCTTCGAAGTCTTTGCGCCGCGCTTCCATGATGGCGGCCATGTCGACCCCGGGCATCTTGAACTGTTCCATCATCTTGGTAAAGTTAGCGAGCATATTAGTGGGGTTGAACGCATCGTTCGGCTGGGCGGATTGTGCCATGGTCATTTCTCCTCAGGACGGAGTTAACAAGATCGAGGGATGCGCCGCCCGGATCGAATGCAAATCGGTTGTGAGGTCGATGACATGCACGTGGTCAGGGCGGATCGCGTTTCGCACACACTGCTCGATGGCCGGGACCGATTGCAGCTCGCTACACTTAGCGGCCTTTGCCATCCCGTGCAGCGCGGCGTAACTCGATACAATGGTCGTTTCAGCCCATCGCGTCAAGTTCAGCCCAAGGTCTCTTGCAATCTGGCCAACGGGAGCATTCGGTGATCGGTGAAGAATTCCTCGAAGTCGGCATTGCGCTGTGCACCGGTTTCGTCGTTACGATAGCCGGCGTCGAAATGCGAAAGGTCGATGTCTTGATTCAGCAATTTGTTCAGTGCGTACTCGAATCGCCATCGAGGAAAACAAATCTGACTCCACCCAGCGCGCCATTTCCGCGAGCCCCATCAAGCAGAGAAGTAGGCAAAGGAAAGTAACGACACGCCCAGCCGGCGCGTTGAGACCGGACCTTGCGCAAGCCATCCCTCGGTTGAACTTGGTCCCCAGTTTTCTCTCGGAGGTAGACCATCCGAAGTCATGCGAATACCCCGCGCGCCATCCAGCTTCCCCACATGATTAGTGCGAGACCGGTAACGCGACTCACCCAGTGTCCTTGCGGCAGGGTCTTTTCCAAAAGTACACAGGCCGTGAGCAGCGCGATCCACCACAGGTTCATCACCCCGACGACAAACAACACGAGCATCAGCAACCAGCAGCATCCGGTGCAATAGAGACCATGTCGAAAGCCCATGACGAATGCGCCCCGGGCGCCATCGCGCCACTCGGTGAGAAGAAACCCCATAGGTGAGCGGCACTGCGTTAGGCAGACGTGCTTCGCCGGGGTCCACTGGTAGATTCCGGCTGCGACCAACACTGCGCCGCCCAGCAGCGGACTGGTGCCGACCATCGCCGGCGAGATCAGCAGCGTGGCGTGCAGTCCCCACTGAATTAGCGTGGCAACAAGGCTGAAACCGGTCCACGCTATAAGATATCCGAGCAGAAACAGTCCGCTCGCAACCATTGACTCGCCTTGGGCATGGCGCCCGTTCTGGATGCGGGTAAACAGAAGAAGCACTGGACTTGCAGACGGGGCCATCATTCCGACCATCATGACGGCCCACATCGTGAACACCAGCACCAGGTCCCGCGGTCCCCATTTCTGAGCGCCGGGCATCGCCATGCTCACCAGGTCCATGTGGTCCATGGCCCAGGACTGGTAGGCGAGATAGCCCCACGCAAGCGCGGTAAGTCCCGCCAAGCTGGCGGCGACAACCAGGCTTAAGGTTCGTGTCGCGTGCCGTCCTTCAGGCCTGGTAGCTGAAGGGGGAATAGAAGCCATTCTTTTTGGAAATCTCCACATCGAAGCCGTGATCGTGGAAGCTCAACCGCTTCGATTGGCACACCACCGCGGGATAACCGGGCACCGCCGTGAACGGGATATTGGAGAGCGTGACATCCTCTCCACCCTGGCCGGCCAGCGCCTCAATTTCCATTTGTGCCACTTGGGGAATGGTCAGGCTGCGTTGCTTACCTTCCATGCGGTAATTGATGGCGGCGCTCCTAACCCCGAGAACCTCGCCGATCAATGGCCCCAGGGCGGCGAGGTGGCCGCCGGCCGCCCCGGAGAAGATCTTCGTCAATGCATCCTGTTGCTTCGCATCGGCCATTTCATCGACATACAAGGCGACTTTCCATTTCGTTTGCAGCATGTGTCCCGGCGCATATGCAAACAGCGCGGCATTGAGGCCATCGAGAGGGATGTCGGCGAAGGTACCTTGATTGATGTGCCACCCGAGCAGCACTTTACATTCGCCACTGGTCGGCGGGCTAGTGAACACGCATGGACAGGCCGCCTCGCAGTTGCACGCTTCAAAGTAAGTGCCTGCCACTTTCCATTGTGTATCCATGATGTCTCTCCTTGGCTGTTCTTGTGATACTCCACTTTTCGAACGTTGCGGATCATGCCGGGGACCTGCGGAACAGCGTTTTTTCGCACGTTGAGAGCGAAACCGCCACGGTCGGCGACCCCCTTGCCAGCGACTTACCCTGCTGAGCATGATAGTCGATTTATAGCAAATCTGCGGACATTCCGCTTGGGCGCCGGCGCTGGTTTACCAGAGACCCGGAGCGGCTACTGTCAGCAGCGCTCTGCTATTCTTGGACCGAGATCATCTCCGTTGGAATCACCATTCCCGCCGCAGATTCATGATGTGCGTTTTTGCAGCGAAAAACGCGGCGAAGCGCCGTTTGGTTTGGTGGATGCAATTGTCCCAAGGACAGCCGTTCGATTGGCCAGCATGAGTGGCTTTCAGGTGAGCTCGTCCTTCGGCGTCTCGTTGAACGCGGCGTAGCGGTCGTGATCGTCGCTCATACCACTCTTCTTGGCCTGCTGGGGTGGGGTGAATGCGGCGCCGCAGTCAACGCACGACACTGGGCGAGCTTCTTCGCTGTGGCGGACTTCAGCAGACTGGCATTTCGGGCAGAGCAACGATTGATTCAAATCCCGATTCCTTGGTGGCCGAGCCGCCGGCCCCCGGGCATTTTTAAGGCCTCACCGGGCTATTTTGATGAATGTCAACACGTCCACACGGTGCGGGCGGTTTGGTGCCGTTGCGGGGCCGCTGCGCGTAAGCGCGCATTGTCGCCCGTTCAAGCAGATAGGAAGAGGGAAAGCATAAGCGTTGCGAGCCGGCATACTGATCGTTCCAGGCACACATGGAGTTGATCGCCCACCTTTTCGGCGATAATACCTTGCGTCATTCCCGGCCTTCGTGATCGGCTTTCGGTGGGGTGCCTGCGGTGACCGGAGTGGCTCGCGCGCGGCGAACGCGCACCGCGACTCGCCTTCAAACGAGCGGGGATCGATTTCATGTGTTGTCCAACACTGATTGGAGGAGCAAATGGCTAGTGCAACTCAAAACTTTGACGCGGTCGTGATCGGCGCAGGCTTTTCCGGCATCTACATGCTGAAGTCGCTACGGGACAAATTAGGGCTGAAGGTGCGAGTTTATGAAGCCGGTGAAACCGTCGGCGGCACGTGGTACTGGAACCGCTACCCCGGCGCGCGTTGCGATTCCGACTCCTACATCTATTGCTGCACCTGGGACAAGCAGCTGTTGCAAGAGTGGGAATGGTCAGAGCGCTACCCCGAGCAGCCCGAAATCCTGCGCTATCTAGAGCATGTGGCCAAACGCCATGACCTGAAGCGCGACATGCAGTTCAACACGCGCGTAACCGGCGCCGAATTCGACGAAAAAAACAACCTGTGGACGGTGCGCACCGACAAGGGCGAAGAGGCTACGGCAGCTTACCTCATCGCGGCCGTGGGTAGCCTGTCGCACACAAACATGCCGGACTTCAGGGGACTAGAGAAGTTCAAGGGCAAGTGGTACCACACCAGCCGCTTTCCTCACACCGGCGTTGACTTCACCAACAAGCGCGTGGCAGTGGTGGGCACCGGCGCCACCGCGGTGCAGGCCATTCCGGAAATTGCGCAGCAGGCCAAGCAACTCACCGTGTTCCAACGCACCGCGAACTACTGTGTCCCGGCGCGCAACGGCAAGGTGGACCCCGACCTGGCCAAGGCGCGAAAGGCGGACTACGACGGCATCGTCAAGCGCATCCGCGAATCGTTCTTCGGCCAGGAGCACTACTTCATCCCGAAGTCGGTGCTGGAAGCCACACCCGAGGAGCGAGAGCGCGAGTTCGACAGGATGTGGGACGCGGGTGGCTTCGCCTTCTGGCTGGCCAACTACCAGGACATGTTCTTCAATCAGAAGGCCAATGACCTGTGCGCCGACTACATCAAGCGTAAGATCCGCAAGACCGTGAAAGACCCGGTGGTGGCCGAAAAGCTCATACCCAAAGGCTACGCCTACGGCACCAAGCGCCAGCCGCTGGACACCAACTACTACGAAACCTTCAACAAGGACAACGTGCTGCTGATCGATGACAACACCGACGGCGGAATTGAAGAAATCACCGAAAAGGGCATTCGCGCAGGTGACAAGCAATACGCATTCGACATCATCGTTTTTGCCACAGGTTTCGATGCCATGACCGGCCCGCTGAAGGCCTTGAACCTGAAAGGCCGCGGCGGCCGTACGCTGGATGAGCAGTGGGCGGACGGCCCGCACACCTACCTTGGCATCTCGGTCGCCGGCTTCCCCAACGTGTTCACCATCACCGGCCCGCAAAGCCCGTCGGTGCTGTCGAACATGCCGGTATCGATCGAGCAGCATGTGGACTGGGTCACCAACTGCATAGACAATATGCGCAAGACCGGTAAGACCACGATCGAGGCCACACCCCAGGCGCAGGATCAGTGGGTTGCGCATGTCAACGAGATCGTCAACATGACGCTGATGACCGGCGCCAACTCCTGGTACATGAGTGCCAACATTCCCGGCAAACCGCGCGCCTTTTTGCCCTATTTGGGGCCAGAAGGCGTCGGCGGTTACCGGAAGAAGTGCGACGAGGTCGCGGCCATGGGCTACGAGGGATTTGAATTGGCATAGCCACCTTAGAAAGGAAAATAGGGCGGGGCAAAGGGCAGCAGCCCTAACTCGCCTGATCTCAACAGAATCGGAGGAAATGATGATCAATAGCAGCTACTACTCGCAGGATGTGCACGGCCCTTACGAGTTGCACGACATCGGCAATCTTGATTTGGAAGAAGGCGGTACCCTCCGCGGTTGCAAACTCGCCTACGCCACCTTCGGCGAGCTCAACGCGGCGAAGGACAACGCCATCCTGATTCCGACCTGGTACTCCGGCACCAACAAGATCCTGGAGCAGGTGTACACCGGTAAGGGACGCGCGCTCGATCCCGACAAGTATTTCATCATCATCGTCAATCAGATTGGCAACGGTCTTTCCACCTCGCCGCACAACACGCCGGCGCCGGGTGGAATGGGGAACTTTCCCCGCGTCCGCATCGCTGATGACGTGCGCGCGCAGCACAAATTGGTCACGGAAAAGTTCGGCCTGAAGAGCCTCGCGCTGGTTGTCGGCGGCTCCATGGGCGCGCAGCAGACGTACGAATGGGCGGTACGCTACCCCGATATGGTGAAGCGCGCCGCGCCCATCGCCGGCACGGCGCGAAATACGATCCACGATTTCCTTTTCACCGAAACGCTGGTCGAGGCGATCACCTCGGACCCCGGTTTCAACAAGGGTTTCTATGCATCGTCGGCGGACGTACGGGAAGGGCTATTGCGCCACGCCAAAATGTGGGCAGTGATGGGTTGGAGCACGGAATTTTTCCAGCAAAACCGACATAAGGCGTTGGGCTTTTCGTCCATGGACGATTTCATCATCAACTTCATGAACGGCTATTTCTGCGTGATGGATCCTAACGCTCTGCTGTGCATGGCGTGGAAATGGCAGCGCGGCGACGTCAGCCGCCACACGGGTGGCGACTTGCGGGCCGCATTGGGCCGCATCAGAGCCAGGACTTTCGTGATGCCGATGTCTACGGATATGTTCTTCCCGCCGGCCGATTGTCAGGCCGAGTGGCGGCTCATTCCCGATGCCGAGTTCCGGCCGATCCAAACCCTCGATGGGCATCTCGCGCTATTCGGTGTTGATCCCAATGCGATCAGCCAGCTCGATAAGCACCTAAGCGAGTTGCTCGCGACAAAAGTTTAGATGTCAGTGGGGGCACCGCACCCATGCGCGGTGCCCCCACGCCTGAGCGGCACTCGCGGCGCGGGTGGTACGCTCACTTACACCGGTCACGGCTACCGGGGTGCGGTCATTGACCGACCATCTCATCAGTCAGATTTTGTCCTGGGACCGACCGTCATACAAGTGGGAACAACGTCCACAAGCGACTTCGCACGTCTTGGGCGTAGGTGGGGATTCCGGTACCCGGGGGCACGCCACCGATGTCTTGCGCAGGTTTAGAGCCGGGAAGCTTGGCGCATCGGCACCACGGAAGTCGGAGACACCCCGACAATCGCGGGAAGCCGCATCGCCATTGGCGTTCAACGCAGCACCCCAATTTTTTAGCCGGACCGCCGCGACGAAACCCGGCCAAAACCACTTGCTATCGCGCACTAGCCAGGTGACGTGGGGGGGTGCGACCGTGGATTTGATTGGTTCTGACGGACCGTCTTAAAACATGGTGCGCATTGAGTTCCGGGTTGCGCCGGGCTTGCCGGTGGGATTGAGCCGCGCGAAATTCCAAGGCGCCAGCTATGCCGCGACTGCACTGCCGAATTCAGGGATGCCGGCCAAAAAACCCCCTGCGCAACGCTGCAAGTTGGCAGGAGGCTGACATTCGGTCTGAGCAACCAGACGCCGTTGATCCAAACTGCATCCAACCACAGGAATTCCTTATCGCAGTGCAATGAATCACCTTTTCTACAACCGGAGTATCACTATGAAGCCACGTGATAGTCCTGCGTTGACCCAGCGGGTCACCCACCTCAGCCGTCGTCGTTTCGAGGGAGCTAACCATGATTCATCGTTTCATATCCCGTACCTGCATTGCAGCCGTGGTTTCGCTTCTAACCGCAACCTGCGCCCTCGGCGAAGACGGCGTTACCGCTGATACCATTTTGCTTGGCCGCTCGGCTGGGATAACCGGTGCGCAGGCAGTACCGGTATCCGAGAATAGCGCTGGAGCACAACTGTATTTCGATGGAGTCAACAAGCACGGCGGGGTTCACGGCAGGAAGGTTGCCCTTAAGACTGTGGACGACGGTAATGACGTCAAGCGCACGGTCGAGACGGTAAGGCAACTCATCGAACAGGACAAGGTTTTCATGCTGTTCTTAGGCCGCGGAACTGCCAATAATGAGGCGGCTATCCCCGTTTTCTCGGGTGCTAAGATCCCTAACTTCGCTCCTCTGTCACCCGCCACCAGTATGAACAAGCCTTTTCAAAAATACATTTTTAATGTGCGCGCACGTGGGGCCAATGAGATCGATAAAATCGTTGAGCAGATGGTCACCTTGGGTATGAAGAAAATCGCCATCGTTTATGCGGACGATGGCTTCGGCAAGGACGTTATGGCCGGAACGGAAGAATCCATGAAGAAGTACAACCTTACGCCCGTTGCTAAGGTTACCATCGGACGCACGGCGACACAGTTTGACGATCAGGTCAGCGCTATCGCCAAGGCGGAGCCACAAGCGGTGATCATTGGCGCGGTTGCAAAGCCCAGTGCGGCGTTCATTCGAGCGGCCAGGAAGGCGGGCATCGGTGCGCAGCTTTTCTCGCTGTCGAACGTCAGCTCCGATGCCTACATTAAAGACCTCGGTACAGATGGCGTTGGGGTGGGAGTGACTCAGGTTGTCCCGTACCCATGGAGCGCCGGCACCCCCATCGTTAAGGAATTTTTGCAAGGGGTTAAGGAAAATCCGAGCGTCCCGATTACTCACGGAAGTCTGGAAGGTTACATATCCGCCAAAGTGCTGGTCGAAGGGCTCAAGCGGACGGGGCCGCAGCTAACACGAGTAAAGCTGATTTCAACCCTTGAAAGCATGACCAATTACGATGTCGGTGGAATGACCATATCGTACACGCCGGAGAATCATCAAGGCTCCAACTTTGTGGAACTCACGGTAATAGGTAGTGAGGGCAGGTTTGTTCGCTAGAGGTTAGCTGCAGCCCTCCCAATCTGCTTCGCCTATAGCGGGGCCGCACGAGCGCCAGCCAAGCGGCTCCCGTAGGGTTCGCCGATTTCAGGACGGTCGCGCAGTTCAGCGAGCGGGCATGTTCTCCCTGTCGGACTTCAGAATACGCAAATAGCCGCCATCGGGGGCCTTGTACCACGGTTCCGCTCGTTTGTGGCGCACAAGCCGGCCGCAGCGGTGAAGGAGGCACCCGGAAACAAGGCCGCGAGAAGATCGTGGGCAATCCGGCGCTCGCCGGGGGCGGCTCGCCTGGCGAAGCACAATTCGCCAAGTTCTGAGGGGTATGGAGATGAACGCAGTGATACCAACGGGCAACCAGCTTGCGCTCGTTCCGCGGGCCGCTCAGCGGGCACGAGCCGTCGAGCAGCGGACGCAGTATCTGGCCTTCATGCCCGGCGGCAGGGTGTTTGCCGTCGGTATTCTGGCGATCAAGGAAATCATCGAGAACGACAGCCTCACGATGGTGCCGATGAAGCCGGAATCGATCCGCCGGGTAATCAGTCTGCCCGAGGCGGTGGTGCCGGTGATGGTTTGGCGGCACCCGTCGGCAGGAAGCGGAGATGAGCAAGCGCACTTGCATCGCCATCGTCGAGATCGAAGCCGATGGCGAGCGCCAGGACATCGCTAGCGCCGAAACAGAGTGGCATGACGGAGCACAGGAAGAGGAACCACGGCGGCGAGGTCAACTGCCGTCCTAGGATTGGTGCGACGCCGCAGATAGACCTGTTACGTCTCTCGCGCGCTCTCCGACAGGAGCTCATAGCGGCGGAATGCCTCCGCGATATTTTTTCGTAGAAGCTCGTCGTCAAGCTGCTTAGTGAGGAATTTGTGAACCCCTCCTTCATTGGCCGCCTCGTAGACCATCTCCAGCTCAGTATGGCCCGAGACCATAATGCGCCCGACGTCGGGATACAGTTTCTTAACACGACACAGCAACTCGACCCCGGACATTTCCGGCATATTCGCGTCGGAAACGATCACTCCCACGGAGTGAGTCGCGAGCAATTCGAGCGCACCCTGGGCGTTAGCGGCGCCTAGAATTCGATAGCCTTCTTTTTTCAGAGCATGGGTGAGCAGCCCGAGATCGTTTTCGTTGTCGTCCACCAGCAGCAACGTGCGTCTGGCCGGTTCTGCGTCCAGGCTGTCACCGGCTATGTGTTTTCCCTCGCGCAGAAAAACGGTGATGTCGTCGCGAGGCAATGGATGGCTAAAATAATAACCCTGGATCGCGTCGCATCCGTTACGCCGCATAAAATTCAGTTGCGCCTTTGTCTCAACACCTTCGGCCACCGTCTTCAATTTCAGAGACTGCGCCATCGCGATTATCGTTTTCGTTAGCGTTGCACCATCCGCATTGCTTGTCACATCTTTGACGAAAGCGCGATCTATCTTGACTATATCAATGGGAAAGCGCTTCAGGTTGCTCAAGCTTGAATAGCCGGTGCCGAAGTCATCCAACGATAACAAGACACCGATCATTTTGAGCTCACGTAAGGCCTGCACTATGGTTTCGCTATCCTTCATGAGCAGGCTCTCGGTCAGCTCCAGCTCCAAATGCTCCGCTGCAAGGCCGGTTTCGATGAGAATGCGGCGAACAAGCTCGGGCATGTCGCGCTGGCGAAATTGTCGTGCCGACAAATTGACGGCCATCGATAAGTTAGGATAGCCCGCCGCGTGCCACGCGACAGCCTGAGCGCATGCAGTTCTAAGCACCCATTCGCCGATGAGTGAGATGAGTCCTGTCTCTTCCGCTAGCCCGATAAACCGAGCTGGGGGCAACATGCCAAGCGTTGGGTGACGCCAGCGGATTAGCGCCTCCAGACCCGTTATCTGTCCGGTGCTCAGATTGACCTGAGGCTGATAGTGCAGTTCGAACTCCTGCCGCTCAACCGCCAGGCGCAACGCGCTCTCCAGTTCTACTCGCTGCCGCGCATGGATACTCATTTCTTGCGTGTAAAACTGGAAATTATCCCGGCCCTTTTCCTTGGCCCGATACATCGCAGCGTCGGCACTTCTAAGCAACGCGTCGGCAGTATCGCCGTCCTCAGGATAGAGACTTACCCCAATGCTCGAGGTCACGTGCAGCTCTCGTCCCGCTACCACCAAGGGAAGGCTTAACGTACCAAGAATCTTTTTCGCCATAACTCCCGCATCCTCCGCGTGAGTCAGATTCGAAACCACTACGACGAACTCGTCACCGCCCAATCGTGCCACCGTGTCGGTCTCCCGAACGGTTGCCAGGATTCTAGCGGCGACTATTTTAAGCAAGTCGTCACCGGCCGGATGACCAAAGCTGTCGTTGATGAGCTTGAAGCGATCCAAATCGAGAAACAACACGGCAACCCGCTGGCCCGTCCGATGGGTTTGGGCTACTGCCTGGGCGATCCGATCGCTCAGCAGGTTTCGATTGGGCAGGTCGGTAAGCGCGTCGTGGTTCGCGAGATATTCGCTCCGCGCCTCATAAGCCCTGCGCTCGGTAATGTCTTGCATCGTGCCGCGCATCAGAATCGCTCGGCCTTGTGGGTCGCGTTGTACTTCAGCCTGCTGAAAAACGATCCGCTCGCTTCCATCGCGAAGCACGATGCGATGTTCCAGGCTCTGTTTATCTCCACTCTTCAGCAGATCAGTGAACGCTGCGATCAATCGGCCGCGCTCGTTCTCCGGCACTGATTGCACGAAGGTTTCGAACGTGGGCGGGTCGCGTTGCGGGTCGAGCCCTAGAATGCGATACATTTCTGCCGATGAATGCCCGAAAGTATTGCCAGGCCGCCACTCCCAGTTGCCCACTCGGGCGAGGCCCTGCGCGTAGGCAAGGCTCGCCTCGCTGCGCGCAAGGGACTCGAGCGCCTCGCTCGCACGCAGCAGATAGCGCATACGGTGCCCGAGAATTTGCCAGCGCACGGGCTTGGAAACAAAATCGGTGGCACCTGCCTCATAGGCACGGGCAATCGACGCATCGTCGTCCTGACCGGCAAGAACCAAGACGGGCACCCGTCCGCCATGGGGTAACAAGCGCAGACGTTCGCAACAGTCGAACCCGTCAATTCCGGGGGAGAGCAGCACGATTTCGGGATGGATGCGCTGGAACTGTGCGAGGCCGTCCTCTCCGCTGATTGCCTCCTTGACTGTAAACCCTTGCGGCTCAAGTGCCTCCGCAATCAATAGACGCGTCGTTTCATCGTCGTCAACGACGAGGACGACGGGCCCCATCGAGGATTCCTTCATGCTGTCGCTCTCTCATTACCCAGCGCGAAAACGGCCCGGATCAGCTCTTTCTCCAGGCTGAGGAGCGATGCACCGGCCGCACAGGCGTCGGCATTCCTGGCGTATCCCTCGGTCGCGAGACAGCACGCCGCAAGCGTTGTTGCGCCGATGTTCGCACTAGCCGATTTCATGCGGATACGGCGCCCAAGCCCCGCTTGAATGCGTCCCATTGTCGGTCCGTGCGAGCGCCACGGCGAGTGGTAGCTCATGTTGGAAGGAATCTTGTATGCGTTTTGCGCTCCGGGCGCAGTCGGCGCGGCGCGGCCGCCTCCCCGCATACGGGGAGAATGGCGATCGCGACGCTCTTCAGTCCGCGCGTTGCAATATCTCCGAGCTTCATGTTGCCTGCCTCGTCAGTGAATGGGTATCAGTGCTGCGACCCGCCGGATGTCGTGGCCACAACTCATTGCAACTGCGTGATCGAAAGTCTCTTTTTTGCTCGGGAGGCGCCGCTTGATCAGTCTCCTCGCCAGCTCACGATAGCGGGCGAGGCCGCACTAACTGATGTCGGCTGATATTGCGGTAACTTTAGGCGCGTGCGCTTAATACTTACGCTACGCGCACCATGTTGAGGCGTTCCAGGGGCGGGGAAGTCCGAATGGTCACAGTTCGGTGAACAGGATCAACGACAGCGCGATTGGTTGCGGTTGTGTTGAAGGGATATCAGCCCGCCCTGTGAGGTGACTTCCGCAAGCGCGAGGGGCTCCGATGAGCGATCAGAGTGGACTTGGCAGGGCAGAGTCGGATTTTGCCAGACTATGGTTGTTTGGCAGCCAGCGTGCAACCAACATTGTGCATACTTACGCCGATCGGCCGATACACGCCGTAGCGCACGAGGTAGGCTTGTTGGACGCCGTAGGCTTCGCGTTCCATCGCTATCGCATCCTCACACGAGTAGGGAGTTGGATATTTTCCTGAACTTTGCTGCAAATAATGCACCATCTCGTGCACTACGACCGAACTCGCATAGAGATCGTCCTGGGCATTCAATTGGTCGTCAATGAAGATATGGTCTCCCGGAGGAAACCAACCGAGCACCTTGCAAGGTCGCCCAGCACAGGCAGCTTCCTCCAAGAAAGCATGAGAGACCATCACAACTTGCGGTGGAGTGGCCGGCGCCGGGTAGCCGGTTAATGTCACCGCCCAGGATAGCAAAACCGCGTTTAATTCGCTCATAGGACCCCCACAAAATCCTCGTTGGGTGCCCCTGAAACGCAAGAGCTTCAGCTCCAAAAAGGTGTGCAGTAAATGTCGGCGGGACGCCGTATGCACAAAGCTAAGCAAAGTTCAGGCCAAACGAATAAAGATCGCTAGGTGGCGTCGGGGGGGGGTTCAGTCGCGAGCCGGCAGAGTGCGATGGAGAGCGCGCTTACTGTTCTCGATCGATCGTATGCAATGCCAGAAAGCGTTGGCGCATCATCGAGAATCTTGGCCACTCGGAGCAGACGAGACCGCGGCATAGGACGCAGATAACGGGAAGCATGGGTCGCGCACCGTCGCAGCGCAATTCGCGGCATCCACTCGCACTTTGATGGCCACGCATGATACCGCCCGCGCCTCGCTGTCAGCGAGGCCGAGCGTAGCTTTATGAATGACCCCGCGGGCCACTCAAGCCGCCAATGCTATGGCTGCCGATGCAGGTCGTCCGTCCAATAAACTTCTTCCGGCGGTTCCACCGGCGCGATCTCCAAGTTGACCACCACGGGCTCCTGGCCGCTGCGCAATATCACGCAGTCGAGCGGCTCACTTTCGCTGGCATTGATTTCCTGATGCGGAACAAAGGGCGGCACGTAGATAAAGGCTCCCGGTCCCGCCTCGGCAGTAAATTCGAGCCGATCGCCCCAGCGCATGCGTGCCCTGCCGCGCACCACGTAGATGACGCTTTCCACCGGTCCGTGATGATGGGCGCCCGTCTTGGCATCGGGATGAATAGTCACCGTGCCGGCCCAAATCTTCTCCGCACCGACGCGCGCGAAATTGATCGCTGCCGCGCGCACCATACCCGGCGTCTGCGCCGTGTTGGAATCGAGCTCGTCGGCGTGCACAACACGTACGCCGTGCAGCCGCCAAGTCATTTTTCTTGCCTCGTCTACCATGGAATCACACCTGGCTGGTCAAGATACGTTAACGAAAAAGCCTTCGCCAAGGCCGCTGCGGCCTGGGCAACGGCCTCATTGGCCGCATCCATGATGCCCCCCATCATGAAGAATCCGTGAATCATGCCTTCATAACAGGTATAGCTCACCGGAACCCCCACTGCAGCAAGCGCGTCGGCGTAGGCTTTGCCTTCATCGCACAGCGGGTCAAAACCGGCGGTAATGACGAGCGCGGCGGGCAAGCGCGAAAAATTCCCCGCCCGCTGTGGAGAAGCACGCCAGTCACCATAGTCGTCCGGGCCGCGCAGATAGTTACGCCGGTAATAGAGCATGTCGTTTCGCGTCAGCAAATAACCCTCGGCAAAAGTCTTATGCGAGGGAGTATCGAGGAACTGATCGGTGATCGGGTAAACCAACATTTGGAATCGGAGTTCCGGTCCGCCGCTGTCGCGCAGCGCCAAGGCCGTCACCGCCGCGAGGTTGGCCCCGGCACTGTCGCCGCCGACGGCAATGCGCCTGGCATCGACGCCGAGCGTCGCCGCCGCTGCGGCGACCCAGCGGGTCGCGGCGATACAATCTTCTACGGCTGCGGGAAATTTGTGCTCTGGTGCCAAGCGGTAGTGGACTGCGATCACGGCACAAGGCGTGCGATTGCTCAGTTCACGGCAAAGCGTGTCGTGGGTTTCCAAGCAGCCAATGGTATGGCCGCCGCCATGGGAGTAAACCAGTACCGGCAGGAAATCGTCCGGCTTGCTGTGCAGCGGACGATAATAGCGAACCGGGATTGAACCGTGCAGAGCAGGAACAGCGCGATCGGACACTGAAGCAACTTCCGGCTTCGCGGGTTGAACGTAAGCCCGCGTTTGCCGATATTCACGCCGCGCATCCTCTGGAGTCAGCGTGTGAAATGCCGGGCGGCCCGCGGCCGCGACCCGCCCAAGAAACGCCTGCGCCTGTGCGTCCACCGCCATTCGATCTCCTTTTGATCACGGTGCGCTTGTTACGACGAATCCATTCTACCCGGACCTGCCGTCCGGCCGGAACCGCGTGTTGCACCCGACCGGTGCGCTTGTTAGGTAGAATACGGCGTGCATCGATTTCATAAGGAAATGAAACCGTGAAGATGACCGATCTGGAAAAGAACAAGGCTGTGAAAATTTTGGACAAGATGAATCAATCCGGCAGCCCTCCCCGCTTCGGCGCGAAAGCCGCCGTGATGGTGGACCGGCGCGAACAACGCAAGCTCGATCAAGCACTCGGGCTAGTGCCATTTGCGGTAAAGCTCAATAGCGAGCTGGTGAAGCAAATTCAGGCGCTGGCGGTAGAGCGTAAAGCGACGCTGAACGAAGTGGTCGCCGAGTTGCTGAGTAAAGGATTAAAGAACTGAGCATTGCCGACTCCGCTGAAGTCATAATCGCCGCGACCCGAACGTGGTTAGAACGCGCGGTTATCGGCCTCAATCTGTGCCCCTTTGCTAAGGCGGTGCACGTCAAAAACCAGATCCGCTACAGCGTAAGCGAAGCGCAAACATCGGAGGCCTTGCTCGGCGACCTCCTGATCGAATTGCGCGCTTTGGCGGCAGCGGATCCCGCGGAGATCGACACGACTCTTCTCATTCACCCTCACGCACTCGGCGACTTTCTCGACTACAACGACTTCATCGACGTCGCTGACGCTGCCGTCGAAGAACTGGGACTCAGCGGAGAAATTCAAGTCGCCGGTTTTCATCCGCAGTACCAGTTTGCCGACACCGATCCCGACGATATCGAAAACTATACCAATCGTTCTCCCTATCCGATCCTTCATCTGCTGCGCGAGGCGAGCGTTGAACGTGCCGTTGCGGCATTTCCCGACACGGAGCTGATCTTCGAAAAAAACATTGCGCTCTTACGCCGCCTGGGTCATGAGGGCTGGGAACGCCTGGGACTGGTCGCGCCGGTCATGCCCCCGGCAAGAGACGACCCGCCCACACAACAATAGGCCCTCATCGCGGCCTCGGTCCGAGCATGGAACACCCCGCCCACCGCAAAGGAACCAGCATGACCCAGCCAGCACGGCCTGCCGACCATCGTGGCGCAGGAGCGGACGGCACCGGCGCCACGCCGCGCATCGTCATTCTCGGTGCGGGCATGTCGGGTCTGTGCATGGCGATCCGCCTCAAACAGGCGGGCCTCGACTCATTCACCATTTTCGAAAAAGCAGGCGGGCTGGGTGGCACATGGTGGGACAACACCTATCCCGGTGCGCAGTGCGATGTCCGCTCGCACCTGTACTCCTACTCCTTTGAACTGTACCCGGATTGGACGCGGACCTACGCTCCACAGGCGGAGATACAGCGCTACATGCAGCACTGCGCACGGAAGTACGGTTTGCTGCCACACATCCGCTTCAACCGCGAAATCGTCGCTGCCCGATTCACTGCCGAGCACGGCCTCTGGGAGCTGCGCACTGGCGACGGCGAAGAAATAACGGCGAACATTTTCATCTGCAGTTCCGCGCCGCTCAGCGAGCCGCGTTATCCGGAGATCGCCGGGCTCGACAAATTCCAAGGCAAGCTATTTCATTCTTCGCGCTGGGATCACGGCTACGATTTTGCCGGCCAGCGCGTGGCGGTCATCGGCAATGCCGCGAGCGCGGTGCAGTTGATTCCACAAATCGCCGCCTCGACGCAGCGACTGTTCATTTTCCAGCGCAGTGCCAACTGGATTATTCCCCGTTCTGATCGCGCCTATACGTCAATGGAGAAAGCACTGTTGCGCATCAACGCGATCGGGCGCTTGCACCGATTTTTCCTATACTGGTTGCACGAGATGAATCGCCTCGCCTTCAACCGAGATAGCCTCGCCGCCAAGCTTGCAAGCAAGGGTGCAGCGAGACATCTGCGCAAGCAAATTCCTGATAAGAAATTGCGCTCGGCGTTGCGCCCCGACTATCCCCTCGGATGTAAGCGCGTGCTCATTTCCAACGATTATTATCCGACGCTGATGCGTCCCAACGTCGAGTTGGTGACGGCGCCTATCGAGCGGGTGAGCGCGACGGGCATCGCCACGGGCGACGGTCAAACGCATGCCTTGGACGCGATCATTTGCGCCACCGGGTTCGACGCGATGCGCATGCTCTCCTCGATCCATATCGAGGGCATCTCCGGCAACATCCTGGCTAGCCGATGGAGGCAAGGCCCCGAGGCGTATCACGGCGTCACCGTGGCGGGATTCCCCAACCTATTTCTCTTGCTCGGCCCAAACACCGGACAAGGACACACCTCGACGCTGCTCTATATCGAGGCGCAAGTCGATTACATCATTCGCTGCATCGCGGAACTGGCGCACCGCCAGCGCGCCTACCTCACTGTCAATGCCGAAGTCATGGCGCGGCACAACGCTCAGTTACAAAAGCAGCTGAGCGATTCGGTTTGGGCAAGCGGGTGCGGGAGCTGGTACAAGACCAAAGCAGGAAAAATCTCTGCGATCCATCCCGGGTACTCGTTCCAATATATCCGCGAGATGCGCGAGCCGCGCTTCGAAGACTACGCCTTTCACTGAGCCGGCAAATCAGGGACCAGGCATCCATGGCGCTCAAAGCAACCATTTTCAAAGCCGAGCTGCAAGTCTCCGATATGGAGCGCAACTACTACCACCATCACAGCCTCACCATTGCCCGCCATCCATCGGAGACCGATGAGCGGATGATGGTGCGCCTGCTCGCCTTTGCGCTGCATGCCGACGACGCCTTGGCGTTCGGCCGCGGGCTCTCTACGGATGATGAGCCGGATCTCTGGCACAAAGACCTGACCGGTGCGATCGAGACCTGGATCGATGTCGGCCTGCCTGACGAGAAAAGCCTGCGCAAGGCCTGCGGGCGATCCAAACACGTATTCGTGTACAGCTATGGCGGCCGCAGTGCCGAGCTCTGGTGGGACCAGGTCGGCAGCGAACTGGAACGGCAAAAGAATTTGACCGTGCGCAAGCTCCCGCTGTCTACGAGCTTGGCGATCGCCAAGCTCGCCAAGCGCAATATGCAGCTGCAGTGCACCATCCAGGAGCGTGAGATCTGGTTCAGCGACGGAGCGGAAACGGTCCATGTCGAACTGGAGACAGCCATCGGCGAAGCCTGAAGCGATCAATGAATCCGACGCGCTAGCCGGCACCGACCAACGCCAACGCCAGGGGCGTGGTGCCCGCGGCCAGCGCGGTGGATGCGACCAGACTCGATGCCACCGCACCTCCCAGCACGTTGAACTGGCGTGCCATCAAATAGACGTTCGCACCTACCGGCAGGCAGGCGAGCAACACGACGACGCGCGTTTCCATAGCCGGCAACTGCAACGTCCAAGCGAGCAGGACCACCGCCAGCGCTTGAGCCACCAGCTTGAGTACGCAGACGGCTGCGCTTTCGCGCCATTCCGTGCCGATGCCGTACTCCTGCAAACCCATACCCAGAGCACTCAGCGACAGCGGGATCGCCGCCTGACTTACCGTGGCCATGGTCTGGTCCAAGATGCTGGGCAGTTGCAGGCCGGTCGTACCGAACGCTGCACCGCTCAGGACGCCCAAGACGACAGGAGTGGTGATCACACCCTTGGCAGTGCGTGCAAGATCCCTTACCGAAGTGGAGCGATTGCGCGCCCATTCCACCGACACCGTCACCAGCATCCACAGCAGCAAGGTATTGAACACCAGCACCAGGGATACCGCCGGCATCGCAGCATCGCCGAGCGCGAGTTTGGCGAGCGGCACACCTAGCATCACGTTGTTGGAAAAAATGCCGCCCATCGCGAACACCGACTGCGACGCCCCGTCCATTCGAAACAGAAAGCGGCCGACGGCCCGACCCAGCACGAACACAAAGAGACAACTGCCGAAGTAGGCGATGAGCAATCTTGGGTCGGTATGCGGCAAGTGCGAGAAATCGCTCATCAAACGAAATAGCAGCGTGGGCAACGCCACTGAAAAGACGAACCGGGTGAGCGCAACGGAGGCGGCCTTTGGCCACTTCCCCCAAGCGGTGAGCAGATAGCCCAACAGCACGAGCAGGAACAGCGGCGCGGTAATCGAAAAGAGGTTCGCAAACAAGCGCTCTACCCTGCAAGCAATTGCCCGCCATCTACAACGATTGTTTGACCTGTTATCCAAGCCGCCAAGGGTGAAGCGAGAAAGAGCACGACGTTGGCCACTTCCTCGGGAAGGCCAAGCCTGCCGAACGGTATGCCCTTGAGAATGTGTTGATAGAGCTGCGGATCCTCGCGCCTGCGCCGCTCCCAGGTACCCCCGGGAAATTCGATTGAACCGGGAGCGACACAGTTCACCCGGATGCGTTGCCGGGCGAGCAGCGCCGCTTGTGAGGTGGTGTACTGGATGACTGCCGCTTTCACTGCAGCGTAGGGCACCGTGCGCAGCGAAGGGCGGAATCCCGCTATCGACGAGATGTTGACGATGCAACCACCCTGCGCGTGCCCGATGTGGGGCAAGGCAGCGCGCGAGGCTCGCACGGTACCGAGCAGGTCCACGGCGATGCTCGCCTCCCAGCCCGTTTCGTCGTCACTGATACCGAACCCGGATGCATTGTTAACCAGGATGTCGATGCCGCCGAGCGCTTGGGCCGCCGCGCCGACGTAGGCAGCCACGGCGTCGGCATCGGCCAGATCGCAGGTGCCCGCGTGTACCTTTCCGCCCAGGCTCGCCAGTTCGTCGCGCGCTAGCGCAAGAGAGTCGGCACGACGGGCACAGATTGAAACGTCAGCCCCGGCGGCGGCAAAACCCATCGCGATGGACCGCCCGATTCCGCGACTTCCTCCTGCCACTACGACACGCTTTGCCCTGAAATCGAGTTGCATGCTGTTCTCCGCGTCCAATGTTGGGAATAGGCAAACGTCAATTCACGCAGACTTGATCCGAGCCTGCCTGCGAAAGTGCGTATAAGCCATGGCAATCGCACACAGCTGCAGCGCCGCACACAGAAAGAAGGTGCTGCCGACCCGCCAATCCGTGCGCGGCAAGTGGCCGACCTGAGCGAGTATGGATGTCCCGATAAGCGGTGCGACGACCGTCATGATGCCGCTTATGGCATTCAGCGATCCCATGGTCATGCCCTGTTTGCGCGGGTCCACGGCCTTCGACACAATGCTCTGCAAAGCGGGTGCCGCGGCAAAGCCGAGCAGATTGACGGCGATCACTGCATACATCATCCAACCCTGCTGCACGAGTCCATAGAGCAGATAAGCGACGGCCCCGGAGGTCATGCCCGCGAGCGTAATGCGCACATCGCCGAAGCGCCTCAGCAATATGCCGAGCAGACCGCCTTGCACCAGCGCAGCCACCATTCCCACCACAAACAGCGCGATGCCATTGTCCCGTGGCCCCCAGCCGAAGCGAAATTCGGTGTAGAGGACCCACGTGGTTTGCAAGATAAACTGGGTCAGCACAGTGAGCGCATAGACGCCGACCAGACCGCCTACGCCACGCAGCTGCGAGAGCGCGATCAACGCGGAAAGCGGATTGGCCTTGGCGAACACGAAAGGCGAATGCGCATTTTGCGGAAGCGATTCCGGCAGCACAAAAAAACCATACAGCCAATTCAGTACCGACAGGCCTGCCGCTGTGAAAAACGGTAGACGCAAGTCCTGCGACCCCAACAGTCCACCGACCATGGGGCCAACGATGAAACCCAAGCCGAACACGGCACCGAGCAGACCGAAACTCTTGCCCCGTTCTTCAGGCGTACTGACATCGGCGGCGTAAGCGTTGGCGACCGAAAAACTCGCCCCCGTCGCCCCGCCGATCACCCGGGCTACCAGCAGCACCCAGAGTGATGGTGCGATTGCGGTGAGCAGAAAGTTGAGCCCGAGGCCGAAAATCGACACCAGCATGACGGGCCGCCGGCCGAAGCGATCACTGAGTGCACCGAGCAGCGGAGCGCAGAAGAACTGCATGGTCCCGTAGGTCGCCGCCAGCGCGCCGTACCAATGGGATTGTTGATCGCGACTCGCTGTGAAGGCTCCGACCAGCGAAGGTAGCACGGGGATGATCAGACCGATCCCCATCACATCCAGGAATACTGCGACCAAAATGAACCGCATCCCGGCTCGGCGATCGCGCATCGTAGTACGCCGCATGCTCTCCTCTTTAGTCTATTGTTGTTGAACAACCGATACGCCGGTGTACCGACGCGCTATTCGGCGCTCACTTTCACTGGCAATGAATGCGAACGCAGGCGAGCGAAATTGATCGCGACCGCGAACACCCCGATCGCGCCGGCGGCAATCACCGCGGCGGTTCCTATGCGCTCGACCCACCTACCGGCCAGAGCGACGCCGACAGACTGGCCGAGAAAAAAGCAGCAGGCGAACGCCGACACCGCCGCGCCACGTCGTTCGGGCGCCATCTGTGTCGCATTGGTTTGCAGGGTGTTGTGCAGCATGTAGAAGCCCAGGCCAGCGATGAAACAGCTGGGTAGAGCCCACCACCACACCGGCGCCAAGCCCGTGGCGAGCAAGGACGCAAACAGCAAGGCGCCACCCCAAAGGCTGAGTCCGACTTCACCCAACCGCCGTACCAGCAGCTTCGAGCTAAGCGCGAACAGGAAACCCCCAAACCCGAACAGCATGACGACCAAACCGGCGGCCGATAAGGACATGCCATATACCCGATGCAGATGCGAAGCAATGAAGGCGAATGCGCCATAGACCAGCGCGCCTTCCAGAAAGACGGTCAACAGCACGACGCGGGCCCAGGGCTTGCGCAACACTTCGCGAAACTCCGCGATCATGCGGCGTAGCGCTGAACCGTCACGCTTGTCGGCTGTGCGCGGCGCAGCCGGCAGGCGCCGGTTCACCGAAAGCAAAATCAGGCCGATGGTGAGAAAGGCGAGTGCGACGCCCGCGAACGGCACACGCCAATTCAAATGGTCTGCCGCAACTCCTCCGATTAGCACACCCGCGGAAACGCCGAGAATTTGGCCGATCAGGAAACGCGCCAGCACCGGCTGACGATGCTCGTAAGCCACAACATCGCCGATCCACGCCATGGAGAGAGGGATGACCGCTGCGGCGCTCGCCCCGGCGAGCAGTCGGGCCAGCACCAGCGAGGGGAGATTCGGCGCCAATGCGCAGAGCGTTGCGGTGATCACACAAGCGAAACAGGCCCATGCGATGACGAGATACTTGCCAAAGCGATCGCCGATCGGGCCAAAAAAAAGCTGCGACAAACCATACGCAATGGAAAACGCAGTGATGACGGCGGAAGCGTCGCCCAGGGAGACGGCGAATTGGGCCGCGAGGCGAGGCAGGAGCGCATCGGTGAGCCGCAGCGAGATTGCGCTCGCGAAGGCGGCAAACGATAGCGCCACAATTGCGATCGAGGGAAGCGGTGCAGGCTGGTTGTCAATGGCGTCGGATGCGGGCACGGAAAAGCCCGCGCGAAGGGCGGGCAAAACGCGCACTTTACCTTAGAACAGGCGCCTCCTGCATTCGCCCACGGGAATTGCTGCAACAAACAGCGCACCCAGCATTATTTTGCTTATGCCGCCAGTCTCGCTGGACGCGATCTCAACGCGATGAGCGATTTTCCGCGGCACATCGGCCGAGAGAGCAGAGGGGTCTGTCTGGATTTCATGCACCTGCCGAGTGTCGCCGTATGCCTACACCCATTTTCGTCGTTAAAACAATTCATTACGTTTGCGTGCTTTAAAAAGCGTAGCCGTTCAGCGACAGCGCTCGACCGCACTCACAGGTAAACATCGTTTATTCAGTTACTTGGCGTGTTGGCTCAAGCCTTGCGTGGACTCCGTGGTGGACTACCACACTCTTCTATCTTCACCACCCTCGCAAGGAGTCATACCATGTCCCACAAACTGTCGATCGGTCTGTTAACTGCTATCGCGGCTTTCTCGATTGGAAGCGTTTATGCCGCAGATGATAAGGCGGCCGATAAGGCACAGAGCCCCGGCGATGCTACCAGCGCGCCGGCTGTCCAACCCAGCCAAAAACCTTTGTCCAAGCAAGAGGCACTCAAGCAAGGCATTCCGGAATCGGTCTTTAACAAAGCCGATCTGAACCACGACGGCCAATTGGATCAGCAGGAAATCAACGCCTACAATGCAGCCCACCCTAAATAAATAGGAGTGAAGAACCCGATTCGCCGGGCTCACGAGCTCAGGTGCATTGACAAGAAGTATCGTGCTTGGGCCGCACCAGCGGTCCAGGCACGACTGACAAGTGTAAGCAGCAAACCTAGCGCTCGGCAAACGCAAAGGGAATGCCGCGCTGGGCCAGCGAGTCCAAGTGATTCGCGCGTGGTTTCTCCGCTTCGAATCCAGTGAGCGTTGATGTAGCATCCCCCCGGCACGGTGCATCGCGCGGCAGTGCTAAAATTGGCACGTGTATCGCTCCTCCGACACCCGCCGGCCTCCCCTTCTCCTTCCCTTAGTCCTCATCAATATGTTGGGTCACATCGCCCTCTCCGGAGGCAGGGTGACCACGTCGCTGTACGCGCTGGAAGCGGGCGCTTCCGAACTTCGGGTCGGCGCTTTAATTGGCTTGTACGGCTTGCTTCCCCTGTTTCTGTCTATCGCGATGGGTCGCCTGGTCGATCGTATCGGACCGTTTGCGCCCATGCGCGCCGGCATCGTCTTCATCCTTGTCGGTATCGCGCTGCCGGTGCTACTTCCTCATCTCTCGACGCTATTTGGGACCGCGGCACTGTGCGGTCTGGGGTTTACGATGATGTCGGTCGCTGCGCAACATTCGGTTGGGCACCTGCAACAAGGTTCGGTAGCGAATCGCATCGCAAATTTTGGTTGGCTCTCGCTCGGACATTCCACCTCGAGCATCCTGGGCCCTGTCCTCGTCGGTATTCTCATCGATCGCGCCGGCTATCGGTGCGCGTTCGCCGCGCTGTCCGCAAGTGCGCTTATTTCACTTGGTCTGGTGCTCAGGCATCGCACGGCCTTGCGGGCCCTGGGCATGGATAAACGCGAGGCGGCCCATTCCGCCCGGACACTGGTGGGTCAACCGGCCATGCGGCGCATCTATGCCGTCGGGGTGCTGCTGGCGGTTTCCTGGGACCTGTTTGCTTTCCTGATACCCATCCTGGGTCATCGACGCCAACTCTCGGCCTCGACCATCGGGTCGATCTTGGCCGCGTTTTCGGCCGGCACATTCGCCGTGCGACTGATCATGGCGCGGTTAGCGCGGCGATTCACGGAGTGGCAGATTCTGCGCGCCGCGATCACCCTGATCGTCGCCATCTATTTGCTGGTGCCGCTCACCGAGTCTGTGCCACTCTTGTTCGTTTTCGCCTTCATCCTCGGCACGGCGGTCGGATGCAGCCAACCGAATATGCTTTCGCTGCTGCACGCCTCGGCACCGAGCGGCCGGGGCGCCGAAGGTGTAGGTTTGCGCAATATGCTGGGCAGCGCTTCAGCCGTGGTGGTGCCCGTGCTGTTTGGCGCGACCGCCGCATCGCTCGGCTTACTGCCGGTTTTTTGGAGCGTGGCTGCCCTGGTTGCGGCCGCTTTCCCCGCCGCTCATCGCGCGAGCCGCGATTGAGCTTCTCGATGTGCTCACGGCGCTTTGTACCATAATGCGCTGAACCAGCCACGAATAACGGTTAGGAGAACTGTCGCGTGTCACGGATCAAGGCGATTTTCCATCACCTGCGCAAGCGTCCTCGCTTGCTCACGGCCACTGTGGTTGGCGGCGCGCTTTTTCTTCTCTCGAGCGCTCTCCTGCCCGAGGCCAAGTTCCCGCGCTCAACCCGCGCACTGCTCGCCTGGGACATCGGCACCTTGCTCTACCTGGTCTTGGCGTGGGTGATGATGGTGCGCGCCAGTGTGGAGAGCGTGCGCTCACGCGCACGGGTTCAGGATGACGGCGCGGTCGCGGTTCTAGTGGCTACCGTCATAGCGTCGGGCACCAGTCTTGCGACGATCCTTTTGGAACTGGCGCGCAGCAAAAGCAGCGTCGTGCAAGACCAGGCCTGGCACCTTGGATTGGCGGCGTTCACCATCGTCTGCTCTTGGCTGTTCATGCATACCGCGTTCGCGATTCACTATGCCCACCATTACTACCGCCGCGTGTCGCGCGGGGGGGAGCCTTCGCTCGAATTTCCGCATCAACCGGAACCGAGTTACTGGGATTTTCTGTATTTCTCTTTCACGGTCGGCACCACCGCGCAGACCTCCGATGTGCAGGTTACGACCAGCGATATGCGTAAGCTCGTCCTGTTGCACGCAGTCGTTGCGTTCTTCTTTAACACCACGGTGTTGGCGCTGACCGTCAACATCGCTGCCGGATTTTGAACTGAGCGACGGGAGCCCGCGCGCCGAGTTAAGCGAGGGATCAAGGAGCGGGGACTTTGGCGCGCTCCTCGCAATGGTCAGTCGACTGTGGCACCCGATGCTTTCACGACCTTCGCCCATTTAGCCGTCTCGCTTCTGATATGCGCGGCGAACTGCTCCGGGGAGTTTCCCACCGCTTCCGCACCCTGCGCCGCTAGGCGTTCCTTGAGTTCCGGGGAAGTGAGCGCCTTGACGATTTCCATGTTCAATCGTGTGATGATCTCCTTAGGAGTTCCGGCCGGCGCAAACACACCAAACCAGGAACTCGCTTCAAAACCTGGCAGCCCCGCTTCCGCGATCGTGGGCACATCGGGCAGGGCCGGCGAGCGTTTGCCGCTGGTGACGGCAAGCGCACGCAACTTGCCCGCCTTGATATGTGGCAACGATGAAGGCAGATTGTCGAACATGAGGTTCACCTGGCCGCCGATCAGATCGGTGAGCGCCGGCGCGCTTCCCTTGTAGGGCACGTGCAGCATATCGATGCCGGCCATGGTCTTGAACAACTCGCCGGACAGATGGATAGACGTTCCGTTGCCCGAGGAGGCGAAGCTGAGTTGTCCCGGCTTCGCCTTGGCCAGCGCGATCAACTCCCGAACCGATTTCGCCTCGACAGATGGATTGACTACCAAGACGTTGGGCACCGCGGCGACCAGCGTAATGGGAGCAAAATCCTGGATGTGGTCGTACGGCATTTTTGCATAGAGACTCGCATTGATTGCATGCGTGCCGACCGTGCCCATGAGCAGGGTGTAGCCGTCGGGCGCGGCTTTCGCCACCATGTCGGAGCCAATGTTCCCGCCGGCTCCCGGCCGGTTGTCGATGATGACTTGCCGACCCACAGCCTCCCCGAGTTTTTGGCCCACCGAGCGGGCCAGAATATCGGTCGTTCCTCCGGCAGGGAAAGGTACGATCATCCTGATCGGCTTGGTGGGATAGGTCTCGCCAAAGGCCACCGTAGCGGCTAGCGACAAGAGCAAGAGCAGCGGCAGTTTCAACTGTGACTTCATTTCTTGTCTCCTCCAATGGCGTAGCGGGGATTTTTCTTGCGGAAGGGTAGAGGAGATTGGTGGGTGGCACAAATTGCCCGCGGAAGTGCGGAGAACGATTCGAAAGTCCGCCTTCAATATCGTTCGGGCGATACCGCCGTGCCGGCAGCGCAATCTGGTGGGTAGGGGAGCTTCGCGGACTCGATGCTTCACGTACTTTCACGCTCGCACCTGACCGACGGGGGCTACGCCGTGCGGCTCACGTGCTGCAGCAACCTCACGCCTGCGCGTTTACCGATCGTGGCGATTGCCCTTTAACGACAATACGATAGCGCCGGGCGACGGTGAGCTCCAGCGGCGTGAATTGTTACGAATTGTTGCAAAACCAGCCGATTTGTAACGTCCTGTTTTCGAGCTACAAGCAGGGTCGAGCACCCGGATAAGATGCGTCAACTTCTGACCAGGAACCGGAGGTTCACCTCATGCTGCTGCTTAGGCGATTGCTTCCGGTTGCGCTCGGTATCCTCGCGTTGCTCGCGATCGCCCTCGTCCTCAATCAGGTCGATGATCTGCCGACGGCCGAAGATTCGGCCTTTATCGCGAGCTATCTCCAGTCGGTACGCATCCACGGTTTTTCCCGCAGCGACGATTACGCCGGCCAGCTCACCTTCATTCGCCAGGTCCAGCAAGCGGTGTTGGATTCGTCCCCCATCTTTGTAGCCATCCCGATGCGCCATCGGCGCGAACCGCGGGATGTGATCCTTGCCGGGGGCGGCGTTTGCCATGACCGCAGCCGGGTCATCGAGAAGATCCTGCGCTATGCCGGATTCAGCACCAGACACGTGTTCATCCTGTCCGTGGGGAATCGATCGTCGCTCGTAGCCTTGCTCCTGCCCGGTCTTCGTTCGCATGCTGTAACCGAAGTGCTCACGGCGAAGGGATGGCTGGTGGTGGACTCCAACGATCCTTGGGTTGCGATCGACGAACGCGGAGATCCCGAATCGATCTACCAAATAGAGAGGGCCGGGATCAGGCATCAGATCGCCTGGCATGAAACGCCGCCGAATTCGATTTACACCAAGCCGTTTGTCGCAGTACGCGGGCTATATTCACGCCACGGTCAATTTTATCCGCCGTACGCGCCGGTACCGAACATCAATTTCCGTGAACTGTTGGCAAATTTCCAAGGATAAATGCCGGGTTCACCATGGGGTCTGAACGACTGCATTGCTCCGTTGCAGTCATGAAGCGCGGCGCCGTCGCACATCGAGCGCCGGATAATGACGAAAAATTCCTGCATCGTTGAAAGCGACGCGCCGCTGCGAGGCCGCATACGCCTTGATGCGTGGACGGTCGAAAACCCTCTTATGCAGTGCTCGCAGGCGCGGATAAGCCGGTAAGATTTTCCTGCTCGCGACCGGAAACGCGTAGCGTAGCCCGGCCACGACTTGGGCCATGGAGAGATCCACATAAGTAAGCGAGTCGCCTACCATCCACTCGTCGCTAGCGGGATTGCGCTCCAGCACGCGCTCGAAATAGCCGAAAAACTTCGGCCAGCGGTGCGCGATGAAGTCGCGCGAGCGTCGCCTTGCCTCGGATTTCTGCTCTTCGTAATAAAGTCCGCTTCCGATCGGGTGGTGAGTGTCATGAATTTCCGTAATGAAGTCGGCTAGCGTCAGCTGCAGCTGATGAGTCCACAGCTTGCCGCCTTCATCCTTCGGCGCCAAGCCGAGCCGCGGGCCCAGATACGACAGGATATTGGCGGTTTGCCCGATCAACAGCCTACCGGCTTTGAGAAACGGAGGGGCAAATGGCGGGCGCAGCATCTCCGGAGCGTCGAGATATTTTTCGATTGCCGGCACACCTCCACCCTCTTCCTCAGGAACCAGCGCGATGTCCACATACTCGACGCCCGCTTCTTCGAGAGCGAGACGTACGTATTCTCCGCGACCCTGGATTCCGGGCCAATAGTAGAGTTGATAGACCATGGGGAGTCCTCGAGTTGTATTGCCTGGGCAGGCGAGCGAGTCGGGCGAGACCAGGTTTTCCGGGCACAGGTACATTGCCAAGTCAAAAGCTCATTGTAGACGCTCGCGAACGCCGCGCCCGCGCCGGCCGCCACCCGGTGCACAAGCCGAGCTCACCCCACCAATTGCGCACTTTCATCACGTCAGGTGCCCGGTTCTAGCGGCTGGCAGCCTAGCGAAGATGTCAATCAATGTCCCGGTAAATCACGACGCGGTCAGGGGCGCTTGCAGTTTTCCTCCGGCTCTTGAAATCCGGCGGACTCACACCCAACTAGGTACAGCAGCTGGTTGATGCCGGTCAGGCGGCTGGCTCAGCGCACCGCTGGAGCCTCCGTCTTCGCTACGGCAGGCAACAACGGCGTTTGCCGCTTCGCCGAAGCTTTTCAGATGGTCCTATAGATTACTGGTTTCCCTTGAACGCAATCGGCTTACTGTTGTTGCTGCACGGCTACATCGGCTGGCGGCTGTTTCCCAATCTGCCTCTCGACACGCTGGGGCGTCTGCTTGGATGGCTGTGCCTGGCAGCGTCATGCGCGCTGATCCCCGCCGGCATGCTGGCAAGGAGAATCAAACGACAGCCGCTTGGCGACCGCGTTGCGTGGGCGGGGCTGCTGACGATGGGTCTATTCTCGTCGCTGCTCGTTTTGACCGTGCTGCGGGACCTGCTTTTGCTGGGTTGGGGCGCGCTGCAAGTGTTGTTCCCCGCTGCCGCGCTGCCCGATTTGCGCCTATGGTCGGCCGCCGCCGCTCCGCTGTTGGCCCTCCTGTTCACGCTGATCGGACTGGTCAACGCGCGACGCCGCGCCAAAGTCGTCGAGGTGGACATTCCCCTCGCCAACTTGCCGGCCGCGCTGCACGGTTTCACCATCGTGCAAATCAGTGACATCCATTTGGGTCCGACCATCAAGGGTGACTACCTCGATGCGATTGTCGATTCGGTGAATGAGCTCAACGCGGACATGATTGCGGTCACCGGCGATCTCGTCGATGGCAGCGTCGGGCAGCTCGCCGCGCACACCGCACCGCTGGCGCGATTATCTTCCCGACATGGAACCTATTTCGTTACCGGCAATCATGAATACTATTCCGGAGTCAACGCGTGGGTCGTGGAACTGCGGCGCTTGGGGCTGTGCGTGTTGATGAACGAGCACGTGGTGCTTGAGTCCTCCGGTGCCAGCTTGCTGTTAGCGGGCGTGACGGACTATTCCGCGCATCATTACAACCCTGCGCATGCCAGTGACCCGCAGCGGGCGCTGGCCGGGGCTCCGGCCGGCGTGAAGGTGAAGATATTGCTCGCGCACCAGCCGCGCAGCGCCGCAAGCGCGGCACGGGCCGGATTCGACCTGCAGCTTTCCGGACACACGCACGGCGGGCAATTTTTTCCCTGGAATTTTTTCGTGCGCTTGCAGCAACCGTTCACGGCCGGTCTCAACCGCCTCAACAATCTGTGGGTATACACGAGCCGTGGCACCGGCTACTGGGGCCCGCCCAAACGCCTCGGCGCGCCATCCGAAATCACCCGCTTGCGTCTGGTCTCGGCGCCGGTGTGAGTCGCGGCTGGGTTCTACGACTGACTAGAACAATGACAGGAATCTACAAAACGAAAATACATGCTTGGACGTTGCAGCTTATTGGCGCCGGATTGCTTTGGGCGGCGCTCGGCGTCGCTTACGCCGACACTGCGGAGGTAAACTCAGCCGCATCGCTGCGCGCCAAGTACGCCGCACTGCTGGATCAACTAAGCAACAACCCGTTCCGCAAGCCAGTCTATCTGGATTCACGCCAAAGTTCGGGCGATCTGAATGGCGAAGTCTACGCTCGAATCGACTATCCGTTTGCAGCGGTGAAGGGAGCCCTCACAGAATCGACGCCATGGTGCGATATCTTGATCCTCCACCTCAATGTCAAATACTGCCGAGTCGTGGCGGGCAAATCGGGAAGTGTGCTCAAAACGTACCTCGGCACCAAGCACGACGAGCCGCTCGCGGCGGCCCAGCGCATCGACCTTGCGCTTCGAGTGGCTGAGAACACCATAGACTATTTGCGTGTTTTGCTGAGCGCCGACACCGGCCCGTACAGCACCAGGAATTACCGCATAGCCCTCGAGGCCGTACCGTTGAACGGCGGCCACACATTCATCCACCTCTCCTATTCGTACGCTTATGGACTGATGGCGAAGCTCGCGATCCAAACCTATCTCGCCACCTTCGGCGGGAACAAAGTCGGCTTCACGGTTATCGACAAGCAGCCCGACGGCCGTCCGATTCATGTCGGCGGCGTGCGCGGCATATTGGAGCGCAATGCCATGCGCTATTATCTGGCGATAGACGCCTATCTGGGCGCTGCTTCCTCGCCGGCCGCGCAACAGTTCGAGAAGCGGCTGCGCGATTGGTATGCTCTCACCGAACGCTATCCGCGACAGTTACACGAACTGGAGCAAGGCGAATACCTCAGCATGAAGCGCAAGGAGTTCGAGCGGCAGCAAACCGAACCATAAGGGTGATGCGTCGCCCAGCGTAAGGGTCGGCGCTCTGCGCGGCGATCAGCTTTCATTTTCGAACGTTGTCTCGAGCGAGAGCGCCGACGCCGTGAACGTTGCGCCAAGCAACCGCCGCGTCCCGATCGCCCTCAGCGCGCTCGCTACGCTTGCTGCGCCTTGTTCCTGGCCCGCGTCTGCGCGCCCTTCTTAGCCGATGCAGAACGCTCCGCGGCGCTTCGCGAGGCGGCTGCTTTGCCACCCATTCTGCCGCCCTTCCTCATCGGCTCCTTGTTCTCTTCCCTGCCGCGCCCGGAACCGGATTTCTTTCCTCCACCAGAGGTCTTGTTGACGGTCGCCCATGCTCGCCTTTGCGCTTCCTGGTCGGGAATGCCGCGATCCTCGTAGCCTTCTTCGATGTGTTCCGCTTGGCGTTTTTGCTTGGCCGTGTAGGCCGATTTGCTACCTCTAGGCATCATAACCTCCTGCGCTCTCATCAAGGTTCCGAGATCCTGATCGCAAGGTCGGTGAATCGCGCAGCGACTCTTTCGGCTCGGGATCAAATCGACGGGTCAGAGACATCGCATTGTCGAGCGATGGCCTCGACGATCAGTTGCAAACACTATGCCAAAGGGAATCGTGCATTCACCACACAACGAGGTGCCCTCTCGCCAAGAGAAGCACGCTGTTCGGGAGAGCGACAGCGGCGCAGCATGGCCAATCAAGGGACGCCGCTTTGGAGAGAATTGCGGTACGCCATGTAAATTTAACGCTGCATGAACGCAGCCCCTGCCCGACCGCTGTTCAAACCGGGATAAGCGAGCGGGCGGCCGCCTGATTCATTTGCCAACAGAACGCTGCGCGTAAACCGCGGCATGAATCAGCGGATATAGCGGGTCGGAATTTGACCCATTGATGAGCGACGCTTTGGCTGCGCCTTGGCCCTCGAGCGCTCCTCTCGCTGAGGCTTGTGGCTCGGCGATCGGCTAGCGCGTTGCCGGCGGCGCGATCGCCGCACCTTCAATACCGTGGCGCTTCAACGCGCTGGCGACAAAGCCGGACGCTTTCATCTCCTCGACGAACTCGGCAAGATAGCGGGCGCCGGCAGGGCGTCCCTTGGGAGTCGCCATGGCTTGATTGATGGCCATGAAACGGCCGTCGAGCAGGCGCACGCCGGGAATGCGTTTCGCATCGGCCTCGAGCTGTTGCTTCACCCCCGCCGCCACTTCAATCTGTTGCGCGATCATCATGTCGGTGACCGCCGGCGAGGTCGGAGCACGCACAATCCGCGCTTTCTTGAGTTCCCGCGAAAGATAGAGATCGTAAGCGCTGCCGGAGCCCACCACGACGCGCACGCCGTCGCGATCGACTTCCGCATTGCGGGTGATCGGTGAACCCTGTGGCACAAGATAGGCGCCCTCGATCACCACATATGCCGCGCTGTAGTCCATATCGACCGCACGCGCCGGATCGATCGCCAGAAAGGCCACGTCCCAGTCCTTGGACTTGAGTCCTTCCACCACCATGCCGGCGGACGCGCGGGTAACCAGTTCCACGGGCACTCCGAGGCGCCGCGCCAGTTCGCGCGCCAGATCGACCGAGACGCCGCGCACCTCGCCGGTCGTCGCATCCTTGGTGGCGAGAATCGGATTGCCGAAATTGATCGCGGCACGCAATTTGCCCGTCGGCGCAAGCTCACCGACCGTAGTCGAAGATGGCTGGGAGTTGGTCATGGGTATCGTCGAGCAAGCAGTGAGAGTTAATGCCAGGATCAAGGTCATTGTACTGCGCGTCATGTTTTGCGTTTGGACCGATAGCCAAGCGGTGGCCATTTTATTCCTTATCGGGCAAGGCGCTTGCGCTCGGTCATGACGCGTCCCCTTAGGGAGGCGCGATAGATACGCCGGTCGCGGCAATGGCGGTGTGCCTCCTACTGGACAAGTAAGCACGAGCGCAGGCTTCCGCTCGACCGGCTACTGCCCGTCCTGGTTAGTCAACTTCAAGGAAATACCGGGACCTCCCGCCAGATCCGCACGTAGGTCGGTTCGGATTTCGCGGGCCAGATACAGCCCCGCCATTTGCTCCGAGGCCGGCTGGATGCTTTCCTTGTCGCGGAAAATTTGCGCCTCGCCGAAGTGGGCGCGCGGGCTTTGCGCGAGCCGACCGTCCGCCATCTGACTGTCCTTGCGCCGGTAGCTGATGAAGACCTTGGCCATGCTCCTGCTCCTCGAACGATGGTTCTCGCTGCAGTGAACAGTTGCGTGTCGCACTTCATTTCACTCACATTGAAATAATTGCCAAAGGTCGCCAACCGCGGCTACCAACGATCGGACGGGTGAACAATCTTTCTTGCCGGCAGATGAAACCGCAGTTGTGACACATTGTCCAAGCAGGCGATGCAACCCAGTGGGCCGGCCTGGCTCGCAGCGCTACGCTCCGCTCGCTGCGTGGACGAAATCGGGGCGGACGAGTAGCATCGAAGCACGAGAGGTTCCATAGGTCGGACTGGACCGATCGCGATACAACTCTGTCGTTTCGGCTAGCCCAGGATGCATCCTCGTGTGCATCTTGAATGCGAATGTCTTGCGGAGCGCCGTCAGAATACCAAGCACGCACCGAGCTTTCCTTGCACGCGCTATTTAGCGCTCGTTGAATGGGCCCTTACACCGCGCCCGTCCGGCAATCGACCTTCCCTTACAAACGTCACCGAAGGAGTATGCCATGGCCGTTAACGAGTACTATTCGGAAAAGACTCACGGGCCTCATCAGACGTTCGAGCTGGGTAACTTCAAGCTCGAAATGGGCGAGACCTTGCGTAATGGCAAATTGCTGTACAAGACCCACGGCAAGCTGAGTCCGAAGAAGGACAACGCGATCCTGTTTCCTCACATGTGGTCAGGAACGCCGAAGGCGATGGAAACCTTCATCGGCAAAGACCGGCCGCTCAACCCGGAAGAATACTTCATCATCCTGCCCGGCCAATTCGGCAATGGATTCTCCTCTTCGCCAAGCAATACGCCAGCGCCCCATGATCGAGGCGCGTTTCCGCACGTCACCATCGGCGATGATGTCGTGGCGCAGCATCGCCTGGTGACCGAGAAGTTCGGCATCGAGGAGCTGCAACTGGTGCTCGGCTGGTCGATGGGTGCGGAGCAGACCTACGAGTGGGCGGTTCGCTATCCCGACATGGTGAAGCGCGCCGCACCGTTTGCCGGTACGGCCAAGACCACGCCCCACGATTACCTCTGGGTAACCGCCCACGAAGACGCCTTGAAATCCGACCCCAATTTCAACAACGGCTTCTACGAGGATTCGCGCGCCTGCCACGCCGGGCTGCGACTGCATTCGCAGTTATGGGGCGTCATGGGCTTGTGTCAGGAATTCTATAAACAGGAGGCCTGGCGCGAAGTGGGTTTCTCGTCGTTGCAAGACTTTCAGCACGGCTTCTGGGATGCCTACTTCCTGCCGATGGATCCCAACAATCTCATCTGCATGGGATGGAAGTGGCGGCACGGAGACGTCAGCCGCCACACCAACGGCGACCTGAAGGCGGCACTCGGCCGGATCAGGGCGCGCACTTACGTCATGCCATTTTCGAACGATATGTTTTTCCCGGTCGCGGATTGTGCGGAAGAGCAAAAGATGATCCGCAATAGCGAATTGCGGGTGATCAACAGCCTGTGGGCGCACTTCGCCATGTTCTGCCTGACACCCGGCGACAAGGAGCAAATCGACAACAACCTGCGTGATCTTCTGCACGACGAGAATGTATAGAGTTGCAAGCGGGCGGATGGGCGGCCACGGAAGTAGCCACCCACCGCGCAAAGCGGCGAGCAGCCCGCGGATTCCGCCGCTGCGGCTGCAACCGGGAAGCGGTTCGGGTTGTCGAAGAATGATTGATCGGGAAATCCGAACGCCATGGACAAACTGAGCCGTATGGAATATTCGACCATTGCACGAAGCACCGGCCTGCTGCTCTTGCTGGCGGGCTGCGCCGCACCGCCCACCGGCCCGGTACCTCCTTCGGTTGAGGCGCCGCAGCTTGCTGTCGGCAGGAATTGGACTTATGAGGTGCGCGACGGTTACAACCACGGCCTGATACGTACCTTGCGCTATACGGTAGCAAGCGACAGGGACGGTACCGTCATCCTGCGAGTGGACGACGCTCGTGCCGGCGTGGCGAGTCGCACAACCGAAACGATAGGCGGGGACCCTCTGCAATTACTCACGCCCCGATCGCTCACGGTGACCTACTACAATCCCTCGTACCCCGCTTACGAATTCCCGCTCGAAGTGGGCCGGAACTGGAAACGCAAATACGCCATTACTCAGCAGGGCGGCAAGCCGGTGAACGCACAGGTGTACGGCCGAGTGGCGGGCTGGGAGCACATCACCGTACCGGCCGGCGAGTTCGACGCGCTGCGCATCGAGCGCGCGTCGTACCTGGACGACGAGGAGTTCTGGCGCTGGGGTACGCGCGCCTATCAAACAGACTGGTACGCACCGGCCGTCGGCCGTTTCGTCCGCCACGAGGAGAATTCGGCGTTCTATGAAAAGTCCGGTCGCTGGCCCAACAATGAGCGGCGCGGCGATTGGACGGTAATGGAACTGCAGGCGTATGAGGCGGGGTCGTGAGTGCGTCCGAGTCGCTGAGCGGACCCTGCCCAACGGGGTTGCAGCGCTCGGTGATCGCCGGCGAATTTCAGAGCTTCACATCCCTTGTGGCATAGCCAGAGCGCTTCCGCGGACCATCTGGATGTCGAGACTGACCCGTTTCATGGCGGCGTAGGCTGCGCCATAATGTCGCTGTGCACCAGTTGTTGCCGGAGGTGTTCGCCGCTGAAGCACTGGGTCGCGATGCGCTGCAGCAAGCGCTGCGAACGCTTGAACAAAGGGTCCGAAAGGGTGAGTTGCGAGAGCCGACGAGGTGCTTTCGCGCAAGCACCCGAAGTCGGTGGATCGCCTGCTTCAGAAACGCTCGACTTATGCCGATCCGTCGATGCGCGAGTGAAGGCGGGCCCCCAACCGATGCTGTGATGCAAAGTCTCCAGGCGCGATTCCCGCGTTGCCGATTTCGCCTGACAAGCGCCACCGATACGCACAAAGACCGGTCCGCTTCGCCTGGCGACTTCGGCCCGAGCGTCGTCTCCCGCTTCCGAGCGGTGTCGACTTCGGTGTGATCGTTGGCGACGAACGCCTCCAAGCTATCGATCGCCATGGCGCAGTATGGAATGAAAGCCGACACAGCGGGCCCGACATCTCCGTGCGCGAAAGTAGAGGCACTTGCTTTGACCTCTACTGCGCCAATCGGCGATCGCTGATGTTTCGGAACCGACCTTCCCTTCACGGGCGCACCGCGGCCGTACCAGGACGGCGATATCGGCCTGGTCATTGAGCGCCCGGGATTTGAAAGCGCCGTCGGAGTCTCGCATCAAAACGCCGTTGAAATGTTATGGCCCAAGACGATGTTAATCCGCTACTTTCGGCACAACCCAGTGCTCGCTCGGAGTCGATCAGGCAAGCGTCAGCTGGCGCACCCGCTACAAACCCGTTGCCTCGCTCATGGCCCTTGGAGAATGTCAATGAAACTGCCTCTCGAACCGGGAATCGAGTACCAGTTCGGCTTTTCAGTACCCGATACGAAGACCGTACCCGCCCTCTATCCGGAAGCGGCCGAGTTCCAGGAGATGCCGCAGGTTTTCGCGACCGGTTTTCTCGTGGGCCTGCTGGAGTGGGCTTGCATCAAGGCTATCAACCCTTACCTCGACTGGCCGGAAGAGCAGACCGTCGGAACCCATATCGACGTCAGCCATTCCGCGGCCACGCCCCCCGGGTTGCAGGTGACGGTCAAGGTGACGTTGACGAAAGTAGACGGCCGGCGCCTGGTCTTCGACGTTGAGGCGCACGATGGCGTCGACCTGATCAGCACAGGGACGCACGAGCGTTTCGTGATCGATCGCGCGCGCTTTGCGGAAAGAGTCAGGCAGAAAGCGGGCTAGCTGTCACGGCCGGTCCATCCGCGCCGCTGATTTCGACAATGAACTCCGACCGTAGGGCGCGCTGATCTTTATCAGCAAACCGGTCCAATCAGAACGCAACTATCGGATCGAAGGTCGGTGATTGCGCAGGGTGAACCCACGATTTCTCCACCGCGTGTGGCCTTGTTCATCGGGTCACTCCTGAGAAGTCGCGGGAAGGTTATCACCTGCGCGGATGAATTGTAGCCCGCGGACCGCCTGGCGACTTGCAGAGGGTGCGCGGACGATGCACCGGGGCACCAATAGCGCACGGAAGTCGGTGCGCAGGGCGAGGCGTTGCACACCCCCAATGATTTCTTGATGATCTTGCGCTGCGCGGCCGTTTCGTTCGGTGCCGGCGGCTGCCTTGGACGCGGCGATGGCGGACTTTGGAAGGCAATCTTGCACAAATGACGGGGGGCTTGCGCGGCCATTCGCGTGTCAAGTATAGCAATCGACCGGCTTCACCAAGAAAGCACCCGTCCCAGCTCACGCGAAATGGCGGCTGTTCGGCAGCAACGCGGGAGCGATCGTCTCATGACGCGCACTAGCGGTCATGATCCATTGCGAGCAGCATTCAAGGGCGCAGGCCGAAAAATTCGCGAATCAGAAAAGCTTCCAGCTCCGCATTGTCTTCCATACGCGCCGAGAGCACGATGACCCTGCCGAGCCGGCGCGACTCCCAGTTGAAATCACCCTGGTAATGGGTGCGGATCAATTCGATCATCTTGCGCACAATGGCGAGTTCGATATCGCCGTGCAGCCCAGCATCCACTGAGTAGACTTCGCGCCAGTTGCTGCGTTCATCCGTTGTCCACCCGCGAAACGAAAACTCCCCAGTACGTATTCCCTTGCTGAGGATTTGGAACACGCCGCTCACGCCGTCGCGCCGGCGCGACATCGTCTGCAAATTTTGATTGATATTTGCCATCGCAACGTCGTTGGCCGAGGGATCGCGGCCGTTCGCCTGCGCTTGTGCATTGTCTCGTGCAACAGCCGCCTCGTTGGCGCGGCGCTTGGCCAGGATGCTTTCCATGAAGTCCATCGGCGGCGCGGCATGGGGCTCTGGGGTCGCGACCGGCGGGGGCGGAGCCGGCTCCTCCATGGCGACCGGAGGCGTCTCCGGCGTGGGTCTGGGTACCGCGATAACCGGGTTGCGTCGGCGTGGCGGACGCGGTTTGGGAGTGCGGTCCCGCAGCGGTGCGGCGGGCGTGGGTGGGGGTGGCGAGGGGAGGCCTTGCATCTGCGCGGAAGGTGGCGGGGGCGGCGCGGCTTGACTCAGGTGAACTTCGAAAGGTGCCTGCACCGTCGCGATCGCCGCACCCGCGTTGCCGGCAGGGTGCGGGATAGCGAGCAGCAGCAGCAGTCCATGCACCAGCAACGATAGCGCGACACCGATCGCAATGCTGCGGTGCACACGCATTGGGGGAAGAACGTTATGGCGCGCCCACGAAACAAGCCGCGACCGCGCGTTGGAAATCGTCATTGCCAGATCACGACTGGGTCACTCAATGCGTAGCAGCGACGCCGTCGCTACCCTTGTTGACTTTGCTGAGTGCCGCGATTGCATCGGCCCCGGCATAATGCTAGCCATCCCCGGCCACAGATCGTTTCATAGAATCCGCCCTGCCGTCCTGGCTGGTTCAAAACGAAGCAGACACCCATCGGCAGATGTAATCGTTGCAGCCAGCGATTCTGCGCCCGGCATCCAGCAGAAATTCGACAGTCGCTCGCGCCGAACAGTTCGAAGAATGGACGCAACAGGTTGGCCAAACGCGCGAAAAGCGGTTTGGCTCGTGCCATCGGGTTTCGCTTCATCCCAATATACGGAATACCGAATGACCCTGTTCAGACTTGCTGCAAGTGGCGGCTCGCCGGCATTAGCGGCGCCGGACTCGTACGCGAACACCCTGATGCGCGCGCTGGAGGCTTGAGTCAGACGAGCAACGCCTTTACCGCGGAAGCGCAGAGGCCGATGGCGCTGCTCTGACTGACATCCGCTCCATTGGCCAAATGGTCGAGCCTTCGCACCGTGCCCAAGGAGATCGCTGTGGTGTCGTCGCTTTGCAGGTTTCAAGAGGTCCGGTCGAGTTTGCATGGGCATGGATCCTGCGTATCTTGCGCTTCCGACTCGCCGCATTGATGCAGCGGCCTGGCCTCTGCGAGGCGGGATCGAGGTCTCTTCCGCTTTGTGCCTCGGATTTTGAAAACACGGTCACCGCCAGTGGACCTTCTACTTTCTTCATGGTCCGCCCCTCAAAGATAATATGTCAGCCGATAGCAAGCTCTCGTTCCGGCTACAACGTGCAGCTGATGGCGAGATCGCCCCGGGGCCGACGGTTCGCGTCGCGCTTACGGCCATCGATGGACTACAAAGTGAAACAAATTCGAACAAGCATTCAATAATCAGATTACATGTGACGGTTTTAATCGTGCACTTTAGTGGAGGCTTTTTTGCGCTCGTGCATTGCAAGTATGGGTCGATGGCTCGCCGCGCTATCACGGTTGGAGGTGGTCGCGCTGGCGCTGTGCGGTGTAATCGGCCTCGGCCTCGCCGACTATCTCACGGGGTTCGAGCTATCGCTTTCCGTCTTTTACCTGATTCCGATGTCGATTGCAGCATGGTATGCGGGACGACGCAATGGAGTGGCTATTGCGGTACTTTCGTCGATCGTCTGTGCCGCAGCCGACATCGGCTCCGGCCAGCACTATTCGCATCCCCTCCTTGTGCTATGGAACGCGGCGGTCCTGCTGGCGTTTTACCTCAGCAACGTCTTTGTACTCGCGATGCTGCGTGAGCGTCTCGCGATCGAGGAGGTCAATGCCCGCACCGATGCCTTGACGGGCTTGTTGAATGCACGCGCGTTCACCGAGATCCTGGATCATCACCTGTCGCTGGCGCAACGCATCGGGAGCACGTTGACGCTTGTCTATTTTGATTTAGACAACTTCAAGTCCATCAACGATACTTACGGACATGCCGAAGGTGATCGGGTGCTCGGCGCGATGGGATGTCTGTTCGGCGAATCCACGCGTCGCTCGGACATTGCGGCGCGCATCGGCGGTGACGAGTTCGCTCTGCTGCTGCCGGGCACCGACGCCAGCGGGGCCCGGGAAATCATCGCTGCATTGATGCGGCGCCTGTCCGGGCAGTCGGGTTTGTGCGACAGAATCGTGACCTGCAGCATCGGTGCCGTGACGTTTCGGAAGACGCCGACCGCGACCGGGGATGCATTACGCGTGGCGGACAGAGTCATGTATGAGGTCAAGAACAACGGGAAAAATGGCGTGGCGTTTCATGATTGGAATGAGCGCGACACGGCGGCGATCTGACCGACCCGGCCGGTGCGCAAACATTTTTCCAGCGTGGGAACCATCGGAGAAAACCATCCACCAAGGGAACAGGGGCCGATGGCCTGCTGCGGGATCTCGACGAACTGAATCGGGGAGGGCCAGGTGCAAATCTACGAGCTTTCTATCATCAACCCACTAGGCCTGCACGCGCGCGCGTGCGCCAAGGTAGTTCGTATCGCCTCGCATTTCCGTAGCAACGTGTCACTGGTGGTCGAGGGACGCCGCGCGAGCGCCCGTAGTGTCGTTGCCGTGATGCTGCTGGGGGCTTCTGTCGGGAGCACCGTCCGCCTGGAGGTGGATGGTCCGGACGAGGCAGTCGCGATGCGCGAGATTGCTGCACTGTTCCACAACGGATTCGGAGAACGGTCGTCATGATGATCGCGCTTGGCCATGCGATCGAAATTTGCTTCCCGAAGGCGTATCCGTCACCAGCATGACCCACTTTAATCGCAAATCACAGCATAAACCTAGTCAAATGAGCCTTGCGATTTTAAAGGTAACCGGGCCGGCAGCCCTTCCGGTCGTCACACAACGGCTCGTCGTGCGTGCAGCAACCATCGGGACCGCCGACGAGACGAGCATTTCGAGCAGGGAGACGTCTTATGGCGAACGCCGCCAATGCCCAATGCAATTCCCGCCAAGCAAGAGCAAATATTTTGCTGTATGTACGCGAGCGCACAGAGTGCGTGGCTTGCGAAGCGGAAAGTGCCGGCTACGGCAAATGGCGGAGGGGCCGCCCGGATCCTTGCATCGATATCATCGGTGCGCACCGATCGGTGCGGTCGGCCAAAGCGGGTTGATCGTCAGATCATCGCGCCAACCTCCCGATTGGACCAGGCTCGCTGTCGTCGGAGATCACCCGCTACACACGAATGCTTTGTAACAGAAAATGCGCCATGAGCCACCCAGAATTGTCCCTCGTCTATCTGCTGTTTCTCTATCTCTGGCCTTTCTCGATTTTCAAGGATGCCACTCGCGGCAACCTGTTCGAGCGGGCGGCCGCTTATCGCTACAACAGGGAGAAACGCGTATACCTGCCCGGATATTCCTTCCGCTGGTTCATTCTGTCCGTCGCCTTTGTTCTGCTTACAGATGCCTTCCAGTCAGCGTCTCAGCAGGCTGAGAGCCCCGGCTTCATTCTGGGCGGATTCTGCGCTTTGTCGGGCCTACTTCTTTCCATGAGTATTTGCGTCCTGGTGCTGAGTAGTGCGACCTACCTGTACCTGTCCAAAGTTGAAATCTAGGTAAGCTAAGCGAGCTATCGCCAGATCGCGGGCCATACCGCAGCATCCCCCGAATGTCTGTCCCGTAGCAAGCTGACGGTAGCGAACGCAGGAGGCAGGCGATGCACCCCTTTTGAATCCGCCAGTTAGATTGACTAGCTTGCCGTATTGCCTGGTGCGATCAGCACACCATTCTGGGATAAGTCTGGCTTGCCCATAAAGGATCTACGGGAGCAAATCGTGATGACTCGCCGGAAGATCGGGTCGACGCTTCACTAGCCAGTCTTGATCAGGGGGGAGTTAACTACCAGCCAAATCTTGCAGAGTGGGAAGTTTAGATGCGGCGCGCAAAGTATTGGCACCGAATCTATCTCACGCGCCTCCAGCCAACCGTTATTTGAATTCCTAAAACGCCACTGAAGTCGGGTTTCCATAAGTTGTCAATCGACCCTTGGCGAGCGTTTGCAGAAAGCGTATTGCTACCCCGGGCGCGAGCGGCAAAGTTTGGCCGCATCGCGCCTATCGCTAGAAGGCGGGATGCGTGATTCACCGTGCGTCAGCGTCCGGCTGAATGGTGCGTCCCATGGACGAGCCGACATAGCGGAAGCGAGCTCCTCAGGGCCGATCACAACGAGCGGCCGAGGTCGTTAGTGCCACGAATGCGCGGCTGACCGAGGGCGCCGATCATCCTCGAGAAATTGGCGCCTCTAGAGCGCCGGCGGCGCAACCGGCGCGCCATGCAAGGCGACTTGCATCTCGGCAATAGCACGTCCGCGCATTGCGCGCAGGTAACTCACACTTCTACCAAACCAGCGGTACCAGCCGATATTGCACCTTCCGACAATACGCCTCGTAGCCCGATAGACTGCGGGCGAGAAACCGCTCCTCATCGAGAAGACGCCACGCGATAGTGAAGAGCATGGGAACGAACATGGCGAGGCCCCACCAGGATCCGAGCGCAAGCGGCGTCCCAAAGAGCATGACCAGCGCTCCGGAATACATGGGATGACGCACTATCGCATATGGTCCGGTCGAAATGACTTTTTGATCAGGGGCTACTTCAATCGTCGAGGCGGCAAACGTATTCTCCCTGAAAACAATGAAGATGATGAGAAACCCGAGCGCCACCAAAACGTCTCCCGCGATCACTGCTAGGAACGGAACATCCGACCACGCAAAGCGGCGATCCAGCGAAGAAAGAACAAATACACCAATGAATACGAGGGATGCCAGGATCTGTATCCGCTTTTGGCCTTTTGCTTTCTCGGCGCCGGGACCCGCGTTCACTCGGCGCTCGAGCAGCTGCGGATCTTTCTCCCATAGATAGGCGGTGATGAGCGCGGATGCTGCGGCAAAGACGAACAGGTAGACCCATGCCTGCCAGAAATCGAGCGTCCATGCGGGCGCCAAAAGCAAAATCCCCAAGCCGGCGATAAGCTGCGCGAATCCGCGGAGGGTTTTTCTGGCAAGACTATTCATGCGGCTAGTTTACAATTTCGCCACTTCCGAGAACCTGTCTCGCGTTGGCTGGGCGCGAACCGCCTCGAGGACCCCTGTGGCCAACGGTCTGCCGCTCGTATCGAGGGCCTGCGGCAGCAGTGCTCTTCGGGCGAGCGCGCTGCCATTGATGGCGACGATGGATAGCGTTGCCGGTCGTTTGGCCGAGCGTCCCCACGCCGCCGGCGGCTCCGCCGTGGAATCAATCACGACGATGATCGTGACCGACCCCGGCGCGGGCGTGCTGGCGCCTTGCGCCCGATTCACTACGGATATAACCTAACTCCCAGCGTACGAGAGTGCCATGAAGCGCTCTGCGAGGCGGCATCGGAACGCCACGTCGGCGACACAGCTGAGTGTGTACTCGTGCGCAGCGCGTTCTAACTAAGGAGGAGCCATGAACAAGTTCGCGTCCATTGTCCTGTGGGGTGCGCTGGCGGTCGTAGGCGCCTTCGCTTTCGCCGCGCTCGCACTCGGACGCGGCGAGAGTGTCAATGCGGCGTGGCTGGTCACCGCCGCGCTGTCAGTCTATTTCATCGCCTACCGCTTCTACGGTAAGTTCATCGCCGAACGCGTGCTGCAACTCGACGATACGCGCCAGACACCGGCGGAGCGCCACAACGACGGCATGGACTACGTGCCGACCAACAAATGGGTACTTTACGGCCATCATTTCGCGGCGATCGCCGGAGCCGGCCCGCTAGTCGGTCCGGTGCTCGCCGCGCAGATGGGCTACCTTCCCGGTACCCTGTGGATCCTCGCCGGTGTGGTGGTCGCCGGCGCGGTGCAGGACTTCATCGTGCTGTTCGCTTCGGTGCGCCGCGACGGCAAATCACTCGGCGAGATGATCAAGATGGAACTGGGTCCGGTGCCCGGCTCGCTCGCGCTGGTCGGCGTGCTTGCCATCATGATCATCATCCTCGCGGTGCTCAGCTTGGTCGTAGTGAAGGCGCTCACGGCGAGCCCGTGGGGTCTGTTTACCATCGCCGCAACGGTTCCGATTGCTCTGCTGATGGGCGTGTACATGCGCATCGTCCGCCCAGGGCGCGTGGGAGAAGCTTCCCTGTTCGGTGTGGTGCTGCTGCTCGCCTCGATCATCCTTGGAAAGACCGTCGCCAATGATCCGACATGGGGTCCGGCGTTCAGTCTTACCGGCACGCAACTGGCTTGGACCCTGATTCTCTACGGCGCGATCGCGTCGAGCTTGCCGGTGTGGTTGATGCTCGCGCCCCGCGACTACCTGAGCACGTTCCTCAAGATCGGTACCGTCGTGGCTTTGGCGATCGGCATCTATGTCGTGGCGCCCCCGCTGTCGATGCCGCAGACGACTCGCTTCATCGATGGCAGCGGGCCGGTGTTTTCCGGCACCCTCTTCCCGTTTCTGTTCATCACCATCGCCTGCGGTGCGGTGTCGGGCTTCCATGCACTGATTTCCTCGGGCACAACGCCGAAGATGGTCGAGCGTGAATCGCATATGCGGCTGATCGGATTCGGCGGCATGCTCGCCGAATCGTTTGTCGCCATTATGGCGTTGTCGGCAGCCTGCGTGCTCGACCCGGGCATCTACTTTGCGATGAACGCGCCGGCAGCGGTCATCGGCACGACGGCTGCGAATGCCGCACAGGTCATCTCCGGCTGGGGATTCACGATCACTCCGCAAATGATCGACCAGACCGCGGCGAACATCGGCGAGACCACCATCCTGTCGCGCGCTGGAGGGGCGCCGACACTGGCCGTGGGGATGGCGCAGATTCTGGCCCAGGCCCTTGGCGGCAAGACCTTGGAAGCGTTCTGGTATCACTTCGCGATCTTGTTCGAGGCGCTTTTCATCCTGACCGCGGTGGACGCCGGTACGCGCGTCGGCCGCTTCATGATCCAGGACATGCTCGGCCACGTCTATCGGCCGCTCGGCAACACCCGGTTCCTCCCCGCGAACCTCCTGGGCACCGGGCTGTGCGTGGCCGCGTGGGGTTACTTCCTCTACCAGGGTGTCGTCGACCCGCTGGGCGGCATCAACACCTTGTGGCAGTTGTTCGGCGTAGGCAACCAGATGCTCGCTGGCATAGCGCTGCTCCTGTGCACCAGCGTCCTCGTGAAAATGAAGCGCGAACGCTACGTCTGGGTGACGCTGGTGCCGACAGCCTGGCTGCTGATTACGACCCTGACTGCGGGCATACAGAAGATCTTCCACAGCGATCCGCGCATCGGCTTCATCGCCCTCGCGCGGAAGTTCAGCGATGCCGCCGCGCAAGGCACGGTGCTCGCCCCCGCCAAGTCGATCGCGGAAATGCAGCGGGTCGCCTTCAACAACTATCTTGATGCCGTCGTATGCGCCTTCTTTGTTGTGCTGGTTCTGGCCATGTGCGTCTTCGCCGCAAAGATCTGCATGCAGGCGTTGCGCCAGACGCAGCCCACGGCGGTCGAGACGCCCGTGCTCGCCCGCATTCAGGGAGTCCGGGTATGAAAACGATCCCCGGCCTGAAGGGGGCAGAGGCACCGCTGCCGGCAACCGACGCGCAGCGCAGCGGAGCGCTGCGCGCGCGCCTGGTCCGTGTGGGGCGTGCGGCACGGGAAGCCTATTTGCAGATGTTCGGAATTCCGGACTACGAGCGCTACGCCGCCCATATGGCAGCGCATCACCCGAGCGATCCCTTGCTGTCGCGACGCGAGTTTTTCGCCCGGTCGATCGATCGGAAGTACTGTCGCAACGGGCCGAGATGCTGTTAGGCGGGTGCTCGTAACCGGACGCATGAAACGGCTCGGCCGCCAGACCTTCTCTAGGAGTTCGTCTATTTTGACATGATAGTCGGCCCTGAATCCTGACGGGTTGCGCCTCTTCGTATTTGACAGTTCGCAAAATTTGCGCAACAGCATCGAGCGCATTGGCAGCGGCGCATGCTTTGACGAAACGCGACTCCTGTCCTTTTGCTCACCACCTTTTTGCTCACCCGGGCCGGGCCGCGGCGGCAGCCGGCCGCCTTCCCGGCTTACGCGACCGCACCACGATCCAATGCTATTTCTGGCATTTCATCGCCTCACGACGCGGTTTGGCCAGTCTTCGTTATTCCCGTGCCGTAGGACACTCTCCGTAGTTCAATACCCAGCCTGGCACGTAATCCGCTAACTATACGGATACACGCGGCCCGGGACAGATGCAAGATCAACTAGCGCGTCGCTTGCCCTCGTGGGCATTTCCGCTCACGTCAGGTAGCCTACCGCAGGGGATGGGCCGTTATTGATGTACTACACCCGAATAGGCATTGCCTGGTAATTTTTACAAGGAATGGTTTCAATATGACTGCCCCACCGTCCACAAAAAACCGGAACGTGAAACGCTTATTCGTGCTGACGACGATGGCTGCGCTTAGCGTACCCGCGCTCGCCGCCGTATCTGTGAATGTCGGCGAGCCCCACTTCTATGGCCGTATCGACATCGGCGGCGTCCCGGAACCAGAACTGGTCTACC
>Ga0209118_1000128_pt1 | contig 52294 bp, 92 predicted proteins | sample BlaSpr_A8_Ref_M1_FD_187988 | JGI IMG/M metagenome (GOLD analysis project Ga0209118, IMG submission 187988) | Forest soil microbial communities from Thunder Bay, Ontario, Canada - Black Spruce, Ontario site 2_A8_Ref_M1 (SPAdes) (version 2) | ecosystem: Environmental > Terrestrial > Soil > Boreal... | reverse complement strand
TGTTCTCTCCGTTTAGATTTCTCGAAGATGCGAATAGGGACGATAGAAAGTTTGCAACCTGGGCAAACAATTGTGTCCATACATTCATCTCCATTTACTTCGCCGCCGTGTGAACATGATGCAAAGCTTCAACTAAAAGCGGCGAGCCCATAACGAAATATACCGCCTTTTTAAGCCATTTCAAATCCCCCCTTATTTCACCGCTTTCAACCAAATGCTTTTCCAGCGCGTCCTCTATCTTTGAAACCCGTTTCTCAAGACCCGCCATTTGATTTCTCCTTCCGACTTATTAGAAAAGCTCTTAGTTTGTCTTCCATATCCATATTGAACGGCTGATTAAACTTTTGTGTTGTGCGGGTCGGTAATGTATCCTGCGGAGGCGGCGAGGCTTCGTGTGTGGGATTCTTTAACTGAGAAGCCAATCCCTCAAGTGTGCTTCCAAGTTCGGGATGGGGTTCAGTAATACCATTCTCCGGCACTACGCCGCCATCGGCCATTTTGGCGGGGTTTAATGTCTCATCTAACAGACTATTGTCTTGATCTGTAGACACAGGATTATCAGCCGCTTTCTGCTTTGCGGCAGACCACGCTGGATCACTCTGGCTTAATAGGAAATCAGTCATGGTGTACGATTTCTGTAACTCGCCAGCATCCTTCGCGTTAGCCGCATTCTTGTCGAATATTCCTTTCCGCGAAGCGAGCGCGGGATGGTTTATATTTAAACTCGTAGGACCAGTAGGAGTAGACGTATTCGTGCTAGAATGAACTGGCTTAGTCTCGCCCATATTCTGAGCGGAAGGGGCTGTTGCACCGCCGAGTTGTGCGCCCATCGTAGGGAGGGTAGAGTCAGCCGATCTAAGACCACTCGCCGCCGCGTTGGCCGCTCTTGCTATGGTTTCTGGCTTTGCTTCTATAGCTCCACGTATTAGTCCTCTTGTCCCAAAAGCAGTACGTCCTGTCGCCACCATTGATGCACCTAGTGCGGTATTCGTAGCCGCATTTCCGCTGCCACTCCCCGCTCTAGCGAGTCCTACACGCTGTTGTAATCCGTCTACGATAGGTGAAATCTGCGAATAACCCTTCAGCGCGTCTTTATATTCTTGTCCCAGGTTAGGATTATCTTGTGAATCATCGATAATGCGCTGAAGGCCATTTTTGAGACTGAAATATACATCTGCTGTGGCCTGGTTCTTTGTCATACCGCTGTCAAAAGCCAATCCACCGTATATTTTTTTCAACCTTGCCAAATCATCAAAGACTAAAGCCCCTCCGTTTTTGTTTGCTGCCGCTTGAAGCGTACTAGCGGCGGCTTTATAGATATTGGCTTGCTTTATGGCTTCGGGGTCAACCAAATCTTCTAGGTCTTGCATCTTATCCATTATTGGTTGGATTACCAGCCCTGGTTCTTCGAGTTTTAGTCCTTGTTCGCCAGCAACGTTGCGTATTTCACCGATTTTCGTCCCAAAAGTATTTTGCACGGCCTCTGCTTTATTTAGCATTTCTTGTGGGTTTTTTCCAAGTAAATCTTGTTGCTTTACAAATTGCTGAAATGCAGCATATTCAGGTTCGCTCATTCCTGGACCTAGTTCTGTTGCGCTAAGATTCATTGCCTGAGCAGCTTTCTTTATACCCACGTTTTCGAGGGTTTCTGCCGTACTCCCCAGAGCACCCGCCAATTTCTGCCCTACTGCCCCTCCCGCCGCGCCTAATCCCGCCCCTAAAGCCACATCTCCTGCCGCTTTGGCTCCCGAACCCCCGCTAGCAAGCGTATCTATAGCGTTTCCTGCCCCAAAGCCAGCCCCAATTGCCGCTCCTTGACCTGCGGCCCCTAAAAGGCTCTCAGGCGCACTAGCACCCCCTGTAAGAAGGGCAGGGGCAACTAGCCCCACCCCTTGACCAGCCAAACGAGCAGGTTCATGATTGGCAATATCGGCCTGTGTCTCTTTATTTAGTTCTTGGCGTTCCTGTAGAAACGGTTCTTTCTGTATTGCCCCCGCTATGGCAGAGTAGGCTTGATTACCCATAGGAAGCATGCTTACTGCGCCACGTCCGGCGGCTCCTAAAGCCGTTGTCTCATCCATGGGCTCATCTTGTCCCAGAGCCGGAACTCCACCTATAGCAGAGAAATCTATTTTGCCCGTATGAGCGGGCGTAGCTCCTACAGAAGAAAAATCTATTGCCATTGTAGTTCCTTTATGGTTGTACTTTTAGCTCTGGGTCTATCTGCTGCGCTTTTCCGATATTCGCGGCGGGTATCCAGTGTTGCCCACCATCAGACGCGGTAATCAGCACGTTTCCTTTTGCTCGATTGAAGTACTGTTGACCCAATTGCTGTCCTTTTGCTTGAATCTGAGCTTCTGTTGGTTTAATTCCCCAGAATGTAGCATTCTTTATGGAGTTATCTACATCTATCGCCCCCTGGGCTTGCGCTTTCATATATAATTCTTCGTCCTTTTCTTTCTGTGCCACTCCAGCAGTTTTCATTTGGAAATACAGGGGAAGGTCTTTATGTGCGGTTCCTGTCGGTGCACCAAGCATTTTATTCAGACGCTCATCAACCCCGTAGGCATCTTGCGCGGCAAGACCCTGTACGGTATTTTGTCCCATCTTGGTTTGGAGATCCAACTTTTGAAGTCTATCCTGTCTGGCCTTATCGAAATTCGCTAACGCTTCGGCACGTTGCTCTTTCTGCATAGTAAAGATATTTCCTAGCGCGTGTTGCTCTTTGCCGCCTTTAGCTGCAAGGGCATCACCCAAGCCTGCAACTGCCTGAGCAAGAACTGCGCCAAGACCATGTTGCTGTGTCTGTAATTTATTTGCCAAGGCTTGCCGATCTTCTGGATTGACTCCTTGCGTAAGCTTGGATGTGTCCTGGTTGAACAGATTCTTAAGGTCTGGGCTTCCTGCGGGCGGGGCAGAAGCCATTCCCTTTCCAGTAGATAATGGGGCGACCGGTGGCGGGATGGAATTTAAGTCTATAGTATTATGCGGAGCCGCAGGAGTTATAGGGGTTGCGCCCGTAGATATATGCCCAAGTCCTGCCGCATTCATAGCATCTGGCGACGGAAGGGAGGGAGGGGTTCCCGTTGGATTCAAAGGAGCAACAGCAGCACTTGCTCCTGATGCGACACCTGTTTGTATGGCATTAGTTAGATTAGGATTAGTGGCTTGTGGAGAGGCGGACGGCATGGGCGGGACACCTAAGCCCAAAGCGTTTTGAGTGGCAGAACCAGCCTGTGATAACGCGGCTTTGATCTGGTCCCAGTACGTAGGATCGCTAGGATTTGGCGGTCCTCCTTGGGCTGTAGCATCGCTTGTCGCCACTCCGCCATCGGCATATTTCTTAATGCCCATAGCTTTGTAAATAGAGTTTAACTTTTTCTCGTGCGACATCTCCACATCTTTCGGCCTGGCGGGCTCCTTATTTCGGTCTTCCGCTTTGTGGATGGTACCGCCTTCTGCCATCTTGGGGGGATTATTATTAGCTTCTTCGTGCTTGTGATTCGATTTTTCACCGGTCTCAGTTGTGTCCATCGGTCCCGCTTTATGGCCTTCCATATGGGTATCTTCTTTCACTTTAGCGGGACTCTCGTTTTCTAAGAATGTGACATGCGGAAAACCGCCTTCCGCATAGCCACCATCAGACATTTTAGCGGTGTCAGAACTAGTAGTCACATTGTCCTCGGTGGGGGTCATTAACGAGTGGAACTTACTTGAAAGATAGGACTTCACGGCATCGGAATCGTGGTTAATACCTTCGGTGATACCTTGTCCAATCTCGGTAGCGAATTTCTTATCGTCAGGCTCAGCAATACCACCCTCGTCCATCTTTTTGACATGTTCAGGTAATTCCTTACCTTTTGAAGCTTGGTCAAACTCTTTGACTTCGGCTCCTGTAATACCCGCTTTCTTTGCGGTATCTGTGTGGAAGAACTTCCGTTGGGCGTCGCTGGAATATGGCACGATTATTTACCTCTCTTGTAGCCGCTAGTAAACCCTGCTAAATCCACTTTCTTTTTTGTATCCCCGCCTACAGGCGCATTTTTCGCAAACTCTTCCATATGGGCTCCATCTTTAGGCACCGAGCGCGGGATTACAAGCTCACCAGGACTCAACATCGCGGGTACGGTATCGTTTTCTTCGCTATCTCCGTCCACTTGAGCATGACCGACAATATGTCCGCCTAATTTCATACAGATACCGTGATCGTGAGCCACACCACCATATGCGTAGCACGTATATCCACCTTTATTATATCCAATGGGCTTATTTGTATTCTGTTGAGAGGCTGGGGGAGTTGAGACTGAGCCAAGGCCGGAGGCATTACCGATGATTGCGCCAGAGTTTGCGCCTCTTGCCGCCGCCCCACCTAAAGCCGCCCCAGGTAGCCCGCCCATAGCGGCTCCGCCGATTGTACCCGCTGCACCAAGCAATGACCCTGTGAATCCAAGCGTATTCTTCTGTGCTTCATTTGCCAGATTGGCTTGCGTACCGCTCACCCCCGCGATTCCACTAGCCTTCTTTAGTTCATTATCGAATTGTTGTTGTGGCAGAGCGGCATTGTAATATACGCGTCCTTGTCCTGCGGCTGTATTAGCTGCATTGACGCCTTGAGCGGTGTTAGTATTGAATTCTCCAGCTTGCATAGTATTCCCAACGTTTGCCGTATTGGCTGCATTCGTCGCGGCTTGATTTGTAGCATTGATTACGTTTTGCGCTGCCGCTTTTTGTGCCGCTTGTCCATAATCAGAAGTATTGACTTGCCCGCCAATATCGGCCATCTTATTAAGCGCGGCTTCGCGATTTGCCTCAGCTATAGCAGCGGTTTGTAAGCCTTGTTCTGCACCGGTATTGGACGCGCCTTGCGCATTAACCGCTCGTTGCGTGAGGGCAAAATCGCCGCCGCCCTGACCTTCAGCTTGAGCTGAACGCATTATCGCGCCCTGTGCTCCTTGGGATTGGGCATTTACCGCATCTATAGTCTGCTGCAATGCTAATTTAGCAGCAGGATCAAGGCCCCCAGCTTGAGCAATATTTGCATATTGGCCGAGAGCTGCCAGTTGTGCCGCTCTTGTAGCAGGATCGAGGGAAATATTATTGAAGGAAGAGGGAGTTTGTTGCGCCACTTGAATAGCGTTGGGATTAACAGTGCCCTGCACTGATTCCATCGGCAGATTGCCAACAGTCTCAGCTGCTATAGTAGGAACAGCGGTTTGAGTATAAGCAGCGAGTGCTTGCTTTAAATAATCTTGCGCAGATGAATCACTACTATCAAACAGGCCCATTTTGTACTCCTTGAGGTAAACTATTCATAAGCCCCTGAAATGGGGGCTGTGCTGGTTTTGGTCGCTTAGATTTTTGCATACCTAATTGAAACGCTTGTATTGCTTGTTCATCCGTCAGATTTGGATGCGCTTGAGCAAAGCTACTCATCGCTTTGAGTATTTGAGGCAACGGCGTCTTCGGAAATTCTTTGCGAACGACTGGCAAAAGCTTCGGAATATTAATCATGCGTTGAAATCTCCTGATAGGTTAACTTATACCAAACCGTTCGAGCAAGCCCCCAAAAAGCTACTTCATACAATTCAACAGCCTGTATGGGGTTCTCCATTCGCATAGGCATTTCATAGAACAACCATTTCCAGGGCTTCCAGTCTATTTTTGTGTAATTTGCCAGCGCAACTAGCGGCCTTCCTAGGATTAAATACTTAAAGAAACTCCACGGCTTTGCGGGAAGTGCTCTGTATAGGTGATAATGAAGCTGTTGGATTTCCGCGTCAGTCATAACGCCAGCTTGTTGCATAGCCGTGCAAACCCACGTCCCGCCAGAAACGATTTTTTGAACGGTACTTACCGCGTCTTGTACGCCTGTTACAATTCCTTTTCCGGCATTAGCAATCATTTTTGGGCCAGCAATACTATTAAGAAGATCTGCTGTATGAGCCAAAGAAGGATTATTAATATCACCTTGAAGGGAATTGAGTGCGCCTTGCCCCGCCCCTAGAGTACCAGCAAGCCCTACTCCGCCTGGCAACGCGGTCATAGCACCAATACCGGCGGCTTTTTTCATCGCGTCTTTTGCCGCTAATTGGGCATGATTCTCATCCGCACCGGACTGCAACGCGTCTGCATAAGCTTGTGCCGCTGCCATCTCGTCTGCTTTTGTGCTCGTTGCAGTATTTAAGGCCGACTGATAGTCATAATTATTAAGATTCGTAGGAGCCGTACCAGCCTGTGCTGCCGTCGCAGGATTAATAGCCGCTGCTGGCATTTGATTATTCATACCCTGCATAAGGGTTTGGAATGCCTGGGCTTTTGCATAGTCTTGTGGTGTAGCCACATTGGCCGCAGTGAGCACGGCATTGGGGTCTTGCTGAGTTAAGAATTGCGTGGGGTCTAGAGTAGCTGTGCCGCTGGTAGCCCCGAATTGTCCCGTACGCGATGTGACATTTTGGGCCGTAGCCGCGGCTTTGTCTGCTGCTGATAACGCATTCCATTGGTCACTATTCATGCCTAGAGACGCGAGATCTGTAGCCGATGGTGTACCAGCCGCTAAATCAGCTTTAACTTGCGCATTTTGTGCCGCCGCTTTCTGTTGGGCTGCTGTTAATTCACCAGTGACGCCTGTATTGAGAGCCCCGATCTGCGAAGCGATGGCATCATTGGCCGCTTTTGAGGAGGCCGCTGCATCAGATTGTTCTTTACTAATGGTCGTATCTACACCCCGAGCACCAGTATTCAGGTTGGTAAGAAGATTATTAAACGGCTTATAGGCATCTTGCACAGAGGCTAAAGCGTTTGGATCTTGGGACAAAATAGCGCTATTCAAAGCGGTAACGCCTGTCGTAGGAGTAGCCTCATTCTGGGACAAAAGATTTTCTCGTCCGGCTTCGGTAGTGGTGTTTGCTGTTCCTTGGGCAATTGCGTTATTTATGGCCCCTTGCTGGTTGGCATACGTTGATGTGCTTTCTGCGGATGCGGGCCCGCTGTATGTATTATTCAGAAGACTTTGAAATTGCTCGACATTGTTTGGATCACTGGTAAAAGACACAGGGTTAGCTGCTTCGGCCGACATAACACCAGGATTACTTGGTGTGTATCCAGGAGCATTTGTCACTTGTTTATTAATATCGGATATAGCCGCATTATTTTGTGTGTCGAGATTCCCATACTGTTGGGCGATCCCTGGAGTAAGTTTACCCGCTAATGGCGCGGCTTGGCCTTGGTTGGCATTTAGATACTTGTCAAGGGACGCAAATGAACCACCGGCTGTGGCGGGCGGAGGGCCCCCTGGTGCCCCATTAACGGTGCCACTTGAAGTACCCGCCCCACCTACAGGAGCAACAGATGATTGGGGGGACAGACGTACTGCTCCGCCACCGCCGCCCGTAGGGGCTACCGCGCCTTGTTGGGGCGCGTTAGGGTCGGTTTTTTGCTCCTCGTCTTGCATATTACTTACATAAGCCATTCTGTTTCTCCTAGGCGTTTACGATAGGCGGCCATCTAATTTCTAAAGTGATACTATATGGTACACCAGTCGTTAGTCCACAAATGCCTAAAACGTTAAATGTTCCGTTACCAAAATCCCAACTCACAAACGGGGCTGTTGTGAATATAAAGCTTGAACCGTCTGTTGGGACAATCTTACCGAGAGTCATCCTGCTCGGCTGATATGGAAATAGAGTTTTAAAGCTATAGGTATTATTACCAGGGATAGAGGAACCTGTTATACTAAACGTTTTCACTTGACAGACATCATTCTGCTCTGGCGTTAGCTGATTTTGAAGGCCATAAAAAATCTGCTGAAAGTACAGATTGATTGCGTAGAGTAATTTACTTTTCCAATTACCTTTTGGAGCGTCTTGAAAATCCTCGTCGGTGAGCCGTCTATAACAGGGTAATTGCACTAAAGTAATCCTTTACTTAGACCTGGTGGTTACGTCGACGTACGTCAAAACGCATCCACCATACGTAAACCCCACCATCGCTTGATCTAGACCCAACGCCAAATTCAACCAATGCGCTCGTCTAGCGTACAAAGGAACATAAGTACGCACAGAAGAAGCGGCAAATTGATCTAAACCGCCCCATGGAACCTGTCCCCATGGAAACTGACCCCACTGCTCTCCTGCCGGTACAGGAACTAGTGCGAGTTGAGTACTGTTCGATATAAAATCACTAGAAAAAGTTACATTCACAAAATCGAATTCGACATTCTGAAACATAAATTGTACTTCTTTGAAAAATTTGATGATGCCAGGATTTCCAGGGGCATTTGCGTATGCTCCGACGCCGGTTATCGGGCAATAGCGCACGGCCACGGCAATTGGTTGCTCGATAGCGGTAAAAGAACCGCCGGTGAGATCCCAATTGATGATGTTTGTCACAGTGATATGGGTGGGGTCTAGCACTTTCGTTATAACGGAGATATTAAGAATCTGTGAAGGCGTAGCGATTGATTCAGGGACGAGCTGTACCAAACTCCACCCCACTGTCACCTTTGAGGTATCGACAAGCTCGACGGTAAGACCACTAGAACTCACGATAGTAACAGGTAACTCGATATCCGCAAAATCGATACGTGTGAATGATTTTCTTTCCTGGAATACATAAGGATATGTCGATTTTGCTGATGCGACATACAAACGATGGTCGTCGGGGCTTTCAAGAATATCCCACACGGCCACTGGATAAGTGTAAGTAGTCCACGCTTCAGTGATAGTGTCATAGACGTACTGCCGAGTGGCCTGTTTAAAATCATCGTCGCTTGATATAGTACTCAGCAAATATTTTCGATCCGTCTGATAGGCCGTACCAAATGTCACCCTCGGGAAATCGGGATAAAGATAGGAACTTAGCGGCTGTAGAATATTCTCAATGGGCCTAGAAATAATTCCAGGACCTGTTTCCGCTATGGAAACTACCCCCTGATTTGTGTAGGCGAATACTTGATTATTCATCACGGCACAAGATTCGGGAGCCGTGAGAATGGTGCCAGTATCGAGAATGGTCACTGTGAATGGGAAAGTTGTACCGGTAAGCTGAAACAAGCCATCGGCTTTTAGCACGATAACACTATTTCTTAGTGGGAGACAACGTAGCCATTCAAAATTTGGGTTTCCTACATTTATCGTATTGGCCGTAGGCACAGCTTCGGGTTGTTGAAACTTGGAACAATAACCCATCCCAAGACCACCCCCTGCTAAAGACTTATTATCGGACGGGGTAGTTGTTAGTGCGGGATTCCAACATGTTGAACGCGACGATGATACTTCGAATACACCACCGCCAATGTTCTGCTCTTGTAGAAAGAAGTCCCCAGGCAATGATGACCCACTTGTCGAATTACTAGCGTCAAAAGCATAGACAAGGGTTTGATTATAGCGATTTAATACGTGAATCAGGGATTGTTTGGTCTGGAAGATGTCACTACCAGGATCGCCACCTGTGAACACTTTAAAATGACCGGTACTTATATTCTCGCTTGTGTCAGCCGTTAGCGTAAACGAAGATAACCCATTCGTTATAGTGAACGTATCTCCGACCTGAATACCGTTTGGCGGTTCAGCGGAGAGTAATGAGAGTAAGAATTTCTGCTGACTCGTAGCCGCACCATAGATCATGTACCCGAAAAAGAAGCACATATCATTAGCTAATGGCGGGATATTATTCTCTTGGCTAATACCCTGTTGCCCTGAATTTGTATATAATGCTGTACCTAATTGGCTTTGTGGTACAGAATCCTTTACCGTAAAGAACCCATTTGTTATATCGGTAGGGCTAGGGTTTCCCTGTAGTATTTGTTGAAGTTCGTCAGAAGGCTCAGTCGTACCTGTGGCAGACATTGGGGAGCGATAAATCACCCATTGATCTAGCACAGTTGTCCCGTGCGGGATGGTGAATGTTAGCTGCACATTTCTTGTGCCGCCAGTATTATTGGCAATCACAACGCGGGTACTTGGTGTTCCTTCCTGGGCGTTATGATTTGAATCTGTGGTAATCCACGTCTGTCTGTAGGCTACTTCGGTATTTGTAGCGAAGAATCCCGCAACATCGACAAGGGTTGCCGAGCCATCGAGTCCTGGTAGACCGCCAGCCGAATAGAGTGCGTGAGAAGGATCGTCGGTCTTCAGGATACCGTTTGCTGAGGTAAAGTAGATATTGTCGTTGCTTTGAGCAGAACGATACGTATTAGTTAGAACATATGCAGGCGGAGGAAAAGGATGTGTAGTTTGTATCCATGTCCCTAGACCGTCGCTATCGTAAGCAAAATAGGCCGTACTAGGATCAAAACGTAAGTCTGTAGCATCACCATACCATATAAGCTTACTACCCTTGTAAAAGAATTCTTGAAAGACTTCCGTATTGGAGATACTCGTAAGTGTGGCAAGATTCGTGCCAAATTGCTTAATGCCCCGTCGTACACTTAGGAGCCCATTATAATCTACTACAACATTCTGCGCTTGGAGCAAAGAACCCTTCGGCACTTGCGAAAGGGAATTGGGCATCGTGAATAAACCCTTGCAGTCAAGTTGAATATATTGCGGATCAAGTTGAAGAGTCATCTAGTCCCAGGCATAGAGAGAATTCGGTGTAGTCAAGCGAATAACATTTCCATCCACGCGAGGCGTGATTACCGATATAAAAAACTCTTTCATATCCGCCGCTTGGCTCATCGCAAGATTAAAGCCTTGCATATCGCCATGAATCTCTAGACATTTAGCCGCAGAAAGCTGAAGTAAAAATTGGAAGCCTGGTTTAAATGGAATCTGTGGAATCGGAGACTGCATTGCGAGACATACCCAATCGCCGATTTGAGGAGCTTGGGCAGGGAAATCTACCTCTGGTAGAGAAGTAAAAGTGATGGCATTACCGACAATAGTGGTGACAGTTAAATCATCGCCCTTACTCACGAACATCTGCGGGCTATTAGAGACGATATCATAGGTGGCGGTGGTCAAAAAGGTTATAGGGATATTCCCCACTGTGATAACGTTTCCCGCTACCGCAGTAATTTGTCCGCAAGCCGCTTCTTGGACAAGCGTACTGGGCATACGAACATAGCGTAGGCGTAAGAACTTGTAGGAGTTACTTGACCCAGTGAAGCTACCTAGATAAAGAATGACTGTATCGTTCTGAAGGTAAAAGCCCCAAAGAGCTGGATTGATGGCTAGTCCTGTCGAGTTGACGTTAGACATTATGTCTTCTGGTCGTAAACGAGGTATGCGAATCTCATTATGATTTGAATCCACAAAGGATACAGAACGTAATTTGTCCGCCGTAGCTCGCACGGGTAATGGGTAGATTCGTTGACTTTGGATATATGGAATGTCGTCTCGCGTTATAAAATATTCTTCTGCTTGATTATCGATTAGTGGGATAATCTTAGAACTCATTTCAAAGTCCATAACATTCACGAGATCGGCGTCTGAGAAGAGGGCCTGCACAGACGGCATCAATGGCAACAGACGAAGCATCGGGAGAAGCGAATTGGTGGTGTATGGTGAAGACATTAGCGCATCCGCCTAGCAGAAATACGCCCATAACCTAACGGAGGTCCACCGCCTGAATCGATTCTCATTTTTAAATAGATAGTCGCCGGACTTGAAAGAGAAACACGCCAAGCAGAGATCACTAATGTTCCGTCTTCGACCGCATTTCCTGCGGCGGGAGAGGCTACCACATTGTCGCCCATAATATGATCGGTCATTGTATTACCGCTAAATTCCGACACGGCCACTTGAAATCCCGACGGTGTAGAGCCGTTGGCTTCTTGTCCTCCGATTCCTGTCACATCCCAATCTCCGGCGGTTAAGGCAATAGTCGTAATATCAACAAAAACAGCGTTAGTAAGAGAGACGGCGGACGTTCTAATAAGAGTGCTTTTAATCCACTCCCCGACAAAGCCAGGCGTAGGACTGTTATTAGTAGTGGTCCCTCGTATCATTACTGAAGAGTCCGTTTTGATATCTATGGCGAGTTGACCATTGGAATAAGCGGCCATTTCATGCGAGTTAGGTAAATCCCATCCCGTAGCAGTATCAGAAGAGAATGAATAACTCGGAGCCCCAGCCGCGCCATTTTCTGCTAGTATTTGACCGCTAAAAGTGCCGGTTGTTCCACTAATCGTTGTTGCGGAAACTGCGTTGCCTTGCGAAAGCGCATCTCCTGTAGCCGTTGGCGCGGCCAATCCAGTAATTTTGTTGGAACCCATCGCCAAAGGTAGACTAGTGCTTAGACCAGGCGTTGCTCGTGTGTACGTTAGAATTGCACGGGAATTGTCGAAATCCTGTATCAATAGATTGCCCACATTGTCGCTAATAATCTTGTTGGTAAAGCCATTTCCCTGCATCAAAATCGTAGCAGTACTTGATCCAAGTCCGGCTCCTATAAGACTGAGTTGGGCATTATGAGTGCTTCCTTGGACAGTAAGAATATCGCTGCCATAGGATAAATCGTTTTGACTGCTTATCACCGTACCATTAGCAGGATAGTACGCCAAACGATTAATCGTTCCAGAATTAACAGTGCCGCTCCCCGTCGTATTTGCGAAAGTCGGTAGCATACCAGGTCCATTTGATGTGAGCACTTGACCTACAGAACCAATAGAGACTGACTGCACAGGATTTGTCGAAGTGGTACCGCCAGTAAGGACAGCATAAGCGGCCAGGGAATTATCGCCCGTTCCCCCGTTTGCAACCGTTAGGGGATTGGTAAGAGTGAGAGATGTAAATGTTGGACTTGAGCTAGAGGTGGTGAGAATTTGTCCGTTATACAGGAGATTGTCGGAGGCATTTGTGGTGAGAATGAGATTACCGCTATTAGCGTTATTGCGGAAGGCGATGCCAAGATCGGCAGAGGCGAGTCGGAGGGTACCAGAAGTAGCGGGATTTGGAGCGCGGGATGTGAAATAGGAAGCGATTAAACCAAAAGATGCGCCAAAATTAGCGTCGGCAGTTAGCGGGAAATTCCCACCAGAACGTTGAAGCATCCCATTTGTGACAGCCTGCGCCCACCCAGTAGCATCGATGCCCCAGTTCTCATCGAAATTAACTGGGTAGTTAAAGGTTGCGCCATTCACGACCAATGGTATAGACAAGATAATCTCCTATTAAAAACGTGGGGTTTTAACCGAGTACCCCAAACGGCCCTGTAATAAAAAACTACTTCTTTTTCTTACGGCTTAAGAAGCTCGCGAACATGGAAGGCGGTTCACTTTCCGCTTCTGGATACTCTGTGTCAAGCGGCTCTTCGTGTTCCGTTGTAGTTAGAGCATCACGCTTAGCCAACGATTCGCCAAGTTCTTTATGCACTGAACTTTGCTTATCGGGATGGCCTGGGTCAGACTCCATAGGCGGAGGAACGATAGGACTTACTTTGTCCACGATTCCACCTGTGTGCATCTCGTGTGTCACAACATCATGCTCAGGCGTAGGCTCGTCCATAGCATGTGGAGCTACTTCAACTCTCTCCGCCTGAATGCCGTGCATGTCGCCTTCGCCCTCAGGATGCTTCAGCCCGCTATTGACTTCGTTAGCCGCGTGTTGCTTAAGCATTTCGAGGAGCTTCTGTACCATCTTGTGCTTTTCATCGAATCCGTCTGTCATGTTAATTATCTCCTTGATTTTACTTAAGAACAACTGTCGTACCGAATGATCCGCCTGTCATCGCGGTAGCAACTCCATCACCGGAAATGGCAAGCGTTTCCAGATTCCCTATTGGACCAGGGACAAGACTCGTAAACGTAATAACAGGACCGAGAGAAGTGGCTGTGATAATCTCATCGATCGCCGGATTCTCCGAAGCATCCACCGCTGCCGCAATGTTTGCCGCTGTAATCGTATCCGTTGCCCCCACTACAAACGAATTGGGGTTTGGGCTACTCGCGGGAACAACAACAGTTCCAGCACTAGGAAATGTCACAGTGGTCGCAGAAGGACCGTATGTCAATGCTCGCCCATTCAAGACGCTCATAGATGCAAACGTGATAGAAGTACCAGCAAGAATATTGCCATTCACAGTATTAACAGCCCCAAACGTAAAGGTGGTACCAGTAATAAAGTAAACATTATTCGCCGTAGCACCATTCGTAAGAACTACAGAAGCATTAGCCGGAAGCGTAAGCGAACTATCAAACGTAAAAATATACGTTCCCGCTCCATTCAGCGTCAGAGGGCCTGCCGACCATGTACCGGATGAACTTGCATCATAGTGGCCTGGCGTTGCGATATACCCACCCAAATCAGTAGAGGAAATATCAACAACAGGCGTTACTGCATCAAGTGCCGCCACCGCATTCGTCGCGTCATTGTGTGCCTGAAGCGAAACTGCATCACCATTATGGAGGGTACCGGTGAAAGTCCCTGGCGGGAAGCCGGATACAGCGCCAGCCGGAGAAATACCAATGTCTCCATTAACCGTCGTAAAGCCAGTGTTTGTAATAGCCGTACCAGCCAATACACCGAAAGTAGATGCTGAGCCTAGAATGCCACCGACAGGGCCGAAAGTTACCCCATCAATAGTGACAGTGTCAGCGGCTGTAAAGCCTGACAGCGTAATTGTGCCGGAAGCATAACTCCCGCACAACTGTTCGGTAATGGAGTTAAAATAAAATGCTCCGTTTCCGATTCCATCCATATAACGAGCGATACGATCAACAGAATCTAACGAGGAAGCATTAGGTTCTGGATGCAACTGATCCAGCACCATGGGGCAACTATCCGGCGTAACAACTGTAAACACACTAGTAGACATTTAAAGCTCCTTTTACGGCAGATGTATGCGTCTATCGTTTCTTAGCGATCACGACGCGAATTGCGACATTTTGTCGCAATACTCCTGTCCCCGTCGGGGAGGCAGGGACAGGATATTGAGACGGTAGGAATTACGACCGAGGAACGATGTTCTGGATAACGCACATATGGGAAGGCGTTTCCGCGAAGACCGTGTTGTCAGCCCAGATCCTAACTTGGTATCCAGCAAAGTCACCAAGAGGAACCTGAAGATAGCTGTCCGTTGACGTGCCAGGAAGCTGGAATGTCAACTCGCTTGAACCAATACGCGTGATGCTATCCGTCGGATAGAGCAAAGCCTCGCCGCGCTTCATCAGCGGGTGCGGGACAATGGTCATCGTACCGGAAGGAGAGTAGAACTCAAGAGCATCAGCTCCATTGTCCATTTTCTTCCCTTTCACATCGCCATATCGGCGAGCCGCCGCCTGTTCGGTCATTAGATCGCTGAACGAGGTAAGAGGCACAAGCACTGTGCATTCTTCGCCCATCAATCCCTTGTCGCCAGGGAGCGTAATCGCTTTCTGAAGCTTACCGAATGACAATGGAGCAAGTCCCGCGTCATACGTATTACCCTGCCAGAGAGGCCAAGTGACTGAATTGATGCTGAACAACGTTCCCATGTTGGAAGCGATGGTGATTAAGCCAACGCCTTCAACCGGCAATGCAAATGTGGCTCCGAACGCGCCATTGAAGGCCACATTCAAAGGTGTTCCGCTGGCGGCAACGAGAGCAGTGCTACCAGTCGTTGTACCATTGACAGTGATCGTGAATGCAGTGAAGTTCATCCCGACCACTTGGAACACTGAATCGGCTCCTGAAGAAACGAGAGCCCCACCAGCGATTACATAGAACTGTACCTGAGCCCCGATTGAGGAAGCCCAAATGCCTGTCGCCCAAGAAGCAGCGGTAAGCTGAACAGTCGTTTGCGTCGCGGATACAGCAGTGGTGGAAGAGGTTTGTCCAATTCCACGCGTTCCGTGCAAGTACGTCGCTTCAAGGCGGAAGCCCGCCCCTTCGGTCATGTCGTTGAGCGTAATGTCAACGGCCTTTCCGAAGCTATTCTTACCAGCAGATCGGCTGATAGCCGTATAGCTGATATTGTCTCGGCGGATGAGAGAGAACGCCGGAACGAGCGCGTTTTCCATCTGAAGCCCAATCGCGGCGTTAAGTGCAAAAGCGGAGCCATCCGTATTGTACGTATAGCCTTGACCGCTCTGTACTTTCACAGGAGCATTGAACTTGTCTCCGAGCTGCTTCATTCCTTTCTCTACAGTCGTATTTTTCAAGATATACGCGTAGTTGGGTACTAAGTCTTTGATTTTGTCCTGGTAGGCTTGCTTGAAATCGCCATTCAGGGCTGATAGATCGACATCAGACATAATTTATTTCCTTTGCTACAAGATTGTCAACTATCTGGAATTTCCGCCTAGCTGAATTATGGATAGGAATTAGCGTCCTGCATTCAGTTATCAAGGATTCCTTGATAGGTGCAATTTTTGCCGTTTCCGCTTGATCTGGTCTTCTCACGGCTTGAAGATGCAGATAAATTATTGTTAGACAGTGATAAGGGAGACATATAAACTATATCTTGCGGCTCCATAAGGACCCCCACCAGATATAGCATATTTTAACTGACTTCCGGCAACGAGATTCACGGGGAGATTGTTTTCACCGATCGCACCTTTAGAAGTTAAATTGAAAACCATAAGTCCGGCGAATGCCTGTGCGCCAGAATCATCTGTCCAAGTGATATCAAACGATGTAGTGGCTCCCGCACCCGCATCAGATGTGGTAGTAACAGCATATACCATAAGATAATACAATCCTGTGGTGGGAACAGTGTATAGTGCGGTAGAAGAAATATCGCTCCCTTGGTTTGTTAGAGCAACTCGGCCCACTGCTGTACCACTGCCAGGTGTAGTACTATTTGGGATAGAAGTCCATCCTGTTTCTAGTGGATATTGAATCGTATTCGATACGGGATCGTATATTGCTGGATATGGTTTGGGTGTTGCTTGCATAATACCTTCCTTTTGTGTTTAAATTAGTAATTACCAGGGGCCCCAGGATGCAAGCCAATTCCTGCTTCTGACTTCTGCTGACGAAGAGCCTTCCAATATGCTTTACCCTTGAGTTTGGAAATATCAACATTGTCTCGTGGATTGGCATTCACTGTTTTCTTCTCCGGCACCGGATTTGCTGTAGTGCGTTTGTATCTGTCCACGCGAGCTTTTGCAATCTTGTTGGACATTTCTTCGCCGACATAGTTAAGAAGAGCGTCCCCTTCCAGACTTCCCATCGTAGAGCGATGAATCTCTTTTAAATCCCGCGCCACGTATGGAAGTACCTGCTCTACCGTATATTCTTTTTTGTCGGCCAAGCCTGCGTCGATATATTGGGCAACAAGCGCAAGACTGAGACGTGTTTTTGGAATTTGATTCGCGTTTAACGCAGTTTCGCATTCTTTTTCGAACTTTTGCGCCCATTCCTGAGTCTTTTTGGTTGATTCAGCTACTTTTGCTTCCGCTTCTTGCTGCTCCTTAAGGACTTTCGCTTCTGCTTCCCGTTCTTTATAGTCGGCTAGCTCTTTTTGCTCGGGGGTCATCTGACTAATCTTATACTGATTCCACAGGATTTCGGTAGCGAGCTTTTGAGCATCAATTCCCGCGAGTTTGCATTGTTTCTCAAAGCCCAAGGGATCATTTTGGACCATATGGAGAAGCTTTTCTGCCATATCCACTTTTTGAGCGGATGTGCGAGCTTTCTCTTCGATACCAAACACTTTCTGAAGATCGGCCTTGAGCTTATCTTCGTTAGAGGCGTCATACTCTACTTCTTTACCGTTGACATTTAACTTGTAGATTTTCTTTGGAGCTTCCCCAACGCCATTCTCGTCCACCTTGATGGCTGGCGAGGCATCACTAGCTTTTGGTGCAACTTTGGCATCGGCTTTAGAGACAACTGGCGTCTCGCTAGACACTACGGGTGCAACTACGGCTGGTGCGGCGTTTGATTCGGACATTTTTATCTCCCCTTACGGTGTAAATTCGCCAAAGCAATCTTAATTGCTTCGCGTTCCTTCCAACTCCAGTTCGTGCCACTCTCTACCATCTTTGCAAACTCTTCGCCTCCAACAAGAAGAGACGCCGACTCAGGCGCAATATAATTCTCTTCGAGCTTGTTTTTTTCTCGCGCAAGAGCACGCCAATACGCTCGTCCTGTTAGTTTCTTTGGCGGTACTTCGCCAGCCAGCTTTTCTTTGATTTTTTCCGCTAACTTATCGTAATCAATATCCACTAGAAGTTCTCCCCGAGAATAGTACGCGCTCTCTCGGCAACATTCGTAATGTCACGAGTAAGCGTGGACATTTGTGCTTTGTGTGCGGCGATTACACTCATAATCTCCGCAATATCTGCGTCTCTATTCTTGCGGGTGAAGACAGATTCTGAAGCTTTTACAGCCCATAATCCTACAATCGCTATCGCAGTTATAGGCGACCGTAAATAAACGGCTACGGCTAACATAGCAACAGTCAGTAAATACACCGGTATATTTTCTTTCATTTATTCCCCCGATTTAATCGCTTTGAATTGATGCCACCCGCATGGTAAAGCTGTAAGAAGAAACTGGTACGGTTTCTTCGTTGGTTTTACCCATTGCCCATTCCAGCATTGCCATGAGCCATAGCCAAAATGGCCTTGTGCATGGTGAGCCATACCGGAGTGCCCGCATTCGCACATTCCGCCATTATACGTATCGCCAGGAGTTGTTCCTAGTCCTTTCTTTTTAGTAAAAGTAACACCGGCCCAGTTTTTTCCTGGACCACTGCCACCGCATATTTCGTCCATGATTCCCCCGATTTAGAAATTATAGATACACATTCCGAAAGTAATCTTCCGCCTTTTGTTCAATCTCATTGAATGCCCATCCGTCCATGAGATCGTCTGCTGCGCCGATAGCATGTCCTAACGTGGTGGCGATCCCGTGCCGCGATTCTACAACCACATCGCCAAGCAGCATAAGTATTTCGGCGGAGAAGAGATTATCTCCATGCGGCTTCACGCGAAACGCGAGTGATACAATCTCTGTAACTTTCTTATTTCCATCTTTTTCTACCTGTTCTGTTTTCATTTTCCCCGTCTCCTTTTTCATTATTCTTCCGTCCATTCAAAAGTAACAAGGTAAATACCACCCGATACTGTTATTCCAGCAAAATTAATGACAATGCCCTGCGCTACTCCGCGCAATACTATCGCTTTTCCAGGCAATTCGCCAAATTTAAGTTCAACTTGTGTGCTCGCCGAAGCTGTAGAGGGAGCTCCAGCAAAAACAAAAGAATTCCAAAACATCCCTACGAATGTCCCTAGACTCGTTGGATTAGCTGTATAGCTCCGTGGCGTAGCTGTAGCAGCCGCATCAGCAGAATCATGTGATACAATCGCGGGGACAGTTGATGTGCCCCCAGTATTTACAGATGATCGTTTAAATAACGCCGGAGCTCCGGCGGGAGTTCCTGCCGTTGTCTGGCTTAGCGACAGAAAAACCCGTATTACTCGGATTGTCTTTGTCGCACTTCCATAAAGTGTGGCAACATCCGTCGGTGAAGACGCCATATTACCAAAACACGTAGCCGAATAGGTTGGTTTTATTCCATCGACAGGAACAGCCAAAGTACGGACATTCCCGCTTAAATCCTCTGATAGGAGAACTTGATCGCCTTCCGTCCAACTAGGCGCGGCGGCATTAGCAAGAGCGGTTAACGCGCCTACATTGGTTGCGCCAGGAGCAGCATTATTGTTGGTCTTACCCCCCGTTACAGCGAGTGCCACCGAATTCGGAGACATTGTAACAACCAAAGCATTATCGCCTGCAACCGATGCTGTTGATCCCGCTTTCACATTCGCCACATTAGCCGCAGTTGTGGGATCATTGATAACAACGGGGAGCCCTCCGTTGTTAGATGTAATAGGTAAATCAGCCATTAATGAGTTACAATTGTTAAATAGACATCTTGGGCGAGTAAGTCCTTATTTGTAATCGTCACTTTAACAGAAGAACCAGCAGGAATTACGTACCCATTTTTTAGCGCGAATTCATTATTCTTAGTGGCCGCACTAGAAAAACCATTCCATAGTGTAACTTCACTAGCTGTAACACCGATTGCGATGGTCATTTTAATTTCACCTGAGCTGGCACCGTGGACGGCATCTAGCGTAATAGGTCCGGCAAGACTATGAGTGACAGTGGCGGCGGAAGCAACAGCCACATCCGTGAAATATGTCATAACAGACGTGGGTGTAGTTATAACTGTAGAAGTTCTTAGATTACCGGCCGTATCAATCGATAGAGAATTAGTGGTGGCTGTGGTATAAACAGGAGCAGCTGTAGTAACCGCACCCATTACCAACGAGCCCAATTGACCAGAAGTAGTAGAACCTTGAGCAAGCGCATCAGCATCGGCTGGAAAGTTATCAACAACCGTATGTAGATTTGTGCCGGTAGGTTGAACAACGGTTACGTTTCCGGTAACTGCCGTAGTTGAACCTGTTCCAGCGATGACACGAAGATTACCACTTGTGTCTAGAGAAAGAGAATTACTTGTCGCAGTTGTATACAGAGGAGCGGAGGTGGTCGTAGCACCCATAATCAAAACGCCATTTTCGCCAGAGGTGGTGCTCGCTTGTGCGTAGTCTTCCGCCGGATTGATTGTGGTACCAGCAGCATTCGCCACTTCGGTAGTGAAATTTACGGCTAAAGCGCGTACCGGTAATTGTGCGTCGAAATCTGCCATTTTATTTACCCTCGGTTAAGACTTTTTGAATTTCAGCAATCCGTTTATTTGAAGCGTCTATATTTTCTTGAAGCTTAATCTTTTCTGCGTCAATTTCCATGAAACGTAACTCAAAGCGTTGGAGATTCAACTGAAGTGTGCCTATCTCGATTTGAAGACGCTTATCGTTAAGCTTTTTGTTAGGATCTATATCAACCATCTATTCCCCCAGTAAATTACAACGGAATTGTTGAAGCCCAGGACCATACTCTAGGATGGTCACTGTCACCACGTCTCCTGCGGTCGTGGGAATCGGCGCGACAGTGTAGGTCACATTAAGCGTTCTGTCCGCCGCCGAAGTTCTTCCGCCACCTACGATAGTGCTATTGTTGCGGATCAAGAACTCGCCATCGTATGTGCCCCACGCGACTACCTGGCTTATCGCGAAGGAAGTCGTTACCGTATGTGTCAAGATGGTAGTCTCGATGCCATAAGGAACCGCGCTATTTGTCGCAAACAGATTAGTGCCAGTAGTGCTACCGACAATACTGACTGCCCATGGTCCTGATTGTGTAGCGGCAACAGTTCCCGATACAACCCATGGTGATGTTCCCTGGAATACTGTGACACTAGTACCAGGGATATCTAAGAATCTACCCCAGTCAATGAGCAAACTCTTGTTGCCACTATTCTTGGCAAATTCTACAAGATAACCCGCGCTATCGAGATAGATGCGGAGATTAGACACATCTCCTGCGGTGAATAATGAACAGTCTACGGTGGTGTTAAATTGGCCTGCCGCCGTAGCGGTCGTGATTGCGGTATTAACCAGAGCAAGCAAACCAAACGGCACACTAAATGCAGATTGGGCGGCTAACTGAGTGGCTAGATATGGAGGAACTGGTCCAGCCATCGGCTACCTCCTTAGAAAACTAAAAACATTGAGGAGCGACGTTTGTTTGAAATCCCTACAGGTTGAAATATCGCCCCACTGCTTGCAAATGCTTGAGGGTTCGTCGGTTGCATAACCGCATGCGTGGTACCAGGAGTGGGATTCACTAGTTGGGTAAACACGCCACCTGCTGCGGGATCAAGAGTGTATATCCAAGGAGCATTAACACTTGTGGCGGACGAACTATCTGGAAGAATAATCGTTACCAATAATTCACCCGCTTTATCCGGTGTTAGATCAGGACCCACAGGAGGAAGAGTAGTATTAGGAATGATGGCTCCGCTTCCAGGTACTAATGGAACAGTGGTAGAAGCTCCTGAACATTCAAGTACTGAAACATCTGTTCTGTTTGTAGTGACACCAAAGGTATTTATCGTTATAGTGGTGACACCACCCGCTATGTTCGCAGCATACCAGATCGCTAGTTTTCCATCATCACCAAAAGTGGGGGCTTGTTCTGTATTTGGAGCCTTAACCCAAGTATTGCTCTGGTCATCAGTGATGGGATGTATAAAATCCGTCGTCCCTCCCGCTGTAATATACTGAAGGATTAATAAATTGCCCGCTGTAACGGTGATGGGAGTTAATGTATGGGCTCCTGCCGCCACTGTCATGTTAGTTTGAACTTGTTGGACTACAGCAATGTTCATATTAGAAACCCTGAATCATAGACACTACATCCCATCTAGAATCGGCATTATTCCAAATCGCGCCTATATAATCTGTAAGAGATACAGAGTTGGTATAGTTCGGAATATCCGTACCGAATCTAAAGTTGCCAGCACCTGTCGCAAGAGTGACAGAATGAGTAGCGTCATTAAGAATACGAAACGTCACCTTTTCTCCATCGGCTGTAGGTGATGCGGGACCATTAAGAGTCGTATTACCCGTAACCGTATAGAAATAATTATTGACGTTTGTAACAGGCGTTACGGTTCCGGTAAGAGCAGCATTTACACTATTGGGGGGTGTAAGAACACCGGTCATTGTATCACCGGCTCTCATAACAGCGGCATTCGCCACTGCCGAAATATTAGTCGCATTACCATCGAGCTTATCAATACCTTGAAGAATTGTATCCGTAGCGGCAACAGTACCGGCTCCTGAAACATAGCCAGTAAGAAGTTTACTAGTTACGGTCGCAGAAGAAATAGATGCAACTTGAGAACCACTTCCAGGTCCAGCCGTCACATCACCTGTAAGTTGTGTGATTCCGCCTCCGCCAGCCGCCCAACTGAGAGTACCAGAGCCATTATTTTGCAGGAATGTTGATGCACCCCCCTGAGAAGACGGTAAAAAAAGACTGTAGGATGCTACTGACGCCGGTGGGAAAACATTAATAAAGTTCGCTCCCACACCAAACATAATACCAGAGCTGCTTGTTAAAAGTAACCCAATTTCAGCATTAACGGATATAGCTGGAACCGTAAGAATAGAACCATCAAATGTTAGATTCGGACTCGCGCCTAAAACACCCGAATTATTGAATTGAACTTGGGTATTAAGTCCCGCTGCCCCCGTCCCAACTGCCAAAACTAGAGGAGTCCACTGTGGTGTACCACCGCCGAAGCCTTCTAGTCCTTGATCTACTTGATTATATCGTAAGTTGTAAAGTGATTGATCTGTGTCGGCCATTTTAATTTCTCCTTGGGTATATATTGGTATTAGCTGAGCGTCACGGAAGGCGTAGGGACAACATAAGCTCCGTTGATGGCAGTATTGTTTCGAGCATTTTGTGTAACAACAAGTGTCATACCGAAAGTTGTAGCGGTGTACAAAATCTTAAGGTAACGACTGAAGACGGGATTAAGATGCCAAATGGTCGTTCCTGACGCCGATATGGCTACAGTCAAACCAGAGATGGCTACAAAATTCTGACCGTCCACTGATTCATATAAGGCAAGAGTGCCGGTACCACCACCGACCGGAGTATATGTGGACGAGATGGACATTATATCAATATCACTGAGATCGAGGATGACGCCGTGGGTTGTCGTTTGATTAACATAATTAATTACTTGTCTTGCATCTACGAGGTTGGACATTTGGTTCTCCTTTGTTATTTTTTGGGCGGCGTAACGGGTAGATGAGCATTACCCATTTGTTCAGCGGCTGCGGCCACCGGTGCTGGGGTAGCCCTCGGTAAAATCGGCCCGCGTGGCGGCTTAGCAGTGCCAGGTCCTACATGGATTTGCCCCCCGCCTGGCATAGGATTTGCGACAGGCGGCGGTGTTGGCTGTTCTGGCGCGGGTGCTTGCGGAGGCAAGCCTTGTATGTTGTTCCCCATCAGAGCCATGAGGCGTGGATCAGTAGGAGCTTGAATTCCTGGAAACAGAAAACCAGCGTGTGACATGATATGCTGAAGTGTAGTGGCAAAAACGGGATCGTTTTGTTTTTGTCGCAGCGTGGGGTCCATCATTATGACAAAGTGTTGGGGAATATGATTCGCATGATTGTCCCATGGAGCAGCCACCTGGGGAATACCACGGCGAAGTTGCTCATTCTCTTTTATGATGAGCATATTCTCGGCCTCGGGACCTTCAGTCATTGGATCAAGTTCGCCAGTAGCTAGCACTTCAAAATATTGGTTCGCGTCTTTAACTAAGCCTTTTGCCAGTAAATCCTGTGCGATTTGCAGTTTACCAGCTTCCGAACGCGTCGCTGGATTTCCGGCTGACACAATCACGCGGGATATATTTGAGAGATCAGCCCCAGAAAACTCACCCATATAGGCAGACTTACTAGAGCCAGCTATTGTAATCATACGCTTTGTGTTCGCAAAGCTCTTCAGCATGTTGAACAGGCCCGTTGCGCTTCGTTCTAAGAAGCTAATATAAGCCTGTTGGATAGGGGAGTTAAAAACCAATGCTTGAGCCTGTAAAAAGGCCATGGCCGTACCAGACTCTACACCAGTAGGCGGTTGTCCCCGCAGAATAGATGGCAAACCGGATAGTTTCTCCATCTGGCTTTCCAGCAGCTCAAGGAACTTAAATACCTCGGCTGGCGTTTTGCATAACTCTAGACCCACGGGAATACCATTCTTCATGTTTGTCTTTATGAAATTCAAGCCTTCAATCACCTGTTCTGGTTTCGTCTGAGTAGACTCGTCAATGACAATGTTGGTGATAGCAAAGGCTTGCTGATTGGTAACGATAACACTAAGCGTCTTATCATAGGCATACTGTAGTTTGACAAGGGAAGTCATGACAGTACCGCCAAAATTGTTGAAGAGGGTTTGATCTGGCAACATCGGGTAGAGCGGAATCTCGTCATATGGAAGGGCGGTATCAAGTATCCACGTATCTGCATCGATATATTGTGTAATGCGCCCAGCTGGGCAGGCTGCTGTCTTCCGGTGGATAAATGTATAAACAGGAATCAAATCAGAATTGGATGTCTGAGCATCAACAATGTGACCGAAACGGAAACGTTGAAGTGTGGTGGGTATACTGTAGCCCTTCAATTCATCTAACAAATCTGGCCGCTGGGCTATGATATCCCATTTATTGAGGTACTCGCGAACAATATACCAATCATTATTCGTGTCCATGCGCGTATAGTCACGGATAACATCCATCGGGCCAAGAACAGCAAATTGTGCATCCCCTTCTTTTATCGGTACTTCTTTACCGGTTTTATCTCGCACTGTATCTGTCACTTCACCGATGTCGGCATTCCACTTCTCAAACAGCCAGCCTTCGCCTGTGACGAGGCCATATGTCAAGCCCATCTTGTAGGCGTCTTCCATGTGCTTCACTTTCAGATAGTAGTTGCTTACAGAATCAAAGATGATATCCTGAGACATTGACTTATGATCATCATTGATTGCTTCTGGTTGAAAACTAGGCCGCTGGTTTGCGAGTGTGCTGACCAAACCGGTGACGATTGAACGATAAATATTTGATTCGATGAGTTTGTATTGTCCACGATCTCCCCCAAAGCGTATACCAATCTTCATTTCCGAACGCATCCACATTTCCCAGTTGGTCCGCCAAACGGTTAGTTTGCCAGTACGGAGCACGTAATCCTGATAATCATTAACTTTTCTTTCTAGTTCTTGAAGCAAATCTTCTATCGGTAGTGTGGCAAAATATTGATCGGGTTCACTGCCGAATGTCTTTGAATTCATGCTTCCAGACGCCATATTATTTTGCTCCTAAAAGGTGTTCTGGCCCAAATCCTTTATCACAAGTATGGCACCAAAAAAATGGATTCGTTACAAAAGCTTCGACAGGGCTACCCTTACAATAGGGGCAATTACAATAAACTTCAATCATATATCTCCCTGTTTCTTTTTTTGCGCAAATTCGATTACTATACGACTATATATTCGTCTACAACAATCCTTGCATCCATCAAGATGATGAAGAAAAGCGGCAAAGTCTTCCGCTGTATGGTCCCCGCGTTTTATCTTCGCACAGTATGGGCTATCGCTACTCATACATTAAACTCATCGCCGAGCCAAAAAGAAATAAAACGCCATAAAATAACAAGATCTACGATGATTAAAAATATATCTTTCATACCCATCCTTTCAATAAGGATTATCGCTAGTCATCATACTGCCTATCGTGGTCCTTATAGTTAAACGTTTGATTCATGGCCTCGTCCAAACCTGCGCTCACTATTTCAGCCGTTTTTGCACTGTCACCTTCCAAGAGCTTTTTCGGGATGAATGTGTTCTCTTCATTATGCCTAAATGCGGGTGGGAGCGGATTAGTAAGGAGGTCAACGCTTCGCACAAGGTACATGAGCATCGCGAAGCCATCATAATGTCCAAAAGTTTTTGACCGAGAGAATTCTTTACCACGCGCACCGCCTTTTGTCTTTGTCCATACCCCATTCTTGAGACAGCCAAGTGTTTGTACGCACCTGAGACTTACATACACGCGGCCCTCTTTTACAAGCTCCCGTACATCTGACACCATGACATCGAGATAGGTCTTACTCTCTACAGGAGAAAAGTAAAGATGATGACGCAGATTAAAGTCTTGTAAAAGAGAGGGCGTATTATTGTCTGCTATTCGCTTCTTAATTTCCGCATCTGCGAACACTTCCTTTTCCTTCGCAAGAATTCGCTCAGCCAAAAGATCAGTGGTTTGCTCGGGACTCTTCATACATACTTCATCACGAAGCACTATAACTGACTTACCGCCCACCCACTCAACACTAGCGAAGCCACAAACAGAATTATCTGTCCAACCTTGATCCAAGGCATCGTATTTGAACCACCATTTGAAGTTGTCCGTTTTGGGCAACTCACGCTCATACTCTGGTTTCCATTCGGGACAGAGTTGAAAATCCGTATCGATTACGAATTCGCAGAAGAACTCGCGCCGTACCTTGTGAGAAGTGATTCCCCCCAAGTCTTTGATGAACTTCTCCTGTCTCTCCAACGAGTAATGCGAGTCTCGTATGGTGAGCTTCATATAGGCCCCGTCTATTTCCGCTTGATCGCAATATTGCTTAAACGCGTGGTCAGGCGTGACGGGGGGTGTGGACAACAGAAGCATGTTCCCGTTTCGGGGGATTAACGTGCTCACTAATGCACCATCCACGATTTCGTCTAGATTGGCCGAAAAGCCAGCCTCGTCCAATACTATAAGATCAAATGCAAAGGAACGAAGATTGTTGTAGCTAGTGCCCACGCCCTTACCGACACCTCTAAAGAGTATCTTCGAGCCATTTGGAAACTTAATCTGCGTCTTGCCAAGCCTGGGCTTTAGATGCTCTGGGCATGTAGCGAACACCACGTCATACAACTGGCGCACGTATTCTTGGACATCATCCACCGTAGGAGCTATGAATGCCACAAGAGCATTCTTCGTTTGAATACAGATCTCTGTGCCTAGAAACAAGCCTAATACACTTTTCCCGATCTTGCGGCTGCAATTCACTACGAATTTAGAATTCTTCGCGGTGCTTATCTTGAATGCTTCGTATATCTTTCGCTGTGAAGCATTCAGGTGAACATAGAGCCGCCCTATCTGCCAGGACGCTTCGATTGCTTTCTCAGCATCAGTCACCTAGGCTTTCGGTTGTTCTACGATAACAGCATCCACCGCTGCTTTAGCCGCTTCGACATCCACCTTGCTCAATTCAGCTTTGGCTTCTGCTTCAAGCTGCTTCGCTAAGTTCTCGGCTCGCGTCTTGAAGTCATTGTACTGAAACGCTAGAAAGTTCAGCACCTCTGCTACCTTCGCGCCTAAATGACCAGGATGGCTTGCCTGCGCGATATAATCATGCGAACGGGCAAAGAGGTCACGGACGGCCTCGATGTCTTTAAGCGTAGCCTGCTTCGTTGGCTGTACTTGTTGTCCTGCGACTGCGTTAGTTGTGTCACTCATGTTATTTATCTCCCCGAGCAGGCTTTGCCTGCCTATTAGATTATCCTTTTACTAGGATAAACACGTTTTATACCGAATAAAGGATAAGCTTTACTGTAAACTATAAACTATCACTGCCCGAATCCCTCTGGAATATCCACCGTGCAATCTGATATGCCTTGACTAAATGTGTCGCCGTCTTTCGTGCACCAGTACTCACCGCGCAAGTCTGGATCATCATTCGGCCGCAGCCAATGGTCCATGATCTCATTGCTACAGCTTATACACTTCCGGCCGGTAAAGCGCAACACACCACGAGGATTGAAGTCACGCAGTAGTATTGGTCCGCTCTCTAGGAGTAGCTGCGGATCGGTATTAAAACTAGACTGCGTACTGTCGCTCATGATAGCGCTAACTCTCCACTCGTTAGAAGATGAAAATATTGTTTCGGTGTTAGGGGGACTATCTCATTGATAGCAGCGGCAATAGCTATTCTACATGTTATACAGCCACAATCAATGTGCTCGTTCATGCCAGCTTACGCTCAAGCACATGTTCGATGAATTTGTTCTGTATCACCAGCCGAATGTTCTTACGCGGAATGCGTGCAATAGTACGCTTAATGCGTTCATTGTCTTCAGGCGTAGCCGCTCCCACGCGTAGCGTATTAGCAGCCATTGGGGCTAGGAAGTCATGCCGCAAATCAAGCGCGCTTGGTTCATCGCCTAGCGATAGGCTCCCTAGCTCTAGCGGGAAAGCGTCTAGCGAGCAGCCTATCATGCTATAACAGCCTACGCCAGCGAATGTGTCATACTTGTACAGCTCACCTACGTAATGTCCATTAGCATCTCTGTAGCGACGTACTATAGCGAGATGGACAAGCGAACGCCTGAATAGATTACCTAGCCATACTAAGGCATTAGCGAGACCATCTGTAGGCCACCAGTGCGACTGTCGCCAGGCACGCCAGCCTAAGCTATTGTAATACATTGTTAACGTCCCTCCAGTTCTTCTAACGCTTGTACGGCGGCACGGCTGGCTTTGCCTTTAAATCTCTTAACACGGCGATGACCTTGCGTTACCACGAGATAGGGCAGTAGCTTCAACCACATGTTAATACGTGTTTCGTTATTCGATTTGATAGCTGACGCTAGGTCTATTACCCAGTCTATACCGGCCATGCGCAAGCGTACTGCAATACCGCTAGGGTGCTTACTGTGAAGATTAGTAGTGCCTAATGGTCTACCACCACGGTTCATCGGATGAACGACGATAGGTTGTGTAGTGTCCATATTCTCTTGCATAAGCCGCCTACACGATAATAGATAGCGTATATTCGTTTAATAGATCAATATAACGCAGTTGTTACTTACGATAGCCTTCTTTCCGTATAGCCGCTAGATGCCTATCACATATGCATTGTAAACAGTAGCATTCTTGCATACTAGCTCCTTTGCTTCGGCTACTTCGTAGCCTCACTAACGTGCCGTTCAGCTGAGCCGTGAGCCGAAGGCAAAAGCGGCGAAGCTGAGCGTTTAGGCGTAGTTCAACAGTTACCAAGTTACTATCTTTTTCGTACCCGTTGTCCGCTCTGACGTCACAATCGCCCTTCAAGCAGCCGGTAACTAACTTAGCTATCGCAAATAAAATAGGAAAGGCTATTAAGCCTCTCCCATATTACGTGTTTCACCCCATATACGTACCTCAGCGGCATACGCTTAAATAAGAAGCGCGGCGAACTATCGGATGCTGATTATCCATATATGACGTAGTGTTTTGGTTTCAAGGGGTTGACAGAGAAGTGTATTCGTGATAGACTTAAAACGAAAGAGAGGATATAGAGTATGAAAACTATAAAGACTTGGAATGGTGAACGGTGTTTCGCCTGCAATAAACCACTAATGAGTGATTCAGAAGGTTTATTAAATGCTCGTCAAGCTTTTACACGTGACGGTCAATACGTTATCGTTGGACTTAATTGTTACCGCCAAGCCTCATTTATGACTATACACGGCTATCAACCGTTAAAAGATGGACCACGTATTTATACAACGATGTTACAGTTATGCGAACATACAGAACATCAATAAAAGGAGATAATACAATGAACCTTAAAGAAATCTATCAGAAGAAAGAGAATAGAGACGCAAGAGCAAAAGAATTAAAAGCACAAGGGCTAACTGTTAAACGTGGTTCAACCGGACGTTGCCAATTGCATCCCGAATACATTAAAGACTACAAAGGTGCATTTACCACGGGTTTTGGAAATACGGATTATCTTACGATGTTTGGAAATCTTTATACAATCGAGGTGGTCTAACATGAACCTTACGAAATGTAACCAATGTGATTATCTGTATATCAACGGCGTAGGCTGTCATGAAATAGGCTGTCCGCAAGCCCGACAAGAACGGCTAGCAGAAGAAAAAGACGATACATTCTGGGAGGAATCAATCTAATGAACCTTAATCCGATCAAAGTGAACATGACAGAGCTAGACTTAGGTAATGGCACACGAGTATTATTTAGCTATCGTACGCCCGTAGCAGCACGTATTCTTACTCCCAAAGGGATGGAATACCATGTTACGGACCGATTCTATAGTGTCACTACTTCACGGCATATCAATAATTGGATGCCGAAAGAAGACCGTATCGAGCACTCGCAAGAGTACTTCGACAGTCTTATTGTGGGGGATGTCTCTCCTCAAGGAGATAAATAACATGACTATAGCCACGATCAAGGCGAATAATCTACTGGCCGGTCAGCATTTCTTTGAACGAGCGACAATGCGTTTCTTTCAGTCGCGGGTATTTTCTACAATCTACGGCGGAAAGTATTTCGTCACGTCGGAGATTAACCCTAGCGGCGAGAAACGGTACACTGTCAGAGAAGCTATAGACGGCGGCAAGCGTATAGTCTGCCAGCACTTCTTTCACCATGAAACACTAGCAAATGCGAAACGAGAAGCGCGAGAATTAAGCAGAGGGGGGAAATAACATGAAGAACTTTAACGAAGGATTAGACTATTTCCCACGAGCATATTTCTTAGACGAAATGGAAGCAGAAGCATACATGATGGACAATCTATTAGAGACGGGATTCTATTCAAAGATAGGTGATTGGTATACAGTGTTTGAATGGGGGACAATATAATGGAATGCTACGTTATTGCATTGATAGCGTTCGTGTTTATGCTGTTTGATGAGCGATATATTGGATGTTTTACGCGGAAGAAAAAATAGGCCTTGATAAGCTGGCATTTTGGGGGTATACTAAATTATGATAAATCCATGGAATATGAATGATGAATGTAGTCACTGCGGGAAGATCGGCGAGACTATTTGGCATGTATGCAAGGCTTGTACCGCTAAGGCCCAAATAGAATACAATCATGAATGCGCATTACTCGCTAACGACGCATTCAATAAATTAAATGAAAAGGAGATACCAAAATGAACCTAACACCGATACGAAACAACATGAACGTGCTAGACACCGATGGAATGAGCATTCTTTTCTCGTACCGTACGCCCGTCGCGGTGATGGTTGATGAGGGCCTGGGGTTCGTGTTCTATCGCACGGCCAAGAGATGGAGCAATACCACCACGCGGCATATCAACCAATGGCTAGGCGTCTACGGCAAGGTGGCGAGCGAGAAGCCGCAAGAGTATTTCGATAGCCTCATCGCGGGAGTGAAATACCATGAATAAAATACCACGGAAAGAACTTGAGCGATTCTATCGGTTTCTCCAGCATATGCAAGAACAAGACAACACACAAGGAACTCTTACATATGGCGCAGCGTGGCTAGAAGGGGACAAGTTTAAATACTCTTGGACGCGAAACCGATTGGGGGAATGCAATGAATACCGATAACGCCGGACTGCGAGCTTTGACAACAAGCAAAGAGCGTGCCGAGATACGCGTTGTCGGAAGATGTGGACGCAAGCGTATTAAGCTGCAATACCTCAAGCGATCAAAGCAGATGATGGGCTTTGCGCTATGGAATGTGCTGACGCCGGTAGACGGCTACACATATGGACCGAACTCAGGAGTACCAACGTTCTCGCTCGATATGTTGCGAGCAAAGGGGCTAATATGAAAAAGGATAAGCACACGCCGACGCCGGAAATAATGGTGCTTCCTACCGGCCATACGTTCGTTTGTTTTACTGTTGCCAATCAAGCGCAAGCTGCTGAATTGAAAGCGAGACTTATCCGCGTCCTGAATTGTCATGAGGAACTAAAGGCCATGCTCGAAGATTGCAGAGAGTTTATTCTGCGGTTCGACGAATCAGACGACAAAGAAATAAAGATAAGCAAGCGCATTTCAGACCTACTTGCTAAAGCGGAGGGAGTCATTAACGTTCCTACGCAAGGTTCGAAATAATATGAAATTCTGCAAATGGTGTAACGGAACTGGTAAGCATTGGGCAATACAAGCTACACAATCTGAATGTCCGATATGTAATGGGACTGGGAGAATGTTTGCCGCTGATTCAAGCGGAGCATGGATGGATTATTGCTCTACTTGTCTCGGTAGTGGAAAAGTGGAGGGTAAATAACATGCGCTACTTAAAACTGTTTGTCTTGCTCGTCTCTGTTTGGACATACGGCAGCGAGTCACTAGACGCGATTGTAGATCAATCAGAATATCTCGTCTTTATGCACTATTTGCATTGTACAGTAGACGGCAATAGTAACGTCATTTGCGATTAAGGAGGAATGAATATGATAAACACGTGTCCGCATTGCGAAGAAAAATTTAATAATTGGGTACTGTACAATGAACACCTGGCATTTAGCCACTGGAAAACACAGAGCGTAAGCCAGAGCCCATTTGTAGAAGATAAGCCCCTAGAAAGCACCGTAGCGTTCGCTAGGACGTATTCTAGCGGGCGTACAGACCTGACAAAACATGAATGGCGCGGCTACATGCCTAGAGCGGAAAAAGAGCGCATTGTACAAGCCTGGGAAGCTAAGCAGAAAGAAGGAGCATTTGTCTCATGAACATCAAACAGACACAGAATGATATTTATGCCATTAAGCAGCTCATCACCATCGAAAAGCTCAGACAGTATAAGCATGAGTGTGAACTAGACGATATCGACAAGTCTCTAACGTCAATGGAATTCGTAATAGAGAAAGGAGTGTAATATGTCTATGAAAGTACGAGAGACGAATTGGAAGGCGTGGGATTTCTGTAAAGACGCAAATGGGGAAGCTCATTTCCCGGATAAAAAATTGGAAGGGAAAGAAATGGATATGGTAAAACTTGGTAAGGCTGGCGGATACTATCCCAAAATGGGGGGAGGAAAAACAAAATGAATAAAGTAATAGCGATTAGTATCATATTGTTTGCTATACCTGCGTTGGGTCTAGCAGAAGGAGATGAGGATCAAGGGCCACAAGGACCGCAAGGCATACAGGGAATTCAAGGCGTAGCCGGTCCTACCGGTCCGCAAGGAATCCCTGGGGCTAAGGGAGCTAACGGGACGAACGGTAGCAATGGAGCAATAGGGCAAGCAGGAGTCGTTGGAGCGCAAGGTAGCGCGGGGGTGGCGGGCAAGAACGGTGCAGCTGGTGTTAACGGAACAAATGGCAAAGATGGAAAGAATGGACAAGACGCTACCCCGTCGTGGCATGGTACAGACATAGTAGGCGGTGTAGCAGTACGGCTGTACGATCATAAGTATTTTCAAGTGCAGGCATTTGATGATTACACGTTCGGATCAGCAAAGGGTCAAGATGTACTCGGCGATGGGCGCAACACTACTATCGGGGCACGGGTGCTCTTTAAACTTGGCCGGTCCTACGAGGAAAAGCTTATAGACGCGCAAGCGCTCGAACTCCGGCAGCTTCGCGGGCTTGTTAAGCAGTTGATGCAATAGTGCTTCGCCTACGCTTGAGGTGCCCTTGCGAGCGTAGGCATAAGGACTACACTAACGAAAGGGGAATCAATGACTACTACAGTAAAATACATAGTGCGCGTACTTGTAGGTACAATTATAGCATGTAGTGTTATTCAGATTGTTTCGGCTGATACGCTAAACAGCATAATACATAATGGCGTAAAAGAAAATCCGGATAGATACGTATCGCTTGACTTGCTCGTGACGCATAACGAGCAAGACGGGGTAGGCAGCGTGCCGATGCTAGGGGACTACGGCTCTAATCAATTCTCACAGTATAATGATAGAGGAGTACGTGGCCAGATACGTATTCCGCTCACCGACTCCTCAACTTTTCTTGTGGGCGGCAATTGGTACACGGGCGATTATGCGTATGACGCTACGGGTTTACTCCCGTCGCAAGTAGGGCAAGTGCACGGATATGGCGTAGAGGTGGGATTTAGATTCTACATTCACGCAAACTAAGGGGGATTAAATGGGCTGTGAACCAGGCACACATAGATGGGAGTATTTCGGAGTGCAACAAGGCGAAGAATGGGAGCGGTGTATGGATTGCGGAGAGGTGAAGCTTGCGCGGTACCACGATGTTGGAAGTGGCGGCTGAGATGGAAAAACTCAAAGGTGGCTGGGCGATGGATAGAACGCCATTCTCGACGCTAGCGCGAAACGTGGTGGAGGTGGCAATAGGTTCTAGACGATCAAGAGCCGCCTTACCAGATGATGCTCTAGCGGACGTCCGATTCAAGGATGATGGGGCTATCCTTGCGCGATTAGAGTCTATGTTTAGTGAGGAGGAATTTATGGCGGATATCGGACCATGCATAGACAAAGCTCTGTTAGACGCGGCACGGTCGGATTATTGGTATACCTACGAAAAGAAATACGAAGATAACTATGGTGATGTAGACGTGCCGGATGAGACGGAAATCGACGGCGATGAATAGGGGAATATATGAGTCAAGAGAATGAGGTAACGTGGTTTTGTGTTTCATGTTTGAGCGATCAATGGGACGAAATTTGGGATCATTGGGACCGCGAAAGCGGTGAGGCGATCTGCGCACTGTGCAAAATAGAAAGGGGGAAAGGACAAAATGATATTCAAAGCGATACTACTTGGCGTCCTGCAAGTCACGAGCTATTGCCCGCGCCCCCAAGAAACGCGGCCTGAATGCAAAGACCGTTGGCACTGTACTACTGCAAACGGAGATGGTATTACAATGTATGGCTGTGCAGTAAGCCAAGACTATCTTAGATCGGGGGTTATAAAGTATGGAGATATTATTTACGTGGAGAAATATGGGCTACGTGTTGTCAATGACTGTCTTAATGCGCGTTATGTACATAGTGTTGATTTGTTGGTTTTCGAACATTGGCAAGAAAAGGCTATAGGCGTCCGACATTTGCGCGTATGGGTGATAAGCCCATCGCCCAAAACGGAAATCGCCAAGAGGAGATAAAATGGACGGAATCCATCAAAAAATAGATATTGAATGTTTCGCATGCGGGACGCCATTTAGGGTATATCTTAATGCCATAGTATGGGGAAATACAAAGACTTGTGGCTGCTATAGATTGCATGGCCATACAAAATCGGCAACTTATCAATCTTGGTTGGCGATGTGGACACGATGCACAAACCGGAAACAGAAGGATTGGAAAAGTTATGGCGGACGCGGAATTGAAATTCATCCCGAGTGGGGTAGTTTTCAAAACTTTCTGCGTGATATGGGCATTCGTCCTGTTGGTAAAACTTTGGACCGCATTAATAACAACTATGGCTATGAAATGAATAATTGTCGATGGGCCACTACAGACCAACAAGCGAGAAATAAACGGAGGAACTATGCTGTATAAATCATACGGAACAAAACTAACTACCAAATCGCGTCTCGCTCGCAAACAAGCGCGGCGTAGCGTGTTCGTGGCAAACAAGAAAATGGCGAAAGCGCGGCGCAAGGCTGCTCGGCTCGCACGAAGGGCCTATGAACATGGTGAGTAATGATGAGGTGAGGTACGATAGTGGGGTTAACCCTGTAAGATGGGAGAAATATATGAAAAATAAAAAGCGCGTTGAAACACAGAAGCTTGCCGAGGTGGCGGGTAGTGCGGGAGCATATGATAAATGGCGCGAAAATCACCCTACATTACGCGCCAAAGGAAAACTAGGGGATAGATTTGATATAGTTACAGAAGACCTCCGCGCTAATCCCGACAGTTTGCGCGAAGATGAAGCTTTATATGCTAACGATCACCCGTCTACTCCGCAATACCTTATGGGCGAAGCGGTGCAACACCTACAAGGTCGGCAGCGCGAGTGCTACATTCTCACCATGCGCGAAGGAAAATCATTCAGTGAAGCAGCAGAGATACTCGGGATAGGAAAAGGTAGAGTACAGCAGTATAGAACCCGCGCCATTAAGTTTATAAGTGCCTATTGTGAGGCAGCGATAAAAGGTGGGCGCGTATGAAAGCACTTATCGACAAATTTCAAGCGTTGATAGATCTAGCTGGTGATACTTGGTTAGGAATGTTCACCGCGCTTATCATGGCACGTATCGCTATGGCAGCGTTTAAGTTCGTACCCATCACGCCTAGTGAAGCGGCGGCATACGCCTCGTGCGTGACTGCATTCGCCGCTTCAAATATCGGGAAACCAAAATCATGACCTTCACTGACGATGATTTGAGACGGTTGAAAGAAGATTTGGAGAAGCACATTGTGATTGATTTAGTTCAAGAGCAAGGGCTAGCTCTCCTCGCCCGTCTGGAAGCGGCGGAACGTTATGCAGGATATGCAGAATGGTTTGAGCCTGTAGATGCGGAGGACGAGAAAAAATATAACGAATGCAAGGAAGCCTGGCGCGAGGCGAGAAAGTGATTACTTTCGTAGCTATGATTGTGGGTGCTCTGACTTCCGCCGCATGGGTGGCACCGACGCCATACTGCTATGTGATATCCTTTGTAGCTTGGTTGCTCTTCGTGTGGATTAGGGGGATACAGTGAATTTACGTTATAAAGTTGGCCTCGTGGTTGTTGTCTTAGGTAGCGTGTTCTTGTATGGCCGATGCGGACGCGCCAAGCCAAACGTGCCTAGTGTGTTGCCGCCAAATGATGCTGAACAAATCACAGTAGACCCGAGTACACACCAGCTCGTCATCCTACGCCCAGGTAAGCGTATTGTTGAAACCCTGCCAGATCGTCTTTCGACAATCGATATTCGTAAAGATGGACAAGTCATAGTGACTAGTAAACAACTGGGATTTGAACATCATATGTTTATCGGTATTATTGGCTCTGACCATCTACGCGTCGGTGCGGGCCCAGACTTGTGGTACTTCAAGCGGCTTGATCTTGGTATAGGTATCGCGGATCAAATCGGAAACTATACTCCTGTTATATTCGCCAAAGTAACATATAATATCAAAGGCAACTTACAAGTAGGATTAGTCTATCAATCAAACAAATATATCGGCGGAATACTTGATGTTCGAGTATTTTAAGAGAGATTCATGGGAGGTTATAGAATGAAAACTATTACATTGTGCGTGGGCGATAGATTGAAAGTGATTAAAGCCCATCCGTTTGGAGCACCGTTACTAACCGGAACTATAGTAAAAGTGATTGATTTTAATAGAGGCAATGAGGGTTATGATAGTGGTTGGTCGTGTCCACTAGTTCAAACGATAGAGGGCGATGAATGGTATACCGACCTTAAAGACTTGTTTCACTATTATAAAAAGGAGACTGAATAACATGGGACGAAATATTCCAGACGCAGATGGCGGCGGTGAATTCAATGCCACCGCAGTATTAAAAGAGAAAGGTGCAATGTTAAAAGGCGTTTTGGTTGGCAAACGCGATGTAAAAACGCAATTCGGGCCGAAGCCCGTTTATTCGTTTAAAGTACTCGATGCTTCATGCAAGTTTCTAGCGAACAAAGTGGAAGTACGGCCCGCCGAAGGTGACACAGTGGATGCGTTCGCCCCTACGAGGCTCGCACGGCAACTAGCGCATGTAAATGAGGGCGAAACTGTGACGATCACGTATTCTGGTACAAAAAAAGTAGGGCGCGGCAATCCGGCGCATTGCTTCAACGTTGAGGTGAGCTAATATGCCATTGATGAAATCGAAAATCGCTGCACCCGCAGTAGAAGCACCGAAGCAAGATGCACTCACACCCGCGCAGACAGTACAAGTAGCGAACGTGAAGAAAGCGATTGCCAAAGCCGCAAGCAGCGAAACAATGTCAAAAAAAGACTGGGCTGACAAAGATGATCGCATTAGTCGCGCCGGAGTATGGCAGGCATGTATGCACAGTGTAGGACTACTACAACTCAATACTGGAAATACTTTACAAGATTATCTTAAACTTGTTGAGCAAGCCGCCGATGCTGGTTACGAATACGTGCATAGGGCCCAATGATTACTTGGGAATTCTATGCCCCAGCCATAAATCTAGACCCGCACGGATCATCGGCGAGTGTAGAATATTCGACTAATGAAGAAGACGACTATCTAGAGATTGATGAGCAAATTCATGCAATGTTTCTAGGATATTTATGAGACGAGGCGAAATACATTTCACTAGTGGATGTGTTCCTGAAGCGGGCACACGCGGTATTGCAGGGTGTTGTTTACTCTGTGGTGGCGAATGGTATGATGAGAATTGTTGCGGAGAATATAGTGAATGTTTTTGTGAAGCTAAAGCCCAAACATTCCGAGATATTAATTATAAAAATGTTATCCTATTCTTATTGCAATTTCTCTGCCGCCCTTATGCTTTCTTTTGGGAAAGGTGGTATAGTTAGTGCCACACTCGGAAACGTTCATCGACGGTGTTTGGTATCCGTCAGTTTCAACGATCCTCGGTGCTGAACCTAAGCCATGGTTGGATGCTTGGCGAGAAAAGTGGGGAATTCTCGCTGAGCGCAAAACGAAAATCGCCGCCGCTGTAGGAACGGCGTTTCATGACTGCATAGAGCAATATCTAGAGACTCGCGGCTACATCATACATATAGAAAAATATCCATCCTGTTATACACGCGTAAATGGTATGATGCAGTCATGGATTGCGTGGGCTGAAAGCGTGAACGGAGTCATAGATCATACGGAAATGAAAGTAATAAGCAAGATTCATAAATATTCCGGTACACTAGATGCTGTGGGGACGATTAAGAAGCTATCGACACTTGTTGACTGGAAAACGAGCTCCCGAATATATTCTGATATGCAATTACAATTATCGGCCTATGCACAAGCCTACAAAGAACAGACCGGAATAGATATTAAACAGGATATGATCGTTCATGTTTCCAAGGATAAGCCGCGATACATATTGACAATAAAAGTGTTCAAGCGCAGTAAAAGAGTGTTTAACAAGTTCTTAAAATTACGTAAAATGTTTGATGATATGTATGATAAGTCTAGCGAACGCATATTAGTCAAGGAACCTAAACTATGACCCCCACCGAAAGAGCGGAGAAAATAGTTCAGATATTAAAACCTAAATTAGGAGAGTTAATTCACGAATATTTCGCGTATATCGCCGCCCAGGTCGAAGAGGCGCGAGAAGAGGGTCGATTGATTGGCTATAAAGAGTGTGACCAAGTTTTCAAGTTCTCTAAGAATTACAAAGACGCTGTCGCCGAGTGCATCCTATCTATGGAGATGGACATATGAACAGTTGGCACTCTTACTCCCGAATCTTTAATCTCGGCCATGCCGCGCTTAAGGATCTTCTGAAAGGGCCGGTATATGTCGAAGAGAAACTAGATGGCTCACAATTCTCATTCGGCCTTACCGAAGAAGGAGAGCTGAAAGTGCGTTCTAAGGGATGCGAGATGATAGTGGATGCTCCAGAGAAGATGTTCTCCTTGGCTATCGAGACGGTGAAGCGGCTAAAGCCGCTACTGCATCCAGGCTGGACCTATCGCGCTGAGTATCTTCGTTCGCCCAAACACAACGTTCTTATCTACAGCCGCGTGCCAAAGAATCACCTCATTATCTTCGATGTAGAGATTGGTGAATGCGAATTCCTTGAATATCAGGCGAAATGGGCGGAAGCTAATCGTCTGGGATTAGAGGTAGTGCCGCTGTTATGGAGCGGACCCGTCGAGACTATAGAAGCATTCCGCGACTTCCTACAGATTTATAGCATCCTTGGCGGACAGAAGATTGAAGGTGTTGTTATTAAACCTATCGGCTACAATCTCTTCGGTAAGGACAAGAAAGTGCTAATGGGCAAGTTTGTTAGCGAGGCGTTCAAAGAAATTCATGCGCATGAATGGAAACAAGGAAACCCAGGCTCGAAGGATATTATCGAGCGGCTCATTGACAAGTATGCTACACCAGCGCGTTGGCAGAAAGCGGTCATTCACTTACGCGAGAAAGGGCTTATCACAGATGCGCCGCAAGATATACCAGTCATCATGAAAGAGGTGGTAAGTGACACCCTGCTTGATAGTGTACTAGAGATACAGCAAGAGCTTTTCGATTATGCGTGGCCGCATGTGCAGCGAGGACTAGTTCGCGGGTTGCCTATTTGGTACAAGGACACATTACTGAAGAAACAATTTGAAAGAGAGGAAACCAATGAAGAAATCGCCGACGACGAAACATCAGGCTGTTAAACAACTTAAAAGTTGTATTCGCGAGAGTCGAAAAATCGCTCGCCAGATCAATCGCAAACTCGAATCGTTGTCACAATGGAACAAATTGAAAGCGGCAGCACAAGAGCAGCTAGTGAAATTGTGTGGGCTGAAATGATGCCATTATCCGACAATTATATTAAGCAGTTGCGAAAAGAAAATGATCTTAACGGAGAGCGCAATTATAACACATCGCTTGATCCTACCATCCTCGGGGCTCTCTTTGCCCGCTTGGAAGCGGCGGAATACAGTCGAGGTTGCTATAAAGCATTTTGCGATGGGCAGGGATTTATAAATGAGGGCTGTGTCGAAGCTGATGAAGCCTGGCGCAAGGCGGCGGGAAAGTGATTACGTTCGTAGCTATGCTTGTGGGAGCCCTGACAAGTGACATTCACTAACAATGATCTGAAGTGGCTGAAAAATATAGCCAGCACACCCATTAAAGGGGAGATTGTAACTAGGGTTGAAGTTCCTGCGGATGAGATGTTGTCTCTCATCGCCCGTCTGGAAGCGGCGGAGCGTGTCTGTGCTGATGTGGGTGACGATCCGTTCTTCTCAGAGAGTATCGAAGCCTGGCGCAAGGCGGCGGGAAAGTGATTAATTTGTTCGACGAAATTGTGGAAAGGATTTTAATATGGTTAACAAGGTAAGGCGGATTCGTAAATGCCGATGCAAGTATTGCCGCGAGCGCGAGGCATGGAAGGATTTGGGGAAATAGTGATATTGGACGACGAAGACAATATTCCGTGCGATGAACCTTGTGATCCCGCCAACAATAACCTCTGCTGTTTAGAATATTGGGATAGAATGCGGAGAGAGGGTTTTTGGAAAGACAGAAGCGGTTGGACTGAAAAAGGATTGCGAGAAATGAGGAAATGATGATGCTTCACGCACTCAAGTACGCCGCCGATGGATTCGCCGTCTTTCCTTGCCGTCCAGGAGACAAACAGCCTTTAGGCTCGCTTGTCCCGAATGGTTGCCTTGATGCGACGACTGACGCAGAAATTATAAAAGGATGGTGGACGAAATGCCCAAACGCAAATATAGGCTTGGCAACGGGGTTAAAAAGTGGTTTAGCTGTCGTCGATTTGGATGGACAAGAGGGGATAGCGTCGGGCAATCGGCTAGGGCTATCCTCGCCTGTCTGTGCCCTAACAGGACATGGCAAACAGCTTTTCTACAGCGATACGGAAGGGAAATTGAAGAACTCTGTGAAAAAACTTGCTCCTGGTATCGATACGAGAGGAACAGGTGGCTACGTCGTAGTGCCACCGAGTCTGCACCCAAACGGAAAGCGATATGTATGGGAAAGTCAATTCCTCAATCGCAAGGGATTACAACAGGTTCCGAACTTGCTCTTTCAGTCTGGACAACAAGAACACGCAAACAGTACTATTCGTAAGTCTGACGGGTGGATTGCCGCCGCGCTTGAGGAAATGAAGAAAGGCCATGTCCACAATACGCTCATCAGTGTACTTGGAAAATTTCGCATTCACAACTTTAACGAGGACGACACGTTTAAGTTGCTGCAGCCCTATGCCCTCGTAGATGGAAGGCCGTTCGAGGGCTTGCGCGACAAAATCGCGGAGATATGGAGACGCTATCCGGCGGGGGCGCCACAAGGGTTGGAAAGATCGGAGAGTATCGACGCATTCCTAGAGGACATAAAAGAGGTGGACTGGCTATGCAAACCGTTCGTGGCAAAAAAATCTATAGGCTTCGTGGCTGGCTTGCCAGAAACACTAAAAACTTGGTTATGTATCGACTTCGCTGTGGAGTGTGCGCGGGGTGGCGGCCTATGGATAGGATTGTTTCCGGTGACCGGCTGCAAAGTTTTGTTCGTAGATCAAGAACGCTGGAAAGGCGAAACGCAAAGACGATTCAACTCTGTACTTGCCGCAAAAGACATAGCACACGCCAGCTTAAAGGACAATCTATTTCTCAAATCTGGTACGACGATACGTCTGAATTTGGACCAATCCTACCAAGCCTTTCGGACAGAGCTTTTGTCTATGCGACCCGACTTGGTGATAGTCGATAGCTTTGCCACATTTCATACGCTGCCGGAGAATGACAGGACGGAGATACAAAAGGTACTTGAGCGCATAAAGGAACTTCGCAACGAGATTGGTTGCACGTTTCTGTTTATTCATCACGAGACAAAGTATGCCTATCCGAACGGAGAACCGCAGGGCGAGCCCAACCTCGGCACTATGGCAGGTAGTGTGGCTATTGGCGCGGCGGCGGAGTTCTCGATGATCGTGCGGAAGGTGCAAGACAACACGTCCATTGTGTGGCACGTAAAAAGCACGCTCGCCCAGAAAGCCAAGGCGTTCTATGCGTCAGTCCTCGACGTGCCTAATGGAATCGTAGTTAGGGGATTAAATGACTAGCGGGGATATTTATTTTGGAGATTGCCTAGAGGACATGAAATTACTTCCAGCCAATTCTATCGATATGATCCTATGTGACTTACCATATGGAACAACTGCATGCAAGTGGGATTCGATTATTCCGCTTGAAGAGTTGTGGTCCGCCTATCAACGGATTTGCAAGGGTGCGATAGCTTTAACTGCTTCTCAACCATTTACCAGTCGATTGGTGAACAGTAATATAAAGAATTTCAAATACGAATGGATATGGAAAAAGAATGCCGGAAGTAATTTCGCCTTAACAAAGTATCAGCCTATGAAAGAACACGAAAGTATTTTAATTTTTGCCTACAAAAAATTCAAGTATTTTCCCATAAAACAACCTAGAGTACGGCCTATAAAAGCAGGTTACGTTAATATGTCTAATACAGGAAAGCGAGATGTAATGGGTGGATTTGAAAATAAAGGCTTTACTGTAACCGACGGAGAAATGCGCGTCCCTAGTAGTGTTCAATCATTCAACAGAGAACGAGGACTGCACCCTACTCAAAAACCAGTTGCGCTATTTGAATACCTCATAAAGACCTACACAAATGAGGGTGATACCGTGCTCGATAACTGCGCGGGAAGTGGAACAACTGGGATAGCATGCGTAAATACCAATCGCAAGTATATCCTGATGGAAAAAGAACAGAAATATATAGACATAATTCAAAAGCGACTTGGCATCATTATTTAATGGGCCGCATCTTCTATTGCTTTTGGTGCGGAAAGCGAAACAAGCAGGGTGTGTGTCAAATATGCTGGATCGATTTTACGCGAATGATGAATAAGGAGTGAAATATGAGACGAGAACTAGACGAAAAACTTTGCCAGCTCGCGCCACATCTATTTGTAGATCGTCACGCCTCGATGCAAACCACCGCTATGTGTTGGGGATTCGATGTCGGCGATGGATGGTATTCACTTCTCGAAGAAGCCGCCAAGAAACTAGAGCCATTGATCGCGGCCGCAATCGCCAAAGACCCTAAAGCTTGGGAATTTGGGTACTATCGCGCCAGTCAGGTTAAGGAGAAGTACGGTACTCTTCGCTTCTATCTGTCCGGCGGCACAGACGAGATGTATGCGATTATTAATAAAGCGGTAGAACAAAGCTCAAAGACATGCGAGACATGCGGAAAGCCAGGGAAGATTCGTGGGCGGGGATGGTATTACATTCGATGCGCTTCCTGTTGGAAAAACTTCGCGCCATGATTAGGCTAAGTTTTACATGGAGAATTAGCTATATGTGCTTTCCTTGTCACTGGTCTATAAGTAGGCGTGGCTTAGCTATTTGCATTTGGCCCATCACTGCGGAGATTATTCCATGATTAAAGAATGCCCTATTTGCGACTACCCATTTAAAGATGGCGATGATGTAGTAGCTGTCATGGTGGCAAAGTTCAAACTCATTGATAGCGATGTAAACTATGCGATTGAGCATCCAACGAAATGTGTCGAGATTGTTCATTCAGAATGTTATGATTGGACCGAATACGACGACGAGGAAAAAGAATATGTTTAAGAAGTCGAATGGCTTTCAAATTGGAGCCCGCGTGAAAAAATTATATTTGTCGGGCGGCATGACCGGTATCAAAGACCTTAATAAGCCCGCATTTTTTAAGGCGGCTAGGTTACTCAGGCGGCATGGCTTTCGTGTCGTCAATCCTACCGAACTTGACTGGAAAGAGCCAAAACGGTCTTGGGTGGGGTGCTTGGAGCGAGATATTGCGCACTTAGTCACGTGTGAAGCAATCGCTACATTGCCTGGGTGGAAAAAATCGAAAGGCGCGAATCTAGAGATTTATATCGGAAAAGCGTTAAGCTATCCAGTACATTCTGTAGCTTATTGGCTTAAAAGGAGAATTCGATGACTTTTGATATCGGTCCGTTTAGACTTTATCGTGTAGAAAAGAATGGCACGCTAGATATTTCCTTAAAATGCCTAGATGATTGGGCTTGCGGTTGGGAATATGGATGGCGCGATGACATGCGAGGCAGCGACAATCCAATAATTGAACTTCGTATCGGTAAACTAGTCGTGTTATATTTGAGTATATGGAAAGGCGGCTGCGAAATATGGGTGTTAGGTTTTTGGGGAATGCCATCTTGGCAAAGGAGGAGCAAATGAGAGTGTGGCAAATTATCGACGATAGCATTGTAGATCAAGCATTCGTAACGAAGGAAGGGGCTGCTATGAGGCTTCTGGAACTTGTTATGAAGAGTAAGAACCCGCATCTTGTCGACCTATTACGGGTTGAAGAATTCGAGGCTAAGTAATGGAAAATGAACTTAAGGACACTATTCTTACCCTTGCGGGTTTGCTCAATCAGGCAAAGCACATGTACCAGGCTCTTCAGCGGGAAGTGGAAGAGTTAAGGACATATAAAGACTCAAAGGAGATACCATTCTAATGCCATATCTCGAAGCGGGAGTGCGAGCAAGTCTAGAAGATGGGCGCAAGCCAACAAAGCCAGGGGAATTGAATTATCTTATCACAAAACTAGTCGATTCATTTCTTATGATGTCCGGTATTAGCTATACTAGTATTAATGCCGCCGTCGGGGCTCTAGAATGTGCTAAAATGGAACTTTATCGTAAGATTGCTAGTCCTTACGAAGATAAAAAGGAGAGACTTAATGGGACCGTCTATGTCGCTATCGACAATATATAGAATCTCGTTTGTATTGGCTGCGATAGATGTAATGATTGCTACGATATGTGCGGCAAGTGGGGATGCGCGTTTTGTGGCGTTCCTAGTTCTAGCAGGGTTAATGTGGGCACACGGGATATATTTCAAGAGAAAAGCTGAGGATATAGGAGAATAGAATGAGTTTTGAAACAAAAGATAGCGGGAAGCGCGAAGAGTTTAAAACAGGCATGGTGCGGGATATACAAGATGATAAGCCACGATATGACCTCATCGATAGAGCATTCTTAAAACGATGGGCAGAATTGATGGCGAGGGGAGCGAGGAAATATGGCGAAGAGAACTGGCGTAAAGCGGCAACATTGGAAGAGCTTACGCGCTTCCGCTCAAGCGCAATTAGACATCTTATGCAGTATCTTGAAGGGGATCGATCCGAAGACCACTGCGTTGCCGTCGCTTTCAATCTCGCGGGAGCGGAAATGGTTGAAGAAAAGCTTAAAGCCTTAAAAACTATAGAGAAAGCATGTTGTGGCGACTGTTTGCGAGGTGAGCCATGTGCCTGTGATAAGGACTGTTTAGGATGAACTATGAAGGTAAGCGCATTGTGGTTGTGGATTTTGAGACTTTCTATGATCGAAAGAGCGGCTACTGTTTGAAAACCAAAGAAAACCCAGACGGCTTACCCGTAGTCCAGTACGTGCGCGATAATCGTTTCTGGCCCCTCGGAATGGCGTATCGCTTTCTTGATGACACGCAGACACATTGGCTCGTCGGTACTCACGTTATTGAAGCATGGATAGGTACCGTAGACTGGAAAAACACGGTGGTAGTGGCGCATAATTGTAAGTTTGACGGCGCAATTCTTGCATGGCGATATAAAGTAAAGCCGTTTGCGTGGATGGATACCGTCACTCTTGCCAAGGCTGTCTTAGGCGAGAACATTTCGGGGTATTCGCTCAAGCGGTTAGCTGGATTCTTGGGGCTAGCAGCCAAGGGAGAAATCTCTTGTGAAGGGATAATACACCCTACGCCTGAGCAGCTAACTGTCTTGGGGGATTACTGCAAGAACGATGTTGACCTATGCAAAGGAATCTATGAAAAACTTATTCCGCAGTTCCCTGTCTCACAATACGGAGCAATGGACTGGACAATTCGGGCGTTTATCGAGCCCAAACTTGTTTTGGACCAGCGGACCTTGTTCGAAGGAGTGCAAAATGAAAAAGCGCGGCGCGAAGAAATCATTAAGAAAAGTGGAGTCGATAAAGCGATCCTATCCTCCAACAAACAGTTCGCAGAATATCTCGCTAGTAAAGGGCATTCCGTCCCCACAAAGCTTTCGAGCAGGACTGGTAAACAGATTCCTGCTTTCGCCAGAACTGACGACGGCCTTGCTCAACTCGCCGCCGCAGAACCAACCTTACACGCTGCCCGCATCGCTAGCAAGAGTAATCTATTGGAAACAAGAGGTGAAAGCCTTTTGGCGGTTGCAAAAACTGGCCCTTTCCCTTTTGATGTCGGCTTTTCGGGGGCAGTTCAGACGCACAGATACTCTGGCGGCTCCGGCGCTGGCGGAAATCCACAAAACTTTACAAGCCAAAGCTTTCTACGTGACGCGGTTTGCGCTCCTAGTGGATACTCTTTGGTTGTGGGCGACTTTGCCGCGATTGAATTACGGCTCCTCGCTTGGCTCGCCAAAGAGCCCAAACTCATGGGAAAAATTATCAACGGCGAAGACATCTATTCCGATTTTGCCTCCCTCAAATATGGACGCCGCATTACGGAATCAGACAAAGTGGAACGCCAGTTCGGCAAATGCTCGATCCTTGGACTCGGCTATAATATGGGCGCGGAAAAGTTCAAGCTAACTGTCAAAGATAAAACAGGAATGGATATAAACGAGGCGGAAGCATGGAAAACAGTGGACCTATATCGTACGACTTACTTCAATGTTCCGAAACTATGGAAACAGGCCCATGCCCTCTTGCCACTTATCGCCGAGGGAAAGGTTGGATGTCTTTGGTTTGCCCCGTTCATAAAGGTTCGGAAGAACGCCTTGATATTACCTTCCGGCCTACAGATCCAATATCCTAATCTGCGGCAGATTGGCGATAAATGGGTATATGATGTCTATCATAAAATCTATGTCGCCGAGCCCACAAAGCTATATGGGGGGAAAATAATTGAGAATATCTGCCAAGCACTTGCAGGAGAACTATGCAAGGAGGCCATTGAGCGGGCCTCGACAGCAGGACTACATCCTGTGGGCCAAGTGCACGATGAAATATTATGCGTGGATATGGACCCAATTTTTGCGGTTGAAGAACTAAAAAAGTGCATGGAACAAGCTCCGCTGTGGCTTCCAACGATTCGGCTAAAAGCGAAAGTAAGTTATGGGAGGAATTGGAATGAAGCGAAACTCTAAAAGACAGCAAGCTCTCGATGCCGAACTCGGTTTAATCATCGACGAGATGGGACAGGCGATGTGGAATGCCAATAGATCATACATCGCCGATAATTTATGTCCTGGTGATCCTATGAATGTATGCTTGACGTTCAATATGCGATACGCCTTAAGGAAATTTAAAAAGTTCTGCGAGGAGTACTATGGAAAGTAAAATAGGGCGGGCGGTATACCGGCGAGGGAAATTGCATTTTGATGCGGTAGGATGGGGACTAATAAAGAGAGCCGCAAAAAGGCATAAGAAGTCACCCACACAAATTGTCAATGGGGCACTAAGGCGTTACGCGAAGGCGCATAAAAATGGCTAAGAAACCGAAAACTCTAGAGACGAAGCTGAGATCGGCCATCCGTCTTATATGGTCGCGGAGTGCGGAGCGGCGGGCAGTTCTAAAGGCTGCTATCTATAAGATTCATATAGATAATTCGCATCCCGACGAGAAAGTCTTTGATTGTCATATCTGCCATAAAGTTATGCCAGATTGGGCTGGAGAAGTTGATCATGAGCCGCCCGTAGGACCACTAGAGAGCTGGCGGCTTGTTGTTGGTTTCATTGACAATATGTTTTTTGGGCCCCAGTTTGTAGTTTGTAAAACGTGCCACCGCAAAAAGACAGCGGAACAGCGGAGAAAGAAATGAACGAACCATCACAACTTGATATCGCCCAACTGAAATTTGAAATGCGCAAAATGTATGGACATATTGGCTTTGAGGGGTCTTTGCAGGTGCTTTATGAGATGTTAAAAGGGGCGGAAGTGTTGGCAGAGGTGATGGTAGAAGAACGTCAGAAAGGAGTTTAAATGGCCGACCAAAAAGTGCTCGTTTTGGACATAGAAACCGCGCCGCTTTTGGTTTATGTCTGGAATCTCAAAGACCAATACGTTGGACTCAACCAAATGGTACAAGATTGGCATATTATGGCGTGGAGCGCGAAATGGTTAAACGAACCCGCATCTAAAATACAGTATTACGACCAGCGGAAATTAAAAGCGGGGAACGATTTACCGATTATGCGCCCGTTATGGAAACTTCTGGATGAGGCTGATATTGTTATAACGCAAAATGGAAAAGCATTCGATTCAAAGAAGATAAATGCTCGCTTTATGTTACACGGAATGAAGCCGCCTAGTGATTATAAGCATTTAGATACATATCTTATAGTTAAACGTATGGCCTCTTTTACGTCACATTCGTTGGAGTATTTGTCTGAGCGATTCTGCACAAAGTATAAAAAAACATCTCACAGCAAGTTCCCAGGTCTTTCTCTTTGGGTGGAATGTCTAAAAGGAAACAAAGAGGCTTGGGCTGAGATGAAAGCGTATAATATACGAGACACACTTACGACGGAAGAACTGTATAATAAAATACAGGCGTGGGTTCCTCAAGCCATGCCTAATCCCATGCATCCATGCCCGAGACGATACTCGGTACGGTGGGACAAAAGAACGAATAGCGATGGAGTGTGGCAGATATGGAAATGTAACAAATGTGGACATAAATACAAAGGAGAGAGGATTAATGTCACTATACGAGACCTTATCTCTCATCCTTGAGACTTGCATACTTCTTATTTTGGTTGTTGAGTATTTTTTTGGTAGGAGTGATGTGGATATCAAGCGGGAAGCAACACGAAAACGAAAATTCAGAGAGAAATATAGGTTTGAACAGCTCACGAGCGGGGAGATGCGCTAGTGCAAGGCTTTAGGATGAACTTAGAAACGGCAGAAGAATTCTTTCGACGGTGTTTGGCTAGGAAAGCCACCACAGAACAAGAACGATTAGTTATCTTAAAAGAGCTCCAACAAGAATTACGCGTTATCAAACTAAATGAGAGGGATTTACAAAATCAATTGCGCGGAAAGAAGGTGCTACGAATAAAATCTAAGCCGCCACATAACGCCGGTCCAGAGCATTACTGCCCCGACTGCGGGCCAAAGGAGAATTCATGAGTCTTGTAGTTCTTGTTCAAGGCGATAAAGTCCGTATTTATGCCGCCAAAGATGAAGAAGATGCCCGCTATCATTTTTTACGGCGCATAGAAAAAGAAGGTTTTTTTGCTGAAAGAGCCTATATGGCCGACGAGAAAGAACTTCCGGTAGGCGAGTGGTGGCTGGATGCCGAACGTGCAAAATTAGCGCGCGAAAAAGCTCGTATAGAGCAAGAGGAACGAGCGTACTATGAAAGGCTAAAGGAGAAGTACAAATGAGAAGAACTATACGAATATGCGCAGTTTTGCTATTGCTAGGTCTTGGTGTTTGGGGTTGGAGGCGTGCAACAGGCCCGAAGCCGCGAGTAAAGATTCCGGCTACACGATACCACGGCTATGAACTTAATCGTTTAGCCATCAATCGCGCTAAAGCCTTCACTGTCCTTATTTCTAACGAAGGATTTGGTAGTGTAGGACGCGGAACTGGCATTCTCGTTGATGCTACACATGTTCTTACATGCGCTCATATGATAGAAGGCCCCGCTGATGATATGTGGATTTTCCCCTATCCTGGCGATGTTGTAGTAAAAGGTAAACCCATAGCCGTGAATCATAGGGATGATTTAGCCGTGCTTGAGTTGAACAAAGCAATACCGTTAGCGCATTATGCGGTATTTCAGGAAATGCACTATGACGGAGAGCCTATAACGATCATCGGTAACACGATGGGCTCTATGAAATGGTTTGTGAGCTTTGGGATTATTAGCGGCGACTGGGAAGGATTTTTATTAACAGACGGAATGCTTTATGGCGGCAACAGTGGCGGTCCATGGATCAATGAGCAAGGAGAAGTGGTCGCTTTGACTGATTGGACGCTTGTGCATAAAGGCGAAGAGAGCGGTATTCATGGTGGGGTATCGGCGAAGACAATACGAGAATTCATTAAAGAGGCAAAGTCTCCATCGATAGGGATGATATTGCAGATGATGGTGGGTGGCAAATGAGAATCGATAAAGATTGCCAGCAGTGTATCGGTATAGGGATTATGTTTTGTTTACTAGCCCTAGGTTTTGGTGGTTGTTGTCACCTTTGGTTTTACCCATGAGACGATTTATACCGCTAGTTGTCGCGCTGACTTTATTTCAGCTTGCCTTTGGCTTTTATATATATGGAAAAGGTGAAGTAGATGGAGTAGCCTACTATAAACGGAGCAAGAGTTTCATGTTAACACTCTATAGTATGTATATGTACGGGGTGCGGGATGGATGTGATGCGTGTAGGGGAGGAAAGAAATGAGATTATCGGATGCACATCTTGAGCGACTAAAGGAGATGACTCTCAGTCAACCTGATATGGTTGAGCTTTGGTGTGTTGATCTTGAAGCTCTAATCGCTAGATTAATGGCCGCTGAGCTAAAGGATTGCAACCAGTATCATTGCGGGCATGCGACGTGTAATCGCTGGCGGGAGGTGGCAGATAGATGATTCAGTGGGGGGCAGGATTACTAACGGGATTGATGTTCGGGATAGTGATAGGCGTGAATATAGGGTGGAGGATACAGTGAGTCCACGAGCTATATTTTTTATTCTGGTGGGATATCTTGCGGTGCTGGCGGGCTGCTTTTGGCTTGTGATTCGATGAGTAGACCAAAGCATTTTGATCGACAGGCGTATATGAAAGCGTGGAAAAAAGCAAACCGACTAAAATGTAATGCCCAAGCAAACGCCCGTTACGCGAAAAACCCTGAATTTTTTAGGGCTAAAAATCGGCTTCAATATCGAAAAGCTAGAGCAGCTGGTTTTGATTTTCATGGGAAAGCTTTACGAATACGGTGGGGAATGTCGTGGGAGAACTATAATAATTTACTCTTGTTGCAGGGTGGATGTGCAATTTGTGGGATAACGAAACCCAAAGGTAAACAGCGTTTTCATGTCGATCATGACCATAGTTCTGGCAAGATTCGAGGATTACTCTGTTCATCATGTAATCTCATTCTCGGCCATGCAAAAGATAATGTTCTTATTCTAGTTGATGCTATCAACTATTTGAATAGATATACCGCCATTAGCGATACCTGCCTTAATGATGGCAAATACCTTCTCAAATGCTAATTCCGAGTTGTTCAAGCTATCCCCACCAATTGATCGACCAACTGCTACGCAACCTTCAAGCTGAGAAGGCCAGTTCGCTGGATGTATACGGATTTCAGTACGTGGACTCGTGCCGTCAAGCAGCGGCATCTCTCTGCCAAAGTGAGGACTGTAGGTTATCTCCAACGAATAAGTTCCCGCTGGTATTGCTAAAGCCCGCTTCTCCATCGTAACACAAATCTTTTCTCCATTATAGTTCATCTCGCCAAAAAGAGCGTCCGCCGTCGCTAATTTGGGGTCCCGAATTACGGCCAGGATTGTCGCATTCGTTGAGATCGATATTGAAGCCGCAGCGTTC